>ERZ1031327.40-NODE-40-length-26475-cov-35.054088_pt1 | contig 26475 bp, 28 predicted proteins | sample MGYA00518211_ERZ1031327 | MGnify/ENA primary metagenome ERZ1031327 (study PRJEB33718, sample SAMN03159839) | human skin metagenome | collected 2014-02-25 | study: EMG produced TPA metagenomics assembly of the PRJNA266117 data set (Human skin bacterial metagenome...
CTTTTGCGCTACGGCGGAGGAGCTAGTCCTCAGAGACCGGCTTAGCAGTTCCGGTACCAGTGTCGCGGCCAGTGCCCTTGGTCTTGGGATTACCAGCTGCGGAATCCTTCTTGTCAAAGTCGAGGTCGCTATCCACGGAAGGGACCTCCGGCTTGGTGTGCTGCACGTAGGTCACGGACGGTTCTGGATCCTCGCGGTCGTAGTCAATATCGTCATCGTTTTCGAGCTCCTCGTGGATCTCTTCTGCGATATTGGTGACGAACTCGGTAGTTTCCATATTGGACGCCGCAGCCAGCTTGCGCAGCTCACGCTCATTCTTCTTGGTGAAGCGCTTGCGTGGATCCAGCCGGCGAGAGACCAGTTCGTGTGCGCGCATACGGCGGTCAGACTCATCGGAGAGCTTGCTGCCGTTCTTGATGCGGTTGAAGACCATCACAACTATCATCAGCAGGCCCAAGTAACCCAGGATTGGGTAAACATTGCTTACCAGCGTCTGGAATCCCACGAAGGACAGGATGAAGCCGACGATGCAGCAAACAGCGTAGACAGGGTAGAAGCGCTTAGGATTGTTGCGGGTCAGGCGCTTACCCAAGGCGTAGAACATACCGATAGCGGTATTGAAGACCATGCCGTAGATGATGAAGGTCATGAGCACGCCGAGTACTGGGTGAATATCGGTTATTAATGCCAGCACCGGCAGATCCTCGCCGTTGACGGTCTCAGCTTCGAAGAAGAGGGCGAAGACCAGCAGGGCCAACAGGATCAGGTAAAGCAGGCCACCAATGAGGCCACCGATGCCGACTGCGCGGTTATCCAGGAAGTTACCGCCAATGACGATGGACATGGACACAGCCGTCATAACGTTCAGGCCGGTGTAGTTTAACGCGGACAGCCACCAGTTGGGCAGCGAGGTATCGACGTTAGCTACTGTCCAATCATTGAGGGAAGAAAAATCAACATCTGCGTTGAGAATGGTGTAGCCGGTGGCCAGCACCACGAAGATGATGATGAACGGGGTGATTGTACCAATCACCGCGGTTACGCGGTCGACGTCCATGAGGCCGACGAGTAGCACCAATACCAACATAACGGTGGCACCCACCCATACCGGGATGGACGGGAACTGCTGATTGATATTCGAGCCACCGCCGGCGAACATGACGAAGCCGATGGAGAACAAGGTGACCAGGGTGGACCAGTCCAAAATCTTGGCGGTAAACGGCGACGCGACCTTGTCGTAGACCGCGGTATGCTCCTCGGCTTGGAAGTACGAGCCGAGCTGCAGGATGGACACGCCGGTGATCATCATCAAGCCAGCGGCTAGGGCGATGCCCCACAGACCCCACTTGCCAAAGGCTACGAAGAACTGCATAGCTTCTTGGCCAGAGGCAAAGCCTGCGCCCACCACGACGCCGATAAACGCCATGGAAATTCCGATTGCGCGTTTTAACATGAAAGGGAGAAACTCTCTTACTCACACGCGCCGGGCCCGGCATTGGTATCGCGCGGGCCCGGATCGACGGTCGATTTATCACGTGTGTACACATCTAATACAACCACACATGTGCCAGATATTTCGGGCAATAATCACCCCAAATGTGGTCTCGTTCACCCCACGTGCGGTGCGAAAATGGCAGCTTAGTGGCAAAATTTGGGGCACTTGGGGCGCAAGGTAACCAGAACGTAACAATTTCAGCGTGAAATTATCTCCCCAGCCAAAGGGGGCGATATGGGGGTGCTAACTTGTCCCCGCGATGAGATCCTTGCGGGCGCGGGCCACGCGGGAGCGAATCGTTCCCACCCGTACGCCGGCAATCTTGGCCGCCTCCTCATAGGTATAGCCCAGCACTTGGGTAAGGATGAGCGCTTCGCGGCGGTCGGCCGGGAGGGCATCGATAAGCGTACGGGCGTCGATCCAGTCGCTCCACGCCGCGGAATCTTCCGGTGCCGCGTCCATCGCGTCCTCATACTCCGTCGCGGATTTGCGCGGCCGCGCCATGTCGTGACGAATATTATCCACCCACACGCGCCGAGCCAAGGACAGCAACCACGTGCGCGCCGAGGAACGAGCCGCGAAGCGGGGCAGGGCGCTAATGACGCGGAGATAGGTCTCCTGGGTGAGATCATCGGCGCCTTCCGGACCGCCCAAATGAGCCAGCAAACGCCACACATCATCCTGGGTGGCCTTGATAAACTCCGTCAGCGCCGCGCGGTCGCCGCGCCCGGCCCTCAGGGCTAGATCGGTGACGCGGGCGTCGTCTGCTGCGGAGTGGTGGGTCACCTGAATGAATCTACCAGCACCCCTTACACTCCTTTGCGAGCCCTGACAACCGTGCAAAGTTTTGCCACACTGGTGTTATCTAACCGCACAATGCCAGGAGGCAAATATGAGTGAATTTACCGCTGATGACATCCTGAACAAGGGCCAGCGCCCCGCTGGCAAGGGAAATACCACCCGCCCGTCCGGCCAGCCGGTGCCGTCCGAGAACACCTCGGTAACCGCTGGCCAGCAGGGGCCAGTGGCGCTCAATGACATCCACCTTATTGAAAAGCTCGCGCATTTTAACCGTGAGCGCGTGCCAGAGCGCACCCCGCACGCTAAGGGTCACGGCGCCTTTGGTGAGCTGCACATCACTGAAGACGTTTCTGCATATACCAAGGCTAAGGTCTTCCAAAAGGGCACCGTTACCCCGATGATGGGCCGTTTTTCTACCGTCGCCGGCGAGCAGGGCTCTCCGGACACTTGGCGCGATGTGCACGGCTTTGCTCTGCGCTTTTATACCGAAGATGGCAATCTCGACATCGTGGGCAATAACACCCCGGTCTTCTTTGTCCGCGATGGTCTGAAGTTCCCAGACTTCATTCACTCCCAGAAGCGCTTGGGCACCAATGGCCTGCGCGATGCTGATATGCAGTGGGATTTCTGGACTCGTAACCCAGAATCCGCCCACCAGGTCACCTACCTCATGGGCGATCGCGGTACCCCGAAGTCCACCCGCCACCAGAATGGCTATGGGTCCCACACCTTCCAGTGGGTTAATGAACAGGGCGAGGCCTTCTGGGTGAAGTACCACTTCAAGACCCGCCAGGGCGTAGAGAACTTCACCGATGAAGAGGCCACCACCACCGCTGGCCAGAACCCGGATTGCCACCGCGAGGATCTTTATAACGCCATCGAGGAGGGCAACTACCCGGTCTGGGACGTGAAGGTGCAGATCATGCCGCTGGATGAGGCGGAGAATTACCGCTTTAACCCCTTCGACCTGACGAAGGTCTGGTCCAAGAAGGACTACCCGCTGCATGATGTGGGATACTTCGTCCTCAACCGCAATCCACGCAACTTCTTTGCCCAGATTGAGCAGGTGGCGCTCGATCCTTCCAATATTGTGCCGGGCGTTGGCCTATCCCCAGACAAGATGCTGCAGGCTCGCGTCTTTGCTTATGCTGACCAGCAGCGCTACCGCATCGGACCGAACTATAAGCACCTGCCGGTCAACCAGCCGCAGAACGTGGACCAGGTCAATACTTATGAGCATGAGGGCCCGATGCAGTACCTCTTCAACGCTCCGGAGGATCCGGTCTATTCGCCCAACCGCTATGAGAAGGGCACGGGCGTGCTTGACGACGCCGCCGTAAACGACCGCTCCCAGCTGGAGACCACCACCGCCGCGGAGCTGTACATCAACCCGAACTCCTACGGCAGCGACTTGGTACGTGCACCGTATGTTCGCCACGCCGAGGACGATGACTTTGTCCAGGCTCGCGACCTGTACGAGAACGTCTACGATGATGCCGCCAAGGAGCGCTTGGTCACCAATATCACCAACGCGATGGCCGGCGTATCCGAGGAGACCGAGGAGCGCGTGTACCAGTACTGGACCAATGTTCATCCCGCCCTTGGCCAACGCGTACGCGAGGTCTACGCCGAAAAGAAGTAGCCCTTTCGCGGCCGCACTTGCGCAGTAATCAGCCCGCCCCGTTTCGCGCACCGTCGTGGTGCGTTACGGGGCGGTTTCCTTCTGTGCAGCTAGTCGCAGCGTTGCATGTTCTCTTTGACGTACTTGGGTGCGCCCTCGGCGAGGTATTTATCCACGTCGTAGCAGGGCAGTGGCATCGCATCACCGGCTATACCGATGGACTCGATAACGTCCCACTGCCCATTGATCGCGCGCAGCCACGCGAAGTTTGAGGTCTGGGCTTGGCCGATCAAGGCCCACCTGCCATCGCAATATTCCACTGCAATGCTATGGGCCGGAACGTTGCCAGATTTGGCAAATTCCTCGGGCGAGCACTCGGCCTTAGCGCCGGTGTCCTGTGGTGTAGCCTCCATGGAGCTAGAGCCGGCTTCGGTGGTGGAGGAAGCAGCGGCGAATTGAGGTTCATCGGCATGCGGGTCATCCGCGGAGCAGGAGCTTACTCCGAGGGCGAGGCAAAGCGCTGCGGATGCGGCGCAGAGACGGCCGCCGGTGGGCTGTAGGGATAAAGAAGGCATGGTTAAGGGTCCTTGAAAAGAGATGAGAGGGAAGGTTTAATCGCAGCGGCGCATATTCTCGGTAAGGAAGGCGGGGGCGCCCTCGGCGGCCCACTTATCCACGTCGTAGCACGGGGCGGTTAGGCCGGAGGTAGCCTCGCCGATGGGCTCAATGGCTACCCACTGGCCGTCCTCGTAGCGCGCCCATACCGTCCAGTCCGTACTGTCCTTGCCAAAGTGCGCCCATTGGCCATCGCAGTCATTGACCCGGATATTGGTCATACTTGGCGCTGCGGGTTGCAGTGCTTCTGGGGAACAGTCACCGCGGCCGGAACCGGCAGAGGCGGCGGCGTTGTCTTTGCTTTTCTCCTCGCCTGATTCGGCGGGCGCTTCGGTTGAGGAATCTTCTTTATTTGTAGGTTCTGATTCCGTAGCTTCGCCTGCATCGCTCTCTGCCTCCGAGGCTTCGGATTCGCTCGTCACTTCTTCGGAAGTGGTCTCTTTGGTGGAGGAGCTTACTGCGGCCTCGGCGGCCTCGGAGAACTCAGGCTCTCCTGAAGTCTCCGCATCATCGGAGCAGGCAATAAGGCTGAAACACAGCGGCGCGATGGCTGCGGCGGTAAGGACACGGGAGGCGGAAAGGGAATAATTGTGGGCCATGCCATACATCGTAGAGCAAGCGGCATTGCGAAGGTGTTCGGCGCGCCTGCAACGGGGGAGTGACCTGCAACGATAGGTTCAGTAGCATGACCTCACACCTTGCTTCTCCGGATGCTGCACCCCCTTCTCGTTGGCGCAGCTTCCTGCTGATTGTTTTGCTTGCCCTGCCGCTGGTTATCGGGGCCGTGGTGGCGGGCCTTTCCCAGTGGGAACCCGCCCACGCTTGGTCTAGTGCCGCGCAGCCCTTTGGCGCCCCGCGGGAAAATTCCGCGTCCCCAGAGGTGAAGGAAGCTGCCGAGGCGGCTAGTCGCGCTCAAGCGCAGGCAAGCATGCTCAAATCGGGCGCCAAGCAGCTCGATGATGGCACGGGTGAGCTGAACAAGGGGGTGGATGAGCTCGGAGGGGGCGTCGGCAAGCTGGCGAATGGCTCCCAGGAGCTAGTTGCCGGCCTTAACCAGCTGCAATCCGGCACCAATACGCTTGGCGGCGGCGCAACGGAGCTGGCCAATGGCGTAGGCGGTGCCGTGGACCAAGTGGTGGGGCTCGGCGCCGTGCAAGGGCAAATTCTGCAGGCCATTGATGGCACGATGCACGATCTAGAAGGCAATAAATCCAAAGAAGCCAAGCAGATTCGCTCGCAGCTTGGGGATCTTCGCGCACAGGTGAATAACTTTCGCCTAGATAACTCGGTGACGGATCAGCTCAAAAAGCTCAAAGACGGCTCGCGCGATCTATCGAATCAGCTGGCGGTAGATGGCTACGCCTTCCACGATGGAGTGAACCAAGCCGTCACTGGCGCACAGGAGCTCAATGAAGGCATTGCGCAACTCAACCAGCGGGTCGATGAGGCGCTGGAGGGCGTGGACAAGCTTGACGACGGCGCCGGAAGGCTCTCCAGCATGGCTGCCCAAAACCAGACCAATGTGGGCGATATTCAGCGTGCCTTACCCCCAGCGCAAGCCGCTTCTGAAGGCCCAGCGCACCTGCTCAGCCCCGTAGTGGCGATGTTGATTTCTGCCTTGGTACTGCTGTCAGGCGCGGCGGCCGGTGTGGCCTGGCACCTGCGGCTTCGCCCCTGGCTAACGGTCCTTGGCGGTTCGGTGGCTGCGGTAGCCATCGGCGAGATCCTGCTCTTCGTGCTCGCCACTGGTCTCACCCCCGCGGCGGCGGTCTGGGCTGGGGTGGCGCTGCTTTTAGGGGCCTTGTCCGCGGCGGCCATTACTCGCGGTTTGCTTGGCGCATTCGGCACCACTGCGGGCAGCATCATCGCAGTGCTTTTCGGCATCGGCCAGACGGCGCTGGTGGGCTGGTTGTGGAAAACCGCGGCCATCGCCGGTGTTTCTAAGCTGTGGCAGGTCGTTGCTAACCTGCTGCCGCTGAATTGGGCTACTGCGGCCGTTACCGTAGCCGGAAACGATGGCGAACAAGGTGTCTTGTGGGCCGGGGTTGCGGTACTGCTCGGCGTCACTCTCATTGGGCTGAGTGCAAGGTGGGGGGCCCCATCCACAGCAAAAACTGAGAATTCCATTAATTAGGTCTGAAAATGCACACCTAAGGGGAAAAATTATTGGTAGAAACTGGGAATTTTGGTGCGCGCTACCGTTTGCATTTTACGAGTGCTACAGTTGGTCTTGCTCACAAAGCCTACTTAGGGGGTAGGCGAACGGTTTCTCCAATCCGTTGTGAGTGATAGGGAATAGGGACGACGCGGCGCTGTAGGGGCACCGCGTCGTTTCCCCATATGTGGGGGGTATTGAGCTGCAATTTTTGCGGAACATTCGGGAGAAATTGGTTAGCGCGTGTGGAATTGCGAGGCCGGCATCGCATTCCTTTTTGCAGGCTCGCTCAACACAATTCCGCTTGCAGCGGTGTGGAATTCGGGGGTAGCGGTATACTTTGCACCTTACCGGGGTTTAATCTGAGTCACATTCGCCTGTCTTCATGTCTTAGGGCATGGCGTGCTGTCGACTTGTGAAGGAGCACTATGCAGACCCCGCTCGGGCTTACGGTCATGGGCCTCATCATCATCTTTGTGACGGTGGGAATCCTGATTCGTGGCCGCGTCAATCCCATCATCCCTATGACGCTGGTGCCCGTTGTTGGTGCCTTAATTTGCGGATTTGGTCTAGGTGAAATCTCTGACTTTTTCAGCGAAGGATTAACCTCCGTCATCAACGTCGTGGTGATGTTCATCTTTGCCATCATCTTCTTTGGCATATTGCAGGATGTTGGCCTATTTACCCCGGTTATTCGGGCACTCATCAAGGCGACTCGGGGCAAAGTCATGGCCGTAACCTTGGGTACGGCGGCGATTGGCATTGTGGCACACCTTGACGGATCGGGCTCTACCACCTTCCTGGTTACTATCCCTGCCTTGCTGCCTTTGTACCGTGCGCTTCACATGTCGCGTTATATTCTTATCACCATTGTGGCTATGGCTGCCTCAGTGATGAATATGGTTCCCTGGGGTGGTCCGCTCGGCCGCGCCGGGGCGGTGGTTGCGCAGGAACCTAACGCCATCTGGGTGCAGCTATTGCCGATTCAAGGCGTAGCGATTGTGCTGGTGTTCCTCTTGGCCGCGCTTTTGGGGTGGAAGGAACAGCGCCGCCTAGCCGGCTTGCGCGAAAGCGGCGAGCTAACGGGCGGCACCGCAGTAGATGTTGACGCTTTGGCCGATGATTTCTCCGCGGCACAAGTGCGTGAACAACAAAAACTGGGGTACCACTTCCGCGCAGGTCGCGGGGTGACCGTGGTTAATGTTGTAGTTGCCCTAGCGGTGCTAGCCGCCCTGCTGTCGGGTGTTGTCCCGCCCGCGCCGGCTTTCCTTATCGCTACGACTATTACGTTGGCCATTAACTTCAGCGGATCGATGGAACAGGGCGAGGCACTGCGGCGTCATGCGCCTAATGCACTAGCTATGGCCGGCGTTATTCTTGCAGCCGCAATGTTCTTGGGCGTCCTCAATGAGACTAAAATGCTTGAGGAAATCGCCCTGACACTAGTGAATGTTCTGCCAGAGGGCGTTGCCCCGCACCTGCACGTGATTGTGGGCTTCTTCGGTGTGCCGCTTGATCTTTTGACCTCGACGGATGCGTATTACTTCTCGGTGCTTCCTATTGTTCAGGGAACCGTGGAAAGCTTTGGGGTCAGCGGCATGGGGGCGGCCTGCGCGCTCATTATTGGCAACGTGGTGGGTACCTTCGTCTCGCCCTTCTCGCCTGCACTATGGCTGGCGCTCGGGCTGGCAGAGGGGCAGATGGGCAAGTACCTCAAACTGGCTTTCCCAATTGCGTGGATTTTCTCCGCCATCTTGGTCGCCGTAGCGCTCTTTACTGGGATGCTGGCTTAGCAACGAAAAGGCCCGCAGCGAAGCTGCGGGCTGATGGTCGGGATAACAGGATTTGAACCTGCGACCTCTTCGTCCCGAACGAAGCGCGCTACCAACCTGCGCTATATCCCGGCGTTCCGCCTCAAAAGCGGTACTGGAATACTTTAACGCAACCTGAGCGCAATCAACAAAACGGCAGGTGGCTGGTTTAGTCCACCTCGGTGATTTTTAGCAGCGTGGCGGAAGGCCGGCAGAAGATGCGAACGGGGGCAAATTTGGAGGTGCCTAAGCCGTTGGAGACGTGCATCTTCATCGGACCAAAGTCATGAAGGCCCTGCACGCGCTCGCGGTCAATACCGCAATTGGTCACCAGCGCGCGGGAACCGGGCAGGCAGATTTGGCCGCCGTGGGTGTGGCCAGACAGCGAGAGTTGGTAGCCGTCGTCCACGAACTTCTCCAGCACGCGGGGCTCGGGGGCGTGGAGGAGGGCCAGCGACAGATCCGCCTCCTCGTTGGGCGGGCCTGCGATTTCGGAATAGTCATCTAGATCGTGGTGCGGGTCGTCCACGCCGGCGGCGGCAAGGCGCACGTTTCCCACCTTGAACTCGTGTCGCGCCTGGTTGGCATCGCGCCAGCCGTGCTCCATAAAGGCGGCGCGCATACCTCGCCATGGCAAATCCACGTATGAAGGTTCGCGCTTTTTCCCTAGCAGGTACTTGAAGGGATTGACCGGCTGCGGCGCCCAGTAGTCATTGGTGCCAAAAACAAAGAGGCCGGGCCGGGCCAGTAGCGGGCCGAGCGCGCGCAGCGTATCGGGAACGGCCTGCTGGTCGGAGAGATTATCGCCGGTGTTGACCACGAGGTCCGGCTCCAAGGCGTCGAGGGCCGATACCCAGGCGATCTTGGTTTCCTGTCCTGGGATCATGTGCAGGTCGGACAGGTGTAGCAGCCGAAATTCCGGCTTGCCGCGCAGCGTGCCCTTAGGCAGGAGGGGAAGCGTATATTCCTTGAGCTCGAATTTGGTCAGTTCGCTATAGCCCCATGCTGCGGCGCCCAGGCCGGCAGCGGTGAGGCCGCCAAGAATACGTAGAAGTTTCACGGCTACCACACTACCTGGCGTACATTGATAGGCATGAGCGAGCTAAAGCAAACCATTCGTGCAGATCTGAAAACCGCAATGAAGGCGAAGGAGAAGCAGCGTACCAGCGCTATCCGTGCCTTGCTGGCGGCCATCCAGGCCGAAGAGACCAATGGTTCCCGGCATGAGCTGGAAGACGCAGACATCTTGAAGGTAATTGCGCGCGAGATTAAAAAGCGCCGCGAGTCCGCCGAGGTTTATGAGGAAAACGGCCGTCCCGAGCTGGCAGAAGCAGAGCTTGCTGACGTCCCCTTTTTCGAGACCTATCAGCCCCGCCAGCTGGATGAGGCTGAGCTTAAGGCCTTGGTAGAAGAATCCATTGCCAAGGTCGAGGCAGAAAACGGCGAAGCACCCACCATGAAGCAGATGGGTGCAGTAATGAAGGTGGCCAATGCCAAGGCTGCCGGCCAGGCGGACGGCAAGCGCCTGTCCGCAGAGGTCAAGGAGCAGCTCAGCTAGATTGAGTGCGTTCTCGACAGGCAAGGCCTAGCGGCCGAGCAGGCTGCGGACATCGTTGGCAAAGTTGTCGATGTCTTCTTGGCGGATACCAAAGTCTTCCGGCTTGAATCCGCCACCGCCCGTGTCCGTACCACCCGTGCCGCCAGTTGAGCGGCCCGGGCTAGCAACACCGCCGGCATTTCCGCCGGCGGTGCTATCTTGTGCGCCGGTGGAATTAGCATTGGCCACGCCGGAGGAGGATTGGGAGGCCGCGGAGCCGTCGGAAAGCTGCAGCGTGATTTCCGCGCCCTTCTTCTTCCCGTCCTTGCCGGTAATGGCGCGCACCACACGGCCATAGGGAACGTTGCCGCCGATGACGCGGGAAGTCTTGACCACGTAGCCCTTCGACTCCAATGCCTGGCGGGCTTCCGCCTCGGATTTGCCGCGCAGGCCGTCGAGCGTGCTATCGGCCGTAGTGCCGTTATCGTACTTCTTATTGTAATTTGGCAGTCTGGCCTTGGTAGCTATCGGCAGCTGCGAAGCCATGCTGAAAAATGTCTGCGCCGGTTCCAAACCACCATAGAGGTTGCCCCAGCCCGCGCACTGGCGCACCGGACCGGTACATAGCGGGACGGTGGAGGTGCCGTCATTATAAATATAAGGCGCGGCGGAAATGCCCTTGTTGAATCCCAAGAATGCAGAGGACTGGTTGGACTCGGTAGTACCGGTCTTGGCCGCGATAGGGCTGGAAAAGCCGGCTGCCTGGGCGGCATTTTTGGCAGTGCCCTGCTTGGCGTCCTCGGACAGTGCATTGGTCATCGCGCGGGCGACGTCCTTGTCCACCGCCTGCTCGCACGGGGTTTCCTTGAGGTAGACCTCGTTGCCGTCCTTGTCCGTGACCCGGGTGATGGGGTTGGGCTCGCACCATTTGCCATCGGAGGCTAGCGTGGCACCAACATTGGAAAGCTCCAGCGGGTTGACCTGATCCGGGCCGAGGGTAAAGGAGCCGGAGTTAGCGTCCTTGGTGTGCTGGGCAATGGAAGTGTCCTTATCAAAGCTGCCCTTGTCATCGTAGGAGCGCAGGCCCAAGCGCACGGCCATATCGACGATGGGAGCCACGCCTACCTGCTCGGTGAGCTTGATAAAGGGAGTATTCGGAGAGTGCGCTAGCGCTTCCTGCAGGGTCATTGTGGCCTTATAGGAGCCGGCGTTTTCCACGCAGTAGCGGTCCGCCGGACAGCCGTCGGCACCGCCATGTCCGAGCCCTTCCGCCTCGTAACGGGTGGGTACGTCCACGGTATTTTTTATGCCGTAGCCCGCCTCGAGCGCGGCCGCGGCCGTAAAGACCTTGAAGACGGACCCTGCGCCATTGCCCACCAAGGAGTAGGGCTGCGGCAGGATGGTCTCATTTTTATCCAGCTCGAGGCCGTAGTCGCGGGAGGAGACCATGGCTAGGACCTTGCGGTCCGATTTGCCGGGCTTGATGACATCCATGACCTCGGCCACGCCTTGGGCGTCCGGATTAGTGTGATCTTGCACCGACTGGAGGGCCTTATCCTGCACGGTCGGGTCCAAAGTAGTCTTGATGGTGAAACCGCCGCGGGCCAGCTGTTCCTCGCTGATACCCTTTTTATCTAGGTACTTGAGCACATAATCGCAGAAGAAACCGCGGTCGCCTGCGCCGATGCAGCCATTGGCCAGTGTTTTAGGCTTTTTGCCGACGCCCAGCTTCTCCCCCTTATACTTACCAGCTTCCTGCTGGCTGATATGGCCGTTATCCGCCATGGATTGCAGGACCAGGTTGCGCCGGTCGGTTACTTCCTCGGCGTTGGTATAGGGGTTGAGGCGCTCGGAGGACTGGACCATGCCGGCGAGCATCGCTGCTTGCGGCACCGTCAGTTCGGAGGCGTGGGTACCAAAATAGGTCCGAGCTGCCGCTTCGACGCCGTAGGCATGGTTGCCAAAGGAGACCAAGTTGAGATAGTTGGTGAGGATGTCATCTTTGTCCAATTCCTCATTCATCTTGGTAGCCATGCGCATCTCGCGCAGTTTGCGGGCAACGGATTGCTCGGTGGCTGCGGCACGCTCTTCATCCGTGGTGGCAGAAACCAGCAACAGGTAGTTTTTAACGTATTGCTGATCGATGGTTGAAGCGCCTTGGGAGACGCCGCCGGAAATCAGGTTGGTCCACAGGGCACGGAAATTGCCTTGGAAGTCCACGCCCTCGTGCTCGTAGAAGCGCTCATCCTCAATGGAGACGATAGCGTCTTTCATGGCATTCGAAATCTTCTTGCTCTCCACCGGATGGCGGCGCTGGCTGAAGACGTAGGCTATATTTTTGCCCTTGGCATCCTTGATCGTGGTTACGCCAGGGATATTGCCGGCAGTCAGATCTTGCAGGTCAGATTGCATGGTTTCATTGGTGCGGGCAATCGACACGCCAGAAATGCCCGCAAAGGGGGCAAGGGCTAGGGCGATGAGCGCGCCTACCAAGACCGTAGACAGGGCTATCTTGGCCAGAGATTTGATGACAGTCACGTCCCATACCCTACGTGGTTGCCCCTATTAGGCGGAAGATCACTCGCACCCCCTAAAGTGTGACGTGTTAGACAATCTTCTACCTCGGTGAATAGACTCAGCTGTGTTACATAGTATTCCGTCTGGGAAGGAGCACACTCACCCATGACCGTTCGTGTGAAGACAGCTGGCATGTCTAATACAGCCCGAAATCCCGAGCGTGGTGAGTGGGTCACCCAGGCTAAATGCCGCAAGGGTGACCCGGATGCCTTATTCGTGCGTGGCGCAGAGCAGCGCAAGGCGGCCGTGATTTGCCGCCATTGCCCAGTGTTGACCGAGTGCCGCGCCGACGCCCTAGATAACCGCGTCGAGTTTGGTGTGTGGGGCGGATTGACCGAGCGCCAGCGCCGTGCCCTGCTGCGCAAGAACCCCCACATCACAAACTGGGCCCACTACTTGGCCCAGGGCGGCGAGCTCGTCGGCATTTAAATATTTCGACGACATAGTGCGTATTTAATAGTTAGAATGGGCCCATGACTAAATGGGAATACGCAACCGCACCTGTCCTTACCCACGCCACCAAGCAGATCCTCGATTCCTGGGGAGAAGATGGCTGGGAACTGGTCTCTGTCACCCCGGGCCCAAACCCGGAAAACGTTGTGGCCTACTTCAAGCGTGAGGTGGCAGAGTAAATGGGCTTTCATGCTCGCTTGCGGGAGCTGGGGTACGAGCTGCCGGGCGTCGCCAAGCCACTAGCTTCCTATGTGCCTGCCGTACGTGTGGGTGACCAAGTTTGGACCTCGGGCCAGCTTCCCCTCGTGGAGGGGTCTTTGCCGCTGACGGGCAAGGTCGGTGCTGATCTGACAACGGACCAGGCCCAAGAGCAGGCCCGCATCGCAGCGCTCAATGCACTGGCCGCGGTCGATGCGGAAGTAGGCCTGGATAATGTCGCCCGCGTGGTTAAGGTCGTGGGTTTCGTGGCCTCTGCCCCAGACTATGAAGATCAGCCAGTAGTTATTAATGGTGCTTCCGATTTCATCGGTGAGGTTTTTGGGGATGCCGGAACGCATGCTCGCTCCGCTGTGGGCGTGGCCGCGTTGCCTAAGAACGCGCCGGTAGAGATCGAACTAATCGTAGAAATCGCTGCTTGATCGGATAGGCTAGGAACTATGGAGCACCCCGCATATAGTCAATTGCGTCCCGTTAGCCAATCCGTTGGCGTAGTACTTTGTGATAATCCCAGCTACACCGCCCTAGAGGGCACGAATACCTGGATTATTCGCGCCGCTGAAGATTCACGAGCCATCGTCGTGGATCCGGGTCCTGAGGATGAAGGCCATCTCAACGTTGTGCACCGCAACGCAGGTGAGGTGGCTTTGATTTTGCTTACCCACCGCCACGATGACCATGCGTCGGGCGCGCAACGCCTGCGGCAAATGACCGGCGCCCCCATCCGTGCCTTTGATCCGAGCTACTGCAATGGCGCCGAAGCGCTGCAGGACGGCGAGCATATTTCCCTCGATGGCATCACCCCGCGCCTCGAGGTCGTGCACACGCCGGGCCATACCGCGGATTCCACCTGCTTTTTCGTGTGGAGCGGTGAGGTAAAAAACTCGCGCCTCGAAGGCATTGTCTCTGGTGATACCATCGCCGGCCGCCACACCGTTCTCCTTTCGGAGACGGACGGCAACTTGGCCGATTATTTGCAGACCTTGGATACCTTGGAGGAACGCGGTAAGGATATCGCGCTGTTTCCAGGGCACGGCCCAGACTTGGGTGATACGTCCCAGGTGGCTCGCAAATATATTGACCGCCGCCACTATCGTCTCAACCAAATCAAGGAAATCCGCTCCCGCTTGGGTGAGGATGTAGATTTGAATACGCTGGTCAATGAGATGTATGACGATGTGGATCCGGTGCTGCGTCACGCGGCCGAGCAGTCCACACGCACCGCGCTAAAGTACTTGGACGGCACTGCTAAATAAGCTTTTCTCCATCTGCCCCTCTTTCTTTGCGGGAAGAGGGGCGTAATTTTTAGGCGCAGTGGTGTGTGTGGGGGCTGCCGCTGGGCTGAAGGGGCAACTTATGGCCACACTCTCGGCGGATATCGGAGGGAAACGGCGCATAACGTGGACATAAGTGATCGTGGGGCCGGCCTTAGCCGGCACTGGTCAAGGGGAGGGTGCGAAAACGGCGAAACCCCGCCGAAGCGGAGTCGTGAGCTGGCGCGTTGTTAGCGAGCTCGGCGGGCGAGGTGCTCGGTATCCACGATGAGCACGGACTTGCCCTCGAGGCGGATCCAACCGCGGTGGGCGAAGGTAGCCAGCGCCTTGTTGACGGTCTCGCGGGAAGCGCCGACCAGTTGGGCAATCTCTTCCTGGGTGAGGTCGTGGTTCACACGCAGGGCGCTGCCTTCCTGGACGCCGAAGCGGTTGGCCAGCTGCAGCAGGGTCTTTGCCACGCGGCCTGGCACGTCAGTGAAGATGAGGTCGGCCAGGTTGGCATTGGTGCGGCGTAGGCGACGGGCCAGCACGCGCAGCAGCTGTTGCGCGATTTCGGGGTGGTCGCCTACCCACTTCTTGAGTAGCTCGGAGTTCATGGTGGCTGCCTGAACCTCGGTCACGCAGACTGCGGAGGAGGTGCGTGGGCCCGGATCGAAGATGGACAGCTCGCCGAACATATCGGACGGGCCCATGACGGTGAGGAGGTTTTCGCGGCCATCCGGGGCGTGGCGGGCGAGCTTAATCTTGCCCGAGGTGATGATGTACAAGCGGTCACCAGGCTCGCCCTCATCAAAGATGGTGGTTCCGCGCGGGTAGCGCACGGTCTCCATCTGTTCGATTAGGTTCTGCACTGCAACGGGATCAACGCCTTGGAAGATTCCGGCGCGGGAGAGAATGTCCTGTACGCCTTCCACGTTTTACTCCTTGGATGTCGACTACGAAAGTCCGTAGATGAGCTTGCGCCACATCTGGGTGCGGTCTTTCATGCACTCGACAATGCGGAACAAGCAGGGTCACTGTGTAACGGGTTTCATCTTACAGTGTAATTGGTCACTTTTGGTACTTCAGTGAAATTTTGTCACACTATAGAAACTCTAATCGTGCTAGTGCAGGAGGCCGGCCAGCGGGTTTGCAGCCTAGTCAGCAAAAACGACTTCTTCGAGCTTTTCCATCAAAAGGGCAAAAAGAGCGATGGCAAGCGGTACCAGAATCACGAGTGAAATCATGTTTTCCTAGTCTACTAAGCTTAAGCCCATGAATTCAGCACTGTCAGCGGCCAGCGCGCCGGAGCTTAGGGCGCCGGAGATCAATCGGCGCTTGGCACGGGAGTACCCGGATGCGCGTTGCGCATTGGACTATGATTCCCCGCTGCAGCTATTGGTGGCAACGGTGCTTTCCGCCCAGTGCACGGATGAGCGCGTGAATTCGGTGACCCCAGAGCTTTTTGCCCGCTACCCGGAGGCTGTGGATTATGCAGCGGCGCAGCGGGCTGATCTGGAAGGCATCCTGCGGCCGCTAGGCTTTCAGCGCGCCAAAGCGGGGCACCTCTTGGGCATCGGGGAGAAGCTGGTGGCGGATTTTGAAGGTGAGATCCCACGCACGGTAAAGGAGCTCACCAGTCTGCCCGGCGTAGGCCGGAAGACGGCGTTGGTGGTGCTCGGTAATGCCTTCGGGATTCCCGGGCTGACGGTGGACACCCACTTCGGCCGCCTCATGCAGCGACTCGGCCTGACGGGGGAGAATACGCCGGTAAAGATTGAGCGGGACATCGCTAAGCTGCTGCCGGAAGAAGAGTGGACAATGTTTTCGCACCGCGTGATCTTTCACGGGCGTCAGGTATGCCATGCGCGCACGCCGGCATGTGGTGCGTGCGTGCTGCGGGATATGTGTCCAGCAGCTAGTGGGCGCTAGGCTAACGGTATGAAGAAATACGTCCTTGGCACGGTGATTGCCGCGATCCTCATTGCCGTTATTGCGGTAGCGGGGGTTTCGCAGTTGCGGGGTGGGGACGCAGATAAGGAGGCGTCGCCAAGCGAGGCTGCTCCGCAAGAAGTCCCCCAGCGCCCGGACTGCCCAGCCGGCACCGTGGCGGGGGTGGAGTTGGACTGCCTGGGTGGGCAAGCCGCCGGAAAGCGTGCTGATGAAGGCGTGACCGTGGTCAATGTTTGGGCATGGTGGTGCGAGCCATGCCGCGCGGAGCTGCCCTACCTGCAGCACGTGGCGGACAAGCACCCACAGTGGCAGGTGGTGGGCGTGCACGCGGATAAGAATGCGGGCAACGGCGCGGCCTTCTTGAATGATTTGGGGGTGGATTTGCCGAGCTTCCAAGACCCGGATAATAGCTTTGGCGGTGAACTGGGCCTGCCGGGGGTGGTACCGGTAACCGTGGTGCTCAAGGACGGCGAGGTACGCAAGCAATTTGCGCAGCCATTTAGCTCCGCAGCGGAAATTGAGCACGCCGTCGAGGAGGCGCTAGCGGCATGAGCCAACTCCTTCCTGAGCGCGCGCCTGCCTGGCTCAAGCCGGCGCTGGGGGTAGACCCTAGCCAGGTGCAAGAACTCATTGGCAACCGCCAAGCCTCGTCCCTCAATGGCACCAATATCCAGGTACCGGTCAAGCGGGAGGCCGCCGTGCTCATGCTCCTAAGCGGCAAGAGCGCAGAGGATGGCAGCATTTTGCTCACACACCGCTCGCCGTCCATGCGTTCGCATTCGGGTCAGATTGCCTTCCCCGGCGGCAGGCGGGACCCCGCGGATACCTCGCTGGTGGATACCGCGCTGCGAGAAGCCTGGGAAGAAACGGATCTGCAGCGCAACTCGGTCACCCCGCTGGAGCAGTGGGATCAGTTGCATATTCGCGCCACCGGCAACCCCGTAAGCCCGATTTTGGCGCATTGGACCCAGCCGGGGGAGGTCTATCCCGCCAGCCCCGATGAAACCGATGATGTCTTTTTCGTTCCCATCCGGGAGTTAGCCGATCCGCGCAATCGCTTTGTGGTGGGCTTTCGGAAATGGCAAGGGCCAGCGTTTCACGCCAATGGCTACGTCATCTGGGGCTTTACCGCCGGGGTGCTTTCAGCGCTCTTGCAGCATTCTGGGTGGAGCGTGCCGTGGGATACTAATTCGGTCATGGACCTGCGTGACTCCCTTAAAAATTCCCGAAATAATGAGAAGATGTCCTAACCGCTTGTACCGCGGTACGTGTACGACTCACCACAAATAGAAAGAACCCCCCCTCCCATGACTCCTGCGCTCATTGTTGACGGCCTGATTGTGCTTGCCGTCCTGCTGGCGCTGCTGAGCGGGTGGCGCAATGGCGCCCTCGCGGCGGTACTGGCTTCCATTGGCGTGGGCGCCGGGGTGGTCTTGGGCATCGCTGTGGCACCGGCCGCGCTGCGCTTGGTGGATCAGCCCTCCTTGCGCTTGCTGCTGCTGGTTGGAATCCTCGTGCTTTTTGTGGGCATCGGTCAGCTCATTGGTTCCTCGCTGGGCGGCAGCGTGCGCGATCGCATGAAGGCGCGCAAAACGCAGCGCCTCGACTCCGTGGTGGGCGCGGTATTCCAAGCCTTTGCCTCCCTCGTGGTGATCTGGCTAATTTCCATCCCCGTGGCCACCAATCTGGGCGGCTCTGCTGGCCAAGGCCTGCGTGATTCGCGCATCTTGAGCAACCTCAACTCGGCCGCGCCGGCGCAGGTAGCGTCGCTGCCTAATGGCGTGGCAGCGATGCTCAATGAGTCCGGCCTGCCGCCGCTGGTCTCGCCGTGGCAAAATTCCATCAGCACCGAGGAAGTAGAAGAGCCGGATCCGGACGTACAGGAACCAGAGCTGGTGCGGCGCATGCGGCCGTCCATCATTCACGTGCTTGGCGATGCCGAAGAGTGTTCCCGCCGCCTCATGGGCTCAGGCTTTGTGGCAGCCGATGACTACGTGATCACCAATGCCCACGTGGTAGCCGGCACGCAGACCGTGCGCCTAGATACCAAGCTGGGGCTAAAAGATGCCACCGTGGTTTATTACAACCCCGATGTGGATGTGGCGGTGCTGCATTCGCGTGACCTCGGCATTGATCCATTGCCGTGGGCGCAAGACCCAGCGCAGACGGGTGATGACGCCATGGTGATGGGCTTTCCGCACTCCGGGCCTTTCGACGCCGAGATGGCGCGCGTGCGCGACCGCATCACCATTTCCGGTCCGGATATTTATTCTCATGGCCATGTGGAACGCGATTCCTATACCGTGCGCGGCAGCATCCAGCAGGGAAATTCGGGCGGACCGCTGGTCAATACCGCCGGCGAGGTCTTAGGCGTGGTTTTTGGTGCCTCCGTGGATGACGCCGAGACCGGTTATGCGCTAACTGCCGATGAAGTCAATGGCCAGATCGGAGACCTCACGCAGCTAACCCACCCGGTTGATACCGGCGAGTGCGTCGCCCACTAGCTATTTTCCTGCAGCCACGCTGCCAGCGCGGAGACAAATTCCTTAGGGGCTTCCAGATGCGGGAGGTTCTTCGCGCCGGGGATGGTGGTGGCGGTAAAACCGCGGCGGGCGCGCAGGGCGGCGCGGCGGACAACGGGGTGCCAGAGGCGCTGTTGGGCGTGTATGAAAAGCACGGGCCGCTCCACGGCTAGCTCCACCCAGGTAAAAGGAACGACGGCGGTGCGCATGCGGTGGTTCCACAAGATTCCGCGGCGCACGCTGCCGATTTGGGAGGCGCGCAGGCGAAGGTCGAGGATGCGGTCTAGGGCGGCGTCGGCAAGCGAAGGCCCCGTATCTAGCTCCAGCTCCTTGCGGTAGGCGCGCGGGCTGAGCAAAAGGTTGTGTGCGCGGGTGACGCGCGGCAGCCGACACAGCAGTGAGCGCAGGTTGATCCAGCCAAAATCCCACGGCCGGGCGGCAATTGCGCGGCGCAGATCTACCGGGTGGGCGGCGGAAATAGAAGCCAGGCCGCGCACCCGAGCGGGGCGCTCGGCGGCCAAGCACCAAGCCACGGCGCCGCCGGTATCGGCGCCCACCACAAAGGCATCGTCGTGGCCCAAAGCCTGGATGAGCCCGCTGATATCGCCCACCAAGGTGCGGATATCTTGTCCTGCATCAATGGGCGGCTTATCGGACATGCCAAAGCCGCGCATATCTACCGCCGCGACGTGGAAACCGCGCTGCGCGAGCGGCGCAATGACGTCCTGGAAATCGAACCATCCGCCAAAGGCCCCGTGAATGAGCAGAACAAGCGGCCGCGAGCTATCGCCCGCCGTGGCTACGTGCAAGCGGATGCCGCGGGTGTGGACGAATTCATGCGCGTACGCGCCCTCCAGCTCCACCGTTGAGGGAGGCAGGGGTGCAAAGGCCATGGTGCCGCCTTTCTATAGTTCGGAGCCGAAACGGTAGAGAAAAGGATAAAGTACAGAAAAACCGCCCCAGGCTAGCTAGGGCGGGATAGGGTGCACGACCGCGTGGCGTGGTGCGTGCGCGTGGCGAGCTGCCGGTTTAGGTGTAGAGGCCGTGGGTATTCTTCCGGTTCAGGGACTTCTGCGCCTTGCCCGGAACCAAATTCTTCAACTCCTTGGTGGAGTCAATTGTCTTCTGCGGCGCCTTAACCTGCTTGACGTTCTTCAAGCCCACGAAGGCCAAGATGCCGGCAAGGACGATCATGATCAAGAAGACGATCAGGAACGCAGCCCAGCGGTCCAGCCAGATGGCGAGGAGCTCTGCCAAGAAGAAGAAAAAGAAGAAGGAGCTATACAGCGCGATGGTGCCGGCGCCACCAAAGAGGCCAGCACCGATGCCGCCCTTCTTTGCGGACTCTGCCAGCTCGGTCTTTGCCAGCTCCACCTCGGAGCGCACGAGCTGGGACATCTGCTCGGTGGCATTAGAGACCAGCTGGCCCACCGAGGTCTCGGACGAGGACGTATCCACGTCACTCAAAGGAATTGAGTTCACCTTCGGTGCGAATCGATCGGTACCGTCGGTAAAAAGTCCATCGTTGCTCACGATTATTTCTCCTCGCGTTTATCTAAACCTTGTAATGTCCCCAATAATAATGGAATCACTATTATCCCATGGTGCCACGCATGCTTAGGGACTTCCACGGCTATCCTAATGGATATGTCAGAAAATGACGCGTTATCCCCGTTATTTCGCTTGCCGGGGGTGAAAGAAAGTGCAGAGAAGGCCGCCGCCACCATCGCTCGGGCGCACCGCCGACCTGCAGGATTGCGCAAGTATGAGGTTATCTCCGCGGAGTCCCTCATGCGCGGCGCCCGCGCCAGCGTGGCCCTCGACGGCCATGCCATTCCCCGGCAACCGAGCCCGGAAGATATAGAAGAAGGCCCGCTTGCCAGTGCCGTCAGCGCCTATTCCGTAGCCGCGCCGGAGCTCCTGGATGCCACGGTGCGTTCCTTTGCCCGGGCACCGCTGCAGGTGCTGGCGCGCATCGACGTCGCTGCCGGAGGCACCGGCATTCCTGCCGGCGAGAGTGCGCGCCTGCAGGGAATTGCCCGACTCATTGCGCAAGGCAGTGGCCCCGCCTTCGATCTCTTATTGCCCAGCGTGGTTCATGCGGAAATTGCCGCCGGCCAGTTCTTCGGCCCCCGCAGCGGCCTTGTGGCCCGCGTAGCCGCCCGTCTTGCCGCGGTGCATACGGGCTTTGACCCGCGTGGTTTCGCCGTCCCCGAGGTCTACTACACCCGCCACCGCGCCGAGTACGCTGCCGCTGTGGACAATTACCGCACCGCGCTTGCCGACGCCCTTGTCACCCACCTCGCCGCTTGGACCGCTGGCGGCAAAGAGGCGGATGCGATCGCCCGAGGGGCCTAGGACGCGCGCCGTGGACCCCGCTTAGGCGGGCCAGGGCGGCCCGGATGCTGTGCTAGCCACAGCCCGGCACCGATTACCGCCGCAGTGCCTGCCAAGACGGAGGCTCCGATCCCAATTTCCTTGGCGGTGGGAGCAGGCAGGAGCGGTACGGGGTCCTTAAAGGAGCGGATATCCCACTCGTGAGCGAGGGCGTGGCGCTTTAGCTGCCGGTCTGGGTTGACCGCGACTGGGTGGCCCACCTTTTCCAGCATGGGGATATCCGTAGCGGAATCCGAGTAGGCGTAGCTGGCTCGCAGATCGATATCTTCTGCGGCCGCGGTGCGCTCCAGCGCGGCTGCTTTATTCGGGCCCTTGCAATAAAAGAGCACCTCGCCGGTAAAACGCCCGTCTTCTTCTGCCAATTCCGTGGCGATGACGTGCTCGACTCCGAGTTCCTCTGCGATGATGTCCACCAACACGGCGGCCGAGGCAGAGACGATGACCACGTGGTGTCCAGCGGTGCGGTGGGCACCGATAAGCTCGCGGGCCTCGGCATAAATGGAAGGGGTGACCACGTGGTGCATGGTCTCTCGGGCAATGTTGCGCACCTCGTCCACGGACCAGCCGGTGACCATCGCGGTGAGCTGATCTCGGGTAGTGTCCATGCCTTCGCTAGAGAGGCCAGAGAACATATAGCTGGCCTTGGCCAACGAGAGCTGGAGAGCCTCTGCCGGGGAGATGAGCCCGTTGTGTAGGAATTCGCGGCCAAAAGCATAGGCCGAGGAGGTAGCGATGATGGTTTTATCGAGATCGAAAAACGCCGCGGTGCGTGCTTGGTCGCCGCCGGCGCGGGTAGGGCGGGAGCCGCCGGCGGGGCGGGGGCCAAGTGACTCGCAGGAATCAGTCATGATGTGCTGCCGAGTGTAGCCGTCTTGCGCTCAATGGTGTAGAAGTGGCTGCCGTTAAGGGTGGTTTGTATGCCAATGATGCGGGATTAGGTGTCTGTGTGGGAGTCTAATCTAGTGAACACGTATTCGGTGCAGGTCAGCGCGGTGACTGCGGAAATCTGCAAGTAGCTGTTGTGATTGGGTAGCGAACGTGTCATAATGATGCGTGCAAGGCCCCGATATACCGAGCGGCCTGCCCCGGCTCACCCCCCGAGGCCGGGTTACTGACGGCCCGCGCGCACACCCCCCGATGCGCGGGCCGTCACCTATATCTACCGCCGTGCGGTGCCGGTTATGGGTTATCCACAGATTTTTGGTTGAAATGGCAACCAAACGGCGTCCACATGGTGACTTTGGGGAGTTATCCACAGCACTGCCAGAGAGCCCTCGCTGCGGTTGCGCGGATGCTTCAGGCTATGAGGCATGAACGCACTACAACCTGAATCCGCCGCCATCGTGGTCGCCGTTGGTGATGAAGCGCTGCGCGCCGAGGCCGTCCATGCCGCGGCCGCCACCAGCCACGATGTGCTGACCGTAACCGATCCCCGCGATATCCCGCGCAGCCTACCGGGCGCTTATGCCGTGCTGGTTGATTCCCTCATGGCCCGCGTAGTGGCGGCCGCGCAGCGCACCCACACGGCGCCCGTGCCGGTGCTCTTCCTCGCCGCGGACCCCGGACCGATTGACTACGAGGCGGCGTTGGCCTGCCACGCGGACAGCGCCTTCCTAATCCCCGCCCAGGTCAAGGAGCTGCTGGCGAGCATCGCCGCGGCGGGCACCCCACAGGAAGCGCGGCCCGGCAGCGCCACCATCGCCGTGGTTGGTACCAGCGGCGGGGTGGGGGCTTCTACCTTTGCCGCCGCGTTGGCGCGCACCAAGTGTTCTGACGATGGGCGTGCCCTGCTTATCGACGCCACCCCGTACTCCGGTGGCCTCGACCTCCTGCTCGGCATAGAAGCGGAACCGGGGGCGCGCTGGCCGGAGCTTACCGTGGGCGATGGCAGCATTGATGCCGCTGACCTCTACCGCGCGCTGCCGAGCACACGGGACGGGGTAGCGGTACTTTCGGCCGCGCGCAGCACCGTCGCGGACCCGTTCCGCCTAGACAAGGATCTACTCGCGCGGGTGGTGGGCGCGGCCGATACGGGCGAAGGATTATGCGTGGTGGATTGCACCCCAGATGCCATCCCGGATGCGTGCACCCACGTGGTCATCCTCGTGGCTGCGGAGGTGCGGTCGGCCGCGTCGGCCGCGCAACTTATTGTGCGCCTGGAAGCCGCACGGTGCAGATACGTAGTGGTGCTGCGGCAACGCCAGTGGGCGTCGCTAAGCGCGGCGGAAGTAGAAACCATCATCCACAGCCCAGTGCTGGCAGAGCTGCCAACGGTGCGGGGGCTGACGCGCACGGTGGAAATCGGTGGTCTGCCACAGCGCCTTCCCACTCCCTTGCGCAAGGCTGCGAGTGCGGTCCTGCAGGAGGTGGGCGCATGAGCGAGCAGGTGGCAGCGCAGGAAACACTCGAAAAGATGCAGCGCATTATCGCCGCCGAGCCTGATTTGGTGCAGGATGCCGCGGCACTGGCGCGGCGCATCCGCGCGGAGGCTGGGGTGATTAGTGATGTCGCGGTGCTCGATCTCTTGCGCCGCCTGCGCCAGGACGCCACCGGGATGGGGCCACTGGATGCGCTGTTGGGGCGCGAGGGGGTTACCGACGTCGTGGTCAACGGGCCGCATGCGGTATTCATAGACCGCGGCGAGGGTTTGGAGCGAACCGACATCACCTTCCGGGATGATGCCGAAGTCCGCCAGCTGGCCAGTAGGCTCGTGGCCGCGTCTGGGGCACGACTTGATGATGCACAGCCTTTTGCCGATGGCCGCGTCACCCGCCCCGATGGTGCAGTGCTGCGCGTGCACGCGCTGCTAAGCCCGCCCGCGGTGGCAGGCACCTGCCTGAGCCTGCGCGTACTGCGCCAAGCACAGACCACCTTGCCCCAGCTAGTGGACAACGGCACGGTCCCAGAAGACATTGCGGCGCTGCTGCGCGCCGTGGTGGACAAGCGCATCTCGTTCTTGGTTATCGGCGGCACCGGTTCCGGCAAAACTACCTTGCTATCCGCGCTGCTAGGAACCGTCTCTGAGCGCGAACGCATCCTCGTCATCGAGGACACCGCCGAGCTTGCACCCCACCACCCGCACTGCGTCAGTATGGTCTCACGCCGAGCCAACGCCGAGGGCAGCGGTGAAGTGACGATGTCGCAGCTTTTGCGCCAAGCGCTGCGCATGCGGCCGGACCGCATCGTAGTGGGCGAGATCCGCGGCAGCGAAGTGGTCGATCTCCTGGCCGCGCTCAACACTGGCCACGATGGCGGCGCCGGTACGCTACACGCCAATTCGCTCTTCGAGGTCCCCGCCCGCATGGAAGCCCTCGCCGCCCTCGGCGGCTTGGACCGCGCGGCGCTGCACTCGCAATTGGCAGCGGCCGTACACATGGTTCTTACGATGGAGCGCACTTCGCAGGGCCGCCGTCTCGCCCACATCGGCCTGCTGGAAGGAAACCCGGTGACGCCGCGCATCATTTGGAGCGCCGAACATGGCCCAACAGACGGGTTTGCGGACTTCTCCGCGCAGGTACTGGGCCAGCACGTCGAGGGGGTTAGCCATGCTTAGCTTCCTCCTGCTCGCCGCCGCACTGCTCGCGCCCGCGCCTTCAATCGCTGGCCGCCTGGCGTCCGCCACGCGCCGGGTTCATGCCAGCTCGGTGGTCATCCTGGGCGCGGTATTTTGCGGCAGCCTAGTGTTCTACTCGGTGGGGCGCATCAGCATTGCCATCGCCGCCGCCATTATCGCATGGTGCGTGTCCTGGTACGCGAAGGATATTTTGGCCGCCCGGGCGGAGCGCCGCGGCCGCGATGGGCTGGCTGCCTACCTGGGCGTGGTCACTGCGGATTTGCGCGCTGGGGCAACGCTAGCCGGGGCACTTGCCCGCGGCGTGGAATCCCTCCCAGCTACCACCCCGCGCGAGGTATCCGCCGCACTAGAATCCACGGCCACCCTAGCCGCGCGTGGCGCACCACCACACATGGCGCTAAAGGATGCGGAGGGTGATAAGGCTCTGCCAGAGCTCTCTCGTCTCGGCCACTTGCTGGAGCTTTCCACCTACCACGGCATTGCGGTGGCCAGCTTGCTCGACCAGGCCCAAAGCCGCCTCGATGCCTCCCGACACCACCAGCAATCCACCTCCGCTACCCTGCAAGGCCCCCAAGCTACCGCCACGGTGCTTGCGTGCCTGCCCATAGCTGGGATCGCAATGGGAGGGGCCATGGGAGCCAATTCGCTTGGTTTCCTTTTCGGCGGCGGGCTGGGCGGCCTCCTCCTCGTGGTCGGCGTGGCACTGGCCTGCGGCGGGTTCGCCTGGTCGCGCGTCATCATCCGGAAGGCGGCCGCATGACCCCGCTCATTTTTGTGGCCCTAGCCGCCCTTGTTGGCCTTCCGCCGCACACTGGCCGGTTGGCCGCTGCGCACACCACCGAGGCCACCGCCAAGACCCCGCGCGATGGCCCGACCGCACGCGGGGGACTGATAAGCAAACTCAAGCCCGCAGCACCGCTGGACCCACTGGCAGTAGCCGGCGACGTCGAACTTTTCGCAGCGTGCCTGGCCGCAGGGCTGTCCGTGCACGGCGCTACCTCCGCAGTAGCCCGCACCGCGGATACCCAGACTAAGGACCTGTGGGAGACCGTCTCCGCCCTGCTTGGCGTGGGAGTTCCCATGCACTCCGCGTGGGGCCACATGAAGGGTCACGCGGGGCTGGGGGATTTAGCGCAGCTTGTCATCATGTCGGGCCAATCCGGCGCCACCATCGCGGCCGGATGCCAACGAATCTGTACTTCTTTGCGCGCGGAAGCATCCGCTCACGCCACAGCGCAGGCGGAGCGCGCAGGAGTATTCATTGCCCTCCCGCTGGCGGTGTGCTTCCTGCCAGCATTCATCGTTCTAGGACTTGCGCCCGTAGTCATCAGTTTGGGCGCGCAACTTCTTTAAACATCATCAGAAAGGACAATAAACATGCACGCACTTAATAAGTATTCCCAGCTCATCCGCAATGACGAGGGGATGAGCACCATTGAATACGCTATGGGCTCTCTGGCGGCCGCTGCGCTTGCCGGGGTGCTCTACATGGTCA
>ERZ1031327.42-NODE-42-length-25694-cov-28.643200_pt1 | contig 25694 bp, 27 predicted proteins | sample MGYA00518211_ERZ1031327 | MGnify/ENA primary metagenome ERZ1031327 (study PRJEB33718, sample SAMN03159839) | human skin metagenome | collected 2014-02-25 | study: EMG produced TPA metagenomics assembly of the PRJNA266117 data set (Human skin bacterial metagenome...
CGCGCCCACAATGTGTTGCGAGATGCTTTGCAGGAGAACTAATGCCCCCACAACGTCGTAGGTTAGACGCGGAGCTGGTGCGCCGAAAGATTGCGCGCTCTCGTGAGCAGGCCCGAGAGATGATTAAGTCCGGCCGTGTCACGGTCGGTGGTTTCAAGGCGCAAAAGCCGGCGTCGATTGTAGAGCCCGAGGTTTCCATCAAGGTAGAAGAAGCCGAAGAGGACAAGTGGGCTTCCCGTGGCGCTCACAAGCTTCTGGGCGCCTTGGCCGCGTTCGACGTCGACATGAACGGCCGCATCCTCGATGCCGGCGCTTCTACCGGTGGCTTTACGGACGTGTGCTTGGAACACGGTGCGCAGGAAGTGCTGTCTGTCGACGTGGGCTATGGGCAGCTGCTCTGGCGGCTGCAAAATGATGATCGCGTGACAGTTTTAGACCGCACCAATATCCGGAACTTGACGCTGGAGCTTACCGACGGCCCATGCGACGGCATGGTAGGTGACTTGTCCTTCATTTCCCTCCGCTTGGTATTGCCGGCCATTGTGAATTGTCTGAAGGACGGTGCTTGGTTGTTGCCTATGGTGAAGCCGCAATTTGAAGTGGGCAAGGAGCGCCTCGGAAGCGGCGGTGTAGTCCGTTCACCGGAACTGCGCAAAGAAGTAACCAAAGAAGTGGCGGAATTTGCCCTGTCCTTGGGCTTGAGCATGCATGGAGCTGTAGCGTCCCCGCTGCCTGGGCCGAGCGGCAATGTGGAGTACTTCTTGTGGCTGAAAAAGGACGGTCAGCTCACGGATCTGTCTAAAGTGGAAGAGATGATATACCGCGCAGTCGAGGAAGGCCCACAATGAAACGTGAGATTCTATTGGTTCCCCATGCCAACCGCCAAGAGAATCTGCGGGCGACCTCGCGCGCGGCAGAGCTTTTGCAGGATGCCGGCATTACCGTTCGGGTGTGCGCCGACGATAAGGTTCTTCCAGGGCTCAAGCACGTTCCACATACCGAAAATGCGGCAGCGGGCTGCGAATTAGTGCTGGTATTGGGCGGCGACGGAACATTCCTCCGCGCAGCCGATATGGCGCGCGCCGTGGATATTCCGGTGTTGGGCATCAACCTAGGCCACGTAGGCTTTCTGGCCGAGTGGGAGGTTGAATCCCTCGATCAAGCCTTGGTGCGAGTCATCGAAAAGAGGTACCGAATCGAGGACCGTCTCACCATCGACGTGTCCATTTTCGATGAGGAAGGGACCCTTCTGAACCGTAGCTGGGCGTTAAACGAAGCCTCGGTAGAAAACCAAAACCGGTCCGGCGTATTGGACGCAATCTTGGAAATTGACCGCAGGCCGGTGTCCTCCTTCGGCTGCGATGGCGTGTTGATTTCTACTCCTACCGGTTCAACCGCCTACGCGTTTTCTGCAGGCGGGCCGGTGTTGTGGCCGTCGCTCGATGCGATCTTGGTGGTACCGAATAATGCGCATGCGCTGTTTACCAAGCCACTGGTTGTTTCGCCTAACTCCTTGGTGGCGGTCGAATCAACGATGCGTACAACGCCAGCTGCGGTGATTCTGGACGGCTTCCGTGAGTTCGCGATGCCACCAGGGGCACGCGTGGAGGTAGTGCGGGGCGAGCGTCCAGTGCGGTGGGTACGCTTGGATGACCAACCTTTTACTGACCGTTTAGTGTCGAAGCTGCGCCTGCCCGTAGAAGGGTGGCGTGGGCCGAAGGAGAAGTAGTGCTCGTCGATATTTCCATCAATGATCTGGGCGTCATTAGCCAAAGCTCTGCGGAGCTGTCCGCCGGGTTGACCGTGCTTACTGGTGAGACCGGTGCAGGTAAGACCATGGTGGTTACCGGACTGCGCCTCCTAGCAGGCGGACGCGCAGATGCTTCGCGTGTACGTGACGGCGCAAAGAAGGCCGCGGTGGAGGGGCACTTTTCTTCGGCGAAGGACTCCATCCGCGAGCTGGTGGAGTCGGTAGGCGGGGAGCCCGACGAAAATGGAGAATACATCGTCTCTCGCACAGTTTCTGCCACGGGAAGATCGAGAGCCTATTTGGGCGGCCGGGCGGTCCCCGCGGCAACCTTAGGCGAGTTCGCGCGCGAGCTCATTACGGTGCATGGGCAAAATGATCAGCTGCGTTTGCTAGCGCCCGAGGAGCAACTGGGCGCGGTTGATCGTGCGGATCCGAAGTTGGCGGGCGTGCGCCAGCACTATACTGAGGCTTTCAAGGAGTGGCGCAGCCTCGCCAAGGAATATAAGCGGCGCACGGAGCAGCGCCGTGAGCTCGCACAAGAAGTTGACCGCCTGCAATTCGCAGTCGATGAGATCGATGGTATCGCCCCAGAACCTGGCGAGGATGAGGAACTAGTGCAGCTGGTTCGCAAGCTGCAGGACGTCGATGGGCTGCGAGAGTCCGCGGAAATTGCGTTGGCTGCCATCGACGGCACCGAGGAGCTGGAGGAGGCTGCCTCGGCCTTGCTGGGCCGGGCGGTTTCTGCATTGGCGGGTTCCACCGACAAGAAACTGGCGGCCTTGGGAGAGCGGCTCAGCGAGATCACTTCGCAACTGGGCGATATTTCCGGTGAGCTTGGTGGATATCTGGCTGGGCTGCCGGCGGATCCACACCTATTGGAAAAGTCCCTGCAGCGGCAGCAAGAATTGCGTACGTTGACCAGGAAGTACGCGGGAGATATTGATGGCGTCGTGGCCTGGCGCAATGAGGCGGCGGCAAAGCTCGAGTCCATGGATACCTCCACAGCGGCCCTAGAGGAACTAAAGAAGCAGGTTAAGGACGCTGAATCGGTGATGATTGAGCGGGCGGGGGAGCTGACAAAGGGGCGTCGGAAAGCGGCGAAAGCTCTGGGAGAGCAGGTCACGCAGGAGCTCCATGGCCTGGCCATGCCGAATTCGACGTTGACGGTTGAGCTTACGGAGGCGAAGTATTCTAAAACTGGCGCGGACGCGGCCGAGCTGCAACTCAATGGCAAGCCGATTGCGTCAGCGGCTTCGGGTGGCGAGCTGTCCCGTGTCATGCTGGCCCTAGAAGTGGTGCTGGCGGATGAAGACGGCGCCACCTTGGTCTTCGATGAGGTAGATGCCGGTGTGGGCGGGCGCGCGGCGGTGGAGATTGGTCGCCGCCTAGCTCGCTTGGCGGTACACAACCAGGTGATTGTGGTGACGCACTTGCCGCAGGTAGCGGCGTATGCTGATGCGCATTTGCACGTGTCAAAGGAGAAATTCACCTCTGGCGTGGCTGAGTTATCACAGGAGGAACGCGTGGAGGAACTGGCGCGCATGCTGGCAGGTTTGGACGATACCGAAACCGGCCGCGCGCACGCGCAGGAGCTTTTTGACCGCGCACAGGAAGAAGCTTCCGCGCGCCTCACCCACTCGAAACGATAATCACGCCACAATAGGGCCCATGGCTCTGTTTTCCCGTAACCTCGAGCAGCCTGGTGCACTGCGTGATTGCACTCCCGGCGCTAAGGGGATGAAAAAGTTTAGTGAAGGCGATGTCGCCGTAATTGATGCGGCCAATATCTCTCGCCACGAGGCCCAGACTCTCGTAGACCTCGAGCCTTCCGCCGTAATTAATGTGGCGGAGTTTTCTACCGGTTCGATCCCTAACTACGGGCCGCACATGCTTCTCGACGCCGACATTACCCTCCTTGAAGGCGTTGGCCAGTCCTTTGTCTCCGAATTTAAGGAGGGAAAGAAGGCGCGTATCGGGGAGGACGGCACCGTCTTCAGCGGTGATAAGGCCCTTGGCACCGGCCGTATGGTTACCCGCGAACGAGCAGAGAAGAACTTCGCTGCGGCTCAGGGCGCACTGATAGATCACATGGAATCCTTCTTTGGCAATTCCATCGATTTTATTAACTCGGAAGGGCCTTTGCTTATCGACGGCCTCGGCGTCCCCGCCTCTGGGTCCGGAATAGCCGGCCGCAAGGTAGTTCTGTTTTCCCCGACGGATAAGCACCGCGAACAGCTCAAGCAGCTGCGGAATTTTATCCGCGAGTATGAGCCACTGCTTATCGCTGTAGGAGCGGCGGCAGATTCGCTGCTGGCCCAAGGGTATCAGCCAGATTTCATTATCGGCGATCCCAATAGTGTAAGCGACGAAGCACTGCGTTGCGGCGCTCGCGTTATCGTGCCCGCCGACCCTGGAGGTGAGGTAGAAGGCCTTGATCGCATCCAGGATCTTGGCATCGGCGCCATGACCTTCCCCGCAGCAACGCATTCCGGCACCGATTTGGGCCTGCTCTTTGCTGATTATCACGGCGCGGATCTCATCGTGCAGGCCGGCGGTGGGGTAGACCTCGATGATATTTTCGCGGACCGCACCAACCCCTCGGCTGTGCTTTCCCGGCTCAAGGCCGGCGCCAAGGTGGTCGACGCGGATGCGGTGATCAATCTCTACAGTGCGCCTTCCTCCAACCTTGGCTGGCTGTGGGCGCTGCTTGGAATCTTGGTTGCAATTGCGGTGGTTATCCTCATTGTCGGTTTCGGCGGCAACCAGGACTTTGCTAGCAACCTCAGCGAAACCTGGTCTAACCTTTTTGGAGGCGCATAGGGCATGGCAAAGGCTGAGCTTGTAGCAGGCTTGGGTTTCGGCGCGGCAGTAGGTGTCGTGTTAGGTGCACTGGTGATCGCGCCCAACCTGACGACCAGTATGGCTGATGACGATCCCGTCCGCGAGGAGCACCGCAAGGTGGTCCAAGACAATAAGATTCTGCAGACACAAAATGAAGCTAGCGATAAGATCGTTGGGGATGTGGGGGCAGAATTGGTGGACGGCACCTTGTCGCAGCGCCCCGTGCTCATCGTCTCCACCGATGATGCCAACGGTGGAGACGTGAACGCGATTAAGAAGCTCTTGGAGTCTTCTGATGCCACCGAGGCTGGCGAAATTAAGCTGACCAAGGACTTCTTTCGCCCTGAAACCAAAGACGAGCTGCTGCCTATCTTGAAGGACACTGCGCCAAAGAAGGCAGATACCAAGGACCTAGATTCCGCAGGAGCCCTCAGCGGCGAAGTACTGGGCACTGCATTGTCCATGGACCCGGAGAGCACCAAGCCGCTGGCATCGGTAGAAGAACGCGCGGATTTGCTCCATAAGCTGCGCGATAAGGGCTTCATTGACTACGAAGACGGCACCATCGTGCCTGCCCAGGCCATCATCGTGGTCTCCGGCAACGGCCTGCGCGGCTATCCTTCAACCGCGTTGGCGGAATTTGCCACCGGCTTGGATGATGTCAATCGTTCCGTAGTGTTGAGCGGGCGCACCAAGCAGACTCAGGATGATAAGGCGCTAGCCCAAGTGCGCGACCAGGATGCGAAACTGTCTACGGTGGACGGCACTGAACGGGCAGTGGAACGCATCGCGGTAATTTTGGCCGCCCAGGAACAACTCGATGGTGGCCAAGGCAATTATGGTTCCACCGAGACCGCAGATTCTGCCTTGCCCGGAAAGGAATAGATCATGGCGCATGACTTCAAGGTGCTTGGTTCGCAGCTGCTTGTCGATGCCCCCATTCTCGCTCTTCGCCGCGATGAAGTTCTCATGCCCGGCGGCGTTTCCGCTTCCCGCGAGGTAGTCGAGCATCTCGGTGCGGTGGCCGTAGTGGCGATAGACCCAGATGAACGTATTGCGATGGTGTATCAGTATCGCCATAGCGTGGGCAAGCGCCTGTGGGAGCTGCCGGCAGGTTTGCTCGATGTGCGAGAAGAAGATGAGCTGACCGGTGCGCAGCGCGAACTGCAGGAGGAAGCCGGGCTCAGTGCACAGACTTGGTCCGTGCTGACGGATTTGGTGACTTCTCCGGGCTTCTGCGAAGAGGCGGTGCGGGTATTCCTTGCCTCGGACCTTTCCGAGGTTCCGCGGATGGATGCCACTGGGGACGAAGAAGCCGATATGGAGGTGGCTTGGGTAGCGCTGGAAGATGCCGTCGATAAGGTGCTGCGGGGTGAAATCGTGAACTCGATTGCCTGCAGTGGCATCTTGGCTGCCTACGCGGTGCTTCGCGGCGGCAAACCGACCCGCAGCGTGGAGGAGCCATTTGAGCTGCGGCCGACGTCGATGAGCTCCCGCCGCTCAGGTGCGGACCTGAAGAAGCAGTGACCGCCGAAGATATAGCGCAGACTTGGCTCAATCATCTCGCGGTTGAGCGAGGTGTCTCTGCTAATACGCTGAGCAACTATCGCCGCGATGTCCACCGCTACATTGGCTGGTTGCAGGATAACGGGGTAGTAGATCTGCAGTTGGTGACGCGGCCAATGGTGGAGGCCTATCTCAAAGACTTGCGGTCAAAGCTGGCCACCTCGTCAGCCAATCGTGCGCTTATCGTGGCGCGCGGTCTGCATAAATTTGCCGTGGCGGAGGGGGTCGTGGATGTAGACGTCGCGGCTGAGGTAACCCCTCCGTCAACCGGACAGCATTTGCCAGAGACACTATCGGTGGATGAGGTTACCCGCCTTATCGAGGCGACTCCCACCGAAACACCAGTGGATGTGCGCGACCGTGCACTGCTGGAGATGCTCTACGGTACCGGTGCGCGAATCTCAGAAGTTATCTCTCTCAATGTTGATGACGTTTCCTCCGCACAAGAAGTAATTCGCCTCCGAGGCAAGGGAAATAAAGAGCGGATAGTGCCATTGGGCTCACACGCCCGCCAGGCTATCGATGCGTATTTGGTACGGGCACGTCCGGCGCTCAATAAAGGTAAGACCCCGGTACTATTTTTGAATACTCGCGGCGGAGCTTTATCCCGTCAAAGCGCCTGGGCAGTGCTGAAGACGGCTGCGCAGCGCGTTGAGCTAGGCAAGTCCATTTCTCCGCACACCCTCCGGCATTCTTTTGCGACGCACCTTCTGGAAGGCGGCGCAGATGTGCGCACCGTGCAAGAATTGCTGGGGCATTCATCCGTGACGACAACGCAAATATATACTCACGTCACTGCCGATTCCTTGCGCGAGATCTGGCGCACTGCGCACCCTCGCGCCTAAGAAGGGACCTATATGCATTCACCTCGATTGGCCGGTGCGGTGCTTTCTACCGCATTACTCTTTCCAGCAGCGGTGCACGCACAGCTGCCGCCCGAGGTGGAAGCCGCGATTGCTTCTCCCATCTCGGTTCCTGCAGGCCAGACTACGACCGTGAGCCTGCCTGTGCCAGCTGAGGCTAGCTACTCGGGCGATGGGTGAAATGTCTCAGCCTCTGGTACCTCCGCTACCATTACCGCCCCAGCGGAGGGCGGCCAAATCTCAGTGCCTGTGTCTGCTGAAGGTATGAATGCAACTCTCACGCTCGTCGCCGATGGTTCCGTCGCGCAGGTGGACATTCAGGAAGAAATTGACGGCGCGGACGGCGGCTCAGCACCAGCCCCGGATTCGAATCAGCCGCCTGAAGGTGGAAATGCCCCAGCATGGTGCGGAATAGGTCAACCTTGAGTCCCATATCGAAGGCAATACGATTACCGCGAAGATGGGCCTCAAGCAGGCGGATGATCTTTAACAGCAGTTCAAGGACACGGAAGAAAACGACGTCAAGCTGCGCTACCTCGATGGCGAAGGCAATATTATCCAGGGCGTTAAGCGTGATGTGGATGCATCTTCGCGGACCCTCACCTTGACCTATCCGGAGGGAGAGGCGCCTGATAATCCCTTCATTATGCAGTTGCTGCGCAACGATGGTTCTGGTGCTGCGCTAATCGTCACTTTGCAGGATCCTAATTATAAATCTGCGGCGAAGGACCTCGACGCGAGGCAACGAGAAGCCCCCAAAGAAGAGGCCGGAGATTTACATTTGGGCTGGATTATTGGCGGAGCAGCCGTAGCGGTACTATTGCGCTCATAGCTCTAGCAGCGGCGCCCAAACGCCGTTCTAGTCAATGCAAAAGGCTTGATATAGACTAAGTCTCTGTACTTTTAAGCTGTAGCGGGTACGCTTTAATGACAACGTTGTAATCAACCCTAAGCCAAGTGTCATGGTCCGGAACTTGGCGTCAAGGAAGCAGGTGTGACTGTGAGCGAAGAGGGTCTCTTTTCCGCCTCTGACGTAGAGGTGGGGCTGACCGGTCGTCCTATCCGCGAGTTACCAGAACCCGCCCCCTTGGAAAAGCATGGACCGGCGACCATCATTTCAATGTGTAATCAAAAGGGTGGCGTCGGTAAAACCACCTCTACCATCAATATGGGCGCCTGCTTGGCCGAGTATGGCCGTAAAGTCCTCTTGGTTGACCTTGACCCTCAGGGGGCGCTTTCGGCGGGCCTCGGCCTCACGCATGATGATATCGAGGACACGATCTATGACGTGATGCTCGATAGCCACACCTCAATTCACTCCGCTATCCAGCACACTGGCGTTTCGGGGTTGGATTTAGTGCCGGCGAATATTGACCTTTCCGCTGCGGAAATTCAGATGGTCAATGAGGTCGGCCGCGAGCACACTCTTGCTCGCGCCTTGCGTCCGGTGCGCCGCGATTATGATTTCATCATCATTGACTGCCAGCCGTCCTTAGGGCTGCTTACCGTTAACGCTCTAGCTTGCTCGCAGGGCGTAATCATCCCCATGGAGTGCGAGTTCTTCTCCCTGCGCGGTTTGGCGTTGTTGACCGATACCGTGGAAAAGGTTTCTGATCGCATCAACTTTGACCTTGAGGTTATGGGCATCTTGGTGACAATGTTTGATCGCCGCACAAAGCATGCCCGAGAAGTTATGTCCCGAGTGGTGGACTACTTTGGCGATAAGGTCTTTGATACCGTCATCACTCGAACGGTACGTTTCCCTGAAACTTCAGTAGCTGGGGAGCCGATTACCACGTGGGCGCCGAATTCCCCGGCTACGCAGCAGTATCGTGATCTGGCCAAAGAGGTCATTGAACGCTCTACCGTCTAAGGCATCGTGACCCAGCCGGAGATTACGGGCTTTCGCATTGCGCTGCGAAATTTTGAAGGCCCTTTTGACCTGCTTTTGCAGCTTATCCAGTCCAAAAAGATGGACGTAACTGACGTTGCGCTATCAGAGGTAACCGATGAGTTCGTTGCTTATACGCGTCAGCTGGGTGAATCCGCGGATCTGGACGAGACCACTGATTTTTTGCTGGTGGCAGCTACGCTGTTGGATCTGAAGGCGGCGCGGCTCTTGCCGCGTGGTGATGTCGACGATATTGAAGATCTAGAGCTGCTGGAGTCGAGAGACCTCCTTTTTGCCCGGCTTTTGCAGTACAAGGCTTATAAGCAAGCGGCGGACCAATTCGCGGTATGGCAGCGCGAAGCGCAGCGGAGCTATCCGCGTGCGGTAGCAATCGAGGAGAAGTTTGCAGAACTCTTGCCACCAGTCTCGCTCGGTCATACGCCAGCTAGTTTTGCCGAACTTGCAGCGGGGGTTTTCCGCCCGAAGCCGCCGGAGGAAGTAGCTACTGGTCACGTGCACGCCGTGGCGGTATCCGTGCCAGAGCAGGCCGGCAAGATCTTAGAAACTCTCAAGCTACTAGGATCCGGCCAATGGACTAGTTTTGGCGCGCTCACCCGCGATTGCACGGTATCGATTCAGGTAGTTGGGCGCTTTCTTGCACTATTAGAGCTGTACAAGGCCAAGGCAGTGGAAGCCCAGCAAGAAGAAGCGCTGGGCCAATTAGAGCTATCGTGGACGGGCCTCGATGTCGACCCAGCGGTAGTGGCTGCCGCGAACTGGGATTAAGGGCGCTGCTGGATGAACTCCAGCGTCTCAGGGGAAAGCTCGCGGTCAGAGTAGACGCGTACATCTGGCTCCTCTGGGTTGTCCTCGGTGCCAACGCGGCGCCCTTCCCATACCTGTTGGAGCCCTTGCTTTTCGATGACCCGGATGGACGCCGGGTGGTTTGTCGTAACGCGGGCCGTGATGGGGGAGTCGGGATCAACTTGGCGGATACTCTTTAACGCCGCCGAGGTGATCTCTGTGGCAAAGCCTGAACCCCAATGGGCGGGGCGCAGGCGGTATTTGATGTCCCAGAAGTTTCCATCTTCGACGAAGATGGCGCCGCCAACGCCGACGAATTCCGAAGGATTGTGGCGCATGTAGGCGGCCCAGGGGCCGAAGTGGTGAGCATCCCACGACTGGGAGGACGCCTGTGCGAGTGCGCGCGTGGTGCGGATATCGGCGAAGCGCCCGTTGGGTCGGTGGCTCCAAATTCGCCCGTCGCTGTAGACCTTGTGGGTCTCTTCGGTATTGGCGGCGGACAGTGGGATGAGAATGAGTCTGTCGGTGCGTGTGATAGTTTCCATGGCCATATGTTAGCCGAGTCACAGAGCGGAACGAAAGTGATCTGGGAATATTCAGTCAGCATTCTCTCCTGCAGTAAGCTTGGCTCCTATGGATCTTCCCCTCATCTCGCAGCTGCGTTCCCGCCTTGAGTCAATCCTGCTCGTGCTCGACTCCCCGGCTTCGGTAGAGTCCTTAGCGCGTGCGTTGGGGGCAGAAAGGGACGTCGTCAGTGATTGCCTGCGTGCAATTCAGAGAGAGTTGGACATCCGCGGCTCTGGCATTGAGCTGCGCGAGACCCAAGAGGGGTGGCGGTTTTATACGCGCACCGAGAATGCCGGCGCGGTCGAAGAATTTCTTTTGGATGGTGCCCAGACAAAGCTGTCACGCGCTGCCCTAGAGACGCTAGCGGTAGTAGCTTACCGTCAGCCCGTAACGCGCCAGCAGGTGGCAGCGGTTCGTGGAGTTAACGTCGATGGCGTCATGCGTACTCTGAACCTGCGCGGGTTGGTCCGGGAGCTGCCGCAGGATGATTTTGAAGGAGCAGCACACCGGTATGAAACGACGGAATTGTTCCTAGAGCTTTTGGGGATTGATTCCTTGGATCGTCTGCCGGATCTAGCGCCACTGCTTCCTGACGTGGAGGCGATCGACGAAGAGTACTAACGTGGGGTAGGATTGCCCAGGTAATTTCATATCTTCGAGAGAAAAGGACACGTACGTGACTCCTCCCGCTCGCCGTGACGGCACACCGGAAAAGAAGCAGCGAGACAGTGACACCATTGTCTCCAATGCGAAACCCGCCCGCCACCAGCATGTGTCAAAGAAAAAGCAGAAGGCCACCGCGGAATCCGTAGCCCGCGATTTGGGTGCCGACTGGCTGGTAGATGGAGACAAGCCCAAGGGAGAGCGCCTCCAGAAGGTGCTCGCCAAGGCTGGCGTCGCTTCTCGTCGCCACGCAGAAATCCTCATTGATGCCGGTCGTGTTGAGGTCAATGGCAAGGTAATCACCAAGCAAGGTGTCAAGGTAAACCCAACTGTTGATGTCATCCGCGTAGACGGTGTGCGCGTCAACGTCAATGAAGAGCAGGAATATTTCGTGCTCAATAAGCCACGCGGCATGCAATCGACCATGTCTGATGACCTAGGCCGCCCGTGTGTAGGCGATGTGGTTTCAGAAAAGGTCGCTGCCGGCCAGCGGCTCTTCCATGTCGGTCGCCTCGACGCCGATACTGAAGGCCTGCTCATCCTCACTAATGATGGCGAGTTGGCTAACCGCTTGATGCATCCCAAGTACGAGGTGACTAAGACCTACCTCGCCACCGTTCTGGGTGAGGCCGATAGGAAGCTCGTACGCAAGCTCAAGGAAGGTATCGAGCTGGAGGACGGCCTAGCGAAGGCCGACTTTGCACAGGTCGTTGATACCAACCAGGGCTATTCCTTGGTGCGGCTTGAGCTCCATGAGGGGCGCAAGCACATTGTGCGTCGCATGTTGAAGGAGGCGGGGTTCCCCGTGCAGCGTTTGGTGCGTACCAAACTGCATACGGTGCAGCTGGGCGATATGAAGCCTGGTGGCCTGCGTGCGCTCAATTCCAGCGAGTTGACTAGTTTGTACAAGGCGGTGGAAATGTAATGATTTCTAATTTGCCAAACGAAGCCCTCATCCTAGCGGTAGATGGCCCTTCTGGAACTGGAAAATCGACTACTTGCCGTGCCCTAGCCAAGCAGCTGGGGGCAAAATACGTCGACACCGGTGCAATGTATCGTGTGGCAACGCTTGCCGTGCTGCGAAAAGGCGTGGCCCCTGCGGACACCGCCGCGGTCATTGCGGCTACCGCGGATCTGCCTCTGGAGGTATCCGATGACCCGGATTCCACCGAGGTTCTACTCGGCGGCGAGGACGTCTCGTGCGTCATTCGGGAAGATGAGGTTACTCGCAATGTGTCCGCCGTATCCGCCATTCCGGAGGTGCGGAAGAACCTAGTAGCCCTGCAGAGAAAGCTTGCTCGCGAGGCTCACCGCGCGATTGTAGAAGGCCGCGATATTGGCACGGTTGTGCTTGCCGACGCCCCCGCTAAGGCATTCATGACCGCCTCTGCCGAGGTCCGTGCTCAGCGCCGCCAAGCCCAGAATGAAAAGGCGGGCATCGCTTCGGATTACGAGACGGTGCTCGCAGACGTGCAGCGTCGAGATGCGGCGGATTCTTCCCGCGAGACCTCACCGCTGCGCCCAGCGGAAGACGCAACCCTAGTCGATACCTCTGACATGAGCCCAGAGGACGTCCTGCAGGCTCTGATTAACGTGGTAAAGGAGTCAGCCAATGACTAAACACGATCCCCAGGAAGAGTCAGAGACTCAATTCCACTATCCGGCCGGAAAATTTGATGACGAGGTAGTGGAAGCCTCACCAGCGTGGGCCGCCGACGATTTCAACACCGAGGAATTCGACTATGACTTTGATGAGTCAGAATTCGGTGAGGCTGATTATAGCGATGACGCACAGAACGAAGACGCACTGAGTGAAGAAGAATGGGAAGAGCTCTCCCGCGCATTTGGTGTGGAGTCTGACGATCACACCGAAGAGGCTTTGTGCACGGTGGCCGTAGTCGGTCGCCCAAATGTGGGTAAGTCCTCGCTGGTCAACCGGTTCCTCGGCCGCCGCGAAGCGGTGGTAGAAGACCACCCAGGCGTTACCCGAGACCGAATCTCCTATGTTGCGGACTGGAATGGGCAGCGCTTTTTGGTGCAAGACACCGGCGGTTGGGATCCCAACGTGAAGGGCATCCATGCGGCAATCGCTCGCCAGGCAGAGGTGGCTATGGAAACCGCTGATGTCATTGTCATGGTGGTGGATACCAAGGTGGGTATCACGGAAACGGATGAGGTCATGGCTCGCCGCCTGCAAAAGTCCCCCGTGCCCGTGATTTTGGTATCGAATAAGTTCGATTCCGATAATCAGTACGCGGATATGGCGGAATTTTATGCCTTGGGCCTGGGGGATCCGTGGCCCGTATCCGCCCAGCATGGTCGCGGCGGTGCGGACGTGCTCGATGAGATTTTGCGTGTCTTCCCTGAAGAGCCCCGGCAAACCGCGATTACCTCGGGGCCACGCCGAGTAGCACTGGTGGGCAAGCCTAATGTGGGCAAGTCCTCGCTGCTGAATAAGCTCACCAGCGAGGAGCGCTCCGTGGTGGATAACGTTGCGGGAACCACCGTGGATCCGGTGGACTCGCTGGTCCAATTGGATGAGCAGCTGTGGAAGTTTATCGATACCGCGGGCCTGCGCAAAAAGGTAAAGAACGCCCAGGGGCATGAGTACTACGCCTCCTTGCGTACTCGCGGCGTCATCGATGCTGCCGAAGTCTGCATCATGCTTATCGACGCCTCTGAAGAGATTTCCGAGCAAGACCAGCGCGTGCTCAATATGGTGCTCGAGGCGGGCAAGGCCCTGGTGATTGCGTTTAATAAGTGGGACCTCATGGATGAGGACCGCCGTTACTACCTGGACCGCGAGATTGATCAGCAGCTGAGCCACTTGCCGTGGGTAACGCGCGTTAATATTTCAGCAGAAACTGGCCGCGCTCTACAGAAGCTAGAACCGGCTATGATAGAGGCGCTGGCGAGCTGGGATCAGCGTGTCTCCACGGGCCAGCTGAATAACTGGATGCGTGAGGCTATCGCGGCTAATCCACCGCCAATGAAGAATAATCGCCTGCCGCGGGTATTGTTTGCCACTCAGGCATCTACGCAGCCGCCGACCATTGTTTTGTTCACGACGGGCTTTTTGGATGCGGCGTATCGCCGCTATCTCGAGCGTAAGTTCCGCGAGCGCTTTGGCTTCCATGGAACGCCTATTCGCATCGCGGTTCGAGTAAGGGAGCGCCGCGGCAAAAAGCGCTAGCAGTATGCCCGTTACGCTGGGATTATAGCACTGAGGCGAGCGAATCTGGCACCGGACACGGTGTGAGAATTCGCTCGCCTTTCCGTTTAGGCCCGTTCATGTGGGCCTAGATAGGATATAACCAGTTATTTGTTCGCTTTGTGACGAAAGGCGCAGCATGTTAGCTAGCGTAATTGCGCCAGACTCAATTCTGGCCATTGTCCTTCAGGTCATCATTATCCTAAGTGCCCTGCTATTGGGCACCCGCTATGGCGGCATTGGGCTAGGCCTTATTTCCGGCATCGGCTTGATGCTCATGGTCTTTGTCTTCGGCCTTGCCCCAGGTGAACCGCCAGTGTCCGTGATGCTGACCATCATTGCGGTTATCGGGTGTGCGGCAACCTTGCAACAGGCCCGCGGCCTAGAAGTGATGATGCAATTTGCCGAGAAATTTCTTCGCGCGCATCCAGAACGCATTACCATTTTGGCCCCGCTGACCACGTGGTTCTTGACGGTATTGTGCGGTACGGGTCACGTAGTCTATACGATGTTTCCTATCATTGAGGATATTGCGCTGAAGAAAGGTATTCGCCCGGAACGTCCTATGGCGGTGGCATCGACATCAGCCCAGATGGGTATTACGGCCTCGCCAGTATCTGTGGCAACCGTTTCCTTAGCATCTATCATCGCGGAAAATGCCGGCGCTATCGATCACGCCTATTCCATTCCGCAAATCCTGATGGTTGCTATGCCCGCCTCGCTAGCCGGCGTCATTCTAGCTGCGCTCTGGTCACTGCGCCGTGGTAAGGACTTGGATGAGGATCCGGCATTCCAAGAGCGAATGAAGGATCCGGAGTTTGCAGAGAGCATCCACCAGTCCACCGGATCGCTTATGGATGAGGAATTTTCGCCAGAGGCAAAGCGCGCGGTGGTTGTCTTCCTCCTGGCGATTGCGAGCGTCGTGGCCTTGGGAGCCTTTGAGTTCCTTCGCCCGTTGGTACCAGGGGAGGATGGCGAGTTGAGCCCGCTATCTATGAATCTGGTTATTCAGATGGTCATGTTGGTTGCTGGCGCAATCATCTTGTTGAGCTGTAAGGCTGATCCCAAAAAGATCGCTTCTACTCCCGTATTCAAAGCTGGTATGACCGCCGTGTTCTCAGTCTTCGGTGTCGCGTGGATGGCAGATACCTTCTTTAAAGCCCATATTGATGCTTTGGAGTCCAACTTGGGTTCTGTTGTTGAGGCTGCTCCTTGGGCCTATGCCGTGGTCTTGGTCATCGTCTCCAAATTGGTTAACTCCCAGGCTGCAGCGTTGGTCGCGATCGCGCCTATCGGTTTGCAGTTGGGTATCGATCCCGCGACCATCATCGGATTCTACGGCGCAGCCTATGGCTATTTCATTTTGCCGACGTACCCCTCGGACCTTGCCTGCATCGGCTTCGATCGCACGGGCACGACGCACATTGGCAAGTTCGTCATCAATCACTCCTTCCTTGTGCCTGGAGCGATTTCGGTCTTCACCTCTTGCGTGGTGGGCTCGCTACTGGCTCAGGTAGTGCTTTAATCCGCTTTCCGTACCAGCACGAAGGCATCCGTGCGGTACGGGATTTTAAGTTTTTTTCCAGGGTGAAAGCCTAGGTGCTCGTAGAGGTACCAGTCCAGGTTATGGGTCATGCGTTCGTGGATGGTTTCGCCATTACGCAACCAGTAGGAGCGGGTGTGCATCAGCTGGTGAAGCTGCTCGGGGGTAAGTTCGTGTTCCCAAGTCAAGCGCAGTTCACGGTCTAAAACCCACGGTGCGGTGTAGGTGGGGTAAAAACCCGGTTTGTGCACGTCGCCCGAGTGCATTATGCGCGAGAGCCGTAGGAGCCATGGGTCAGCGTTGACATCGAGCGTATTCCACGCCAAGAGGATCTGCCCGCCCGGCGCGAGGACTCGGTCAAGCTCCGCGCAGGCGGCAGGCACGTCGACCCAGTGCCATGTTTGGGCAAGGCAAGCGGCATTGAGGGAGGCGTCGGCAAGCGCGGTGTTTTCGGCCGTAGCTTGCAGGACGGGTAGGGGCAGGTGGGTGGCGAGGAGCCCGGCCATATTGGCGGAAGGCTCAACCGCCAAGACTCGGGCATTGGTCAAACCTTCGGTTAGTTTTCCAGTGCCAGCGCCGATATCGGCAACAGTGTGGGCATCTGCAATGAGCTCGGCCACCTCGGCGGGATAGCCCGGGCGCACGTCGTGGTAGGTGCTTGCACCGCTGCGAAAGGCCCGTGCGGAGGTCTTGCGCTGCGTGGCGTCGCGGAAGGCAGGTCCTTGCTTTGTGGAGGCCCTGCGGTAGCTAGGGAAGTCGCGGGGATCTGGGGGGTGAGTCGACATAGCCTATCTAACCTACCTCGAATTAGAATTGCTGCCTATGTCGACACTTCCCGCTCCATCAGATCCGCGGTGGTTGCTGAAAACTGTCTTCTCTCGTCCCCAGCTGACCTTGCCAGCGGCAATGTGCATGGCAGTATCGTTCTTGCTAAATGGTTCCACACCGGTCATCGTCGGGCATGCCCTCGATGAGGCGGTGGCGCAAGGTTCTCCACGGCGCTTGTGGTTCTGGGTTTCGGTATTGGTGGCCGCTTTTGGGCTTAATGCTATAGCGGCGTGGTGGGGGCGCGGGCTTAATTCGCGGGGCATGCTAGAGGTTGGACACGATGTACGCATGGCCATTGCGGACAGGATCCTAGACCCACGTGGTATTGCTGGCAGCCGCCGTAGCGCTGGAGAGCTGTTAGCTATTGCCTCTACGGATGCACAGCGTATTCAAAATGCAGTGATGATGACGGTCTTTCCTGTGGCAGAGATTAGCGCCATTGTCTATGTTGCGGTAATGGCTAGCCGGGTCAACCTCGCCTTGGGCGCTGCCATTCTTTGTGGCGGGCCATTAGTGGTGTGGGGCTCTTTGCAGGCTGCGAAAACACTGCGCGCGCGTTCGGGTATTCGCCAGGCGGCGTTAGCAAATGCCAGTGCGATGGCCACCGATGTGGTTCAGGGCTTGCGAATCTTAAAAGGGCTAGGCGCAGTGACTACGGTTAGCAAACGCTATGCCGCGGTTTCCGACGCCGCCTTTGAACGCACCATTGCAGCCAATGCGGCCCAGGCTCGCCTTAACGCTATAACGGAGATTCTCGGCTCGGTCTACGTTATTGCCGTGGGCATCGGAGCGGGTTTTATGGCGCTGCATTCCATAATCAGCGTAGGCGAATTGATTACCGTGATTGGCCTGACACAGTTCATCATCACGCCGATGACCATGCTCGGCCGCAATATCGCCTCGCGTTGGGCGGCAGCGAAAGCGAGTGCGGAGCGCATTAGGGCAGTACTTGCTGCCCCCGGGGTGGAAGCGGAGGAGCCGCAGCTTCCAGCGCTAGCGGGTGGCGTGAACGTACTAGCTGAGCCTGCTCCTGCGGATCTAGAATTCCTACCACGCGAGCGCTTCCTTGTTGCTCCGCATGAAACAATTCTCTTTGAAGGTTCCGTGGGAGACAATATCCATCCGGATGACAGGGTTGCGCAAAACGCCCTCTATGTTGCCGCTGGGGAGGATATACCGGGTGGGCTCGACCGCGAGGTTGGAGAAGCCGGGCGGAACCTGTCTGGAGGTCAACAACAGCGCGTGGCACTTGCGCGAGCAATTGCAGCAAACCCAGAGGTCTTGGTTCTAGCAGATCCAACTACCGCCGTGGACTCGGTAACTGAGCACACTATTGCCCAGCGGGTAGCAGAATACCGGGGTAGCAAGACAACGCTCGTCTTTACCACCTCACCGGCCTGGAGCGCTGTGGGGGTCAGAATATAATGCGGTTTCCCACAGCTTCTTGGTCCCAAACGCGCACGGTGGTAGGCCAGCAGCTTTCCCACACCCCGCGTGCACGGTCTCAGGCTTTTGTTGCTTTAGGCTTGCTGACTGCTGGTGCATGCGCCAATGTAGCCATACCCATTTTGTTGGGGAAGGTTATTGACACGGTCATCTTTGGCGGCGCCATAGCGCCCGTTGCGATCTCGTTGGTGCTCATGGCCGCAGTCTCCGCGTTGCTCTCCGCGTCAGGGTTTTATGTTCTCTCCCGGCTTACGGAGCGAGTAATTGCCAACCTGCGCGAGGACATGGTTGCTACCGCCCTTCGCTTGCCCACTCACCGCGTAGAAGAAGCTGGCACCGGAGATCTGGTGTCAAGGTCTACCGATGACGTTGCAGAGCTTTCTGCGGCTGTAACTGACAGCGTACCCGTGCTGGCAAAGTCGCTATTCGCTGTCGTGGCCACTGGGCTAGCGTTAGTGAGCCTGAATTGGCAATATGTAATGGTCGTAGCGGCTGTTACGCCGCTGTATTTCTTTGCCGCCCGCCGCTACCTACATCGTGCACCACAGCGCTATACAGATGAGCGTGGATCCATGGCAGAGCGTGCACGCCGGCTTCTTGAGTCCATACGTGGGCGAAAAACAGTGCGGGCCTTCTGCTTGGAAGAGCACATGCATGGTCGGATCGAGCGCGCCTCCCAGGGGGTAGTAGGCAATGGATACGCAGCGCGAAGAACGATGATGGTCTTGCAGCTGTGGATGACCGGCATCGAGCTGGTAATGCTCATCATTGGGCTTGTGGTCAGCTACTGGGTCGTAAGATCGCAAGCGCTTAGCGTAGGCACCGTTACTGCCGCGATGCTGCTACTTATACGATTGCGGGGCCCGCTTATGGGCTTGATGCGGGTCATTGACACTGTACAGTCCGGCTATGCCTCGCTGTCGCGCATTGTTGGAGTCGTCATCGATCCACCTCGGGCGGTGCCTGCCAGCGGAGCCCCAACGCCACGCGGCGTGGCCGAGATGCGAGATGTGAGCTTTAGCTACGACGATGGTGGCTGGGCTGTGCAAGACGTCAGCATCGAATTGCCAGCCGGGCAGACGGTGGCTTTAGTAGGCGCCTCCGGCGCAGGAAAGACCACCGTTGCTGCACTATTGGCAGGATTGCGTGTCCCTGAGGAGGGGAAAGTCTTGGTTGATGGGGTAGAGGTGTCTGCCCTTTCGGATAATGAGCGCGTGGCGCGATTAGCGATGGTTACCCAAGAGGTACACGTCTTTTCGGGCACCCTTCGCGCGGACCTCTCTTTGGCTGCCCCACAGGCTAACGACGAACAAATGCTCCAGGCGCTCGAGTGCGTGGGAGCGCGGTGGTATGCGCAATTAGAACAGGGCCTAGATACGGTCATTGGCTCGCAAGGTATCCAGTTGGATCCTGTGGCGTCCCAGCAACTCGCGCTGGCACGAATTTTGCTTTTGGATCCGAAACTCGTCATTATGGATGAGGCCACTGCTGAGGCAGGTTCTGTGGGAGCCGAAGCCTTAGAACAGGCCGCTGCTGAAGTCACCCGTGGGCGAACCGCGTTGGTCGTGGCGCACCGGCTCGACCAAGCGGCACGGGCGGATAGGATCGTGGTGATGGATGATGGCCGCGTGGTTGAACAAGGAAGTCACCACGAATTGCTAGATTATGGTGGCCGTTATAAGCAATTGTGGGCCGCATGGCAGAAGGGACGACAAAGATGAACGCGAGGTCACTACGGGCCGTGCTTGGTGCGGTAGCAGTGTGTTTCCTTGCGTTTGCTGGCACCTCGTGTTCTAGCCAATCAGCAGATTCCCCGAACCCGGCAGATTCCACTGACACCGTTAACCTAGGAATTCCCACCTCCGCACCATTGAGCGGCCCTGAGCCGGGGTCCTATAGCACCATCAACCTGCCATCAGGTCGTTCCTTTATCCTCAGCGTGCCAAAAGATTATTCCGGAGATAAAAAATGGCCGATCGTTCTCGCCTTTCACGGGTGGGGGCAATCTGCCGAAAATCTCCGTGGTTATTCGCGTCTCGATGCCGGTGATGCCATTACGATTTTCCCAGAAGGTAAGAAAAAGGCGTGGAGCCCTGCACCGTATGCTAAGACCTCGACAACGGAAGATAAAAAATTCGTTCGCGAAATAGTAGACGCCGTTCGCGCTACCTACCGGGTAGATGACGCCCGGATTTTTGCGACTGGCATGTCTAATGGCGGCGGATTCGCTGCCTATCTGGCCTGCCAGATGCCCGATACGTTCAAATCCGTTGCTACCGTATCGGCCGCCTATTATGAAGACATTCTGAAGAACTGTGCGCATTCTCCCGTAGGGCGGTTGGATATGCATGGCACGGTGGACCCCGTGGTGGGTTACTACGGAGGCACTCGCCATAAGACCAAATACTATTCCGTGGAGTCTGTACTGGAGCAGGATCGCAAACGTAACCGTTGCTCCACGAAGGTCAATACATCCCGCCTAGTAAATAATGCGCTCGACATGAAGTGGAGCGGATGCACCGCCCCTCTCGAGCACATTCGTATTGCAGGCGGGTCCCACGTGTGGCCGGGCGGTACCGCAGATGCACAAAACGAGGTAGGAAAGTTCTTTGCTACCGATCGTGTCCTTGACTTCTTCGGAATTCCAGGCCGCCCCACCGGTACCGCGCAGACCTAATACTGCTTAAAGACGTGAAACTCAGACCCCGGAACCATTCGCACCCTTTCGATGCAGATATCTGCCACCGTCGAAAAGCCGGCGCGATGAGCAGTGCTGCGGGGAGAGGTTGGCTCCGCAATCTGGACTAGATGGAAAGACCGCGAACCACCATCCTCCTTGTTGAGCTCCAATACCGCCTGTGCAGTAGTCCCAGAACCAGCAAAGAAATCCAATACTCGGGCGTTCTTAGGCCCTGCAATGGAAATGAGGTGCTTGATGAGGCGTACCGGTTTAGGGAAATCAAAAATTCCCTCTAGGCCCATGACTTCTTCAGCATCGCGCCGACCTGTGCGGGTAACGCCAAAGCGTTCCCCATCCAGAATGGAGCGTGGCCGGGCACCAACTTTTTGATAGTTCTTGGTGTAGACAAATCCGCGTCGGAATACCAGCTCATCGTAGTGCGTCGCCACCTTTTCTTTGCCCCACCTCCAACGTGCAACATGGTTCTTTCCTGCCGGTTGGTCGGGCCAGTATTGCGTTCCATCTGGTGCGGAGATAGGAAAATCTAGGGAAGGAAGGTAGCCCAGTGTTTTGGAATCTAGGCGTACAAGGGAGTATTTCCCCTTCTCATCTTCATGGTTGTACTTCGTGGTGGTATGGCCTTGGGGGTCAATGTTGAAGCCCGGATTGTCTAGAGTGCGGGCATAGCACAGGATGTATTCGTGCTCTACTACAGCATATTTGGAATCGTTCTTTCCGGTTCCAGCCTTTTTCCAAATCAACTGGCCGGCAAAGCAACCTTCCCCAAAGACCTCATCGAGTACTTTACGGGTATTGGCAACCTCGTCCTCACCGATGGAGACAAGGATGAAGCCTTCGGTAGATAGCACCTCACGGGCCAAGATGAGGCGTGGAAGCAGCATGGATAGCCATTCTGAGTGCCATTCTGCGTAGCTGCCAGAGCGCATCTGACGGCGCAACCGGTAGTTATCACGGTAGACAAAGTCCTTGCCTGTGTTATACGGCGGATCGATATAGATGACGTCGAAAAGCTCCCCTTGAGCTGCCAGCTCCTGTAGGGCGGGGAGATTATCTGCTATGAAGATGGCATTGCGGGTGTCAGTAGTTGTACTGAGGGCCGAATCTCGTGTGAAGCTCCGAGGAATGGGGGCGGTTGCAGCAGCGCGGGCGGCTTCCTTTCCCGGCCAAACCAGGCCAAAAAACTCCGTGTCGTTCGCCTCGTCGGACGTGGATGCCGGATGATCAGGAGTCATAGAGCCAAGCCTTTGCTACGAAGGAGGTAATACGGTCTAACGCTATCATCTGGAAGGATAAGCAATCCGTTTCATCTACTTGGTGATGAGGATGCAAAAGAGGTTCAGCGAATCTTGCTTTGGTGGGGGTGATCCGCTCTTGCAAGTAGTGCACTCCAGGATTTGCGCCCAAGACTATTTGGTCTATCGAGCTCGAAGAATTTTCGGTGGCACGTTCACGCAAGTGTAGGTACGTTGGGGTGTGTTGCCGGACACGGCAGCGGTTAGATAAAGCTAGAACTAGAAGAAAGGATAGCCACATGGGTATCTTCGATAAGGCAAAGGACGCACTGAATTCCGACAAGGGCGAAGAGTTCAGCGATAAGGGCTTGGACAAGGCCGCTGACGCAGCTAAGGGTAAGCTGGGTGACGATAAGGCAGAAAAGATTGATAAGGCTCGCGACGCTGCTGACGGCAAGATCGGCAACGAGTAAATTGCTCCACCCACTTAATCGGGTGAAAATTTAATACCAACTGTGGCCCCTCCTCCAGCTGGACGAGGGGCCACAGTTATGTAAGTCTGTCCGCTAGTTGCTGGGATTGGCCCCTGCCTCTGCTCTCACCTTTTTGTGGGTGAAATATAGCCAATAGCTATCTACCCTAAGCATTTTTATATGCAATCGCTAGGATGACACTTGTGAACAATCTTGAAGGCACCGTTTCCCACGCGGGCTCCACTAAGCAGCGTTTGCTAGAGCACAGTGCTCGAATTTTGGCCAAAGGTGGACGCGAGGCCGTGCAGGTTTGTACTGTCGCGGAACAAATTGATGTGCCCGTTGATGAGGCTAAATCCTACTTTGAGGATGACCAGGACCTCTACATTCAAACTAGCCGGTTCTTGGATGAACGGATTAGAGTAGCAACGTTTGAAGCACTAGATAAGTTACCGGAAGATGCTTCGCCGATTGAGAAAATGCGCGAATCGGCCCGCGTTTACTTCGATCTCGCGATCGACAACCCAGCCTATTTTGCGGCATACAATAACTGCGAAACGGCAACGAGCTTTCCCAATTTCGAAGACGGAATTGAGCAGGCCAAGAGCTTCGATGCATTTCCACCTATTTTCCGCTGGCTCCTTGCACACATAAGCGAAGCAGCTAAAGCTGCACGCGGTAGTTTTGACCACCGCCTAGTTGTCATCCACTCCTTGATATTCCTGTCTGAACTGCAGGGAATTACCCACCTCGCTACTTTCGGCATTATGCGTCACCTTTCGCCTGCGGCAAAGAAGCAGACCTTTAATGCGTGCATGGAAACATTGTTTTCTGGGCTGGAGGTCAGTCTGCGCAAAGGAGAGATTATCAGCTATGAGCCGCAAGCTCGCGTAGGGGAGCAGCCGGTATCGGTGACCACTGCGGCCAAGGATATGCCAAAGGACACGTCGGCAGATAAGCGCGCGGCCATTTTCCGCGGTGCAGCTGAGGAAATTGCTAATAATGGTCTGCCAAGCTTGCACCTTGGTTCTGCTGCCGCACGCGCAGGCGTTTCCATCGCGGATGCCGAACAGCTTTTTGATGGTGATACTCACTTTGTCCGGTCCTTGGAGGAATCCCTGGATGAGGCAAATACACGGACAATCATGCGTCAAAATGCAGCCGTTCCTGAAGGCTCGCACGGGCTTACCTATATCAAGGCCACTGGTTTCGGATACTTGGAGTTTGCGCTTGCGGATCCCGTTGGTTTTGTGGCGCTCATAGAGGTATCGAGCCGTTCGATCGTCCCAGCTTCGTTCGATGATTCGGGTGATAGCGAACAGCCTTTTGATATGGGCAAGGCATTTAGCTTCATCATGAATTTGGTGCGAGATGCCATCTCTGAGTCCAATGGGCCGCGTTCGCCGTGGATCCTCTTTACCCAAATCGCAGCGCTCTGGGCCTCAATCCACGGGCTGTCGCAGCTAAGCACAGTAGGCGCATTGCGCTACCACTCGGCTGACTTTTATTTCGACTTAGCGTCTAGAGTCATGGACATAGTCATACAGGGGATGGTCAATGTTCTTGGACTCGAGACTACGTAGAAGAACTTCAACGTAGGAAAAGGCGCTTTACTAAATCCACCCATGGGTTTGCGCGGTGGTCGCTGCCTCATAGCGATTGCCAGCACCGGTCTTTGAGATGAGGGAAGATACGATATTGCGCACGGTGCCATTGCTAAGGTGGATTTTGTTGGCTATCAGACGAGAGCCAGCGCCATCCAAAATGAGTTGTGCTACCTCTTGTTCCCGTGGGTTGAGCGGGTTATCGGGAATAAAAACTGTCTCTTGAGCGAGTGCGGGATCAATCACTTTGAGTCCCGAGTGGACCCGCCGTATAGCTTCGGCCAGCTGTTCCGGCGGGGTGTCTTTGACTACAAACCCTGCTACGCCGGACTCTAGTGCGCGTTTAACGTATCCACCGCGGCCAAACGTCGTGACAATAAGGCTGCGGCAGGCGGTTCCGGCAAGTTCTGCCGCAGCGCCTAGCCCATTCTTTCCAGGCATTTCTATATCCAACAGCGCCACATCAACGCAATGATTGGCGACGAGCCCCGCAACCTCGATGTCTGTTTCACACTCAGCTACAACGGCAATGTCCGGTTCTGTCTCTAGGAGAGCTTTAAGCGCCCCGCGTACCAATGATTGGTCCTCCGCAATGAGAACACGGATACTATCAGTCAATGTGCGGGCCTCCGGCAGGTTCAAGAGGGAGCAAGCTTTCATCGCCATTCATAGTAACCAAGGCTATTGTGCAGCTATTTCCGCGCGCGAAGAGGAGCTGACCCCAGCATCGTTGACACGTTGGCGAAGAACAGCAATCCCACTTTGGGAACGTGGAAGAGGATTATCAGCATCAAACCCGCAGCCGTCGTCTGCTACTTGCAGTTGGTGATCCGTTACGCTGACCCAGCAGTGCGTGGCGCCCGAATGCCGCACCACGTTAGTGGTTAGCTCACGTAAGGCCCAAGAAAATACGGCGTCGTAAAGCCCGGCTGCCGTCCTTGTTGAAGGCAAGTATGCCGCAATACCAGCGGTTTCGAGAGCTCTTTGGGTAGCGTGGATTTCTCCTTCAAAGGTGGGCATGCGCATGCGCGTGACCGTAGAGTGAACCTCCGCCAAACTCTTTCGCGAAAGATCGCTGACCTCCTGCAGCTCGCGCTTAGCCTGCTGCGGATCCGAATCCACTTGCCGACGCGACAGCTCCGATTTGAGGTTGATAACGGTCAGAAAGTGCCCTAGGAGATCGTGCACATCCCGGGCTATGGCTTCACGTTGGCGAGCCAATTCCAGTTCGTGTTTTAGCTCAGTGCGGCTATCTTCGCGCTGGGAAAATGCACCTAGAAGCACGAGGAGAATGGGCCACGCGAAAAGGATGATCGAGGCCCATCCTATGTTCTCAGGTGCGAAATACCAGCAGACTGCCGCCAGCATTGCACCAGTCAGCAGGGTAAGGGTCAGAGCGCGGCGTAGCGAAAGGTTAAACCCGAAAAGCGCCGCAAGATAGGGCACGAAGGTGGTGGCCAATATTCCTAGGAAAGGACGATCCAACGAAGTGCTACACGCTGCTCCGGGCGCCATCCGCGCGGATAATAGTCTATAGAGCCGAAGGCGAAAAAATAGAAGCCACCAAAAGCTAGGACACAGGTGGTGGCCCCGATTTGTTCTACCAGCCCGAAGCCCGGCGCGAAGTAGATTGCAACAAGACTAGGAATTAGGAAAATTAACCACACGCTGGCGAAAAGTGCGTTATTTAGGACAAAGCTGCGGCCAAGAT
>ERZ1031327.44-NODE-44-length-24584-cov-6.518488_pt1 | contig 24584 bp, 20 predicted proteins | sample MGYA00518211_ERZ1031327 | MGnify/ENA primary metagenome ERZ1031327 (study PRJEB33718, sample SAMN03159839) | human skin metagenome | collected 2014-02-25 | study: EMG produced TPA metagenomics assembly of the PRJNA266117 data set (Human skin bacterial metagenome and...
CGTCGGGCAAGATCCACAAGCAGTCGCCTATCGACGAGCCTTCGGCCGCCCCCGCTACCGGCTCTACCGCTGTGTAGCAGTCCCCTACTATCACGCTCAACCGCCCTCCGGGGCGGTTTTCTTTTAGCCATGTTTCACGTGAAACATCGCTGATCTCCGCACCACTCCTTGCCCTGCACAATCGACTACCCTCTTGCGCATGTCCTTCGAGATCGTCACCACCCATTTTGTGGCACACGAGCGCGACCTGGAGGAGGCGTACGCGCTCTACCGACAGCGCATTGAGACGAGCGGCGCTGTCATCTCGGTGGTTTCCCCTCGCCCGCACCCTATCGAGGACGAGTTCACCCTCTGGGACCTGCGCTGCCAGGCCGCATACGACAACCTGCCCGCCCCGGACCAGATGCGGCTGTACGAGCTCAACGCGCTCGTGGATTTCGCCACCACCAACCGCGACAACGCCATCGAGAAATTCTTCTTCGAGGACCACGACGCGCCGACGCACCTCCCTGCCAGCCTCGGGGGCCTCATGGACCTCACACTTCGCGACGAGCCGCAGGGCCCCCTGTCACTCACCACCATCGTCTACCTCGGCTCGCCCGAGCACATGCTGCTGGCGCAGAAGCTTTTCGACGACACCGTGGCCGACCTCAACGCCGTCGCCTACCAGCCGTACGTGGCCCCGCTCGAGGGCACGGAGCATGCGGGGTTGGTCGGCCCGCTGTGGTTGAGGGATGCCACGTTAAACATCATCGGTAAAGGCGACGGGCACTTCTCCCCCGGCAAGGATGCGTGGGCGGGATGGTTGTTGACGTCGGATGGACCGGAGGACGTCGATAGGCAATTGCACGAACGCATTGATACCGATGCCGTGGTGATTACCCGCGCGGTGCAGGAGCCGTTCTAATCACGAAAAGGCACCGGCGCGGAGGAAGGGATATTCCGCGCCGGTGCCTTTTTCGGGTGCTAAGCCTACGGCGTGACCTGCGGGCTCAGCGGGTCAACCGCCTCCGGGGCCTCAGCGCCGCCCAGCGGGGAGTCCGTCATTTCAGCGTCGCCCAGCGGGGAATCGGTCATCTCCGCGCCGCCGAGGCCGGTGTCGCCGGATGCGGAGCCATCCGCGGAGGAGCCACCTGCCGAGGAGCCGCCGGACATGGAACCGCCCGCGGAACCGTCAGACACCGAGCCGTCTGCGGAGGAACCGCCGACAGAGGAACCGCCCGCGGAAGAGTCACCAGCGGAGCTGTCGGACATGGAACCGCCGGAGGAAGAACCGCCGGAAACCGGGTCCTCGGAGGTCACGGCACCGGACGGGTTCACGCCGGTGGTGTCCGTGTCGCCGTCACTGTCATTGCAGGCGGTGAGGCCGGCGGCAGCCAGCACGAGTGCGGTAGCCGATGCGGCAATACGAGTGTTTGCAGACATAATTCTCCTTCTCGTGTCGGATTGATCCCGGGTGTCTCGCCCGGATCACAAACTTTCTACGGAGCCTGTCTGCGAAACCCTTGTGAGCGGAGGGAGAACTCTCGTACTGGTACGTAGCAGAACAATAACCCGGCCCCCACGCTGCGGGAACCGGGTTAGAAGAAGGCTTGTATAGCCGAATTACATCGGCAGGCCCGGCAGAGCCGGGAGCTCAACGCCCGGGATAGCACCGGAGAAAGCTGCTGCTGCGCCGAGCAGTGCAACGAGGGCGAGCGGCACGCCGATCAGGACGCCCAGTGCGGAGGAGCGGTAGTCGCTGTCCTTGTGGGTCAGGCCCTTGATGCAGACACCGGAGTCGGTGGAGCTGCCGACTCCAACCTTTTCGCGGGACTCGTCAACAATCTTCTTGAGACGCTCCTTTTGCTCTGCGGTCGGAGCTTTGTCGATTTCCTCCTTGATCTCTTTCTGAGCCTTGAGGCACTTCTGGTACGCCTCGGAGGACCCCATCTTCTCGCCGCCTTCAGCGGCAAAGGCCGGTGCGGTCAGGACGGACACGGACATGGTTGCTGCGAGAGCAGCGACAGTGATGCGCTGCATATTTTTCTCCTTATGTCGGTGTAATTACCTGAAACGCAGTTAACACGTGTTCAGGAAGAGCCATCAAGTGATTCAGGGAATCGTGTCCAAATTGAGATAAAAGAGACGGGCTACACCGGCAGCTTCGGCATCTCCGGGAAGGAAACGCCCGGGACCATGCCGGAAGCCGCGGCCGCGGCACCGAGTAGCGCCACAAGGGCGAGTGGCACACCGACCAGGACGGCGATGACGCCACCGCGGTAGGTCGGGCTGTTGAGCATGCTCTTGATGCACACGGCGTCCGGGTTGGAGGAGCCGCCGTTCTGTCGGAGTTCTTCCTTCTCCTTCTCATTCGCGGAGCCAACCAGACCGCGGCAGTGCTGGTAAACCTCGGACGAGCCGACCTTCTCGCCAGCCTGGTCGCCCTCAGCCTGGGCGGAGCTGCCCTGGTTCTCCTTGGCCGGAGCGGTGTCAGCGTCAGCGGCGAACGCCGGAGCGGAAAGAGCGGACATGGACAGGGTTGCGGCAACTGCAGCGGTGGCGATGCGCTTCATGGCAATCTCCTTTTAGTGAATCGGGTATCTGCCAGTTATCTGGCACGTGTGAAAGACGTATCGCCAAACCATCACATCGCGTTACACGGGGTTACCCTGGGCACATGGGAATGATGAAGGAGATAGCAGCCATCTTTGGCGTCGCCGCACTCGTCGGCCTTGGTGGGGCGGCTGCCGCCTACACCAGCATCGACGTCCCGGAGCGCGATCACTACACCGTCCAGGCAGCGGGTGCGCCGAGCGCGACTATCGACGACCCGCAGGACGTCCTGACCCCTGAAGACGAGCAGCGCCTGTTGCGCGACACCGCCAACATCAACGCGGCCGATGTGGTCACGGATTTCCACTACATGGTGTTCGAAACCAACCACGAGAACATCCTCGACGACGTGGAGGAGCTGCTGCGCTCGCAGTACCCCGAGCTGATCGACCAGTCCAAGGGCGAAAACGGCCGCCCCGCCGACGGAGTGCTCATCGTGGGCGTGGGCCTGGATCCGCGCCAGGCGTTCATTTACGGCGGCGACGATGTCACCGCAGAGCTCATGCTTGACGACGACACGTATCGCGAATCCCTGCTGGATGCCATGAAACCCGGCGTGAAGGATGGGAACATCCCCTCTGCTCTCTTCCGCACGGCGAACCTGGCCTTGGACGCGGACGGGCTTTCGGACCGGAAGTTCAGCGACGCGCAGGGCGAACGCTCTGGGGCGGTTTTCGGCGCCGCCCTGGGCGGGTTCGGCGTTACCACGGCGGTTGGTGCGGGTGTGGCGGCGGTGCGGAATAACCGTCGTAAAACAATTGCGAAAGCCCGCGAGGACTATGAGCTTGTCACCCACGAGTACACCCGTCTCGCGGGCCGCCTGGACGAGGTGGATGTCCGGGCGAACTCGCTGTCCTCGGCGTTCGCGGACGAGACGCTGCGTCGCCAATGGGCCGAAGTGCGCGACCGCTTCCTAGGCATGAACGAGCTGGTGCACGGCGCGCAGGGGCTGAGCTCGATCAACATGGACGACGACAAGGACGTGTACAAGCACCGCAAGCAGCTTGCTGACGCCGCCGAGTCCGTGGACCACGTTTCCAACGCCGAGGACAACATCGACCGCCTCTTTGGCGTCGAACACGGCGACCCGGCCACGCGCCGGGCGGACCTGAGCACCATCCGCGAGGACGTGCTGCGCGCCCGCAGCGATGTGGAGGATTCCGGCCTGCGCCGCGAGCTGGACCTGCTGATGCAGCGCATCGAGGCGCTGGACGCGAACCCCTCCTCCCCCACCTACGTGGACGACTTCGTGCGCGTGCTGGGCGACTACCGCGTGATCCTGGACCAAGTGAAGAAGAAGCAGTTCAGCGACGTCAAGGAGCACGAGAAGCTCACCGCGCCGGCGGTGTACGAGTCCGGGTTCTGGTACGGCGGGTACGTGCCGTACGTGCACATGCACTCCTGGCACGAGTCCAACGTGCAGGCGGAACAGGCGGCGTCGTCGAGCAGCAGCTCCGTGTCTTCCTCGGGATTTAGCGCCGGGGGTGGCAGCTCCAGCTTCTAAGGGTGTGACTTTCCACACATTTCGCGTTTACACTTCCCTTTAATCAATCCGTGTTTATACTTAGAAGTGGAGAAATTCGAAGCGCGGCCCGCCACCTAAGAACACGAGGTGGCGGGCCACTCCTTTTGGTGGGTATCCGCTTGAAAACTCCTAAGAATAGCGGAATCCCCTCCGCCTTCTCGCACTCTAAATGGGGGGGTGGGTGAGTGCTCAACCGGTCTCGGGGGGATGGACCGTGGGCGGAGGGGCCCAAAAGCGAATATAGACTATCGCCCTCAGTGTGTCTACATGTAGGGCAAAAAAGTTTCTCGGTGCAGGTGGGAGGGGGTTATGGGAAGATAGCTGGCATGACCATCCAGGCTCGGGCGCTGACGTATAAGCGTGAGAAGGAGCAGTCGGCCGCGATCCGCCTGCTGCACGCGGACAACGCCCCGGTGCTGCTCGCGGTTGTGGCGGAGCACTTCCCGCGCGGCGCGGAGGCGAGGCCGGCGGAGCAGCTCTACCAGCTCATGGCGGACGATTTTGCGGTGCTGCGCGGGACGTTCGAGCTGCCGAAAACACCCCAGGCGTATTGCAACGACTGGGTGAAGGCCGGGTGGCTCGTGCGCAAATCTGGCACCAAGGAAACGGGCGAAACGCTCGAGCCGAGCGAGCAAGCGCTCACCGCGCTGCAGATGATGGACAGGGTCAGTGCGCCGAGGTCGGCGGTGACGGCGAGCCGGGTGGCGTCGATAAGCAATGCCCTGCAAGCCCTCGCGCGGGATACCGACCCGGACATCGATTCCCGCCTGAGGCACCTCGAGGCCGAACGCGCCCGCATCGAGGCCGAGATTGAGCAGGTGGAACGCGGTGAGTTTGAGTTGCCCTCCCCCGCCACCGTGCACGAACGGGTGGGCGACATCTTGGGCCAGGCGAGCGCGATCCCGGGCGACTTCGCCCGCGTGAGACACGAGCTGGAAACGCTGAATACGCAGCTGCGGCGCCAGCTGCTGGACCCGGAGGGCTCGCGAGGCGACGTGCTGGACGAGATCTTTGCCGGCGTGGACCTGATCGGCGAATCCGACGCGGGCAGAAGCTTCAACGCGTTCTACTCGCTGGTGGTGGACCCGGAGCGCGGCGCGTGGCTGGACACGTGGATCGGTCAGGTGCTCGAGCGCGCCGACAACACTGCGATGACGTCGGAAGAGCGGGCGAAATTCCGCGCGCTCTTCCGCGATATGGAGGACGCCGGTTACGAGGTTAACCGGATGATGACGCGCCTGGCTCGCAACCTGCGCAACTACGTGGCCAGCGAGCAGTTCGCCGAGGACCGCCGCATGATCGAGCTGTTGCGTGACACCCGCAAGCTCGCCGCCGACGCCGCGGAGCGCGAGGAGCTTTCGGCCACGCACAAGATGGACACGCCCTTGCAGCGCATCGGCATGCAGATCGCCTCGGTGGCGCAGATCAAGCTCGCGGACCCGGGCGCGGAGGTCATCACCACAGAGGTGGAGGCGTTCGAACCCGGCGAGGGCGACGCGGAGGCGCTCTACCAGGCGGTACGTGAAAGCGAGATCGATTTGGAGGAGCTGATTGCGGCTGTTGGGGAGACGGTTGGACGGGCCGGAGGGGCGTCGATAGGCAAGGTGCTCGAGCGCCACCCCGCCACCCAGGGCCTGGGGTCTGTGGTGGGCCTTGTGTACCTGGCCCTTAAGCACGGGGTGCGGCAAGACGGCAGCGAAGAGGTGCGCTTCGAGGAAGAGGATGGGAGCATTCGCTTGGCAAAGGTCCCGCGGTGGCACTTCGACGCAGCAGCAGTAAAGGAGATGCAATGACGGAACCGCTGTGGACGGGCGACACAGGCACCCTGTCCGAGGAAACCCGGCGCGCCCTGGTGGACCTGCTCAAAGGCCCGCTGATCACCGCGGACCGGAAGAAGGAGACGTGGCACGCCATCACCACGGACACCGAGACGCTGCGCTCGCGGCTGCACGACGTGTTTTTGGAGCTGGTGGTGGACGAGGACGCCGGCATCGCGTTCACGCGACACGTTCGCCCGGACAACGAGGACGTGAAGGTGCCGCCGGTGCTGCGCACAGAGGCGCTGACGCACCTGCAAACCGCGATCCTGCTGCAGCTGCGCCACGAGCTGGGCATGTCCACCCCAGGCGAGCGTGTAGTGGTGGGCGAAGACGAGCTGTACGGCGCCATCAGCTACGTCCGCGCGGTGGACAACCGTGACGAGTCCGGGTTTAAGAAGCGGTTCACCGCGGCGGTGAACACCATCCGCAAGTACAGCCTGCTCACCGACACGGAGACCGAGGGGCGCTGGGAGGTCTCCCCCGTGCTGCGCCACATCTTCGACGCTGACACGGTCCACGCGCTGCGCGAGGAGTACCTGCGCCTGGCACAGGAAGGGGAAGAACAGTGATAGAGCAATTTCGTCTCGCGCGCGTGCAGCTGGTCAACTGGGGCACGTTCGACGGCTACTACGACATCCCCGTCGGCGAGCGCGGGTTCTTGATCACAGGCGCGTCCGGCTCGGGCAAATCCACGCTCATCGACGCCTTCTCCGCCGTGCTCGTCCCTCCCGGGAAGCTGCGTTTCAACGCCGCGGCCCAGCAGGAAACGGGCCGCGACAAGGGGCGCAGCCGCGTTTCCTACATCCGCGGCGCGTGGCGGCGCAGCGAAGACCCGGCCACCGGCGAGATCCGCAGCCAGTACCTGCGCTCAGGCGCGACTGCCAGCATTGTCGCGTTGACCTACCGCGCCGGGAACGAGGTGCTCACGCTCGCGGCGATCTACCGCCTCAACGCGGGCCAGCAGCAGGAAGCGCAGGTGAAAACGCTCTACGGCATCTTCCCCAGCGAGGTGGATGTGGACGGGTTCGTGCCGCTGCTGCAGAACTCCCTGGACAAGCGCAAGCTGGAGGCGAAGTACAAGACTGCTGGCGTGACGTTCACGGACCAGTACTCCGTGTTTGCCAACCGCTTCCGCTCCAAGCTGGGTATCGGCAGCGAGGAAGCGCAGATGCTGCTGCACCGCACGCAGTCCGCGAAGTCCTTGTCCAGCATGGACGAGCTGTTCCGCAACTACATGCTGGACGTACCGGGCACGTTCCAGGTCGCGGAAGATGCCGTGGCCACGCACGAGGATCTGCGCCAAGCGTACGAGCGGCTCGAGGACGTGCACCAGCAGATTGAGACGCTCGCTCCTCTGCCGGGGCTGAACACCAAACTCAAGGATGCGCAGGCGACGCAGGAGAACACTGCCGCGCTGTCTGCCGCCCTGCCCAACGTGCGGCGCGCGATTGAGGCGAAGCAGCTGCGCGAGCGTATCGACGTCAGCTCCGCCCAACTCGCCGCCCTCGAAGTGCAGACGCAATCTCTCGAAGCTCGGAAGGACGTCCAGCAGGAGGCGGTGCAGCGCGCCGCGGTGCAGCGGGAGCAGGTGGCCGGCCAGAGCCTGGGCGAGATTGAGCGCAACATCTCCCGCGAGGAGCACGAGCTTGTTGCGCGGAGCGCGAAGCTGCGCGAACTGGCGGCCCTAGTGCAGCTGGACGGAGCGCTCGACACCGAGCGCTTCGCGGAGCTGAAGGCACAGGCGTCGGCGGAGCTGGCGGCCGCGCCGGAGCAAGAAGAGCGGCTGCGTGAAGAGTGGTTTGGCGCGAGAAGTGAGCGGGACCGGCTTGCTAGCGCGGAGGCGGCGGTGGGGGCGGAGTTGACGTCGTTAGGCAACCGCTCCTCCAACATTGACCAGCGTTACGTGGAGGTGCGCGCGCAGTTGTGCGCGGATACCGGGCTGACGGTGCGCGAGCTGCCGTACGTGGGCGAGCTTATCGACGTGCTGCCCGAGCACGCCGAATGGGAACCCGTGATCCAGCGCCTGCTCGGCGGCTTTGCGGCGACGCTGCTTGTGCCAGCGGAGCGCGAGCGTGAGGTGAGCAGTTGGGTCAACGGGCGTCACCTCGGGATGCGGCTTGAGTACCGCACCGTGCCCGAGGGCGTGGACGTCCCGCGCGGGCCGAAGAACCCGCTCAGCCTGTTTCATAAGGTGCGCGTGGTGGAGCACCCGATGCGCCCGTGGCTGATGCGCATGCTGGCCAGCACCTTCGACTACGCCCTGGTGCGCACCGTGGACGAGCTGGAGCGGCAGACCCAGCGTGCGGCCACCATCGACGGCTTGGAGCGCAACCCGGCCGATAGGACCGGCTCCGCCCGGTATGTGAAGAACGACCGGCTGCGCCTGGGCGAGCGGCGCAACTACCGCCTCGGCTCCTCCAACCATGCAAAGGTGGAGGCGCTGCGCGCGGAGCTGGCGGAGGCGAAACGTGCAACCACGGCGGCTGACAACCGTCTGGCGGAGGTGCAGCGCAAGCAGAAGGCGCTGGCCAGTGATGTGGCGAAGGCCCGGGATATTGCCGCCATGGAGTGGGCCAGCGTGGACACCGCGAGCGTCGAGGAGCAGTTGGCTGGCCTGCGCGCCGAGCTTGAGCGGCTCACCTCCTCCCCCGAAGCGAAGGAGCTGGAGCGGGCGTGGCGCGAGGCGAATGACACGCTGAAGGCCACTGAGCAGGAGTTGCGCAGCGTGCACGACGAGCTCGCCGTGGCCACGCGGGCGCTGCAGGACGATCAGGCGCGGCTGAAGCGGATCGAGTCGGAGCACGTGGAGGTGGATCCGGCGCTGGCGGACAAGCTCGAGGCCATGCTGGCGGCCACCACGCGCCGCCTGACCCCGGAGAACTTAAGCGACAGCGCCTTCAAGGTCACAGCGCAGCTGGACGCGCAGGCGAAGCAGGCGGCGAAGACGATCACGGAGTCCAGCAATGCCGTCGTGAACATCCTGTCCAACTACAAGTCCCAATGGTCCGCGGAGTCTGCGGAACTGCAAGCTACGGCCGATTTCGCCGGCGAGGCCATCGCGCGGTTGGAGATGCTGCGCTCGGACCGCCTGCCGGAGTTCCGCGGACGCTTCTTGGACCTGCTCAACGGCCAATCGGTGATGCACCTGAACACGATTTACAAGGAGCTGCAGCGCGCAAAGGGCGACATTGAGACCAACCTGGGCCCCATCAACGCGTCGCTGCGCCGCTCCCCGTACACCGAGGGGCGCTACCTGCAGATTGAGGTCCGCGACAACCGCGACCGCGTCGTGCGTGACTTCCTACAGGACCTGCGCGAGGCGACCGCCGGCAGCTTGAGCGAGGCGGATGAGAAGACCGCCATCGAGCGCTACCACCGCCTGGCCAAGATCATGGACCGTCTCGGCTCTTCCGAGCGCGCTGACCGCAGTTGGCGCACCGTCGTGCTGGACACCCGCCGCCATGTGAAGTTCGTGGGCAACGAGGTGGACGCCGAGGGCACGGTGCACAACACCCACGTGGATTCCGCGTCGTTGTCCGGCGGTCAGGCGCAGAAGCTGGTGTTCTTCTGCCTCGCCGCGGCACTGCGCTACCGCCTTGCGGGCGTGGACGCGGACGTGCCCCGCTACGCCACCGTGGTGCTGGACGAGGCCTTCGACCGCGCCGACCCCGTGTTCACCCGCACCGCCATGGACGTGTTTGAAAGCTTCGGCTTCCACATGGTGCTGGCCACGCCGATGAAGCTGATCAAGACCCTCTCCCCTTACGTCGACGGCACCATCGTGGTCCACTACACCGAGGATCCCGTCGCGCGTTCCACCTTTGAACTCATCGATACCCATGCGCCTGCCTGACCAGTTGCCCGTCAAGTTCAACATGGAGCTTTTACTTCTCGACGAACCTTCGGCCGTCTCCGTGCCACTGCATCCGCCTACACGCGCGCAGGTGCTTGCCGACGAGGCCGGTGCCCGCGAGTTCGTCCGCGCCTGGCAAGCCTGGCAGCCCGCTGAGGAAGTGGAGTGGGCCACCCGCTCCTGGGCGGGACTGGGCAAACAGGACCTACCCGTGCGCGTGACTCTGTCCGGGTGGGACCGCGTGGCCGAGGTGGCGGGACGCGCCGGGGAGGTGGCGCTGGCCCGCGAGCGGTTCGCGGCGTTGGTTGGGTTGTTCCCGGATTGGCCGGAGTTTCGGGAGCGGGCGGCGCACTTGTGGTCGTCGTGGCTGGTGATGTCGGACGATGACTTCAACCGCCTGTGCCTCGCCTTGCGATGGTTTCACGTGAAACCTTCGTCGGGCCTGCGCGCCCGCGCCGTACCCATCGAAGGGCTGGACACGAAGTGGATCGCCTCCCACCGCGGCCTGCTGCAGCGCCTGCTCGGGGTGTCTGACCTGGGCCTTGCCGAGGGCGACCGGCTGATGCGCGTGCGGTTCTTGGATGGCGCGCTCGCGCCCGCGCCCGGGTTGCTCGATGTGGCCGTGCCGTTCGGGTCGTTGGACTTGCCGGACGGTTTGTTGGTGATCGTGGTGGAGAACAAAGAGACGTTCCTGGCGCTGCCCCAAGCCCCCGACGGTTCGGGCGCGGTGCTGGTCTGGGGCTCCGGGTACACCGCAGGCGCGCTTCCGGAGTTGCCGTGGGTGCGCGCGGCGCGCCGGGTGCTGTACTGGGGCGACGCGGATGCGGACGGCTACGCCATCCTGAATGCTCTTCGGTCGCGTTTGGCTGCCGACGGCGCCCCCGTCCCCGTCGTCAGCGTGGCCATGGACGTGGAGACAGTGCAGTGCTTCCTGCACCTCGCCGTGGCCGACCCCGGCGACACGACCCGGGTGCTCCCCCACCTCACCGACGACGAGGAACGCGCCCGCCGGTTCCTGGTCGCCTCCGGTGCAAAGCGATTGGAGCAGGAGCGCGTGTCTTTGGAGTGGGCGCTGGCGATGCCGGAGTTTCAGGCGGTGTGGGGTGGTACCGTGGGCGGTACCATTGCCGACGAAGGGGTAGACGATGACTGAACGCTTGTCGGATAAGTACACCTACCAAACCTTCTGGTCTGAGGAGGACGGTGAGTACGTGTCCACCGTTGTCGAATTCCCGTCCTTGAGCTGGCTCGATGAGGACGCCCAGCGGTCGAGTGCCGGGCTCCGGGCGCTTGTTGCTGAGGTAATCGCGGACATGCAGCAAACCGGGGAACCTATCCCCCAGCCGTTCGGTCAGCGCGACTTTTCCGGGCGGTTCAATGTGCGGGTCAGCAGTTCTCTCCACCGTCGCCTTGCTATGGATGCCGCACGAGAAGGCGTCTCCTTGAATGCGTGGGTGACGCAGAAGCTCGCGAGCGCGTAGACGGGGACCAAAACGGTTTCCAAACTGCTACCCTCGCTTACGTAACCGCGACCCCGACAGGCTTCTTTCCCGCTGGTCAGATAGGCCTCCACGTCGCACGATTTGTCGTGCACGGAGGCTGCCATGGCGGGTTTGCGCCTGAACGCTCGGGAGTTCATGCGGGTCGCAGACGACCCCGATTCGCTGGTGGAAACAATGCTGCAGCAGTACATGAGCGACTACCAGACCGCCGTCGGGGAGTCGGAGCAGCGCTCGTGGCGCAACAGCCTGCCGGCGCTCGCGGAGGATTTGGCTGCGGCTGGGTTGGACGCGGTCGATGTCCTGCTGGAGTACGCGCTGCCGCTCACGTCGCAGCGTGCGGACGTCATCCTGGCCGGCACTCACCCGGAAACTGGGGACCCGTCCTTCGTTGTCGTGGAGCTGAAGCAGTGGACCGCGGCAGAACCCTTCGAGGACGATGACGCGCTCGTTTCCGTGACGGGCTTTCCAGATCCGGTGCTCCACCCGGCGCGTCAGGTGGGCGGCTACCGGCGCTACCTCACCAACTACCTGGTCAATCTGCACGATCACGAGGACTGGATCGACGCGGTAGCATACCTGCACGGTGCGGAAAGCGACCAGGGGGTGGTCGGGATTCTCAGGGGTGGCGATGTGCCGGTGTTTACCGGAGGACGTCGAGAAGCATTGCGTTCCTACTTGAAGGAACGGCTGAGCGGTGGGGGCAGCGCGGAGGTGCTGCTGGGGTCGGCTGTGCGGCCGTCGACGAAGCTCATGCAGGTCGCCGCGGACGAGGTGCGCGACCGCGAACAGTTCATCCTTATTGGCGACCAGCAGCTGGCGGTGGACATGATTCGACACGAAGTGCACCGGGCGGGGGCCACGAAGCGGGTCATTGTGGTGTCCGGCGGCCCGGGTAGCGGCAAGTCCGCAATCGCACTCTCTGCGCTGGGTGAGCTGGCCAGAGAAGGCAAAGCGGTGCTGCATGCGACCGGGTCGAGGTCGTTCACACAGACCATGCGCAAGGTCGCGGGACACCGGAGTAGGGACACACAGAGCCTGTTCAAGTACTTCAACTCCTTCACCAAAGCGCTGCCGGACGAGATTGACGTGCTGATCGCGGACGAGGCGCACCGCATTCGTCAGACCTCGAACAACCGCTTCACCAGGGCCGCGGACCGCAGCGACCGCCTGCAGATTGACGAGCTCATCTCCGCCGCCCGTGTGCCCGTCTTCCTGCTCGACGACCACCAGGTCGTGCGCAAAGGCGAGCTCGGCTCCGTCCGCGAGATTGAAGCATTCGCCCACGCACAAGGCCACGAGGTTGTGCGCATTGAACTGGACGAGCAGTTCCGATGCGGCGGGTCCGCGGCGTATGTGGAGTGGGTGGAGCAGGTACTCGGGCTTAACGACGGCGTTCCGTTAGAAGCCGCACTCCCAGACGACGACCCGTTCGTGGTGGAGGTCGTCGATTCGCCGTGGGAGCTCGAACGCCGCCTGCGTGAGCGGAACGACAATGGCTACACAGCCCGCATCTCCGCCGGCTACTGCTGGCAATGGTCCGACGCTCAACGGGGCGGGTTGGTCGACGACGTGGTGATCGGCGACTGGGCTCGGCCGTGGAACAACAAGGAGGACCGTCGCGTCGGCACCGCTCCCCCGTCGGCGCTGTGGGCGACGCAAGAGGGCGGATTCGACCAGGTTGGCTGCGTGTACACCGCCCAGGGTTTCGAATTCGATTGGGCGGGCGTGATCATTGGCCCGGATCTGGTGTGGCGGGACGGGCGCTTCGAAACCGTCCGCTCCGCTAACAAAGACCCGCACTTTCGCAACCCGAAGACGGTGCCGGATGAGGATTTCGATCTGTTGGTACGTCACGTGTACAAAGTGCTGCTAACGCGCGGGATGATCGGTACCATTTTGTATTCTCCGGACGCGCAGACCCGCGAGGCCCTGCGCGCCCTGTTGAACTAGTTCCCTTTCGGGCCCAACGGACTTCCCCGCCGGACATGTCCTCACCCCGCGTAACGCAGATGAGGCATGCCCCGTGGACGCTTTTCCCAAGCCGTTTATCCAACGAGTCCGGTACGACGACCAATTCGCAGTCAGCTTAGAGACGGCCTACGGTGAGCGCGCCGACGACGAGCGCGCAGACTGGATCACCCACCAGCTGAACTACCCCACCGTCTACGTGGTGCGCAGCCGCCGCGAGTACGAGCACGGGTTCCGGTACAAGGTCTACATCGGTGAAACCAACGACATCAAAAAGCGCACCCGCCAGCACCTCTATCAGGACCCCAAGACGCGTGAAGACTGGCGCGAGTTCCGCGGCGCTTCCGACGTGGAGATGTACGTGATCGGACACCCGTACTTCAACAAGTCCCTCACTCTCGACGTCGAAAACCGGTTCTTGCACTACTTGGAATCGTGCAAGTCCGTGGAACGCCGCAACAACCGGCGCACGAATGAGCAGCGCGACTACTTCACCTTCGAGCACTTGGACAGGCTTTTCGACGAAATCTGGCTGGAGCTGCACCGGGTCGAACCCGACCTTTTCGAGTCGAAGGAGACGATCACTTCCTCGGCGATTTTCAAGGCGTCACCGTTCCAGAAGCTGAACGAGGAGCAGCTCAACGCGCAGAACCAAATCTTCGAGGCGGTGAACAACGCGCTTGAGGGCGGAGTCGGCGATGATCCGTTGGACCACAAGCTGATTCTGGTTTCCGGTGAGGCCGGCTCCGGAAAAACTGTGCTGATCAGCAGCATCTTCAACGGCATCATGATGGGTGTGGAAGACGAGGACGAACGCTTCCGTGCCCTCGCCACCGGGCTCGATCTGGACGGTACCGGCATCGACGGGTACTTGGTTTCCGGGCACAAGAATGACGGCGGCCAGCTGGCGGTGTACAAGGAGATCATCAAGAAGGCGGGCATCCCCGACTCCCGCAAGCGTGGCGACCGCGAACGCGTGTACAGCCCCACGCAGTTCATCAACCGGTTCTCCCCCGACGACCCAGCGGACGTTGTACTCATTGACGAAGCCCATCTTCTGCTTACGCAGAAAGCTCTTGGATACTTCCACGACCAGCCGCAGATTGAGGCGATCCTGGACCGAGCGAAGGTGGTCGTTGCGGTGTACGACCCGAAGCAAACCCTGGAGACGCCGCAGCATTGGGAGACGCCGGTCGAGGACTACTTCGCCGACCGCATGGCCCAGCCACCGATCCGGCTGACCAACCAGATGCGGTTGCACGCGGATAGGGAGACAATCGACTGGATCCGCGCCTTCGTGGACGACGGCGTGATCCTGCCGGTCCACACAGACTCAAGGGGGTATGACCTGCGAATTTTCGATAACCCGCGTGCTTTGGATGAAGCGATCCGGGAGAAGGACTCCGCGGTTGAGAACAACCTCTCCCGCCTTATCGCCACCTACGACTGGCCGTACAGCGCGGGGAAGAAGAACGAGGCGGACGCCGACGGTTGGTGGTACGTCAACGTGGACCACGAGACCGGTAACCTGCGCCGCCCGTGGAACTTACAACTTCGTGAGGAACGCAAGGAACGGCGTATCGCCTACCGCAAAGCGTGGTCGGAAACCCCGACCACTATCGGCGAGATCGGATCCACCTACACCATTCAAGGATTCGACCTAAATTACGCAGGAGTGATCCTCGGTCCGTCCGTGAAGTACCGGGACGGGCGCGTCGTGTTCGACCCGTCTGAGTCTGCTCACAAGAAAGCGGTGCAAAACCGCGTGCTTGCGGACGGTTCCCGTGAATCCTTCGGCGAAACTTTGCTGCAGAACGAGCTCAACGTGCTGATGACCCGTGGTACCAAGGGAATGTTCATATATGCGGTGGATCAGCAGCTGCGGGAGGCGTTGTTGGAAGCACAGGCGGAGTAGGCGGATAGATAATCACCGAGATTTGTATCGCTTGCGCTGGCGACGAGCACTGCTCCAGCCGGTTCGGCGCGCGTGGGCGCTTGGTGTGTCAGGGCGCATCATTAGGGTGAGGCCATCGAAGTCGGTGGGAACCCAGTCGTATCTGTGTGTGCGGAACTCCATCCCCTGTTCGTTGTTGCTGGAATAGACAATCAACGCACGGCCATCCTTGACCAGTTCGGTCGTTCGTTGCCAGAGCAGTACGCGGATTCTCGCGGATGGCTTGCCGACAAAAGTGCCGGGCGCGATCTCCACCAGCCATTTGGTGAGGTCTCCACGCAATCCAGCTGGGCATGCGGTGATGACGAGAACCATCATGGTGCGCCCTCGTGTTCTGACCAGTTCACACCAGCTGCGATGACCTCGAGTTCGCTCCACAGATACAGCTCGGCATCCGAGAAGGTGTCGTCGTCAGTTACGTCCATGACGTACTTGAGGTCTTTGACCATCCTCGGCATAAGCCGTTTGTCCACCACCGCGTCGCGCACGAGCCGTCGCACGGTGACGCCGGGTTTCATCGGATCGGAGACGACAGCATCAAAGGCCGCGGGGATTGCGATTTCCGCTTTGTAGAGATCTGCGATGTCGTACACAAACGCACGGTCGGTTCCGTTATGCACGACTCCAAGCGCAGGCACAAAACCCAGACCCACGATTACCGCATGCGCAATGCCGTATAAGGCTGAGTTTGCAGAGGTCAATGCTTGGTTGATTGGATCTGAAGAGTCGTAATCGTTCGGATCGTATGCACGCCGGTTCCAACTGATATCAACGCGTGCCGCTTCGTCGGCGTATACCTTCTTCATCCGAGAGCCTTCACGGCCCCGGAGCTTTGCCATGGAAAGCCCGGTGAGGTCCTCTCCAGGGAAACGCAGACTGTACATACGCTTTGCGCACGCCAGTCGCTTTCTCTGGTTCGTTACTATCTCCGCTTGAAGCTCCGCCATTCGCGATGACTTCGCCGGTGGTCTTCCACTCGCGTAGTAGCGAACGCCCCGCTCCCCTACCCACACGGTCGAGACACCAGCGTCTCCAAGAAGTGCCATTGCCGCATAGGTAATCCTGGTCCCGGGGCCGAGGAGCAGAACTGCCAGTTGCGTCGCGGCGACATGGGCAACACCGCGCTGGTCTGTGATTGTGAGCGCGTTGCCGTCACGGTTCACGACGGCACGCTCGATGTACAAAAACGAGATCCGGCTGCCCATCTGAGACAGCGCCTGTCTCGTGATGGGCACTTCGTGCGGGGTTGGAGACACTATTTCACCGGCGCGAGGGTAAGCAGGCCACAACCGTAGGCTCGCCCGCGACCGATTCCCTGCGTCAAGGTGGTCCGCAACCGTTCGGGGTCGGTCACCTCGAGCGTGCCAACGAACCGTGCCTTGGAGATACGAACCGGTGGAACATTGCGGGACTTCTTGTCGCGCCGGAACACATCGGTCCACCGTTCAAGCACCTGTGGTTGTTCTGCGACGTTCCAGCGGGCTCGTTCCTCGTCGGTGACGTTGTCGTCGATACGCGGTGCTAAAGAGAAACCAGCACGCTCGGACTGCTTGTACAGCCAGTTGAGCTGATTGTGCGCAGACACATGAGGCTTCACCTTGCCACGCTTTCCTTCACGGGGTTCCGAGTACGTGGGGTTGGCGACGAGCTCGAAACGCCAACGTTGGCCCCGGGTCAAAGCGGAAAGAAAACGCTCATAGTCGGCAGACTGGGCAGGTCGTGTGTCCCAGCCGGCCTGTTCGACAATGTGCGCCCCTGTCGGCTTCTCCGGACCGACGATGTAAAGCACATGCTCATGTGGGTGTTTATCTACCCGCCAAAGCACTCGTGCTTCCGTCTGGGAGATGTCGGGCGGAAAAGTCGAACGGACTGCAGCGTGCATTGCCTGGGGATCGGTCAAGAGTTTTACGCCTTGCCTGCGCGCCGGGTTGAGGGAGATACGAGTCAACGTTGTCATGCGCGAACCACCGCCTCGAAGAACTCGTCCGTACCGTTAGACACTTCGACGCCCTGCGGGTTGTCAAGCACAACATCGTGGCAGCGAACAACATCACGCCACCCGTAGCGCCTGTGCTTGGGGTCAAAGGAAAGTGGGACGTCCTGACGCGGAATTGCACCAGGTTCAGTACCGTCGGCGTCGCGGTACAGCGCGAGCGACACCTCTTTCGGTGCCTGCTGCTTGTGAATACCGGTGGCGTACCAGGTTGTGTGAGTCCGAAGTGCGGTTTCAGCGTCGGAGTCCTCAATACCGATGACCAACCCTGGATGCACAGGACACGAGCGGCGCCCCATAAACAACGGGTACGCAGGCTTGCGGAGCGCCTCAGCCATGCTCTCCAGGAGCGCGCGGTCTTCGTGCTCCACGGCGGCCACGAACGCTGCGTCCGAAAGGAAGTAGCGGGTGACCAGCTGTGCTGCGTCTTGCGGACGCGTCTGCCAGGGCTGTGCAGTCTGGTAGTCGCGCAGCAGGCTGCCGGATTGGTCGACGCGGACCGCTAGGCGCAGTTTGGCAAGGTCCTCGATGTCATCGGTGCGGCGACGCCCTTGAGCAGCCGCGATCAGTCCGACGATTCCCGACTTCGTTGGGGTGGTCGCCGTCGCTCGCGTCTTGTACCTGCTTTCATCGCCCCAGGACTGCATCGGTCCTTTGAGGAGGAGAAGTAAGGAGTGCGTCATTACTGGTCACCTACGACGCGATCGAGAACTTCGTTGATGTTTTTCGTCAGGTTTTGCAGCGTGGTCTTCTCTGCGATTTCGGTGAACGAGTCGGTCGTCTCCCCGATTCCCATGACATACGCTGCGAGCGGTTTGAATCCGTAAACCGACTCCACATCACGTGCTTCCTGCGCGAGACGGTCCGCTGCGACCTTGCGACGAGATGCACCCTGGTCTGCCTCGACTGGAACTTCGAACGCGTTGACCAGGGAGACCGGTCGGGTATCGCGGACGGCCACGTACACGAGCTCCGGCAGGGTTTGGTTGGCGAAAGTGTTGATCTTGCCGGTTGGCATGGAGCTCACGAATGCCTCAATGAAGTGCTGGACAGCGAGGCGAGCAGCATCGACAGAATCCAGATTGTCCGTGAGGCCTTCAAAGTTGATCGTGGCGTAGCGGTACATTGTCGACGACATCATCTGGACGGTGCCGATCATGCCCGCACCGGTTTCTTCGCCTTCCTCGGCAAGATCGTCCACTGCGGTGAAGTAGTCGAAGTCCGGGGTCGAACCGTGGATGCCGATGGCGTGTGCGACCTGAACCGATGCATCAACGTTGTAGGCGGCGTCGTCGGCGACCATACGGCCGAACATTGCCATATCCACCGAGTGGTCAGTGTCGAGGATTGACTTGGCCTCGGCCTTAGACGGCTTTTCACCATCGCGTGCGAGCAGTTCCTCTACCGCACGATCGATCTGCTGCTGGCTGAGGAACAGCAGGTAGCCAGTGCGTGGGTACGGGCTGGGCTGGTCTTCCGAATCGTCGTTCTTCTTCGGCTTTTCAACCGCGGTCTTGATGCCCGCTGCTTTGAAGAGGTCCTCGACGCGCTTGATTGCTTCGTCCTGCTCGAGACCTTCCTTTTCGAGGCGCAGGGCGATCTTCTCCGGAAGGCGCTTGGAGCGATCGCCAATCTGCTCAGCGTCGAAGTTGTCTTCGAAGTAGCGGCGGATAGCGCGCTTCCAGGACTGCGACGACACGCGCTGACGTGGGACACCGCCGAAGACTGCGGACTTCGGCGCACCGGTGTCATCTCGGTTGATCAGGGATGGCGGAACGGTCTGCAGTGCGTGGATATCAATAACGATGGACATGATGAACCTTTCTTTGTGTGTGTCTAGGAGGTGGCGAAGGGGGAAGTGATCTCTGGTTCGGCTTCAGCAGCGCGCTGTGCCTTGGGTCGAAGCGTTCCGACTGCGTATTCCCTACCCCAGCGGAGCAGGACACCGTCGCGACGCGCCGGGTATTGGAGTGAACGCAGGTCTCGGGCAAAACTGCCGTAGTCGAATGCGAGCTCCTTGCTTCGCAGAAGCGTTACAAGCGATCGCAAGTGCAGCACGCGTGATGCTTCGTCGCGCGCGGATTGCATTGCGTCAAACCGGGGTTTGATCGAGTTGGATTCGCTGAGCGTCTGCAGGCGGCCACATGCGCGTGCGAATGAGCATTCCGTTGTGTGCACTGGCTTCGTTGCGCTTTGCATGTGCTGGGCGAACAAGGTGAGCGCGTTGTAGGCCGCGAGTTCCGATGGGGAGGGTTTATCGGTGTGACCGAGCTCATCATCGCTGAGGGGCGGCTCGAGCAGCATCAGCACCCTTTGCAGTGCCAACGGATCGGTGCTGACACTTCGTGCCGCGCTTTGGCGGAGTTCCGCGAGAACACGTCGTGCATCCGCGCCCGCTGCAGTTTCGGATCGGTCCAGATAGTTTCGCTGGAGGTTTGAAACGGTGTTCCTGATACTGATGTGAAGTGTCGGCTTTGTCATGCTGATTCTCCTTGCTCTGCGGAGGTCTTGGCGTTCTGGGTTCGATCGGCTAGCTTGTCGCGTTTGAGAAGAGGCAGGTCCTTGCTCAAGCGGTAGCGCAACTGGCGATAAAGAGAACCCGCATTCACAATCCGCCCGGAGTCGTCATCTTGTGCGTCGACGACTCGGCCAACGAGCGCCCGCTGGCCTGCGCCACGGACGGCTTCGTCGGCAATGTGGAGCACCTGTTTTTCAATTTCGTATTGCCAACCAGTCGCCTCTTTGCCTATCTCCGAAACGTCGAGGTTGCGAAGCCAGGTGAGAAACTTCGGCTCGAGAACGGTGTACAGACGGTCGGCCGTGTCGGCATCGAAGAGGTATTCCCCACCTGCTGCGACTTTGAGTTGGCCAACAAACCATCCGAGTGAAATCGCGGCGTCCTTTGTTGCTTCGGCTGCATCACGCACGTACTGGCGGTGGGCAGCGGACAGCGAGTCGTTCCGTAGGAGATGCAGCGGGAGACCCATATTGGCGCTCACTATCGTGGCGACAGTCGAGCTCTGGGGCCCATATTCCATCGAAACGATGTGGAGGTCAGCGACTTCTTCGAGGCCCTGATCGTCTGCGACGGAGGATAAATTCTCTAGGTTCGAGGGTCGTTTGGGCGCGAGATTCTTCCCGCCGAAGCCGGGATCGGAACTTGTGGCGATCAGGGCATCCAGGGACCGCCTCATCGTTCGTGTTGTATCGTACGGGCGCGGGTAATATGCCACAACCCCCTTCTTTGATTGGTTGGGGCTGTACCGGTACGGGGTCATCGGGTCGCCGTATACGTTCTTCCCGGCATCCGGTATCTGATCACCGTTGCTCACCAGCACATTTATGACGGAATCGCCTTCCGTAAACAAGCGGATTCTTCGCGACTGCCAAGTAGCCAGATCCGCTGGGCCATGAGGAGATGGTGCATCCGGTTTTGCGAGCTTTCCTGCTCGGTCGTTGCGTTGGCTCGGAGTATCGGGCTCCCGTTCCCACACGGGATGGTCGTCGGCGTTATCCAGGTAGATCGTTTCCGGGGTGGAGTTCAGCAATAGCGTTTCGAGCAACGTGGTGCCCCGAATAACGGTGCCTCCCGTCATCCCGGACCATCCAGTCCCGATGGGGTAACCTTTTCCGCCCTTGACTCGCGGATCTCCCTCGACGCCAGGTTTGATGCCCGAGTAGTCGTACGCCTGGGCGTGTACGAGCCACCGTGCGGCCTCTGGAAACGAAAGCTTTGACCGTCCATCATGGGTGCGCATGGTGAAGTAGTCATGCTCGGCGTCGGGAACAATGCGGGAGACTTCGTTCTTCGTCCCCTTCTTGGTATGAAGGTCTGCAACCTGCATAAAAGGCGTTTCCTCATGTAGCAGGTCAAAGCGCGATTCGTACTGTGCGAGGTAATCCAAGACGGATTCGTCGCGTCCGTCTTTAACTAGGGCTTGGCGCTTATCGACGAACCAGTCCTCCCACCGGAAATCCCTACGACCAGCCTTTGTGCTTCGCAGTTGTGTTACGGACTGGTGCTGGGCCCTCCAAAAGATCGCAAGAAGCAGACGAAGAACGGCGTAGTCCTGGGTCGGTGAATCTCCAAGAACAGCGACGGGCCTTGCGCTGCCGTCGAAGATCTCTCGGATGCTTAACGTTGCGTAGCCATCGTTGGTCGTGCAAATGATCCATGGTTCATCCAGCAAGTTAAACGATGGCGGGGTTTGCGAATGCTGGCTCATTTCTTCAACCTCCTTCGCTTTCTTCGTGTTGGTGTGTGGTGTGGTTTTCATTTAACTTCATCTTCCGACTTCAGGACCGCTTGAATCGAACGTAGATTCCAGTCCAAGTTCGGGTGAGTACTTCACCCGGAATCTGCCCAAGGAAGCCTCGCCGTTCGCATCTAGTGAGAGGGCGAGTTGCCCTTTCAGCAGGTAGTGGTCATTCCACTCCATTGGGGTGGAACGCTCGAGCGCATCGATAACGGCTTCAAAATCGGAATCGAACCGTGTCATCCTGAGTGGCAGGCGGACCGTGCTTGATGCGAGTTGAAAAGCCTGCTTGTAGCTCAGGGGAACTTCGCTGATGATTTGGTCTTCCCGGTTAAAGGGCGTGTAGAAATCGTCAGCCTGTTGTATCGGAACCACTTCCACGGTCGGTTCAGCGTCGCGGACTTGCGCTGCCCCCTTTTCTTCGTCGCCTAGTTGGATCGTCGCCTTGGTGAGGTCGCCGAAAAGGTCGTACAGTCTATGCGCGTCAAGAGGTGAATCAATCCGGAAAGATCCTGAGCGCTGGTGGGCCCGGTCGATGCGCTGCTCGCTTTGCGACGACGCCTCCGCCCACACTTCTTCCCACTCTTCAGGGACTACGTGGTCGTCGCTGTACGTTGATTGGACGAGTGTGGCGACATCGTCAGGCCGCTTGAACTCGGTCGGCAGCTGCAACAGGGTTTTCAACAAAATGAGTGGGTCGTACACTGCGTTAGCGCCGGAGTCGATCGTCGGAGCTGGCTCAAGACTCTCGATTGCTCGGATGAACACCTGTGGCTTTCGCAGTTGCTCTGGACGATCCGATTCCGGGCGACCATGGCGATGGAGACGTCCGATGCGCTGGATAATCAGGTCCATCGGGGCAAGATCGGTGACAAGGACATCAGCGTCGATATCCAAACTCTGTTCCGCTACCTGGGTTGCAACAACAATTTTTCGCCAGGGCCTGCCTTCGCCACGGTGGCTGTCCGGCCCCAGTTCCTGACGCATCCGGTTCTCTTTTTCCGAACGCTGCCAGGCCATAAAACCTGCGTGGTGGAGTTCGACCTCACCCGGGTATGTGATGTTGAGTGCGCCGTATACTTCCTGGGCTCGGGCGATGGTGTTGCAGATGATGAGAGCCACGCCGCCCTCGACAAGCAATCGCCCGAGGAGTTCTTCCAGGGCGGTGATTGCGTCGTCGATAATTGTGATGCGAGCTTCGAGATTTGTCGGACTTTGCTCGGGTGTGACGTACCGCAGGGAGTTTTCGCTGGCGACGGTGATGAGCGGATAGGCTTCTGAGTGCTCCTCGACGGGGTTTGCGGTGTAGGCTTCCATGAGTTTCTCGCGCTCTGCTGAAGGCAGAGTGGCCGACATCATGATGACCGTTGCCCCGTAGTGTGAAAGCCATTCCAGCGTGGTGGCGAGGTAATCCGATGTATAGGCTCCGTACGAGTGAATCTCATCGAAGATGATGATCTTTCCGGCGAGTGCCGCGTGGCGGAGCATCGAATACCGCTGCCGCAGCGCAAGCATGAGTACCTGGTCGACGGTGCCAACCACGATGTTTGAGAGGAGCCCACGTCGGCGCCCGCTCATCCATGAACTGGCAACCACTTCACCGTTCGCGGAAGGGTCGCTGGCATCCTCGTCGATGTCTTGGAACCGCAGATTCTGAAACGGTTTGGAGAGTTGGTTCTTAGAGTGGGCGAGGTAGAGCGATGAGACCGCACCCGATTCGGTGGTGTTGCGAGCCCAGTTCATGGTGCGCTCCAAAAGCCCGTTCGCTGTCGCCATCGTCGGGGCGGCAAAGTAGACGCCCTGGGCATCGCTGGAGTCGGCAATGATCTGCGCAGCAGCCAGCGCGGCCTCTGTCTTGCCAACACCCGTTTCCGCCTCGAGGATGATCAAACTCGGCTCAGTGCATGTTTTTGCCACGTCGGCCATGGCCTGTTGGACCGGCCTTGCCTGGAATGTGGCAGGCCAGCCGAATGAGTCGCGGAACAGTTCGTGGATGTCGTCGCTAAGTTGCGCCGGGCTCCATGGCACGGTGAGGTCGATGGAGCGCATGCCGCCTTCCACACGCTCCGTCTGGGTACCAGAGACAACCATCGGGAATGCATCCGGGTTCGACGCGATCCAGTCAGCCATCACAATCAGCCCGGTGAGGATTTGGGCTTCCGCGGCGAGGGGGTTCCGTAGCAACTTCAGCGATGCCAGTACATCGTGAACGCCCACGGTTTCGGTCATCGCATCGATGATTTCGTTGTGAACCGCGCGCCATTCGGGCGGATACTCCGAGAGCACGCTATTGATTGCGTCACGCTCTGCACCGGACGGCACCCCGTGGTGAGCATCTACTGTCGACGATAACCAATTTGCGAGACGGCGCGAATACCCCTTTCGCTCCAACCAGTTTCGGAGAATCAGTCCCGAACTAACGCTGTGGGGCATCGACTTTCTGCCGGCTTCGAGCTTGCTCATGACGATGGGGAGACCCGCATCGGCAACGCGTGAAAGAAGGTGTCTAAACTCAGGTTTCAGATCGAGCTGACCCTGAAAAGTTAGGGTACCCTTACCCAAATCGTGCAGGCCAGCTAGCCATATGTAGAGGCGCCGGATCTCTTCGACGGAAAGCTTCAGGTTCTGTGCAAGGTTCTCTTTGATGGAGTTCGAAACCCATTTGTCATAAACCACTGCAGCGGCACATGCCGTGTCGATCAGATGCTGGGCCAAACTGAGGTGGCCAGTTTCATCACCCGATTTAGCCCAAAGGGATTGGGCTTGCGGACTTAAACTGCCAACGAATGAGTCGATGGCCGTCGAAGACTGATTGCAGTCAGCATTTGTCATGTGAACTCCGGTCAAATGGTATTGAAAAAGAGGGTAGCAGAAGCGATACTCCCGCTAACCCATTTTCACTATTTGAGTTAGTAGATTTGCCGCTCTGGATACGTGCAGTACAATTTTGTAATCCCCGCCTAGTAGGGATGAGCCGTAGTGCAAATGCGGTCTTTTCATTCCCCGCACTCGCGGGGTACTTTCACAGTGGCTCCGCAAAGTTGACCGTAAAGCTGCTTCAATCGACGCAACCTTGCTGGTTGCGAAGAGTCTGCCCCGCACCCGCGGGGATGAGCCC
>ERZ1031327.45-NODE-45-length-24367-cov-55.566387_pt1 | contig 24367 bp, 26 predicted proteins | sample MGYA00518211_ERZ1031327 | MGnify/ENA primary metagenome ERZ1031327 (study PRJEB33718, sample SAMN03159839) | human skin metagenome | collected 2014-02-25 | study: EMG produced TPA metagenomics assembly of the PRJNA266117 data set (Human skin bacterial metagenome...
AAATTTCTCAACAATTTCTCCAACTCCTGGAATATTAGCTAATTTTTGTGCAGTAAATACCAAGACGAAAATTAAAATTAAAAAGACAAACAAAGTAATTAATAAATTAGTAACACTTAATGTCACAAAATAGGGAACAAATAAACCAATATTATCAGCCCCACAACTTGCTATCGTAACAATTGCAATCGTACCAACTAATTTAGACAATCCTTTTTCATTCAATTCTTTTTTAGCTCTCTCTTCTCCGTCACTATCACCATAAATAGCCACTTTAATTCCTAAATAAATCGGTATTAACCCTAATAATCCTAATATCCATTTTTCAGGAACATAATTTAAGACAAAGGCAAAGAATAAACTTATGACAATCAATGCCACAGATCCTACATATTGACCAATATAAATATCTCGATATTCTTTCCTAGTCTTTGCTCTAGCAAAGAACATTAATAAAATCACTAATAAGTCTAATGCTGTCGCAATATAAAGAACAGCAGCAGTTACAATAGTCTGAATCATAATTACACCTCATTCAAAAATATTTTTGAATATATTATAACTTATTTTTTTTAATAATCATAGGTGCTTTATTCCAATTGCTTTATTGACGTTGAGCCTCGGAACCCTTAACAATCCCAAAACTTGTCGAATGGTCGACTTAATAGATCATTACAATGAATTGCCTTCTGCTACTAATATTAAAAACACTTTTTTGGGATACTTATACCCCCCTATGGTATAATTGTAAAACAAGAAAGAAGGAAAGGACTGACAAATTGTATGGGTATGGGTCATATGATGGGCGGAATGGGGTTCATTGGCATGATTTTTTGGATTATCATTCTTGGCTTGTTATTTTATGGTGTATATATATTAATTGCAAAAGCTTCAGAAAAACCAAAAGGTGTAAGATCAGATGATTCTTTACAAATTTTAAAGGAAAGACTTGCCCAAGGTGAAATTAATGAAGATGAATATGAAAAATTAAAGAAAGTGTTAAAAAAGGATTAGGATACTTTGAATGAAAGGGGAAATAAGCGATGAAAAAGAAGTTACCTTTAGTGCTGTCGTTTGTACTAGCTGGTTTAATCGTCATTGGACAAACTGGTTTTACCCAAGGTTCTGATTATGACCAGAGAATGGATAATATGATGAATGAATGCACGAACTTCATGCAGTCCTTTGATGATAACAACGAAAATAAGTAGTAAAGTATATAAAAACACAATAACTACAAGGCACTGAACCCTTAAAATGGGAACTTAATAAAAACACTATGTTCTAGGCTGCTAATTCTCTGTATTTTACAGGGGATAAGTAGCCTAGTTTTTGTTTAATTTGTTGTTCCATCATCATTTGTTGCATTTGCTCCATATTCATTTCGGGCATGTTCATTTCAGAACGCCTCATGTAGTAATAAGGGTAAGGTCAAAAGATTACATTTAATTGTTGCATTAAGTCTGGTGCCATGCTATACTAATGTTGTGTTAAGGGTATTACACTTAATACTAAGCCAAAAATATTAATCAGTTTGAAATAAATAATTAGATGCTAAAGGTGGAACAAAACAATGAAATTTGGATATGCGAGAGTGTCAACGCAAGAACAACATCTTAAAAACCAAATTCAGTGGTTAAAATCTCAAGGAGTTGAGAGCAAAAATATATTTGTAGATGAAGTTAGCGGTACAACGTCACCATATGAGCGTGAGGGCTTTAAACAGCTATTAAAAGCTAAGATACGTGCGGGCGATGATTTATACGTCTTTAAATTAGATCGTTTAGGTCGTAAAGCACATGTTGTTGAACAAATGGTAAGAGAATTGTTAGATGAGGGTATAAGATTACATTCAAAAGATTTACCAAACATACCCACAAACGATAATTACGGGATTGGTGAATTAGTGATGAAAGTAATGTTATCCGTCTTAACATTCCAAGCAGAAACAGAACGACTATATATGCTGGAACGACAACGAGTCGGCATAGAACGTGCTAAAAAAGATGGTAAATATAAAGGCAAGCAAGTTAAATATTCAGCGGATAGCGATAACCCGCAAGGACGTATCATCTATGGTCAAGTCGTAGACGAGTTGAAGAATGGCGGTACAATCAGAGGCACCGCTAAAAAATACGGATTAGGGATAAAAACAGTTCAACGTATTAAAAATGAAATTAAATCAAAAAGAAAAGGTGATTAAGTTATGGTAAATTTAGATAAATTTATGAAACAAGAGGAAGAACGTCAAGAGCAAATCAGAAGATTAGAGAAGTTCAAAAGAATTAGATTAGTAACTAAAGATGAAGTTATTGATAAATTCGGTGGTGATTTTGTTCCTACACGCTATGGATTTATGAATACAAATATTAGCGAAGAAGATTATAAAAAAGTTTTAGATATTGAATCAAGAATACATGACAACATGATAAGTGAAATTGGATTACACACATTAAAAGATTTAGGAAAGCATCAAATCGCAAGTGAAGATGTAAAAGAACGAGCATATAAATTGAGATCTGATTTATATCATGAGTTAGAAGTACACACATATGAAAATTCCAACCTTGAATCTGTATTAATAGATAAATTAATACAACCTCTTATTGATAAAGGTGTATATGTGCCAAAAGCAAACACACAAAAAATTTGTGCTTTAACGATGGCACAGTTATGTATAGATGGATTTTTTGATCAAGTTAGCACAATGATGCCAGATGTTGATGAAAATATGCAAATAGATAAATTTAAAATTGTGGTGATTCAATAATGAAATATAACGAAGAGATTCAAAAGATGAAAGAAGAATACGTTCAAGATACTGCTCGTGAAATTAAATAAAAAGGAGGTCATATTAATGACTGAAAAAGTTAGTTATTTTAACAAAGATTTATTGAATAATGGTATTAATTTAGATAATGAAGTTTCTTCGATTTATGATGATATTGGTTATGCTAGGCCTATAACTTTTGATCATACTGGTCATGATGATGCACTAGAACTTGTGTTAAAACATACTGAAATATTCTTAAAACGTGTTTTTGTATCTAATAAAACTGTATACCAACTGTTGTTTGATGCTTATCGACAAGAGGATATATTTGCACAAGGTATATTACTAAAACTCATTGAAATAGAAGAAGATTGGAGTCGTTATAAAGAAACACCTGAAACTATAAAATCGTGGATATATGAACAGTTAGAATTTCTTCTTTCTAAACCAAGTTATTTAGACAGTCATTTAATAAATAATAGTTTGAATTTGGACGATAACCTATATAAAGAACTATATTATGCATATAGACAGTATAATGATAGTTATGATGAGAATATTAAAGATGATATGAATACATTATTCAATCAATTAGAAGAAAGAGAACGTTGGGATCAATATCGAGAATCATCGCACGCTATACGACGTATAATAACTGGTAATTTTGACACAGTTTTCATACAAGCAAATATGAAAAAAGGTGAATAATAATGAATCAAACAATAGTAAAACTTAAAGAAAATTATGTAAAAGATACAGAACAGATACGACACAATATCACTACAACACAAGAGCGTATCAATAAAGAAAAGAACAAACTTGCTAACCATCAACGCAAGTTTGATAAAGCACAACTTGAATTCACTAACGATGTATCAATGAAGTTGTTAGATATGGTTAGCACCGGTGCAATTGATGTTAAAGATTTACCCACTATCAAATCATATTTATTTGATGATAGTGGTTCACTTGATGTATCAAGTGATGTTCCCGTTTCATCATCTGTTACAGATGAAACGGCACAGTCTACATCATCACACTTTGATGTAGACCCTAACCCATTTGCTGACAATAACCGTCATAGCTAATGGGTATCACATCACCGGCACAATTCCGGTGATGTTGCACACCTTCGGTGTGTACTCGCTAGAGAGTTAAGAGAGAGCGCAGCGTCTCTCTTACAAGCACCCAATGTAAACATTGGGACTGCTTGCCTCAGATTTATAAGGGGTGCTATGCGCTAAGCATAGTGCCCCTTATAAATCGCATTTGACGTGTTGCAAATGTCGCACATTTTTGCGACGCAACACGTATTTTAATACACAATTAGCCCACTATTATTGGGCGTGTATTAAAATCAATCTTTTAAACTTAAAGGAGTGAACATCATGTCAGATGTGAAACATAAATTGCCCGAAACAGAACGCAAAACAAAGACGATTGTGTTTCGGGTACGTGAAGATGAATATGACAGGTTAAAAGCATTATCAGATGAATTAAGAGGCTATAAATCGCCAAATGAAATTGCCCGATTAATTACATTAGAATGGCTCGATCATAAGCAAACGTTTAAGCCGAAACAAGTATTTGATAATGAGACATTTGAAGTAATGAAAGACCTTCAAATTTTAGCAAGTGAATTGCGAAATGATATACAAGGTATCGCACGAAACTTCAACCAATATGTAAAGCTATTGAACACACATAAGTTACGCAATGATTTAAGTATAGATGATTTTAAAAACATCGATGAGTTCCGACAACAGATTAAGAAAACGAGAAAAAACATCGGTGATTTTAACAGAGAGGTGGGGTTATTATCGCGACGATCCAAGTAAGTTCAACACGCAATGTTCAAAAGTCTATTGATTATGTTTTAAGTTCAAAACCACACTACGACCATGAACATACAAAAGGGCGACGTGTACAAGCTGTTTCAGGTTTGAATTTGGCTGTAACTGGTGACAGTGCATTTTTAGCTAAACCACAAATGCGTGACGTGCAAAAACAATACAATAAACAAGAGGGTTACGTTCAAGGGTACACAATCATCGATAGTTATTCAGAAGATGAAATACCTAAAGACGGTAAGCGTTCAACGATACAACTTGTGAATGAAATGGGTTTAGAAAAAGCCCGGAGAATTTACGGTGAAAACTATCAATGTTTAGTAGTCACACAATGTGATGGTAAGTCGGGGTTGTATCACAATCATCTCATCAGCAATGCTGTGGGTAGCGATGGCAAGTCGCAACGAGGTGACATGACAAAATGGACAAAACTAGCTGAAATTAGTGACCAAGTAATGATTGATTATGGATACAAACCTTTAGACAAAGACAACTGGCGCTTAAATAAAACACGTAAAGCTGAAGCACGTTCAAAAGGTGAATATGTATCACCGAACGAGCGAAAAGCACGCAAAAACGGTATGACATTAGCTAAAGATGAAGTGCGAGAACAAATTCAAAAAGTTATCGATGATGAAAACGTGAAATCATTTGACGACTTTAAACAGATGTTAAATGAGGAATATCAAATTGGTGTCGAAGATGCCGGAACAAAAGACGGTGAAAACATCAAATACAGCTTTAGTTATACAAATAAAAAGGGTGAAACATCTGAAAAGAAAATTAAAGCTAAAACATTAAGTAAAGAAGACTACACATTGTCTGGTGTTAAATCAAAAATTGAAGATAAGCTACTTAAAACAGGCAACTTTGAAATCAATACCGATAATTTAACACAACAGCAACAAGAAATGTTATCAAATTTAATTGTTCCGGAAGATAAAGATGAAGAACTTGAACTTGAATTTGATGATGAAAGCTTAGCATTTTTAGATAAAATCAATGAGGAGATAAAAGAATATGGCAGAAAAGAACGCAACTCAAATGTTACTAGAAACAATCAGCGAGTTGAAAAACAACATCGAGACCATCAACGACACGTCGAAAACAACGAAACAAGTACAACAAGAACTAAAAACCGTAGCCGACGAGCTAAAGACAAAGACGCAGGCTTTGAACTTGGATAGCAAAACACATCAAGATATTAATACTTTGGTACAAAAACTCGACAAGTACGCAAAACAAGAACGTAACATCAAAGTGTCGTTGAAATCAAGCGACTTGTACGACATTACGGGTGCGGTTAAGAAAGGTTTAACAAACAACTTAGAAAAAGCAACGGAAGATGTGGTTAAAGAAACCAATGAATTTAGAGTTAAGTCACAAAATGAAATCAAGGAGGCAACGAACGAACTGATTTCATATTCACGAAAGTTGAAAGATGAAACCGAAAAATATAAGAAGTGGTATGTTTTAGCAATGGTTGGGTTTGTTGCATTTGCTGTTGTGTTATTGCTATTCACAATGCTTGCAGACATGCCATTTTTAAAACATGCTTATCAATTCATCGCAACAAAGATAGAACACAGCAAAACATGGTATGTAACGGGTTTGTGGTACATCGCATATCTCATTACGCCAATGTTTTGGGTCGGTGTCGTGACGGGTGTAGCGTATTTGTTGCACCGATGGTACACTGATTAAGAGGTGGTACAATGTTAACAATCAAGCAACTAGCCGATAAATTAGGGGTATCAAAACCGACAATCACACGCAACAAACCGGAACACGTTGAATTTACGGTTATCGACGGTGTGAACTACATCAACGAAACACTAGAACAACAGATTACTCAAAAAGTGTTGCAGAATAAAACACGATACAGTAGTGATACATCAACCGAAACAAACGACAGTACATTAGTACAACAGTTGTTGCAAGAAAATGCGTTTCTCAGAACACAAATTGAAGAAAAAGACGCATTACTAAAGACCCAAGCTAAGTTATTAGATCAACAACAGCAATTGAATTTAATTACAGGGCAACGGCTGAATAAATTGGAAAGTGGTTCGGAAGAAAGTACAAAGGTCGAAAAAGAAACATCACCGGAGAAGAAAAGTTTGTTTAAAAGATGGTTCGGACAAAACAAATAGCACGAATGCTTTTTAAATACATTCGTGCTATAATAATAAAAGAAGACACGTCGGCAAACGTGTCAACAATGATGATATTGTTATATGTTTGGTGATGATAATAAAGATACTGGTCGTTTTCTTTATTATTCAAGATGAATTATAACATAGATTTGTGTGCGTTGTACACACTTTAACACAAAAGTAAAATAACTTTGTTGATACATATGCTACGTGTCTTCCAATCAAAATCGAAAGGAAGATACATTATGAGCAAGAACAATACAGTACAAAAGCAGAACACACCAACACTTAATAGTAAGTGGTTTACAGACATTGACGTAATTAATGACGGTATATTCACAAGCTATAAAAATTATGGAACGTTATATAACAACGTGAATCAGACGCTATCTAGTACTAAAGTCGATGATGACTTATATGAATATCTTAAAAATGTAGTATTTGAATTAGATACAGACAATACTTTTAATAACGCAACAATGGAAATGTATTTGCATAAAGATAATGACGACGTAGATATGGACGTAGATGATCCAACAGATAAAAGTATCATCAGAACATTGGGACGTTATCACGCTTATTTAAAATTAATGTGTGTTGTTGTAGATCAATATAACCCTAGATGTTGCTTTTTAAAAGCTACATTTAAGCCAAAATTCGATAAAGGTAATTTAATACACTTGATACGTAAGAACGTGCAAATTGACTCGGAATTACTTGCAAACTTTATACTAGAACACCATGTGAAAGGTTATATGCAAATCTCATCAATTGACGGTGCTGAAGATTTAATTTATTACTATGACCGAAATACACATAAAGTAACACAGTTTAAGAAAACTGTTGTGAAACGTAAAGTACAACACCTTGTACATCAAATTTATAGTGGCTTTAGATCAGAGAACAGTAAAGCAGAGAAGCAAGTTGTTGATACAGTGATGAACCTAATACCTAATGCTGATGATTTAGACGCTAATTTAATTGATAAATATACTGAAGAACACCCACAATATGTGTGGTTTAAAAATGGTATATATGATATAGAACAAGATCAATTAATAAAACATAAGCGTACACAATACTTGAGACAACATCATGATTACGATTTACCGATAGCTAAAGATGATGAAAAACCATTAACATTGCAATACCTTGAAACAAAATGTCCGAAAACATTAAATCGTTTAAATTTATTAGTGGGTAATGCATCAGAATACATGACAACGTTACTTGGTTATAGTTTTATGCATACGCATAAATTGTGGAATATCGTAACGTTTTTATACGACCCAAACGGTTCAAGTGGTAAATCATTCTTCATTGGTAATGTGATTGAAAAAATGTTTGGTTCGGCTAATATTCAAAGCGTAGGTTTAAACCAGTTAAGCGCTAACCGATTCGCTACATCAGATATGGTAGGTAAAGAAATGAATTTAGTTACAGAAGTTGATGACTCACACTTCAACGCTGAATTAATTAATAATTTAAAGAAAATATCAGGTGGTGACACGGTACGTGTTGAGGCTAAATTCAAACAAGGTAAACCAGCAGCACTATACTCAAAAATGTTATTTTCGATGAATAAGGGGTTACCACAGGTTTCAACATCATTACAAGATGGTGGTGTGTTACGTCGTATTGTGATTGTGCCTACCACAGGTCATAAACCAACAGCCAAAGATAAAGAAGAGTTCACACAAACTGTAATCAATGAAGAATTGCCGTATTTTGCATTATATTGCATGAAAAAGTTCAATCAACATTATCAAAATGGTGTGTTTAACGACTTTAGCCCGGTTGATGTAAATAACCCATTGGTTACAAACGAAATGGCTATGCAAACACGCAAATTTATAGATAAAGACAATAGAATACTTCAATTCTTTATCTATAAAGCTATTGATTATTTAGATAACACAACAAAAGAAATTACATCACAACAAGATATGATTGATGTATTAATTAAGATGTTGAAATACTATCCAAAAAGCACAATGAAAGATGATTTCATCAATTGGTTTAAATCAGTAGAGGAGTATAAAAACGATAAAGGTTTGAAGAAGTATTTCAAAGATAATATGGATCAACAATTTAGTGGTTTTGGTTTAAACATGGAAAGCAGAACACGTGTCAGACACCCTAAAACAGGTAAAACAATTGATGTACTACAAGAGAAAGCAATACCACATATAGTTGAGCGTATTGTTAAACATTTAAATTACGAAGATTATACAAATAAACAACATGAAGACAATAAAAAATCATTTAACCCAAATATCGTTAACTTCGGCGGTGGTTCCAATGCTTAACAAAGATTACTACACATACGATATTGAAGTTATCAATGACGGTGTAACAATAGCGTTATTAGATATGCACACCAACCAAATGTATATGTACTTTCACAGAATCAAGCCTGTATATGATGATGAATATACAGTGCTTGATTACAATACATTTCATTCAATTATCAATGATGGTATTTTCATCGGTTTTAATAATAAGCATTATGATAAATATATTTTAAGTTTAGTTAAGCATGGTTATGACACTGATAGTATTAAACAATTATCTGATGACATTGTAAATAATACTATTTCAAAAGAACGATTGTTTGATTTACCCAAAATGAATGATAAACATATTGAATATGACGTTAAAGACGTTGTAGGTGAACGTATCAGCTTAAAACAAATGGAAAGTTACATGCAACTTGATATTGTTGAAGATGAAGGGTTGTTATTTAAAGACACATTAACTGAAGATGAATTATTAAAAGTCGTGAAATATAACATGTACGATGTGAGAGCAACAGCTAAGTTATTTATGCACGTGTATGAAAGTCATTTTGAAGTATCTGAGAGCCTTGTAGAATCGTTCAATTTAAATGATCATGATGTTGGTAAATCACAAGGGTCTATGATTGATAAGATACTAACAGACAACTATGCAGATAAACCAAAAGATATAGATAAACCAACATTAAACTATAATGGACATAATTTAAGCTCATTATTTGATGTAGATAACGTTGAAGAATTATTGCAAATGTTAGATAAGCAATATATAGATGACACAAAAGGTAACAAACGACAACGATATTATAACCGCAATGGACACATTGAATTACAAACACGTGAAAATGGTTCTAAAATCGAACCTAATAAATTTAAAGGCTATACAATCAACAAACATGGTATTCACATCACAATTTCAAAAGGTGGCGCACATGGGTGTATTAAAGGCATATACAACGATGTTACAGAACTTGATATCGCTAGTATGTATCCAAGTCTAATTATTAATTCAAATGCACTAGGTACTGCAACACAAAAGTACAACGCAATTAGAGAAGAACGTTTAACACTCAAACATAATAAGTTGAATCCAAAGCGTGAAAAAGCGTTGAAATTGGTATTGAATACCGTTAGTGGACGCATGGACGCTAAATTCAGTGCATTATATACACCAAATAAAATGTTATCTTTAAGGCTTATTGGTCAAGCTGTATTATTAAAAATGGTTGAACTTGCAACGAAACAAGGTGCTAAAGTCATTTCAGTTAATACTGATGGTATCTATTGTATAGGTCAATTCGATTCAAAAGCAGTAATTGATGAAGTGAAACAATTATTTAATTTAGATCTTGAAGAAGATAAATATAAGCGTGTAGCACTTGCTACAACAAACTATGCTGTGCTTGAAACTGAAGACGGTAACGTAAAACGCCGAGGCAATTTAAAGAACTTTGATTATAAAAATACCCAAGTATTTCCAAAAGTTGTCTCAGACGCTGTAACAAATCATTTATTGTATAGTACATCAATTGAAAAATACATTAATGATAATCAAAACAAATGGGACTTTGTACAATTAGCTAAAGTGACAGGAAAACACACAATGCGTGATAAATCAGGTAGGCTATATCAAAAAGTTAATCGAATTATCGCTACTAAGTCAGGTGTTACCGGTCTAACAAGTACAAAAGAATCTAAAAAAGGTTACGTTAAAGTCAATACAGTGGTACCAAAACAACAATATAATATCGTTAATGAGGTGAACCAACTGAGAAAAACAGAATTAAGCAACATCGACCGTGATTACTATATATCATGGGCGAATAAACAATTGAAAGACTTCGGCAATTGAGCCGAGGTCTTTTTATTGTGCCAAAAACCCAAAACCTTTGGGAAAAATGGCACAACCCTTGAGGCTCTAAGTCTCACGCTTTATTTCTTTCAATAAACTACTCGCCACTGAAGACGCTGGAACCTTACTCTCCGTTGACTTGTGCCATTTTTCCCACTTTTTTACCATAAAATTCAAATATTATATAGAGAACTGGTACCAGTGTCAGAGTACAGATGTTGTATCTTATTTATAAATGTGTATATTTATGAATTTAGTTGTATATTTTTATGGTATAAAAATGAAGGATTTTCAAAAAACCTTACTTTTTGGGCACAGCGGGTTTCAACCTTACTCTCCCAAGGGGTCATCTGTGCCATTTTTGTTTTCCAAAATAGGCACAGAAACACCCAAATACATTGGAGCTCTAGGTGTCAAACCTGTGCCATTCAAAATGGGCACAAAAATCAAAATGGGCACAAACCTCTTAATTTTAGTATAAATAATACTATTTAAGATTAATTTTACATCACGTTAGAATATTTAGAAAATTCAAACTATACGTTATATACAAAATTTTATGCATTTTGTTATTCATATTGTATAACGGTATAATGGAATAGGGTGATATTATGGCTGAAACTGAGTTGTCGCGTATTTTTGAGGTTATATCTGATTTATATGATCACTTATATAATCATCGTGATGATGATTATAGTGTATTTTATATTTATTCACATTTACGTAGTGCGGTAAGTGATCTATTAGTTGCATTAAATCACTACGAGATTGAAGAAGATTCTTATGTTAATGATATTTTGAAATCTTTGTACACTTTTTGTGATATTAGAGAACCTTCGTACGAAACTAATCAAATGGCTTTTAACAATGTAAAGTCATTGTATAAACTTTTAATGCACGATGATATTTAATAATTAAACGTAGAAAAAGCACTGGTCTTTAGTACCAGTGCTTGTTTGAGTTCAACGAGCGTGAGCTCGTAACAGGTTTAGTTGAACGATTGTGATGGGCGTGATATTACAATTTATTTGACATATTACTTGATGGTGATGAACAAATGTAGTATAGATAAACCGACATTAAACTATAATGGACATGATTTAAGCTCATTATTTGATGTAGATAACGTTGAAGAATTGTTGAAAATGTTAGATAAGCAATATGTAGACGACACAAAGGGTAATAAACAGCAACGATATTATAACAGTGACGGCAAAATCGAATTACAAACACGTGAAAATGGTTCTAAAATCGAACCTTTCATATACTTCAATGAACTTGCCGATGGGCGGTTGACTTGTTTTAACATCTGCATCTTCTTCTATTCTTTGAATATAATCTTTAGATGAAATATCAATTTGGTCTACATATGATTGTCCGTCGATAGTTAAACTCAAAGGGACAACATGTATATTGTGTTGTGTTAAATAGTCTTGTGATAAATCTGATGTAGAATCAGTCACAATTATTTGTTTAGTCATAACTGCCTCCGCTTAATAATTTATTTTTATTTATTTTCTTACAAGATGTAAAAAGGTGTGTGGAATTTTATTTTTTTCATCTAATTGACCTTCTTCTGATGAAGCAATTTCCCACTCTTCAAATGTATAAGGTGGGAAGAATGTGTCACCTTGATGTTTATCTTCAATAACAGTGATATACATATCATCCACCTTATCCATCATTTCTTCAAAGAGTGTTTGTCCCCCAAATATAAAAATATGACCTTCTAACTCATAAATTTCATCAATTGAATGAATGACATCCACACCTTCTACGTTAAAAGAAGTATCGTGAGTTAAAACGACATTTCTTCTGTTAGGTAGTGGTTTACCAATTGATTCAAAAGTTCTTCTTCCCATCACTAAAGTATTACCGGTAGAAAGTTTTTTTACATGTTTTAAATCGTTTGGTAAGTGCCAAGGTACTGCGTTATTGTAACCAATCACTCGTTGTTGGTCATGTGCTACTAGAATTGATAAAGTCATGATCTTACCTCCAGGTTTTATATTTGAGTATATTTATATAATTAGTAAATTTATCATACTGCTATTGGAGCTTTAATTGATGGATGAGATTCATAATTTACTATTTCTAAATCTTCATAATTAATATCAAAAATAGATGCATCCGAATTAATCTTTAAAGTCGGTGGAGTAAAACCATCTCTAGATAGCTGTGTTTGAATAGCGTCAATATGATTTGAGTAAATATGAGCGTCGCCAAATGTGTGAATAAACTCTCCAACTTCAAGATTGCATTCTTTAGCGATAAGATGAGTTAGAAGTGCATAACTAGCAATATTGAATGGAACGCCTAGAAAAATATCAGCACTACGTTGATAGAGTTGGCAACTTAACTTACCCTCTTGAACATAAAATTGAAACATTGTGTGGCAAGGAGGTAAAGCCATAGTATCAATTTCGGTAGGGTTCCATGCCGATACAATATGTCGACGAGAATTAGGGTTTTCTTTGATTTGTTGAATCACCGTTTTAAGTTGATCAAAGTGATTACCTTCTTTATCTACCCAATCACGCCATTGCTTACCATAAACATTTCCTAAATCACCATATTTTTTCGCAAATTCATCATCATTAAGAATTTGTTGTTTAAACTTTTTCATTTCTTCTTTATAAAGCTCATTAAATGCTTCATCTTGGAGTGCTCTATGTCCAAAATTACTCATATCTGGACCTTTATAATCACTTGATTGAATATACTTTTCAAAAGCCCATTCATTCCAAATATTATTATTGTATTTAAGTAAGTACTGAATATTCGTATCACCTTTTATAAACCACAATAATTCAGTAGCGATTAGTTTAAACGATACTTTTTTAGTAGTTAACAAAGGAAAGCCTTTAGACAAATCGAATCTTAACTGATGACCGAATTTTGATATCGTACCTGTATGTGTTCTATCATCACGTTGTCTGCCAAGCTCTAAAATCTCTTCGCATAAACTATGATACGCTGAATCAAATGGATTTAGCATATTTTCATCTCCTAGAATTATTTATATTAATGTTTATTATACTAGAAAACTGATACTTATAAAATTAAATGTAGGTCAATTTCTCAATTTTAAATATGATAAAAAAACGTCTAACTATAATTTATCGATTAATTTAATAAATTATAATTAGACGTTAAGTGAGATTGGGTCACCGTATATTGGATTCCTAGAGCTCATTTTATGGTTCTGTTGCAAAGTTAAAATTATATGCACATCTATACAAAACTATAAAAGCAAATATTGTTTTAACAGTAAAGAGTTTTGTTAGTATTAATTATTTTTCGTTTTTCAGTATAAATATTACATGATTTTTAACTTTGCAACAGAACCACCTAAAATATTATACATGGTATCTTTAACTTTATCATAAAAATCTGTACCTATAGCAAATAAATGAATCATAAACACATATAACTTGTAAAATTCTATTCGCTTTTCATATCCAACACACAACGGATATATATTATTATATTCTTGATAAAAATCTAATGGAAATTTTTCTAATGCTAGAGTATATCCAATATCAAATTCTCTATCTCCATATAAACAGACTGGATCACATAGAATAGGATCTCCATTTTTTTGAAAAAGAATATTTCCTTTCCAAAGATCACCATGAAGTAATGATGGTGACGATTGGTGATAATATAAGCTCTTCAACATAATTTTTCGTATATCTTCATATAATAAAAGATCCGAAATTGAAAATAAACGTTTCTTGTATATTTCAGAACATAGCTTATCCATCCTACTTTTAATAAATAAATCCCCCCAAGAAGAAGTCCATTTATTAGTGAATTCAATCGTTCCTCCATTGAAATTATGACTAAAGCCAAATAGATTTAGTGAATTTATATTTTTATGCATGTTTGCAACTATTTTACCTAGTTTTCTATAGCTTTCAGGATAAGCATGGCCATTTTCAATGAACTCTAACAGTAAAAAAGAATTATTGTCTAATTCTCCTTTATTAATAATTTGAGGAACAGGAATATTTTTATCAGTTAATTCTTTTAAACTGGATAACTCATAATCAAAAAAATTTGATTTAGTATTAGGTTGTAGCTTTAAAAAATATTTTTTGTTGGAAGCATCAACTGAAAAAGATAGATTCACATATCCCCCTGCAATAGGAAATATTTTTTGAATATTTTTAATTGGTAATTTAGAATAATCAAAATTATACATAGTTTATCACCTTTTGCTTGGCTTTGATAACTCATGGCCACTCTACTAAAATAGAGTGGCCATGTTTGTTTAATATAATAAGGAAATTTTTATTTCTTTATTATTAAAATGAATAGTATTTTCATATTCATCTATAACATTTAAGTGTATATTTTTAATCAGCAAATTTTCTTTAAACATATTTTTATTGGTTTTTATTGATTCTAATAATTCCCCAGTTACACCGATATAAATATCAATACGTTGATTTATTGGTAAATTTTTCTTTTTTCTTAATTGTTGAATTAATCTAATGAGCTCTCTAGCATGTCCTTCGCGAATTAATTCAGGAGATAAATTTTTATCTAATAATATAACGCAGTCATTATCTTCACTGAGTTGATAACTATCCTTAGGTAAGGTTTTAATTATAAAATCATCCTTAGTTAACTCAGCATCAGAAGATAAACTTTTGAAGTTATTAGACTCAATTAAACTTTTTTTATCATACTCTGATAGGGAGTCTATCAATGTTTGAATATTTTTCGTTTTGTTCCCTAGTTTTGGTCCCACAGAAGAAAAATTCAATTTAAGCTCATAGGTAATATAGTCATTAATATTATCAGTTAATTCAATGTTTTTTATATTTAATTCGTCTTTTATTATTGAATAGTAATTAGGTAAAAAACTTAAGTTTAATTGACTATTAGGTTTAATCACCATTTTCGATAAAGGTTGCTTAATTTTTAAATCTGCATTTTTGCGAGCCTGTCTAGATAATTCTACAATTTTTATAACGGTATGCATTTCATCTTCCAATGCTTGATTAATAAAACTTTCTTTATATTGTGGATAATCTTGTAAATGCACACTTTTTCCAGTCAAATTATAATGGATTTTTTCAGATATAAATGGAACAAATGGAGCCACTAGTCTTGATAAAGTTGTTAAAATTTCATAAAGCGTATTGTACGCATCTTTTTTATCGTTAGAAATTCCTTGTTCCCAAAATCGTCCTCTCGATCTCCGAATATACCAATTACTTATTGTATTGGTATATTCGTTAATTAATCTGGCTGCGGAAGTGAAATCGTAATTATTTACATAAATATTACTTTCTTTTATTAAGGTGTTTAAGCGAGAAAGAGCCCAATTATCTAATGTATTTCTACTTTTTGTAATTTCATTATTAGGATTATAGTGATCTATTTTATTATACATATTATAAAATTTATAAATATTATCAAGCGTATCTATAAATTTCGATTTGGTCTGAGCTACTATATTTTCTGAGAATCTTTTGTTATTCCATGGAGCACTATCCGAAATTAAGGCCCATCTTAAAGAATCGGCTCCGTACTTATTAATTAATTCAGTTGGATTAATAACGTTTCCTTTACTTTTAGACATTTTTTTACCATTACTGTCTAGAATATGTCCTAAAGATAAAGCACGTTTATAAGAAGATTTTCCTTTTAGAATAGTAGAAATTACTAGTAAACTGTAAAACCAGCCTCTCGTTTGATCAACTCCTTCTGCAATAAAATCAGCTGGAAAGTGTTGATTAAAAATTTTCTGGTTATCAAAAGGATAATGATGCTGAGCAAACGGCATAGAGCCGCTATCAAACCAAACATCGATTACTTCTTCTACTCGAGACATTTTCCCATTACACTTAGGGCAACTAAGAGTGATATTATCAACATAAGGTCTATGCAACTCAATATCTTCATCAATTTTATTGATGGAATTATTTTGTAAATCCTTAATACTACTTGGTGCGTATTCGTGATTACAATCATTGCAAATCCATACATTTAATGGTGTTCCCCAATATCTATTTCTACCAATGTTCCAATCAACCATATTTTCTAAGAAATTTCCCATTCTCCCTTCCTTAATATGAGAAGGAAACCACTCTATATTATTATTATTGTTAATAATTTCATTCTTAAAATTAGTTGTTTTAATAAACCAACCTTCCATCGCATAATATATCAAAGGATTACCACATCTCCAACAATGAGGATAATTATGCTCATATTTTTGTTTTTTATATAAAAGTTGTTTTTTGGATAATAATTTTATGATTTCTATATCACTATTTTTAGCTTTATTACCAACTAATTCAGGGAACCTATCATTATATACTCCTTCTCTTGTTATAACATTTAAGAAATCCAAATCACGCTCTAAAACCAATTGGTAGTCATCTTCCCCATGAGCTGGTGCTATATGAACAATACCAGTTCCTTCTGAGTTAGTAACAAATTCTCCATCAACAACGTAATATGCATTAACTAAACCGTCGCTTTCAAAAGGAGGAATGTATTTTAAATTAATTAAATTACTTCCTGAAAAGGTATCAATAATTTCGTATTTTTCAGTTATTATAGAATTAATTAGATCTGTAGCTAAGATATAATACTCATTTTCTACCCGAATTTTTGAATAATTAAGATCTTTATTTATAGCTAATGCTACATTTGCAGGCAAAGTCCAGGGAGTGGTAGTCCAACTTAAGAAATAAGTATCTTTACTATTTGTAAGTTGAAATTTAACAACAGCTGATAAATCTTTAACGTTTTTATAGCCTTGCGCTACTTCATGAGAACTTAAAGCGGTTTGATCATGTGTACAATAAGGAGTCACCTTATGTCCCTTATATAATAGTCCTTTTTTATGGAATGTAGATAATATATTCCATACACTTTCAATATAATTATTCTCAAGAGTTATATAGGGGGAGTCCATGTCAACCCAGTATCCTAAATCTTTAGAAAAATCCCGCCATTCTTTTTCATAATTAAATACACTTTTTTTACATTCATTTATAAAATTTTCTATTCCATACTTTTCAATGTCTTGTTTTCCTTTAATTCCAATTTTTTTTTCAACCTCTAATTCAACTGGTAAGCCATGGGTATCCCATCCTGCTTTTCTTTCTACATAAAAACCTTGCATAGTTTTTAATCTTGCAACTAAATCCTTGATTACTCTTCCAAGAACATGGCCAGCATGAGGAAGGCCATTTGCAGTTGGGGGGCCGTCATAAAAAACAAAACTTTCCTGTCCTTTTCTATTGTCAATTGATTTTTTAAATATCTTTTGAGTATTCCAAAATGCTGATATTTCATTCTGGGTGTTTAAATATTTCTTTGTCAAAACTTTTCAGCCTCCTAGAGTATCACTTATTTCGTTATTTTTACTATTAGTCTTGGTGAATTTTCATGAAATTCATTTCCTTTCATGTCTCCATAGAAAGATATATTGGATAAAGTAAAGTTATAATACAAACTACTGCAAATTATATCATTAGTAGTATATAATTTAAATTTTAATTCTCTTGAAAGGTCTTTGCTATATTCGTTATTTTTATAAACATCCCATGTTGAAACTATACTATTATAAATTTTATTTATTTTAATAGTTTGATTAACTTCGTAATCTTTGAAGTTGAAAATCATTTGTTCTTCAAAATTTTTATAGAAAAAGGCGGGGTTCATCAAATCTATAATTAAAATACCACCTTTTTTTAAGGAGGTATAACTATTTCTTAACAAATTTTTTAAATCATTTTTTTTATATCCGATAGAAGTATTTAAATTAAGAATTAAGTCGACGTGATTTTCTGGGAATTCTTCATCTAAAGATTGTCTTTTACCTAAAATGCCATTTTTTTTATATGCAAAGTTCAACATTTCCTCAGATTTGTCAAAGCTAATAACATGATGACCTTTATCTATCAAAAATTTAGAATGAAAACCACAGCCACAACAAGTATCGATGATTTTTCTTTTCTCTTTTTTTAATGAAGGAACAATGTGACTTAAGTTATTAATTTGCTTTTGACAAAATTCAACATAATTTTCTGATATTTCATTGTTCTGCCAATCAATATAAAAGTTATCAAAGTAATTTGTATTTAGCCGATTCATTATTGCTCTCTCCATTCCTGTATACTTTTACTAATAATAGTGCAGACCCTTTTTACATCATTGATAGATAAACGATTATGTAAGGGTAATGTAACTAAACCTTTAGAAACCTCCTCTACAATTGGTAATAAGTTTTTTGATTTATAATAACTAAATTTATGTAAGGGAGTATAATGGAAACTAGTCTGTATCTTCTCATTTCTAAGATCAGTAATCATTTTTTCTTTCAAAATAGGATTTTTTACAAATATAACAAAAATATAATTAGAACTATCAGTATTATTTGTTAGAAATGGAATAGTTATTTCTTTATAACCCAACAATAATTCTCTATATTTGTTTACTAAATTCTTTCTGTGTATTTTGTTTCTTTTCATATTTTTAAATTGAGAAATACCTAAAGAAGCACGTAGATCATCCATTCTATAGTTGTAACCTAAGTTATTTACATCATATGTAGAAATACTGGAATTATATCGATTCCATGTCTCTGTAGTCATACCATGTGTTCTTAAAGAACGGATTTTTTCATGAAAATCCTTATTGTTAGTAGCAATTACTCCGCCTTCACCTGTTGTTATATTTTTATTAGGATAAAAACTAAAACAAGCTAGATCTCCATAAGTACCTAAAGATTTATTGTTGTAACTACTAGTAATAGCATGTGCAGCATCTTCAATTAAATATAGATTGTATTCTTTTGCTAATTTAGAAATTTCTTCAATATTGTATGTATATCCAGCGTAATGAACGATAATAATTCCTTTAGTTTTGGATGTTATATTTTTTCGTATTTCTTCAATTGACAATATTAAATTATCCTTAGATTCTATATCAGATATTATAGGAGTTGCCCCGGTATATTTTACAGCGTTTGCTGTAGCTACAAATGTTAATGCGGGGACAATAACTTCATCTCCATAAGTGAACTCGCAACATAAACAAGCTAAATGTAATGCTGCAGTTCCACTAGATACAGCAGATATGTAATTTATACCAAGTTCTTTTGCCCACATGCTTTCAAATTCTTTTACTTTTGGTCCCATACTTAACCAATTAGATTTCATAGTTTCACATACAATTTCAATATCTTTCTGACTTATATCTGATGATGAAACTTCAATGTCCCACATAATATATCCGGTTCTGTTGCAAAGTTAAAATTATATGCACATCTATACAAAACTATAAAAGCAAATATTGTTTTAACAGTAAAGAGTTTTGTTAGTATTAATTATTTTTCGTTTTTCAGTATAAATATTACATGATTTTTAACTTTGCAACAGAACCCATTTTATTAATGTCTCAGTCTCATTTTAAATAAAGTTACGATTTAGCAATTTTCATCAAAAGCGTCTTTAATATCCATACAAATATCTTGGATGTCACGTCCTTCAATATGTTCGCGAGGGATGGGTCTTCGGAATATATAGTGGAATTAGCATTTTGATAATTCGAAAAAAATAGTGGTTAAATCGGATTGTTTGGTGGAATGCTAAGGAAAAATAATAATACCACAAAATTATAAATCAAACACGGGTGATCACGGGTAGGTAGTCAAACAAGAGGGAATTATATTTTATCTTATTAAGGCGTTATAATGTACTGATAAAAAGATGCTCATATATGAACTTCAGGTTCTTGACACAAAAACCATTACACTATATAATGTAATGGTGAAATGGAGGAGGAAATAATGTCTGAAAACTGGTGTACACCAAAACCAAAACTAACGGAACGTCCCTTATTAGATACAGAGAACGCTGAAAGTTTAAGTGAGACCTTTAAAATACTTTCTAATGGGACACGGCTTAGAATACTGCATACCTTGCTTCGAACTCCAAATGCATCTGTTAGCGAGGTGGCAGAACAGCTTGAAATGAAACCTCAAGCCATTTCTAACCAACTTCAACGATTGGTTGATAAAGGCATCGTTTGCAGTATTCGTGAAGCCAATTTTATTCGGTACCGAATTGTTGATAATTGCGTCGTTAGTCTATTAGATCGTGGTTGGTGTTTAACCGAAGATTTACCTAAATAATAAGGAGGAGTTTAGTATGGAAAAATGTGCGAGACCGAACTGTAATTGTGTTCTTGGGGAAACAAAAGTAGAAGAAGCAGGAAAAGTTTACTGTAGTCAAGAATGTGTAGACAACTGTACTGATGAAGTTTGCGAGTGCAAAGATTGTAGCTGTGCAACTGCATAATTTAATAATTGTAAGGTTATCCCGTGTAACTATGGGATAACCCTTTTTATTGTAGGATAGTGAATGATAGGCTTTTTGTTTTCAATCATATAAATGCTTTATGAGATTGATGTTAGTAAAATAATTAGCAATGATAATTTCAATATCAAATCTATAATTGATGTCGAAATCATCAGTGTTAAATTATTTTGTGACCACAAATGCACTTAGAAAATCCCTTAAAGCATTAGCTGGTTCACTTGAATAGGGAGTTGTAAAAAGTTCCCTTAGCCTGCACAACAAGATAATTTCGAAATATCTTTATCGAACGTAAGTGCAGCTAATTTTAGCCCTTCAGCCATTGTTAAATATGGTGCTAGGGTTTCTGTTAAATCTTCTATCGTTAAGCCAAATTTAACAGCTAATGATGCTGCATAGATGACATCTCCTGCATTCTCAGATACAATATGAACCCCTAATACTTTTAGTGTTTCTGCATCTGCTACTAGTTTAAATACACCGGTTGTTTCACGGTTTACAATTGCTCTTGGAACAGCATCTAAAGGTAATACAGATGTCTTCACATCATACCCTTTCTCTTTTGCTTGTTCTTCTGTTAAACCAACCGTTGCAACCGTCGGATTCGTAAACGTAACAGCCGGAACTACCGATAAATCTATTTTTTTGTTTAATCCACCAATAGCATTATCAGTAATAATTCCACCTTCATAGGCTGCTACATATACAAATTGTGGTCCTAAAGTCACATCTCCTGCTGCATAAATCTTTTCATTACTTGTTTGACCAAAATCATTGATCAGGATTTCATTATTTTTTCCAGTTTCAACACCTGCTGCACTTAAATTTAAAGAATCCGTATTTGGTTTTCTTCCAGTGGCAACAAGTAACTGATCTGATTCAATGACTTCTCTACTGCCATTTACTGTTACGTAAACCCTTTTTATCTCTCCACTTTGTTCAACACGCTCAAAAGTTGCCCCTTTGACAAGGTTTATACCCTGTTCAATTAACGCTTTTTCAACTGACTCTGAAATCTCAGGATCATACTCCTTTAAAAGTCGCTCACTTCTTTGCATAAGTGTTATTTCTGAACCTAAATGATGAAATAGTTGTCCAAGCTCCATTCCAATGTATCCTGAACCAATTACAGTTAATCGTTTTGGTATTTTCTTTAACTCAAGAAGTGTTGTACTAGTTAAATAGTCCATTTTTTCAAGTCCTGAAATTTGGGGCAACGAAGGCGATGCACCTGTTGCAATTAAAAAGCGTTTTGCAGATAACTTTGCCCCATTGACCTCAACCGTACTAGCATCAACGAATTTTGCTTCACCTTTAATTAAATCAAAATTATATTCATCAATTAAATCCATATATTTTTGATTCCGAAGTTCGCTCACCAATTTATCCTTTTGCGTGATTAAACTAGCTAAATCCACTTCTCCAGCGGATGTTTGTAAACCTATAAACGGATTGTCTTTTGATAAATGATTGATTTCCCCTGCCCTAAGAAGAGTTTTTGACGGAACACAGCCAATATTCACACAGGTTCCCCCAACCGTTCCACGCTCAATCATTCCAACTTTTGCACCGTATTCTATAGCTTTAATTGCCGAAGAAAAGGCAGCAGCACCAGAACCAATAATAAGAAGGTCATAATTGTCTTCATTAATTAACGCCACGTTTTCTAGTGATGATACTTCTTCAATTTCTCCGGCTTGGTAATTTGCTTCATCAATCGCCTTTATTGCACTTTCAACCTCAATATCATCGGGCAGTTCAAATACTGCTTCACCACGACGATAACTAGACTCAATATTTTTAGCACCTATCTTTTCAAGTGCTGATTCTACGTGTTTTTCACAACCCGTACAAGTCATTCCTGAAATGTTTACCTTAAATTTATTCATAAAAAAGCTCCTTTCGTTAATTAATCTCTCATGTTAATGTTTCTATTATTGGACACGAATGTAATTGCTTTTCATCTGGACATCGTTTTTTTAAGTCGTCTAACATAGTTTCAATTCGTTTTAAATCCTCTATTTGTTTTTGCACTTCCTTTTGTTTTTTAGAAACAAATTCGAACATATCTTGACAACGAACTTCATCTTTATCTACAACACCAAGTAATTTATAAATCTCGCTTAAAGAAAAACCAAGTTCCTGTATTCGTTTAATAAACCCAACACGCTTAACGTCATCATATGAATATATCCGATAACCAGCTTCCGTTCGGTGAGGTTCTTGTAATAAATTTTTTCGCTCGTAATATCTGATCGTTTCTTTATTAACTCCACATTTATCTGCAAACTCACTAATGCGATAAATCATCTTATTTCACCCCATAAATATTATAAACCGTGTACCATAGTACACGGTCAAGTAAATTGGACTATTTTATTTTTTCCCAAAGTATCACTCGTATGTGATTGATACTTTTATATAATACTATTGATTATCCTAACATCCCGCCAGAAAATCCGATTTAAACACCAGTTGTTTTTAAACTATTAAGAAAGTAATTCCACTATATATTCCGAAGACCCAAAATAAATGAAGGTTTGCATAGAAGGCTCGTATCAAATCAGCAAATCATTTTTATAGATATAAAGATTTATTTCACTCATTAGATAACGTGTTACAAAATTATTTAAAAAGTATTGTTAATTATGACGAAAATTTACATGATTATTTGAAGGATTATAGACATTATTATTCTCATTATTTTCCACCATAAGAAAAAACCTACATATCAAAAAGATAATATATTTAATATCTCCAATTTTGTTCTTCAACTTCATAAATCTTTTATAATGTTTAAGATAGGCATTCCCTCTAGTGAAATAGTATCTTTATTAAAGATCACTCACTAGTTAGTAATCAATAAACTATTTTGCATTCTTCTACTAACCAGTGTTATAATTCAGATAACAAGAGCTTCGTGCATTATATGCACCAATCCCCTCACTATTGCGAGTAGTGAGGGGATTTTTTAGGTGCTGGCTAATATCGCCTATTTTTTCTTATTGTTACGTGTACGTAGCCAATGCGTAAATAACGCAACAATACAACCACTGATGACTGTGGTCGTGATGTGAACAAGAGCTTCGA
>ERZ1031327.47-NODE-47-length-22925-cov-38.519983_pt1 | contig 22925 bp, 23 predicted proteins | sample MGYA00518211_ERZ1031327 | MGnify/ENA primary metagenome ERZ1031327 (study PRJEB33718, sample SAMN03159839) | human skin metagenome | collected 2014-02-25 | study: EMG produced TPA metagenomics assembly of the PRJNA266117 data set (Human skin bacterial metagenome...
GCGGAAAATCGTGAAATGCGTATGCGTGACCTAGCGATTACTGCCAATGGTTCTTTGTCGCGTTTGAGCCAGGTCGTTACGCGCTTGGAAAAACAGGGATGGGTCGTGCGCCAGCCGTGTCCGACCGATGGCCGTACCACCATGGCGCAGTTGACGGATAGCGGCTGGGACAAGGTGGTAGATACGGCACCTGGGCACGCTAAGCAGGCGCGGAAATCCGTAGTGGACAAGCTAACCCGCACGCAGATTCGCCAGATGCTGCAGATTAACCAGCGGATCATTAAGGCCATCGAGAATGATGAGCGCTACGGTGGACGCTATTAGGCAGCGAACACTGTCGGTCTATTTTTTAGGATAGCCGCGGCGGCCCGAGACGGTTTTATCGAAGGGTATCCAAAGCCGTAGGGCCGCTTCTTGGTTTTTCGAGATTCCAATGCGTGGGCCGCGTACCCATTCTGGTTCGGAAGACCGCTCGGCAAGTTGTATCGGTTGGTGGTTGTCTTCCAGCGTGAAACCGAGGGCTTTGCCGAGGTTCCCTGGTCCGCGGGCGAGATTATGGAAATCAGTGGTGCCGCGACGGGCGAAAGCGATATCAGCGCCATCGATAATCTCGCCGCCGCGCAGCAGGCAGCCCTGGCCAGTGCCTTCAGGGGCGCAGACGATATTGACGTTGCGATGGATGCCGTAAGAAATATAAACGTAGAACCTACCCGGCGGGCCGAACATGGCCGCATTGCGGGGGGTTTTGCCGTTAAATGTGTGTGCCGCGGAGTCCTCGGCACCGAGATAGGCCTCTACCTCAGTAAGTCGGATGCTAACCCCGGCATGGGTGAGGGTGCAGCCGAGGAGTTGGGGAGCGACGGCGTCGGCAGTCAGGGAAAAATCAATCATTAACCACGAGCATAGTAGCGCTTACCTGGCACAGGGGTGCGCAGGAGGCGATCCAAGCTCACAGGTTCGAGGCCCTTGGCGCGTAGGCCATCGATAACGCAATCGGCGGCATCCACGGTGGTGGGGTGGATATCGTGCATCAAGACGATGGAACCAGCGTGGGCGCCCTGCACGGCCGAGGAGCAGACGTGGTCAGAGTTGCGATCCTTCCAATCCACGGTGTCGACATCCCAGAGCGCTTGGGAGACGCCCTTATCGCGGGTTGCCTGATCCACGGTGGCATTGGTGGCGCCGTAGGGCGGGCGTACCCAGCGCGCGCCCTGGCCGGTGGCCTTGCTGATGGCGGCATTTCCGGCATCGATTTCTTGGGATACCTGCTCATAGGACAGGGTATTGAGCTGGCGGTGGCTCTTAGTGTGGTTGCCGATGGTATGTCCCTCGGCCTTCATGCGCTTGAGCAGCTCGGGGTGCTGATCAGCATTGGGGGCGAGCACCATGAAGCTTGCGTGCGCGTTCTTGGCCTTGAATTTGTCCAGCAGGCGGTTGGTCTCGGAGCCGGGGCCGTCATCGTAGGTGATAGCTACGCAGTTGACACAGTCGACGCCCCCATCGTTGCGCGGTTCTGGCTTTTTCTCCGGAGCTGGGGCAGGCGCTTTCTGTTTAGAGGCCTTTTGGGGGAAGGCCTTGGAGGAAAAGTCTTCAACCTGTGCGCGGGCGTCTGCGATGCGGTGGTTGATTTCGTCTTGAATATCCGAGCTGGAGGACGCAGGCAGCTGCGGGATTTGCGGCAACTGAGCATTTGCGGCAGCCGGCACGGCAGTGGCGACGAGCACGGTGAGAGCGGAGGTGAGGATGCGGCGCATATTCTTCCTAAAGATAAGGGAAAGTGGACAAGACGTGTCCATGACCCTATCGCTTACGTGTTACAGAAGTGATAGGACATGCCTAAAGAGGCTAAAGTGATTTGAGTGGTTAGGATGTGGCGTGGTTTGTAGATACTTCGGCTGCAGTAGTAAAGTACTTAGGCACTGGGGCATTAGCTCAATTGGTAGAGCATCTGCTTTGCAAGCAGAAGGTCAGGAGTTCGATTCTCCTATGCTCCACAGCATGAAGTCCGGCTTCTTCTTCGGAGGAGTCGGACTTTTTCGACGCAATGGGTGGGTAGACGTCGATTTCGCGACTTTCGTCCATCTGAAGCCTGCTTTTTCGTCGACGGGTTTGCTGGTTTAGATGGACAAAAGTCCTGATCCGTAGAAGGTCGGGCAGATGGTGCAAGGTGGCGAGGAGAAACTTTCAGTACAGTAAATGGGGAATCATTACTGTCCCGTGATACCACCAGGAGACTGACCATGACCGCCACCGCTCGCTACAGCGATCCATTCACCTCCGCCGATAGGGAAGTCGAAGCGCCGGAGGGCGCGGAATTTGTGGTGGTGCGCAAGCGCGGCGAGGCCGCAGTGGATGGTGAGGTAATGAGTTTTCACGGCACCCGCGAAGAGGCGCGCGAGGCGGTTATGGCAGGACTGACCGAGGAGTTTAAGACGGCCGTGGATAACGAGCCCATTTATGTAACTCACGCCCGCCTGCGTTCGCTTTAGAAGTGCTTGACCATCACAAAGTGACCCGCGTGGCTGCCTACATGCTCGAATCCGAGGTGCTCATAGAGACCCTTGGCGCGGGGATTATCGGGGTGGACGGCTAGCGAGATGCCGGGGGCGCGCAGGGTCTGGGCGAGGGAAATGGCGGCGTCGATAAGCGCGGTGCCAATGCCTTGGCCCTTATAGCGAGCCTCGACGGCGATAGCGAGTTCCGGAATGGCGGGCTCGACAAAGCCAAAGCCGTGATTGTCCTCCGTGCCCCAATTGAGCCACACGCCGCCGGCCGGGACGAGCTCCTCCCATGCGATGAAGCCGCCCTGATTGGGCTCCCAATTTTCCACGTAGAAGGCAAAATCATCGGCAAAATCGGGGGAAAGCTCGCCGTGCTCGTCGCCGAAAGTATCGGTGAGGAAGTTGAGTCGGGCGAGATAGGTGCGGTCAGATTCTTGGGTTGCGCGAATTTCCATGGAATCCACGATAGACGGCGGTATTACAACGCGGGGAAAGTATGCGAAACCCCCTCCGCACAGGCCAGTGACCTGCGGGAAGGGATACCGCTATCGCTTAGGCTAGGTGGTAATTGCGGACGTCATGACCGTTAAACTCGCGCTCGATGCCGGCCTCGTCCACGGAGCGGAAAGTGGTTCCGTTGTCGATGGCATAGCGCAGGTTGTCCACGCGAGAGGAAGGGTCTTTGGACACCGCACCCGCCGGGAAGTAATACGTTGCGCCGTCTTTGAGCTTGACGGTAAGAGATTCAAAGCTCATTGTTCATCTCCTTGTAGAAAGATCCCTAATGTGGGAATTCAATCAAGAGATTTTTGTTTAGGCAAAGCAATGAGATCTAGGCAACGCTATACATACCCCCACGGCGGGGTGGTAAGCGTATTTATTCGTCGGTCTGCAGGCGGTGCTTGCCCTCGTTTTGGTGGTCATCGGTAATGCGGGTGGTATCGGCCGGCTGAGCTGCTTCTTCCTCGCGGTGCTTGGCCAGCTGTTCGTCGATAGAACCGAGGAGCTCCTCATCGCGTACAGCGCCTTCCTCGACGAGGTCGGACTTGGCATCATTCTCGCTGGTGGAAGTGTAGACCAAGGTGGACTCCGGAGCGGTGTGGGATTCGGACTGGAAGTCATCCACGCGCGGCGGGGTCTGGGAAGGCTTGTCGTTGGAGCGCAGCCAGTAATAGGCGGCACCGGCCGCTGCGGACAGCAGGGCGATGATGCCGGCGAAGATCCAGCCCTTAGAGGACTTCTTATTCTTCTTCTGCTTCTTGGCTACCTTGGCGGATTTCTTCTTGAGGTTCTTCTGTGCCTTCTGGGAATCCTTTTTTGCCTGCTTGCGGGCTTTCTTTGCCTTTTTGGTTGCCTCTTCCTTGGCATCGTTCAGGCGCTCGGTAGCGTCTTCGCGGTAATCGTTGAATTCCTCTAGGGCGCGCTCGAGGCGGGAGTGTGCGGCGCGGGTGACGGCGCCTGCCTGGCGGCGGGGTTCAGCGAAGTTGCTGTTATCGCGCTCGTCCATCTTCTGCGCAGCTTCTTCTAGGGCGGTATAGGCTTCGCGCGACTTTTCCTCGCGGTAGTTATTGAACTGGCTCCACAGGTTAGATGCGGTCTTGAAGGCCACATTCAGCGTGGTGGGGTTCATGGGGGCGGAACACTCCTTAACTCAGATTTATCAATTCGCTTTCACCTAGCATAGTGACGTGTTGGGTGGTGTACCACCGTGAGCGCGGTGGCGTGCTGGGGGAACGGGTTAGAAATAGACCGCTTGGTTCAGAACCTGTGATTATTATTCAGCCAATTTTTCGCCAACCTCGCAGTTTGCGAGCTTGCAATGGTATCACCATTGACAATCGCTATCGCACAAACTGAACAGCTTGGTACGTTTTTTCTCAACACACCAACGACGACCAGCAAAGGAGGTGACCATGAGTCCGCGACTTTCGGCTTCCGCGCCCTTGGATTATGAAAGCGAAGAGGAAGCAGATGCGCCCGAGCGCCTTGCGCTTTCCTTCGAGGTAATCCCACCGCGCCACGACGCCGATGCCGCCAAGATCGACCGCCTGCTAGAAGTCTTAGAAAGCTACCATCCCGATTACATCGCGGTGACTAGCTCCCAACGCTCCGGCTGGCTAGAGGGGACCGCGGCCTTTATTGAGAAGATCTCGCAGAACACCTCCATGCGCCCGCTGGCGCACTTAGCCTGCACGGCCGGCTCGCGCGAAGAGCTCATCGAGTGGATCAATCGCTTGGTAGACGCCGGCGTTCGTGGCCTACTGGCCTTGCGCGGCGATCTCCCAGAAGGGGGCATGCCAGAACACTACCTGCAGCATGCCGATGAGCTGGTTCGACTCATCCGCGAGCTAGAAAGCCACCAAGCGGCACGCTTTGCCGCCGGCCGGCTTGCGGTAAGCGTGGCCTGTTACCCCAGCGGCCATGCCGAATCCAAGAACGAGGACGAAGACTTCGACGTCCTGCTCAATAAGCAGCGTCTCGGCGCGGACTTCGCCATCACCCAGCTCTTCTTTGACGCCGAGGATTTCCTCCGCTTCGCCCAAAGGGCGAAATTGGCCGGGGTAAAAATCCCCCTCATTCCCGGGATTATGCCCATGACCAGCCTGGGCCGGTTGGAACGAATGGGGCAGCTGTCCGGGCTGACCGTACCTGAGAGGGTGCGCACTCAGCTCGCGGCAGCGACAACCCCAGAAGAGGAATACGAAATCGGCATGGAGCTTACTGCCCAATTGGCCCGCACCATTGTGGCCGGCGGCGCGGAAGGCCTCCATATCTATACCCACAACAATCCGGACATTACACAAGACCTGTTATCTCGAATCGGAGTAGACAATGACTAACACTAACTTCCCCAAGGCGACGATTGAGGGCTACCCTCGCGTCGGCGCTAACCGTGAGCTAAAGCGCGCGCTGGAATCCTACTGGGCCGGCCGCATCGACGCCGAAACCTTTGAGTCCGCTGCCCATTCCCTCCGCTTGGATACCTATAATCGCCTGCGCGATCTTGGTCTCACTGAAGACTACGCCATTCCTGCCGACGTCGCCTACTACGACCAGGTACTTGAAACCGCACTGACCGTCGGCGCCGTGGCCGGCGAAACCCTGGATGATGAGTTCACCCTGGCCCGCGGCAATAAGGACACTGCGCCGCTGGAGATGACCAAGTGGTTCGATACCAACTACCACTATATCGTCCCGGAAATCGCCGATGACCAGGACTTCAAGGCGCACCCACAGCGCGTTATCAAGCTGGTAGAAGAGGCCCGCGCCGCTGGCCACACCGTGCGTCCGTACCTCGTCGGCCCAGTGACCCTGCTGGCTTTGTCCAAGCAAGCAGAGGGCGCTACCAAGTCTCCGCTCGACCGCTTGGATGATGCCGTCAAGGCCTACCAGGAGGTACTTGCCGAGCTAGATAAGTCCGGTGTTCAGTGGGTACAGCTTGCCGAACCCGCCTTGGTAGCGGACCTGACCATTGCTAACGATGAGGAGCTGGCCGCCTACACCAAGCGCGCTTACGAAGTCATCCTGGGTGCAGACAACCGCCCGCAGGTCTACCTCACCACCCCGTACGGTTCTGCCCGCAAGGGCCTCGAGGTCTTGGCGGAGCTTAAGCCAGAAGCCGTCCAGGTGGATCTTTCCGTGGGCACCTTGGCACTGGATGAGGATTACCTCGAGCGCGTGAAGAACTTGAATTCCCACGTGGTTGCTGGGCTTATCGACGGCCGCAATGTCTGGGCCGCTAACCTGCGCGACCTGCGCTCCAAGTACGAGGACCTGGAGGGCAGCCTCGACTCCCTGTCCGTATCAACCTCCGTATCTCTGCAGCACGTGCCGCACACCGTGGAGGCAGAAACCAAGCTGCCGGCCGATGTCGCCACCTGGTTCTCCTTCGCTAATGAGAAGGTCAAGGAAGTCGTCGCCCTGTCCCAGGGCCCGCTGGGGGCACCGGAAGCTTATAGCATTAGCGACCGCGCGGTGCGCACCCGTGCCGAATCCGAGCGCATTCACAGTTCGGCGGTGAAGGCGCGCATCGAGAAGCTGCCGGACGGCGAGGTCAAGCGCGAGCCTGCCTTTGTCGAGCGCAACGAGGCGCAGAAGGAACTCGGCCTGCCGCAGTTGCCAACTACTACCATTGGCTCCTTCCCCCAGACCAAGGAGATCCGCCAGGCGCGTGCGGCACACCGCAAGGGCGAGCTTTCCGACGCCGACTACAACGCCGCTCTCAAGGACGAGGTCAAGTCCGTCATCGAGCTGCAGGAGCGCCTTGGCCTTGACGTCCTCGTCCACGGCGAGCCAGAGCGAAATGACATGGTCCAGTACTTTGCTGAGCTGCTCGATGGCTTCGTAACCACCGAAAACGGCTGGGTCCAGTCCTACGGTTCCCGTTGCACCCGTCCGCCAATAGTCGTCGGTGACATCTCCCGCCCGGCTGCGATGACCACCGAGTGGTCCAAGTACGCGCAGTCGCTTTCGGAGCACCACGTCAAGGGCATGCTCACCGGCCCGGTGACCATCCTGGCATGGTCCTTCGTGCGCGACGATGTGCACCAGTCCGTCTCCGCGGACCAGCTGGGCGTCGCTTTGGCGGATGAGGTGCATGACCTGGAAGAGGCCGGAATCGACATCATTCAGATCGACGAGCCGGCCCTGCGCGAGCTGTTGCCGCTGCGCGAGGAAGACCGCAAGGCTTACCTGGACTGGGCCGTGCGCTCCTTCCGTCTCGTAGCGCTCGAGGCCAAGCCGACCACTCAGATTCATACTCACCTGTGCTACTCCGAGTTCGGTCAGATCATCGATGCCGTTGCCGGCCTGGATGCCGATGTCACCTCCATTGAGGCTGCCCGCTCCCGTATGGAACTACTGGAGGATATCGACGAGACCTTCCACTCCGAGATCGGCCCAGGCATCTACGATATCCACTCTCCACGTGTGCCCTCCGTAGCGGAGATGGCCGAGCTCATCCGCGCTGCTCTGAAGCACGTTCCGGTTGAGCGTCTATGGGTCAACCCAGATTGCGGCCTGAAGACCCGCGGCTACGAGGAGACCGAGGCCTCCCTGCGCAATATGGTGCTGGCTCGCGATGAGGTACGCGACTCCCTCTAAAAACCTCTAACTGCACCGCAATCCCGGCTGGGTGATGGACAATAAGTTCTTACTTGGCCGGGATTTCGCGTTTTGCCTGGCGGTGCTTGTTGAGCCAGCTGATGATCATCGGCAGTACGGAAATTGCTACCACGATGAGCATGATGATGTCGATGGAGTGGGCGATGCCCGAAATTCCGCCCAGCAGCACGCCGACGAGCAGCATAGAACCTACCCAGCCAATGCCGCCAAGGATATTCCAACGCAGGAACGAGGAGTAACCCATCTCCGCGGTACCTGCGGCGAAGGGAACGAAGGTGCGCACAATCGGCACGAAGCGCCCCAACACCAGGGCCACCGGGCCGTGGCGCTGGAAGAAGTCTTCCGCGCTATCGAGGTGTTCGGTGCGCAGGATGGCCGCGGTAACGAGCAGTGAATCGCCCGGTAGGAACGGGAAAAGCACGCCGGACTCGATGAAGATGACTACGGCTACGCCGAGCAGGATATAGGGTCCAAAGCTTTGGAGCAGCGAGCCTGCGTCCATGAGGTTGTGGAGGGAGGACAAGAAATCCATGCGCGGATCCTTTCGTAGTCGTTCTTTTAGTATCCTCCACAAACTGCAAAGTGGCTGCGAATCCACTGGGTGTCCGAATGGAACCGGTCTTTTTCTTTAAACTGGGTGCGGAAGCCTCATGGCCAGCGCAGTCAGCTGGCTATTTGGGGGAGAACCACTTTCAGCGCGCTAAGCGAACTCAGATCCCCATCACCCGCACGGTCGAGGTGGAGCGCGTGCAGTCCTGCCTTGCGCGCGCCCTGCACATCGTTGGTGAGGGAATCGCCCACCATGAGCGTGTCTGCGGGGGCCGTGCCAAGTTGATCGCACGCGGCAAGGTAGGCCTCCCGCTGCGGTTTGGGGCAGCCGAGGTCGACGGTGGGGATGAGGTGGACGTCGGCAAGCGCAAGGCCCGTGGCCTGCAGCTTGGCCTGCTGCATTTCTCGCTCGCCATTGGTGAGTACACCCACCTGAAAGCTGAAATCCAGGGCCCAGGTGAGGGTGGGCAGGGCGTCGGCAAAAGCGCGCCATTGCTGCCGGTAGGCGGAAAGATAGCCGTCGTAGGCGGCCAGCGACTCGGCATCGCTCATCTCCCGGCCGAGAAATTCGCGGCAGCGCGCTGCCCGCTGGCCTTGGTGGGTGACCTCGCCGCGCTCGTAGGCGTAGAACCACTTGCGCTCGATGGCCGCGAAGCGTGCATGTTGGCCCTCGGGCAGGCCCAGCTCGCGGCACCACTGATCGACCGAGTCTCGGGCCGCGCCGGTGTGGTCAAGCAATGTGTCATCCAGATCAAAAAGCAGCGCGCGAATCATGCCTTCAGGCTAGCGCGATCGCTGACAGCGTTATGTCATGCACGGCAGGAGCGCGTTAAATTCTTTACAATGGCTGGCATGACTCAGAAGACCGCAACTGCAACGATGCATACCAACTACGGTGACATTGTTATCGATCTCTTCGGTAACCACGCACCGGTAACCGTTGAAAACTTCATCGGCCTGGCCAAGGGCGAGAAGGACTACTCCACCCAGAACGCAAAGGGCGAGCAGTCCGGCCCGTTCTATGACGGCGCAATCTTCCACCGCATCATCGATAACTTTATGATCCAGGGCGGCGACCCTACCGGCACCGGCCGCGGTGGCCCGGGCTACCAGTTCCAGGACGAGTTCCACCCGGAGCTGCAGTTTGACCGCCCATTCCTGCTGGCCATGGCCAATGCCGGCCCAGGCACCAACGGCTCCCAGTTCTTCATCACCGTGGCGCCGACCCCGCACCTGAACAACCACCACACCATCTTTGGTGAGGTTACCGATGCCGCCTCCCAGGAGGTTGTATCCAAGATCGCCAAGGTTGATACCGACCGCATGGACCGCCCGCACGAGGACGTTGTTATCGAGTCCATCGATATCGCGTAATCGCCTTTTCCCTCGGGCCCGCCACCGCATTTCCGTGCGGCGGCGGGCTCGTTGCAGTTTTGCCCTGAGCTATACACTCGCTAGAACCTGTCTGAAGGACTGACAAACTCATGACCATGGTGAGAAACTATGTCCGCGATACCCCGGCTACCGCATTGATCGCCATCGTGTGCACAATTGCTTGGCTCATTACCGCGGTACAAGCGCGGACATTGGGCGCTACCTTCTATGACTCCGCGCTCGCGGCGGACTGGGGTCTATGGGGTCCAGAGTATCCCTTAGCACCGCAGACGGCGCTGTCTTCCGAATTCATGCATCTCGACGCGGGCCATCTGGCAGTAAACATGATCATGCTCTTACTCATAGGTAGGGAAGTGGAGCGTGCGCTTGGTACTGGGTTGTACCTCGCCGCCTACCTCGTCTCTTGCCTCGGCGCCTCCGCCATGATCTTGAAATTCGATTTCAATACTCCCACCGTTGGCGCATCCGGCGCACTCTTCGCGCTCATGGCCATGCTCGTAGGCGCTTACCGGCAGCGCGGGCTCGATCTCCGCGCGCCCGTCGCCCTCGTTCTGGCGAACGTGGCCTATACCTTCCTCGCCGATGGCGTATCCCTATGGGGTCATCTGGGCGGGTTGTGCACAGGAATCCTGCTGAGCCTATTCCTCTATCGAAAGAGCCCTGCACTTCGCTGGGGTGGCGTTGCTGCGGCGGCCGCGGTACTCCTCGCATTGCTAGCCCAACAAGCTGGGCTTTGGGGATAACTGTGAAATTTGATCACCGGAAAGCGTGTACGAAAGAACTCCACAATAGTTATCCACATTGTGGATAACTACATTTTTGTAATTTACCGAACGCCTTTCCGGAGTTTTCCTTGATCACGCTGGTCTAGCCCGTGTGAAAGTGCGAAAATCAGCCTGTGGAAGCCCGTGAAAACAGTTATCCACAGGGTGTTAATAATTGTGTGAAATTCACATTTCACAGGCATTCTCCACAACCTGTGGATAACTTTCTACCCATTGTGTTAACAAGACTGATAAATTTGGGCATTGACCTGCATAAGGAGCATTGTGGATTATCAACCTCGCGCTGTGATCGTCGGCGCAGGCCCGAATGGACTCACGGCCGCGGCGCGCTTGGCTATGGCCGGATGGAGTGTGGATATCTATGAGCGCGCCGGCCGGGCCGGTGGTGCAGCGGCTTCGTCTACGGAGATTTTTCCGGGCACGATTGTGGATCTCGGAGCGGCTGGGCATCCTTTTGGCGTAGCGAGCCCAGCCTTTCGCGCCCTCGACTTAGAGGCCTACGGTTTGCGGTGGCGCAATTCTCTTTATCCCATGGCCCATCCGCTAGAAGGCGCTCCGGCCGGGATTCTGCACGGCTGCTTGGCGGACACGGCGGCCGAGTTGGGAGCCGATGCCCGGGCATGGACGCGGCTACATGGGCACATTGTCCGCCACATCGATGAGCATGTGGACAACGCACTTACCCCACTGGTGCGCTGGCCCCCTCGCCCTGTCCGCTTGGCACAATTCGGCGCGGCCGGAGTCCTGCCTGCCAGTAGCCTCGCACGGGCGGCCTTCCGCACGCCTCAGGCCCGCGCGCTCTTTGCAGGCAGCGCGGTGCACGCGATTACCTCGCCCACCACGCCTCTTACCTCCGCTTTCGGCCTGCTCTTTGGCGCGCTGGGCATGACCCGCGGCTGGCCCGTGGTGGAGGGTGGCACCGGTGCTCTTATCGACGCCCTCCTGGCTCTTCTCCGTTCCCACCATGCCCGCCTCCACACCGGATGCGAAGTCACCGACCTGCGCGAGCTGCCTCAAGCCGATGCGATCATTTTGAACCTGACCCCGCGCCAGATTCTGAGCCTGGGCGGGCTGGAACTGCGGGGCGGCACCCGACGCAGCCTGGCGCGCTGGCGCTATGGCAGCGCCGTCTTTAAGGTGGACTTCCACCTCAGCGAACCCGTGCCATGGACCGATCCCCGCGTGGGTCAGGCCGGCACCGTGCACGTGGGAGGCACGCTGGAGGAGATATGTGGGGCTGAGGGGGACGTCGGCAAGCGGCGCATGCCTGAGCGGCCATTGGTATTAGCATGCCAGCAATACGTAGCCGATCCTTCCCGTGGGCTTACCCTGTGGACGTATGCGCACGTCCCGCGCGGTTATGCGGAGCGCTATCCGGGCGAGGTAACCGAGCTGATTACCGCTCAGATAGAGCGCTTTGCTCCCGGCTTTCGCGATACCATCCTGGCCACCTGTGCTACGAGCCCGGCCGATCTGGAGCGGTGGAATCCTAACCTGGTGGGCGGCGATATTGCTGGCGGTGCCATGACTGGGCTGCAAACCCTCCTGCGACCACGTTTGTCGGCCCATCCGTACCGTCTCGCGCCGGGAGTTGTCATGGCCTCAAGCTCTGCCGCTCCCGGCGCTGGTGTGCACGGTATGCCGGGATGGTGGGCAGTGGAGGAAGCGCTTAGCTCACAAATAAATTCATCCACAAGTATGAGACTGGGGATGGAACGCTAGGCTGTATGACTATAACGTTGAAGAATTCTCAGCTTCACCCTCCGGTCAGAGGCGTGCATATGGCGTGGGCGGCAGCAAGTGTAGCTGCCATGTTCACCGGTGCGGCGATTGTCGGAATTGCCTTTGGGCTGGCCTGCGGCGGGGATAGTTCCTGGATTGCCCTGGGAGTTTCACTAGGCGGCGCGATTAGTGGGTTGGGCATTTTATGGTATGGCTTCTATCGACGTCTTGGCTGGTCCCGCCGCGACTTCGGCTTTCTTCCCTGTACACATTCGCTTTGGCACCTCCTATGGTGGATACCGCTTACCCTGCTGGTCGGTGGTGCGGCTACGGGAGTGATTGGATGGCAATTCGGTACCGAGCAAAAATCTTCAAGTATTGCTGATGGCATAGACATCAGCCCTGTTGCTGCTGTGCTCGCGGCCGTGTGCGGTGCAGTGGTCATTCCCCTTATCGAAGAAGTTGTCTTCCGGCGAGTTCTTTTTGATTGGTTGCAAGGAAAAATGCCAACTGCCATAGCTGCTTCTCTAACGGTGGCCATTTTTGCGGTAATGCACGGCATCCCTATGGTGGTGGTCTACTTAATCTTTGCTGGCACATCACTTATTGTTGCGCGACTGTGGTTTAGATCCCTCACTGCACCGTTTCTCATACACTGCGTAAACAACGCCGTGGTATTCCTGGTCGCACTTAACGGTTAATCCTGCTGTGCCTTGGGTCGTGCTCGCCGCTGCCAAATAAGGAAGCCTGCGCCGATGAGCCAGAGAGTCGCGGCGGCGAAGTACCCAGGAATGGTCGTGGTGCGGGGCAGGTAGGAACTGCCTGGGATGAACCCGGCAATCACGGGCTCGAGGAGGAAGCCAAGGACGGCGAGATAGTCGAACCAGCGGAACCGTGCTGCGGCCGCGCCGGCTAGCCCCAGAACGGGTCCAGAGATGAGCGCCAGGAGGAACCACTGGGCGTTGTATTCGAATGCCTCGCGCCAGTTATATACACCGAAGACCACGAGCAAGCCGTAGTGCACCGCCAGCATCATAACGATAATCTCCGTACCGGCCAGGAGTGCTTTGAGCCACCGACCCGGAAACGCTTTGCCTACTAGGTAACTAAAGATTCCCCACACCATGCCAGAGCCTAAGACGTTACCAAGGTAGTTACGCAAGGAAAGGCGGAGGGGAGCGGCGCCGGTGAGTAGGGTGGTATCGCCAAAGGCGATGTGCACGGCCGCGTAGGCCACCGAAATGACGAGGCCAGCAGCAAGAATGTGTCGAGGCATAAGGCTCCTAGATATGAAAAATCCTCGCCGCCTACGGGAAGTAGGGAGCGAGGGAATAGGCTGTGGCGTTTAGTTTAGCGCCAACCCATGGTCATCAGCAGGCCAATGATGGCTAGGCCAAAGCCGATGCCGTAATTCCAAGCGCCCAGTTCCGCCATGAATGGGATGTCCTCGCCAGCGAGGTAGTTGACCACGAGCCACAGCAGGCCGATGACCATCAGGCTCAGCATGACGGCGACGTACCACTTCGGGGTGCCCTCAGAATTGATCTTGACGGGCGTTCGGTTGGTAGTAGAGCTCGAGGTAGGGACGGAGGAGCTCTGGGAAATCTTTGACTTCGGCATAAGATACCTTTTCTAGGTTTAAGTTCTTATCTAAGTTCTTACTGAGGCCTTAGGATACCAGCAGTTATGGCTGCGGCAGAAGTGCAGCGGGGTCGAAGTCCCACAGGCGGATATCAATATTTTGATCCTTGCGCATGGTATCGCCCGGGTTCACGGAAGCCCAACCAATCTTATTGGCATCCACTAGCGCGCCGGTAGGGGCAGGCTCGCCCACGACGAACTGGCCGGTCCAGCCAGCCTCCCGCAGCGCAGCCTCAGCTTGGCCTTGATTCTTGCGTACCAGGTCAGGGGCCTTAAAGAGCATGCCATTGGAAACCTCAACGGTGACCGGCTTGCCCTTTTCCAGCTCTGCGCCCTCATTGGAAACGCTCAGCACCGTGCCCTTTGGCTCCAAGGAATCCACCTCGCGCACGTCTACATCAAAGTCATTGGACTCCAGGCGGCTTTGGGCATCATCGACGTCCGTGCCGGAAACATCGGGAACGCGCTTCTTTTCGACGCCCTTAGAAACCGTCACCCGTACCTTGGATCCCTTGGACAGTTGCGTACCACCGGCTGGATCCTGCTTGATGATTTGGCCGGCCGGTGCTTCATCGTTTTCTTCCGAGACATCGGAGTTAAGCGCTAAGCCTACCTCCTCGAGGGCCTGGGCGGCCTCATCCAAGGTCATGCCAGTGATATCTGGGACCTCCGTAATCTCCTTGCCGGAGGAAACAGTCAAGGTCACCAAGGCATTCTTTTGCAGCTCGGAACCTGGGGCCGGATTAATGCGGATAGCATTATTGCGCTTGATATCCGGGTTGGCTTCCTCGTTGACGGTGACCTGCAGACCCATGTCTTCCAGTTCCTTAACCACCTCATTGCGCGGGCGGTTTTCCACCTCTGGCACGGTGATTTTGTCGTGCTGAGCGGATTGGGTCTGGCGCGGCTTTTCAGGAGCCTCCTTATCATTAGAGAAGAAGTCCCAGGCGAAATAGCCCACGATAGCTACCAGGAGGGCGGCCAAGAAGGCTGCCAGCCATTTCATCCAGCCGCCACCCTGATTGTCATCGTACTCGGTGGGGCGGGTGGACTGGATTGGCGCGCGGTGCGCGGCCGCAGCTGGTGCGGCGGCGCCGACCATTTCGGTAGGCTGCTCGTCTTCTTCCTCGTTGACGTGCATGCGCGCTGCAGCGGTGACCTGCCCATTGCGCAGGCGCTCCAAATCGCCGGCCATCTCCCAAGCGGACTGATAACGATCCGCTGGATGCTTGGCCATGGCGGTAAGCACCACCGCATCGATATTGACTCGCTGGGTGGGGGTCAGTGAAGGATCTGCAATGAATTCTGACGGCGGCGTCGGCTCTTCCTGCACGTGCTGATAGGCCACCGCAAACGGGGTTTCGCCTTCAAATGGCGTGTGGCCCGTGAGTGCTTCGTAGAGTACGCAGCCCAGTGCATAGACATCCGAACGGGCATCCGCATTCTTACCGCGAGCCTGCTCCGGAGAAAGGTACTGGGCGGTGCCGATAACGGCGGAGGTTTGCGTCATTGCCGAGGTGGAGTCATCCAGTGCACGGGCAATGCCAAAGTCCATCACCTTCACCTGGCCGGTGTTGGTAAGCATGATATTCGCAGGCTTGATATCGCGGTGGATAATCCCGGCTTCGTGCGAAGCCTGCAGCGCATCTGCCACAGGCTTGAGGATATCCGCTGCCTCTTGAGCAGAACGCGCTCCATCCTCGCGGATGATATCGCGCAGGGTACGGCCGTTGACCCGCTCCATGACGATATACGGGATGGTCATGCCGTCCAGCTCAGTCTCTCCGGTGTCATAAACCGCCACGATATTGGGGTGATTCAACTTGCCAGAGTTCTGGGCCTCGCGGTAAAAGCGCTCGCGGAAATTGACGTCGCGTGCCATTTCGGGGCGCAGCACCTTTACCGCAACCTGACGGCCCAGGACGGTGTCTTCGGCGGCATAAACCTCAGACATGCCGCCGGCGCCGATGATCTCGCCTCTCCGATAGCGGTCATTGACCATCGCTTAGTCACCCTCCTGCGTAATTAGATCGGCCAAGTCCCCAGGGAGCTCGTTAGGCTGTGAGTTTACTGGAGTATCTACCTCGGGTGTAGTTTCAACGTGCGTATCCTGCGGGTTCTGTTGCGTCGGCGCGGCTGGGGGCTGCTGTTGGTGCGTGGGAGAATGACGCGTGGGCGTCTCGCGGTGCGTCCTACGCGGCGTCTCTTCCCGCTCAGTTTCTTGTGGCTCCGTTTCCGTTTCCGTTACCGTCACTGGTGCCGGTGTCTCTTTCGTATCTTCTTCCGGGGCATCCTGGTGCGTGGTGGTGGGATCGCGGTATTCCGTAACTACCGAGGTCTCCGAAGTGCTGGAGGGCTCGCTTTGTCCCTCGCTATCGCCAAAGTGCTGGTAGGCGGCATAGCCACCACCGGCCAAGGCTGCGAGGAGCAGGGTGATGCCTAAACCCTTCAGGAAAGAGGAGCCACCCTTGGACTCTTTTGTGGGAGCCGTTCCCGCGGCCGGATGGATGGTGGTGGGTTGGGCGACATTACCCAGCATCTCCGTCGATGCGGACGGCGACGGTTCTGGTGCGCGCTGCGCTAGCGGTGCGGACTTAGGCTGTGGCGGGCGCTTGCCTAAGCGGACTGCGGAGATGGCTAGAGTGAACTCGTTACCATCGGCGTAGCGGGTGGCCGGATCCTTGCGCAACGCAATGCGAATGAGCTCGCGCGCAGGGGCGCTGATATTCGTCGAAAGCGGCTCTGGCTCCTGGTTGATGTGCGCCAAGGCGATGGACACGGAGGAATCTCCGGTAAAGGGACGCTTGCCAGCCAGCATTTCATAGCCGACGACGCCGAGCGAATAGACGTCGGAAGCCGGCGTGACGTCCTTGCCCTGTGCTTGCTCGGGGGATACGTACTGTGCGGTGCCTACTACCATGCCGGTGCGGGTAAGCGGCACGGCGGCGGCAGCCTTGGCGATGCCAAAATCCGTGATCTTGACCTGGCCATTTTGCGTAATAAGCAGGTTACCGGGCTTAATATCGCGGTGGACCAGCTCCATGCGGTGAATGATGGAAAGGCCATGCGCAGCCTGCTCGAGGACATCGAGCGCCAGCTCCTCCTGCAGCGTATTTTCGCGTGCCAACAGATCCGCCAAAGATTCGCCGCGCACATACTCTAAAGCCATGAAGCAGAATTTGCGGCCGTTATCCTCTAATTCGCGGTAGTCATAGGTGGCTACCACGTTTTCTGACTGAATGGATTTGGCCGATTTCGCCTCGTTGCGGAAGCGGGAGAGGAATTCGTGATTATCGGAAAACTCCGGGCGCAGGACTTTGATCGCCACCTCGCGATCGTTGCGGGTGTCATCGGCCAGCCACACGGTGGACATTCCGCCGTGGCCGATGATCCACTGGAGCTCGTAGTCGCTGCCAATAAGTTCTTGGAGATGTTCTTTATTCTCAGCGCTATTCATTACTGCTCCCCCTGGTATGCGCGCAGGATGGCGCGGCCAATCGGGCCGGAAACCTTGCCGCCCGTAGCGGACTCACCCAAGTTACCACCATTTTTCACCACGACGCCCACGGCGATATCGCGTTCCGGATCGAAGGCAACGTACCACACGTGCGGGGCCAGCCCCTCGCCGTGCTCGGCGGTGCCGGTCTTCGAGGCAAAGCCGTTACCGTCATAGCCCCAGGACGAACGCTCAGAGGCATACATCAAATCAGTAAGCGTAGCCGCGGTCTCCTCATTAACCGCCTGGTCTGCCTTCTTGGGTTTGGTGGTGCGGACATCTTTCATCTGGGCGTCGGTAATGCGATTGACCAGGTAAGGCTGCATGCGGGTACCCTTATTGGCCACGGTGCCTGCCATGACTGCGGCCTGTAGCGCGGTCATGGTGACATCGCGCTGGCCGATGGCAGACTGCGCCGTGGCCGCACCGTCCGGCAAATCGCCCAAGGTGCCGCCGGAGGTGGACACGCCAAGGTCGTAGTTCTCACCCACGCCAAAGGCCTTGGCGTACTTGCGCAGCTCATCCGCGCCGATCTGCTCCGACATTTCCACAAACGCGGTATTGCAGGACAGCGCAAACGCGGTCTGGAGCGTTACCGAATCCTGGCCATTGCACTTTTGATTGGCGTAGTTGGTCAGCTCCGTAACCGTATCCGGCAAAGTAATGACGTTGGAACCGGTCAGCGTGGAAGAGGGATCAAAACCATTGTTTAGGCCTGCCGCAGTGGTGATGATCTTGAAGATGGAGCCAGGGGGCAGCGTTTCTGCACCGGCGTGGTTGACCAGCGGCTGGCCCTCCTGCTCTTGCAGGTTGGCCCAATTATCCTCGGCAGAATCGCCCATCAGATCATTGGGGTTATAGCCAGGGTTGGAGGCCATGGCCAGGACCTTGCCGGTGGAAGGTTGAATGGCAACCGCAGAGCCCTCGTAGCCAGGACCCACCAGCTGATCATAGGCAGCCTGCTGGAGCGCAGGATCGATGGTGACCTCCACATTTGCGCCCTGCTTCGGCTTATCGGCCAGAGTATCCAGCCAGTTTTGCTTCATTAAAGAATCATCAGAGCCATTGAGGATGTCATTTTGGGAGGACTCCAGTTCCGAGGCACCAAATTGGCTAGACAAGTAGCCGGTCAAGTTGCCAAAGGCCGGTGAATCAATGGGGTAGGAGCGCGAGTAGGTTTCATCCGGGTTCTGCGTCGACTGTGCCAACACGGTATTGCCCGCAAAGATCTGGCCGCGCGGAGTGGTCTGCATTTCCATGAAGCCGCGCATATTCCGTGGATTATGGGCGTATTTATCTTTAGAAAATGCCTGGATCACCGTCAAATTGACCAGCAAAATAGCGGTCAAAATGACGGCAAATAAGGACACTAGACGGATGGATCTATTCATCGGTGAGCCTCCTGGACCGACGGGAACATGGAGGTATCGCTCGGCGCATTGCTCGAGGTCTCCTGCATGGGGCGGCGAGCCGCGTTAGAGATCCGCAGCAAGATCGCCAACAATACATAGTTAGCCATGAGAGAGGAACCACCGGCAGACATGAATGGCGTGGTCAAACCGGTCATCGGCAGCAGGGCAGAAATACCGCCGGTGACCACAAAGACCTGAACTGCCAAGGTAAGAGAAAGACCGGAAGCCACCAGCTTGCCGTAGGTATCGCGGGTGCGCAGCGCAGTGCCAAAGCCGCGGGTGGCCAGCATACCGAAAAGCACCAGTACGGCGGCTAGGCCAATGAGGCCGAACTCCTCACCGATCGCGGCAAGGATGAAATCCGAGTGGGCCACCGGAACTAGTTCTGGATGCCCCTCGCCCAAGCCGCTGCCAGAGATGCCGCCAGAAGACATGCCGAATAGCGACTGGGAAAGCTGGAAGCCCGTGCCATCATAATTGCCCAGCGGGTCTAGGAAGTTAGAAAAGCGTTGCTGGATCTTCGCGGAGATCTGATAAATACCAAAACCGCCCACACCGACGAGGACAACGCCGATAAGCAGCCAGCTCACCCGGCCGGTGGCCATAAACAGCATGCCAAGGACGGTGCTAAATAACAGCAGCGCTGGGCCGAAGTCATTGGAGATACCCATGATGACGATCGCGATGGCCCAAATGATCAGGATGGGTGCGAGGTCGCGCAGACGCGGCAGGGGGATACCCAGTACTCGGTATCCCGCTACGGTAAACAGGGAGCGCTTTTGCGTCAGCAGCATGGCGAAGAACAAGATCAACAAGATCTTGGAAAACTCACCAGGCTGGATGGAGAAAGGGCCCAGGTTTAGCCAAATGCGTGCCTCCACCCCTGGAGGCTGCGGCCATACCAGCGGCAGGGCCAGCAGCACAAGGCCTGCGGCGCCCAAGATATAGGAGTAGCGCGTCAGTGACCTGTGGTCCTTTAATATGGCTAAGACCAGCACGAAGAGTACGAGTCCGACGATGGTCCACATGACCTGACGCACCGCGAGCCCGCTTTCATTGACCAGATCCAGGCGGGCCAACATGATAAGCCCGATGCCGTTGAGAATCGCCACAATGGGCAGCATGATCTGATCGGCATAAGGCGCTAAGAAACACATCACCAAATGGGCGACGGTGAAGACGCCAATGAATCCGCCAATAAGGTAAACCAGATCCATGGTCAGCGCGTTGTCTTGGGATAGCTCCAGGCTGACCAAAGTGATAGCAAAGACGATGGCGGCTAGGATGAGCAGGCCGAGTTCGGTTCCTCGGCTAAAAAACTTTTTCACAACCTACACCTCCCGGCAGGTGACGCCAGGCTTGTTTTTCTTGGCATCCTTTTTATCTTTTTGGCTCGGCGCAGTGATACATGGCTTGAGCGCTTTATCGCCCAAATCATTGATTTGCTGCTGCACCTCGCCCAGATCACCAGTGGAGAGATGGTCGACGGCGCTGCGCTCAGATTCCGGCAGGTCCGTGACCTTCAGCGGCGTGAAGTCGCCCTCGCACGGCTGGCTAGAAAAGAGCAGCGAGTTGCTGTCATTAATGCACACGTTTTGGTGCGTGGAGTGTAGTTCCTGGCCAAAGACGGAGTAATCAGCACCCTGTTGGATGGTGATTTCCTGTGCCTCGTTGGTAGCCACGTAGTAATTATTGGACAAGAAGTTCTTCGCCCACAGTCCGGCACCGATGACCAACGCTAGGACGATGAGCAAGGCAATGAGTACCTTCCAGCCGATCTTTCGGCCGGAAGTTTCCTCCTCCGCTGCGTCATCATTAGGCTCTGGGTGCTCGTCCTTGCCATCCGCCATGACGGCCGGCGGAATTACTTGAGGCTTGCGGGAGAGCTGTGCCGCCCGCGAGGCCGAAGAATCCGGATGGGTTGGTTCTTCCGTAGAACCCGCGAGGGCGCCTACGCGGAATGGTTCGTGCTCCTGGGAGCTTCCCTCGGTTACTTCACCGATAACCACGGTGACATTATCCGGCCCTCCGGAGCGGATGGCCAGGTCTACCAGCGCGGATCCCGCCTGTTCGATGCTGCCTTGCCCCAGTGCGGTTTCAATAGTGGAGGCTGTTACCGGATCAGAAAGCCCATCGGAGCACAACAGGATACGGTCGCCGGGCTTGGCGTCGAGGGTAAATAGCGTTGCCTCGACCGGGCGGCCCGTATAGGCCTTTAGAATGAGGGACTTTTGCGGGTGCGACGAGACGTCGCCTGGGTCCAGTTCGCCCTTATCCACCAAGGATTGCACGTAGGTATCATCCTTGGTGATCTGCTCGAGTTTGCCGTCGCGCAGCAGGTAGCCGCGGGAATCACCCACGTGGCAGACGCCGAAATCCCTGCCGTTGAAAAGCATGGTGGACAGCGTGGTGCCCATGCCTTCGGTTTCTGGGTGGGCCTTGACGTGATCACGAATGGCCTCGTTGGCTTGTTCGGCGGCCGCTTCTAGTAGCGCCGCGGTGTCTTCCTGGCCCGGATCTTGGTCCAAGATTTCTAGGTGGTTGACCATCAGCTCGGAGGCAACCTCGCCCGCCGCGTGGCCCCCCATGCCATCGGCCAAAATCAAAAGGTGAGGACCGGCGTAACCTGAGTCCTCGTTGTTATCGCGAATGAGTCCGCGATCGGATTTAGCAAAGAAGTTCAGCTTCAGTGTCATGCGTTCAACCTCACGGTAGTGCGCCCCAGCTTAATTTCGGAGTCCGCGCCGACTACCTCGGGTTGGTCGATGCGCACGCCATTGACAAAGGTGCCATTGCGAGATTCCAAATCTTCCACGACCCACTCGCTACCGCGGCGGAATAGCCGGGCATGGTGGCCGGAAGAATAATCGTCGCCCGTGACAAAGTCGCAGTCAGAGGCGCGGCCCAGCGTGCAGTCCTCCAATGTGCCCAATTCCATATGGGATCCCTGCAAGGGGCCCTCAACGATGGACAGCTGCTTAATCGCTTCCCGACGCCGCGGTGCCCCCACTTTCTTCGACTGCTGGCGGATAGCGCCGGCGGACTTATTGGTATCGCGACGCATGGCGTTTAAGGCCACCAGGATAAAAATCCAAAGCAGAGCCAACAAGCCGATGCGAAGCGCCAGCATGATGACTGCATCCATGGCGACCTCCCTTCCTTAACTGAACTTAGTAGCTGTGCGAATCAAGGCCAGTGATCCGGACCTCGATGTGGGAATGGCCCATGGTGATCACGTCGCCATCGGCCAGCAGCCAATTGTCAATCGGCGTTTCATTCACGGTGGTGCCATTAGTGGACTGCAAATCCACCAGCACCGCATCTTGGCCGTTCCAAGTAATCTCCGCGTGCTGGCGGGATACGCCCGTATCCGGTAGGCGCAGGTCCGCGTCATTGCTGCGGCCGATAATATTGGAGCCTTCTTGCACGTGATATACGCGCGAGGAGCCGTCTTGCAGCATCAAGTTGACTGCTGGGCCCTGCGGTTGCGGGGCGGGTTGACTATCTGGAGCAATGAAAGCGGTAGTTACTGCATCATCGGCAGTATTGTCGTGCTGCTCGGTCATCTGGTCCTCCTGACCATTAAAGTCGTGGAAAATAGCCTCAAAACCGGTCTCTTCCGTGGGCTCGTGGTCAATAAACGAGGACACGCGAAGTTGACCCGTGCGCAAACCAGATTCTTCTGCCACTCGCACGATCACAGGGCCCGCGAGGGACCATCCGCTATTGCGAATAAACCGCGTCAACTGGTCTGCACAATCGGCCGGCAGATTGCGATCCTGCGACAAGTTCTCCAAATCCTTGGAGGAGACACCCACGGTCATCACATTCGGACTATAAAGGTTGTCATCGTCCCCGCGTGCGAGATTGTCTTGAGCTTCTTGCTTCAAAAGCTCATCAATCTCCGCTGGAACGACCTTGCCGCCGAAGACAAGAGCCATGCCATTATCAAGGCCGCGTTGCATGGCGGAGTCAAGCTTCGCCAGCTTTTCTAAAAACGCCACGAGCCATTCTCCTTTCCACCATGCAGCGATCAGTAGCGATCAGTATAGTTTGTTCACCCCCTCGAAACGTAGATGGTGGCGCGAAAGTTCCCAGAAATTTCGCCACCCCCTCCTCGAAATAATCCACTTTTCCTGCAGATTTGTAGTTTAATGCGCTTTTCGTGGTATCTTTATCAGGTCGCTAAGACACCACACCCTGCCCGGGTGGCGGAATTGGCAGACGCGCTGGCTTCAGGTGCCAGTGTTCGATAAGAACGTGCGGGTTCAAGTCCCGCCCCGGGCACCATGAGCAGTTG
>ERZ1031327.52-NODE-52-length-20924-cov-9.867219_pt1 | contig 20924 bp, 24 predicted proteins | sample MGYA00518211_ERZ1031327 | MGnify/ENA primary metagenome ERZ1031327 (study PRJEB33718, sample SAMN03159839) | human skin metagenome | collected 2014-02-25 | study: EMG produced TPA metagenomics assembly of the PRJNA266117 data set (Human skin bacterial metagenome and...
GGGTTAAGGAAACCAGTAACCCTACTGGTGGACAAGACCCCAACGCCGAAAACCCCCAACCCCAAAACCTGAACGAGTTAGCGGCGGCTCACGCCGCACGCACTCGATGCCCCAAGCACCAACACATCCCGGCCGGCGAATGGGTCGAGGAGGATTGCCGCGAATGCCAGAAACTCCGCCAAGGCGCTGAAGCCGAAGCAGAAGCGGAACGCGAAGCCGCCCTCAAAGCCCGCCAAGAATGCGACCTGTGCGACCCCAACGGCATGCGCTACGAAGACGGCAAAGCATGGCGCTGCGACCACAAACCACCAAGAAAGCAACCACCATTTTGAGAAACACCATCACTTTCCGCGTAGACGGTATTCCCGCCACCCAAGGCTCAAAGAAACACGTGGGACGTGGCGTCATGGTTGAGATGAACAAGAAACTCCCCGCATGGAGAAAAGCCATCATTAACACCGGACGCACAGTAGCCCCAAAACAACCCCTAGATTGCCCTGTAAGCGTCGAAACCACCATCTGGGTGCCACGGCCTAAGAAACCCCGATTCAACGTCCCAGCAACCCCAGGAGACCTCGATAAGTACCTAAGAGCAATCGGCGACGGAATCGAACAAGCCGGCATCCTCAAAAACGACGCCCGCATCACCCACTGGACAGCCACCAAACACTACGCCAACCAAACAACCCCGCCCGGCGCCCACATCACCATCACATGGAAGGAAACCAAATGATTTACGCATGGCCCTATGACGACACAGACGAACCCAACCCAGACGAGGAAATCGAATACGACCCCTGGGAAGACCACGTCTACGACCTCTGGGCAGACAAATAAACACCAACAAGGAGAACACCATGAGCACACCAACCCGACAAGACATCATCAACGCCCACAACGCGCTAGAGAAACTGAACCACATGGCATGGAATGGGTCAGAAGATATGTACGACAAAAGACTTTGCGCGCTATGGAAGAAACAAATCCTCGCCGCCCTCCCGCCCAAGCCGCAGCCCACAATGGCCGAGGTCGAATGGGACGACAACAAGCACTACCTCGCAGAAGCAGAACACGTCGACTGGGGCAAAGTAGTCATGCTCACCCCCGCCGAAAACACATACACCATCCGATGCGCATTTCAGAACGACGAAGGTACAGACATCCTCTTCGGCAACCCTAGGAACCTCACCCCGACTGGCAAGCGCTACACACTCACGGAGGTACAGGAATGACTGACCTCACCACCACCCACCTCCAGCGTCTACTCGACCAGGCCACACCAGGGCCGTGGGAAGCAAGAGACTCCGATTGTATTACCAGCGAGCACGGAGAAGTGCTATGGAATGCAGACCAGGCTGTCGACTGGAACAGGAACGACCACGACGTAAACCTCGCCGCCCACGCGCCACAACTAGCGGAAGACCTAATCCACCAACTCGACGCACTCGTATACCTCATCGAGGAAGTGATATCCGCCGCCGAAAACACCAACGACGTGGAAACCACAAAGCACATAACGGAAGCCATCAAAACCACCATTGAAAAAATCAAAGGAGACCACGATGAGTAATTTCGACCGCATGATCTGGTCAGCCACCTGCGACAACTGCTACAGCAACTTCGCTGCATGGCCACATCCCGACTCTACCGAAGACATACCAGAACCCGTCGAATGGGCAGTGTTTTCCAAAGACTGCCCCGTATGCGATGGCTACATGGAATGGGAATTTGCAGATCCAATGAAACCCTACATCCGCACCGGATACACGCCACAGGAGCTGCAAGAAGATGACTAACCGAAATAAGGCCGCGCACCTCATCATGGAAGCCGCCCGCGAATCAGAACTCCCAACCGAAGCCGCCGTCAACGCAGTAGATGCCCTCCAGCAAGCCGGCCTACTCGCGCCCGAGCGAATGCTCCCGCACCCTAATCCACCAATAGACGTGCATAAGCCCGCATGGGAAGTCACAGAGCTTCCTGATAAATGGGTATCTGTACTCGCTAAGAAAATCTGGATAACAGACAGTCACGGGTGGGGAAAATCAATGACCACCGACCAAGCCCGCAACCTCGCCCACGCCCTACTCGCAGCAGCCCAATACACGGAGGAAGCATGACCGTCCTTGCGTTCATTATCGGCGGAACAGCAGCAATCGGGTGGCTGGCCGCACTAGCACTACTGATATACGGTCTCGTCACTCAGCACAGTTTCATTGATGGAATCTTTGTAGCTTTCGTGATTGTCAGTGTCGCTGCGGGCCTGGCGCTTGGAATGGCCTCAGCGTTACTCGGATATGAGTGGCAGTAGAGCAACGAGCGACGAAAACCAACCACCCACACCACCACAACAGTCCTAACCACCAGGCCCCGCACACACTGCGGGGTCTTTTACTTTTTCAGGAGTAACCGTGACCAACGAGTTTGAACTCCGCGACACCGCACGCGAACTCAAAGCTCATTACCTTCAACTACAAGCCCACAAACACACAACCCCCAACCCACCAGAAGTCAAGACCAGGAACTCGGTCAAGGGCCTGGGTCCCAAGCCACCCGGCAACTGGCTATGGATAAACCGCTACATAGAAATGGAGCAGAACCTCCGCGAACTCGCCCTCAACGCCTTCGGCATCGACGGCATAGGCATCCGCATACAACCCACCGACATGGCAGCACCACGTCTCTGCCACCTCATCGCATGGCACGCACAACCCCTATCAGAACTCCCATGGGCACAAGACCTCCAACAAGAACTGGCAGACCAAGCCCGCACCATCAACAAATGGTGCAACCCACCCGAACCCAACACCATCGCCAAACAACCCGAACCCAGACACGGAGCAGAACACATAGCACGACAACTACGAGCACGAGGCATACCCACCACCGCCGACACCATCCGAGGATGGGCAAGACGCGGCCACATCACCCGCACCACCATGCCCAACGGACGCGGAGGATACCTACTCACCGAAGCACTCAACCACGCGAAAAAGGAAACGAAATGACACGAGTATCAAAACACGCCCACGCAATAAACAAATGGGGAAATGACCTAATCCGGCGGGGGACACCACAAAACAACAGCTACGCCCTCATCCTCATACCGAAACCTTGCACCATCGAAGAAAGCAAAAAGGTTGTAGACCTAATCCGGTACACCTTCCCCGGCGCGTCAATCGACGTGAAAGCCAAACAAGGAGGCGACGAACTGCTACATATCAAATTCAGAAACGGAGACAAGTACAGGCGAATCCACCCAGGTAGGGTTGTCGTAATCAACCCGTCTAGCAATACATTAATTGAAATGTACCCAGCAGACGCTGACGACCTATTCAAACTCGAAAAACCTCAGACTAAAGGAAACCAAATAATGGACGGCTAAAGAATGCACGTGCCCACAAATGTGCTATAATCGACGCGACGACAAATTATACCCTCAACACACGTTGGGGGTTTTCGTCGTTTTAACCAAGTCTTGTCGCCTGACTCACCACCTATCCACCAGGACAAATTCAGACCCCGAGTGCAGGCCACCGGCTCAAGACCGGAACAAGACACCAAGCCTTGTAGCCACCTCAACCTTGCAAACTATCAATCAAACATTGAGAAGTTAGAGCACTCTGAACAACACACTGAGGCGCAGGCCACCGATTCATGACCGGAACAAGGCACAAAGAAAGGAGGAAGGCCCCATGACCATCCACATAGTCACGGGGCCTCCTTAGACCCGCCGCCGGCAAATCCACCTACATACGCGAACACCGCAAACCAGGCGACATCACCATCGACTACGACGAACTCGCCAACACACTCGCAGGACTAAAACCCGCAAACCACGAGCATGAAACGCACATCAAAAGCGTCACACAAAAAGCACGCCAAGCAGCAATAGACACAGCCATCAACAAACACGACGACACATTCAACGTCTGGATAATCCACTCCACACCAAGCGCCAGCCTGCTAGCCAAATACCAAGAATCCGGCGCGGAAATAATCACCATCGACCCAGGCAAAGACGTCGTGATGAAACGCTGCAAACGCGAACGACCTAAACACATGCTCAAAATTGCCGCCGCCTGGTACGACAAAAAATCAAAACCAGCACAAACCACAACACAACGCGGCTACGGCACCCAACACCAAAAACAACGCCGCAAACTCCTAGCACAACTCAAAGACGGCACACCATGCCCAGAATGCGGCAAACCAATGTTCAAGACCGCATCCAAAAACTTCGACAAAGCAGCACTCGAAGCCGACCACGGACCAGGAAACGCACTCAAATACGCGGAGAATAAGCAGGCCACCAAAGCCACCAGACTCCTCCACCGCACCTGCAACCGCTCAGGCGGAGCATGGGACCGACCCCGCCCGGTAAAGAAACAAAAGCCCGCATCGAAGAGTGACGGATTCATCTGGGCATGAAAATTAATTGACCGGCCCCACCAAAATCTTGGCGGGGTCCGTCTCCTGACTCCCCCTTTGGCCCCGCTCAGTCAGCCCGTCTCTCTCCCCGTTCAGATTCGTATTTTTTGGGGCCTGTATGGCCCTCTGACGGCCTGTTAGGAGGTTGCCTAAGCTATGACCCTTGACGAGTTAGAGGAAGGTTTAGCGGACGGTAGGGAGCTGAATGAGTTTGATGCCCGTGCTGTCAAAATTGTGGCGCAGTTGATTGGGCGTGTTCGTGAAGCTCGCGTGATTATTGCTGAGGAAGGCCCTGTTGCGGCTAAAGAATCGGGGGAGCCGATTGAGCATCCGGCGGTGAAGGTGGAGCGTATGGCTTCGGCGGAGATTCGTGGCTGGATTAAGGAACGCCCGGACTTGTTTGGTCAGCGTTCTCATGCTGCGCGGGAGGATTCTGGTCCGAAGGGCGATAAGTTCGGCGGTTTCAAGCTGGTGAAGTAGATGATGGAGGTGTGTGGTGGCTAAACCTGAGTGGCTGATTGGTTGCCAACAGCCTACTCATCAGAATGTTCCTACTGGTGACCGTGAGTTTGCGGATAAGGCTTGTGAGTTTGTTCGTTGGGCGGGTCTTGATTTGTATCCGTGGCAGGAAGAGCTGCTGCGCGATACGTTGTTGCAGACTGATGAGGGTATGTGGTCCTCGCGTGAGGTAGTTACCGCACTAGCTCGCCAGAACGGTAAGGGAACTTACCTTGTTGCCCTGGAGCTGGTAGCTATCTACTTGTGTGGTGCGGAGCGCATCATGCATTCGGCGCACTTCCTGGATACCGCTATGGATGCGCGTGACCGCCTGTGGGATGTTATTGAAGCTAACCCTGCCCTCATGGAGTGGTGGGAGGATGAGCATCCGGGCGAGTTCCCTAAGCCGGTGCTTGGTAATGGCAAGGATGCTATTAAGTTCCCGAATAAGGCGAAGATTTATTACCGCACGCGCACTAAGAAAACTGGTCGTGGTTTGTCGTTTGACTGGTTGATTTTTGATGAGTGTTTTGACCTCCCGAGCGAGGTTTATGCGGCGATGAATAACACGACGAAGGCGCGGCCTAATGCACAGAAGGTGTTTATTTCGTCGCCGGTGAACATTCGTGAGCATTTCCATGGTGCGATTTTCTCGGCGAAGCGTTGGGCCGCGTTGGATGGTGCTGACGGCATGCTTTTTAAGGAGTGGTGCCGTGAGCCGGATGATGATCCGTTTGAAGAGTCGACGTGGGTGAAGGCTAATCCGTCGTTGGTGAATGAGCCGCGTCCTGGTGTGCAGTTGGATGAAGTTCGTTCTGAGGCTGCGTCGGCTCGTGGCTCGGAGGCACTGTTGGAGCCGTTTCTTGTGGAGACGTTGGGGCAGGGCGAGTGGGTGCCGCGTGATGGTGACGTGGTCGATGACTTTGTCCCAGTTATTGATTTTGAGGCGTGGTCGTCTGCTTCTGCTTTGATGCCGTCTGCTTTGGGAGAGTCTTGTTTGGCTGTGGATGTTACCCCTGATGGTGAGTCTGTTGGTGTTGTGTCTGCCGCGCAGTGGGGGGAGAAGGTTTATCTGTCGTTGGCTCCGTATGAGGAGTTTGACCGTGCCCTGGTTGTCGACAAGGTTGGCGCGACTGTGAAGCTGAATGACCCGTCCGCGGTGGCATTAGACCCTTCCGGGCAGTGTTCTACGCTGGTGGAGCCTTTGCGGGGGATTGGCGTGGCACCGGAAACACTAAGCGGTGCGCAAGTATCGAAAGCCTATGAGCTGTTTCTTCGCATGTGGGCGGAGAAGCGGATTGCGCATGATGGTTCGCAGCGTTGGTTGGATGCGCTTGGGGTTGCTGAGGAGCGTTCTAAGAATGGGCGTTATCGCAGTCTTGACCGTTATTCGGGTGATGTGACTGTTCTTGTGGCTGCTTCGTTGGCGGTGTGGGGGTTGCAGGAATTTGGTGTTGGTGATGTCGAGGTTGATGTTAAGCGGACTCGGCGTCATGTGAGTGCGGCGCGTGGCGTTAAGCGTGGGCGTCGTGTTGCTGAGATGAGTTTCTAAGGAGGTGGCCGGCATGTCTGGTTTGAATATGCGTGAGGTTGGCCATGCGCGGGCCACCCGTAACTTTGCGCTTGCGGAGGATAATTGGGAGCTTCGGTTCCCTCATTCCGCTAAGGTGTTTGCGAAGATGGGGCGTGAGGATGCGCAGGTTACGTCGGTGCTTCGTGCGGTGACGTTGCCGATTCGTCGTGCTACGTGGTTTGTGGACCCGAATGGTGCGCCGGATGAGATTGTTGCCGCGGTGTGTGAGGACTTGCGTTTGCGTGCTAAGGGTGAGGACCCGAATAAGCCGTTTGCGCCGCGTACTGGCCGCGTGTCGTGGGAGAAGCACCTGGAGCAGGCGTTGAAGGCCATGCAGTTTGGGCACATGTTCTTCGAGCAGGTGTATGAGCCTGGTTTGGATGGGCGTGAGCATTTGGTGAAGTTGGCGCCGCGCTGGCCGGGCACGATTGACCAAATCAATGTGGATGATGATGGTGGCCTGTCGTCGATTCGTCAGACCCCGCTGGCGTCTGGTTCCCGTGTGGATGATGCCCGCACCATTCCGGTGGATCGTCTTGTGGCTTATGTCTTTGATGATGAAGGCTCGCAGTGGCTTGGTAAGTCTGTGTTGCGGGCGGCGTATAAGCATTGGAAGTTACGCGATTCGCTTCTGCGCCTGGAGCTGAACACTTTGGACCGTAATGGTATGGGTGTGCCTGTGTATACGGGTTCGGATGTGGCTGCTGACCCGGATAAGGACCTTGAGGATGGTCAGTCCATTGTTGAGGGTTTTCGTGCTGGTGTGCATTCTGGTGCGTCGATTCCAACAGGTGCGAAGTTGCAGTTGTTGGGTACGTCGGGGCAGTTAGTGTCGCCGCGTGAGGCGATTAATTACCATGATTCGATGATTGCTAAGAGCGTGTTGGCTCACTTCCTGAACCTTGAGGGTAAGGGTGGCTCGTATGCTCTGGCGGAAACCCAATCGGATTTGTTTATCCAGTCTTTGCAGACCACTGCGGAATGGTTAGCAGATATTGCTACCCAGCATGTGGTGGAGGACCTAGTTCGGGTTGCTTTCCCTGAACATACTGGTTTGGTGCCGAGGGTGACGTTTGACCCGATTGCTTCGAAGAAGGAAATTAGTGCTGCGGACCTTGCTGGTTTGAAGAATGCCGGGTTGATTCTTGGTGATAAGGACCTGGAGGAGGACCTGCGGCGTCGGTACACGCTGCCACCGAAGCAGAAACTGACCGACGCGCTGGAGTCTAAGAAGCAGCGTCAACAGCTCGAAGAGCAGATGGGTGTCACGTTGAGTTCTCAGGACGAGATACCTACTGACGTTAAAACCGTTGAAGAACCTAGGGAGTGAATCCGTTGAACGAGATTCTTATTTACGGAGATATTGGGTTTGAGGTTCAGGCGAAAGACATCGTTAACCAGCTGAACGACGCGGACGGGCCACTTTCTGTCCGCGTCGATTCGTTTGGTGGTGATGTTTACGCGGGAATCTCGATTCTTAATGCGCTACGCCGATACCCAGATGTGGTGACGGTGTACGTGGACGGTATGGCTGCGTCTGCCGCATCGTTCATCGCGGTTGGTGGCGCGGACCGTCTTATCATGTCGCCTAACTCGAGCCTGCTTATTCATGGTGCGTGGTCGCAGGGGATGGGCAATTCGGAGGAGATGGCGCAGCTCGCTGCAGACCTGAATCAGATTACGGACAACCTGGCCACCATTTACGCCGAGAAGACAGGTCAGGAGCCTGCGTATTGGCGTGAGCTTATGAAGAAGGACACTACCTTCACCGCCGAACAGGCCGTGGAGGCTGGACTGGCTGATGGTGTTGATGAGCTGGAGAAGTCGGTGCGTGCTGAGAAGCGTCACGCGGTGATGGCGTCGCAGCGCTCGCGGTTCGATAAGCACGCGGGGGGCCGTGGTGTTCCTGAGATTGAAACCCGGGCTGCGGCTCCGCCGCCGCCTGTCACCCGGTCGGAATCGGGGGACGTTTCTACTACGCCCAGTGATGGGCAGGAAGGAGATGCGATGAGCATCAAGAATCTCGCCCAAGAATTGGGCGTTGAGCCGGATGTGCTTCGTGAGAAGCTGTCCGGCTTTTTTAATGAGGAGGTTACTGTGACCGCCACTGTTGACCTGACCTACCCGGAGAACAATACCGTTGTTCCTACTGGTGAAGTTCAGGTTGCGCCAAACGAGGACGTCCCGGCGGGTGTCACGTTCGATCTGTCTGGCACTCCGAATGGTTGGGCTGGTGAGGTTGCCGAGGACACTGGTGTGCTCAAGGTGACCGCCCCGTCGAATGTTGAACCAGACACTGAGGTTCAGTTCACTGTTGCCGTTAACGGTGGTTCTGGTGAACCGGTAGAGCTGACCGTTCCTGTCACGGTGAAGGCCGCAGCTAACACTGAGGAAGAAACCACGCAGGAGACTGCCCCGGAACCTGCCGCACCAGCAGAGGACACTGTCACCCTGGATGCTGAAACCTACTCTGAGCTGAAGGCCGCTGCGCAGCACGGCTGGAAGGCGATGGAGCAGCAGAAGGAAGCAAGCCTCGTAGCCGAGGTGGATGGCTGGATTAAGGAAGGCCGTATTTCTGCTGCCCGTCGTGCTAAGGCGATTGCGGCGATGAAGCGTGACGCTGAGGCCGCTCGTGACATCTACGGTTCTAACCCTGCTGGCACTATCCCGCGTGCGGAGATTGGCTACGGCAAGGACGCGGAGCCGGATGAGGCTAAGACTGTGCGTGCTAAGGCCGACAAGGTTGGTTTCCTGACCCGTAAGAATTTTCACTAAGGAGAAGAAGTAATGTCGAATCCTACTTTCCGTTCCGGCCCGATTAGCTACAAGGCCGAAGAAGATGTCACTAAGTTCCGTCTCGTTCAGGTAGGCGAGAACGGTGTAAAGCATGCTGAAGCAGCCGGCCCGGTATTTGGTGCCGTAACTGAGAATGCTGCCGCCCCTAAGGATGAGCAGCCGGAAAACACCCTGGCGCTCGGCGCGCCGGAAATCGTTGCCGTGCACATTGGTCCGGCTACCGTGCCGCTTGAAGTTGATGGTGACGCAGCTGAGATTAAGCAGGGCACCCCTATTTATGCCGCTGCTGATGGCAAGGTATCCACCTCTGGTTCCCTGCTTGTAGGTGTTGCCGCCCGAAATGGTGACGGTAAGACCGTGCGTACCACCCTCGTGACCCCTGTTATTGCTCCGGCATCTGCGGGCTAACCCAACTTTTCTAAGAAGGAGAAATAAGAATGAGTGAGCTTATTACTAGTGCCTACGATGGCCCGAAGCTGACCGTGTCCGAGATGATGGAGGACCCGACCTTCATCCCTCAGCGTGTTGTTGATGGCCTGCAGGGCCAGTTCCTGGAGGACCTGTTCTTCCGCCAGGCTGAGGCGAATAAGGGTGTTGTGGCTTTCCGTGAGGCCGCAGCTGAGTATCTTGCTGATGATGCTGAGGAAATCGCCGAGTTTGGTGAGATTCCTGTTTCTTCCCCGGAGCTTGGCCCACTGCGTGCTGCCTACGGAATTAAGTCCGGTGAGGCTATCCGCATTTCTTACGAGATGCGCAACGAGAATAAGGTTGACCAGGTTAACCGCCACATTCAGGCCCTGGAAAAGACCGTTATTCGTCACGGTATTAACGCGGTACTTGGTGTGTTTGAGTCCGCTAAGGTTCCTGAGCTTCAGGCTTCCGCACCGTGGACCGGTGGCGACCCTGTCAAGGATGTTTTTGATGCTGTGGAGCTGGTCCAGTCCGCCCATGAGGGTGATGACCTGAACCGACAGTTCGACTATGAGCCGAACACCATCCTGCTGCACCCGGCTTCCTACACGAAGCTGATTCGTAACGAGCAGATGCAGAAGTACTACATTGGTGCCGCTGCTCTGGATAACCCCATCTTCCTGAACCAGAATGGTGATTCCATCTTTGGTGGACTGCGTGACACGGAACTGTTCGGCACGCTGCGTGTTGCTACTTCCCGCCTGATTGAACCGGGCAATGCCTACGTGTTCGAGGCTCAGGGTGTGGGCTTCAAGTCCGACACCATGCCGCTGACCGCAACTCCTCTGTACTCTGAGGGTGGCCAGTCTGAGCTTGGTGGACCTACCATGTCCTGGCGTTCTGACCTGGTGCGTAAGCGCGCTATCGCGGTGGATAATCCGAAGGCTGTCGTTAAGCTGACCGGTATCGCCTAATGGTGAAGGTCACGTTAGCGAAGCATTGGAGTCCGGAGGATAAGTTGTATTCTCCGGGCGCTGTCGTTGAGGTGGATGATGAAACGGCTCGGTGGTTGGACAGCTGCGGTGCTGTTTCTCACGCGCCTGACAAGACTGAAAAGAAGTCAGCTGCACGTAAACCAGTAGACAAGCCCGCCGCGGAAGGCAAGCCCGCGGGTAAACCTGGCAAAGGTGATGTTCCTCGCCCAGCTAAGGCCGCATCTCTTGATGAATGGCGTAAGTATGCGGAGGCGCAGGGAATCGTGACTAAGGGCTTGTCGAAGAAATATATTATCGCCGCTACTCAGTAGCAGTTAGGGAGGTTAGCCGTGCTTGATATTGACGTAGAGTATGTGGCTGACCGCCTTCCACGAGAACTCACTGACGTGGAAAAGCAGCGCCTCGAGGTTCTTATTGATGATTCAATAGAGCTGATTGAGGTGGCGTTTCTGCGCGCCGGGCGTGACTTCCACGCGGAGCTGGAAACAGTCCCGTGGCTGGAAGCTGCGGCACGTCGTGCGGTGCTCGAGATGGTGTCTGCTGCGACTCTGGTGGGCACGAATACCGGTATGCGGTCCATTTCTTCCACCACAGGCCCACAGTCGGATTCGGTGACGTTCTCTGATGTGGATTCTGTCTCATGGGGCGGGGTTCGACTCACAGACGAGCTACTGAAACTTCTTGGCCTGTGGCATCGCGGTGCCCGTGGCCGTTTCCCACGCCCACGTCGATGGCCGGAGAGGTGGTCACCATGATTCGCCCAGACCAAGCCGGTGAGCCTATTACGGTTAAGGGTGGCATGGTGGGCCGTGACCATCGTGGCCGGCCGCAGTACGCGCCGGGCCGTGTGATTGAGCACTGCGTAGTGTCCCCAGCAGGTGACCAGGTCGTTAAGGGCGACGGGTTTACTCATGGGGATATTTCGAAGCTGCAGGTGCTTGCCCCGCCGGGGACGGTGGTGGCTGATGGGGATACGGTCACCATTCGAGGTGAGGACTATACGGTGCAGCAGCGTCGCTCGTTTGATTACAGCGTAGGCAGGCGTCCTGTGGTGTCGTGGCATCAGCCGAAGGTTGTGTTCATCGTGGAGCGTGGGGAGGTGAGTGACGGTGTCGCTTAACTATTCTCAGCTCTTTAAACAGATGGCGAAGCAGCCCCAGGTGAAAGAAGCATCCCGCAAAAAGGCAGAGCAGGTGAAAAAATACATTGAACTTCGCTGGCCCGAAGTCAATGAGCTTTCCTCTCGCGATAAAGCCTTCCTCCGCGAGGGCAGTGACGTTGTGAAAATCACCCATGCTACTCGCGGCACGAACCGCCCTACGCATGTAGTGACCGTGCGTCACCCTGGTGCTGTTTCTAAGCAGGCCAAGGACGGTTTTGTCACTAAGGCGGTGAAGGATGCTTCCTGATTTTGGGGTAACTCCTGACCCGCCTGCCTTGGTGCACAAGCACGTACTGCGGCTCATCCCGGAAGCGGACCATGACATGGTTCATCTTCATTTCTTGCCGGATGGTTACAACTGTCACCAGGATGGTTTAGCCATTGTGGTCAGTAGTGACGTGCAAGATGTAGATGATTCCGCGCATTCGCGTGACCTCGTGAAGGTCAGCGTGTACGGGCCGGACCATATGATGGTGCGTCGCTATGGGCGGAGTCTTTACACGGCTTTGACCCAGGGAATTACTGGCGTTGGTCTTGGTGTGTCGCGGCCTGATTCGAAGTTCTTTGGGTCTGGTCCGTCATATCAGCCAACTGGGTTTGTTTCGACGATGAGTTTGTCGGTCGGTATCGGCAAGCTGTTCTTCCGGTCGTCGGCGCGAACAAATTAATCCGCACATTTTTGTACACCACCTCGAAGGTCGGGGTGGTTATTTTTATGTCCTTTGAAAGGGGATAACAATGGCTCAGAATCGTAGTGTTGGCCTTGACCTTCGCGTCCTTGAGGACCGTGAGGTACTGGTCAACTTCTCTGATGACCCGATTATTGATAAGAAGACCGGCGCGTTTGTCGGCGAGTGGGAATCCCTTGGCCTGGAGCCTACTGATTCTCAGCATGCCCACACTCGTGAGGTTTCCTCCAATACCACCAACTTGACCGGTGGCCAGTCCTCCACCTCCTACACCGCTGGCGCTATCACCGCCGCGGTGGACGGTATCGCAGGCTCCCCGGTCATGCGCTACATCGAGAACCCTGGCGCTGTGGTTCAGGATGGCACCACCTACGGCAAGCACTCTGACCAGGTTGCTAAGGGCTATGTGGCGTTTGTTCACAAGTTCACCTCCGGCCTGGTTCGTATCTGGGTTTCCCGTGAGAAGGCTGACCTGGTGGTTAACGAGCGTGTTACCGCTAAGGACCCGCAGGCCCGCCCGGTTCAGATTACGTTCAACAATGGTGACGATGAGCGCTACTACGAGGAGCGTTTCTACATCGTCGGAGAGGATGGCTCTGTGGTTCGCGTTGAAGAGAAGGTCTTCCAGGATGTTGCAGATGTTCAGGCTCAGATTGAGGCCGGCACTGCATTCCACCCGCAGGCTTCTTCCAATGGCCTGACCGCCATGGTTGTCACCGACGATGAGTCTGGCGACGTGACCCTGCATGAGTACGAGGACCCGGAGACTGGTGAGACTGCGGAGAACAACAATGAGGGTGTTCGTCCGTCGGATGAGCCGTCTGCTCCGGCTGACTCCGGTGAGACCACTGGTGACGCTGGCACCGGTGAGGCTGACGCCGAAGCGTAGTTAATTCTTTGATGGGCCTTGCGTCTTTTCGTGGTGATTCCGCGTAAGGCCCTACCTAAGACTTTTTGTCTAGGAATCACCGCCCTGTTTGGCCCCGTAGAGTGCGGGGCCGTATTTAATTCCATAGGAGGAATCACCATGGCACAGAAGAAGAACACTGACCAGGTTGAGGTCGTGAAGAACGAGACCTCTAAGAATGCTGGCGGTGAGGGACAGATTGCTGACGGTATTTACACCGAGCGTGAGGTTGAGCTGATTAACGGTGTGAAGGTAGATATTGAGGTTATTGTTGACCGCGATATGTTGCCGGCGTCTGTATCGTCCCTGGCGCATGAGGGCAATATTGAGGGCATGCTGATGGCTCAGCTGACCGCTAAGACCCGTAAGTTGTTGGATTGGACTGGCGCTACTCGTAAGGACTTGCATGAGGTTATTGGGCCGGTTGTTCAGCGTGGCACGGAGTTGGCTGATAAGTAATGTCTGCCCGGCTGATTCTTGAGGATGAGCCGGGTGCTTGGGTGGAGTTCACCTGCGGTGGTGTTCGTTATAGGGCGCGGCGTGACCCAATGTTTCTCGGGTTTGAGGACTTGGGGCAGATGTTGGAGAATCCGCGTTTGTTGTGGCGTTTGTATGATGAATCGTCGCGGGTGAAATCCATGACCGCTGCCATGCTATCTGGGGGTTTGGGTGAGCAGTTGAAGGCTTATCTTGAGGCCTGTGGGTTGAGTATTTTTAAGCTCGCCCTGGCCGCCCATGCGATAGAAGATATTGACCTTCTTGAGGTTGATTTGCTGCGCATTGGTTTGGATGTGCGCGATTGGCTCGACCCCGAGGGGCCACTGTCTACACGGCGTGTTGTGGCGTTGTATCAGGATTTGTTGGAGCGCCCTGAGTCTCGTGTTGGCGCTAAGCGCATGGATATTAAGCCTGCGGATAAGGCGGCGTTGGCTGTTGCGTTGTTCCAGACGAGTCAGATGGATAAGGGATTTGAGCACCCGTTCTTGAAGTCTCCTACCGATTTAGAGCAGGAGGCAGAGCAGGCGCGTATCGCCGCGGAGAAGCGTGAGCGTATGGGGCAGGACCGGCGTCGTGTTCTGTCGGATGGTTCCGGTAAATCGTTTAAGTCATCGCAGGCGGAGTCTTTGCGCATGCTTGAGGATTTGAATCCCACCTAGTCGGTGGGGGATGAGAGGTTTTTAATATGGCTGCTGGTTTCGTATCAGTCCCGGTTATTCCAACGTTCAAAGGCATGTCTAAGGAGTTTGCGCAGCGCTTGGAGAAGCCAGCTAAGGCTTCTGGTGAGCGCGCCGGTAAAGCCATGTCTGAAGGCCTGGGGTCGGGGGTTGAGAACCTGGAGCGTCAGGTTAAAGCCTCCTCCTCTAAGCTTCAGGACCTAGACCGCGCATATGAGAAGTCAGCATCCAAGCAGGCGGCGCAAAAGGAAAAAGTCGAGGCCGCAACCCTCAAGTTGCAGGACGCGGAAGAAAAATACCAGGCGGCCCTCGAAAAGGGCGACAAGGGCGTTGCTGAGCTGGCTAAGGTCAAGGAAGCGAAAGCACGTCTGATTGGCGAGACGGAAAAGCTGGAGCAGGCCGAGGTTAATACTCGTGTTGCCGAAGAAAAGCACAAAAATCAGCTTGACGACTTGCAGTCCACCATGTCGCGCTACGACCAGGCGCAAGACGAGCTGGCCGATCAGCTCGGCGTGACCCGGGAGGAGCTGTCCAAGATGGGCGGCGAGTTCTCCGACTTGGACGCAGCCATGGAGGATTCCTCCAATAAGGCTGAGGGATGGGGGGCACGCTTCGCAGGCATGCTGAAGCCGCTGGGCAAGATTGGTGGTATCGCCGTTGGACTTGCCGGTATCAACAGTGTTGCCGGAACGCTGCAGGAGGGCTTTGATAAGGTCACCTCTATTGAAGATACGACCGCCTCTCTGGGCATTCTGATGGGCTCGGCTGAGGAAGCCACCAAGGTGATGGGGGAGCTGGAAGAGTCGAACCAGAACACACCGTATTCGTTTGATGCGTGGGCCGGTGCTGGTAAGAATCTCATTGCTTTCGGCGTGGAGGCAGATAAGACTGCTGGGATTGTCACCGCTTTGGGTGAGGCCGCGTCTGCGTCTGGTAAGGGCGAAGAGGCGTTGAACTCTATGGCCGATGCGTTCGGTAAGGCTGCCGCATCAGGCAAGATTTCCATGGACACGATTAACTCCCTGTCACAGGGTGGCGTGCAGGGCTTGACTATTCTGGCGAACGAGTTCGGTGTCACGACCGAAGAGATGCAGAAGATGATTTCCAGCGGTCAAGTCTCCGCAGAGGAAGGAATCGACGCCCTCACCAAGGGTATCCGTGAAGGCTCGGAAGGTATCGCCGGTGACGTGGCTTCCATGTCTGGCGTGATGGGCGAGATGGCGGAAACTACGTCCGGTCGCCTGACGAATATGAAGTCGGCATTTAATAATGCGGCGAAGTCTATGTTGGAGGAGCTTAATCCGCTAATTGGCGCAGCAGCGGAGAAGATTACCGACTGGACGTATGCAGGCATTGACCTTTTTAAGACCTACATGGTGCCGGCTATCCATGACGGGGTTGAGGCTGCTAAGCGTGTCATGGAGACGATTAAGCCAGCCCTGGAGGTCACTCGGGATGTCCTGAAGTCTGTAGTGGGGTGGCTCAAAGACGCAGCCGAGTGGATTCTGAAAAATAAGGACTGGATTAGTTCACTGGCCGTATCGGTTGGCGTACTTGTTGGTTCTTATAAGGCGTGGATGAAATATCAGAAGATTATGGCTGCCGGCGGGTTCGTCAAGTGGCTTATTTCTGGTGTGAAGGCCACGAAGCTGTGGGAGGCGGCTACTAAGGGCGCTGCCGCAGCGCAGAAGGTCTTGAATACAGTGATGAAGGCTAACCCGATTGGGCTTATCATCACGGCTGTTACTGCACTCGTAGCCGGTCTGACGTGGTTTTTCACAAAGACGGAAACAGGCCAGGAACTGTGGTCTCAATTCATGGATGTGCTTAAGTCTGGTTGGGATTCCGTCAAGGAAAAGATGTCCGGTTTCTTCGATTGGGCGAAGGACCTGTGGGATAGCGCGGTTGAAAAGTTTCGTGAGGCGCGTGAAACGATGGCGCCGGTTATCGAGACAATTCAGGAAATTGCACAGGCCATAGTCGAAAAGGTTGCTGGAGCGTTCACGTGGCTGGGTGAAAAGGCGGCTGCGGCATTCACTACTGTGTCGGAGTGGATTGGCACGTTCTTGACCTTCCTGCAGGAGAACTTCTGGCCTGTTGTTGAATCCATTCTGGGCTTCGTTGGTGATGCTTTCACTGCCCTGTGGGATGGAATCTCCTGGGCGTGGGAGAACGTTATTCAGCCGGTGTTTAACGGGATTTTGGAGCTGGCGAAAATCACGATTGGTGTTATCGCCACGGTAGTCTTGTCTCCCTTGCTTGTCGCTTGGAATCTTCTTTCGTCTGGTATTCAGTGGGCGTGGGAGAATGTTATCCAGCCGGTGTGGCAGGCACTATCCGATTTTGCGATGAACACCTTGTGGCCTGCGCTGCAGGGCGTGTTCCAGTGGATTGGTGATGCTTGGCAGTGGCTGTCGGATAAGTTCTCCGCAGTGTGGGGATGGATTCGGGACAACGTCCTTAACCCCATGGTGGATGCTTTCCAGAATGTCTTGTGGCCGTCTATCCAGTCCGTGATTGATTGGATTGTTGATAAGTGGAATTGGCTGTCTTCGATTCTTTCCACGGTATGGGGATGGATTTGGGAGAATGTCCTTCTCCGCGCCATCGATGGCTACAAGATTATGTGGGATAACATCCTGAACGTCATTAACTGGATTGGTGACAAGTGGAATTGGATGTCCAACCTGTTGTCCAACGTGTGGAATTGGATTTACCAAAATGTCATCCTGCGTGCCATCGACGGGTATAAGATTCTCTGGAACAACATCCTGGATGTAATCAACTGGATTGCTGACAAGTGGAATTGGATGTCCGACCGCCTGCATGCCGGTTGGGTGTGGGTGGATGAGAACGTATTGGGGCCGTTCCGCCATGGCTTGGACGTGCTCAAGGGCTGGTTCCGCACCACAGTCGATAACATTGGCCGTATTTGGGACGGCATTAAGGAAAAGACCAAGGCCCCGGTCCAGTTCGTGGTCGACGTGGTCTACAACGGCGGTATTCGTAAGGCATGGAACGCTGTTGCCGGTCTCGTTGGCTTGGATGAGCTGCAGGAAATTAAATTTGCTACCGGCGGTATTCTGCCGGGGTATACGCCTGGCCGTGACCCGTACACCTTCATCGAGCCGAATACTGGTATGCGTATCGGACTGTCGGGTGGAGAGCCGATCCTCCGCCCGGAGGCGGGCCGGGTGCTCGGATCCGGGTGGGTGGACGGTATTAACTCGGCTGCGCGTGTAGGCGGAGTTAGCGGGGTACGAGACTTCCTGTACGGGAAGGAACGAGACCTCGGCGGATTCTATTCCGGCGGTGTTATCGGCTCGATCACTGATTGGGTGAATAAGTATTACCCGATGATGACGATCACGTCGACGCTCCGAAACAGTAACGACTACCACGGCCAAGGCCTGGCGGTCGACTTTTCGAATAGCACGGATACGACTCCACAAATGCAATCCGCAGCTCAAAATCTTTACTCAAATTATGGTAAAGGACTGCTCGAGCTGATTCACTCGCCGTTCAACCACAACGTGAAGCACGGCAAGGACGTGGGCGACGGCTTCAGTTTTTACGGCGCGGGGACAATGAACGAACACCGGAATCACGTTCACGTGGCCTCCCAGCAGCCGTTGGGTGACCCTAAAAATATGGTCGAGATGGTCTGGGACGGAGCCAAGGCCGTATTCCGCTCCATCCGTGAAAGGGTCACTGACCTGTTCAACCCAATTATCGATAAAGTCAAAGGGAAAATCTCTGGCTTTAATGCACCTGGCATTATTGGGGGCCTCCCTAGCGCCTTCTTCGAGAAAATGTGGGGTTCCGCTAAGGACTTCATCCTTGGCAAGGCCGACGAAGCGGGTGATTACTCGGGCGCGGGAGGAACCTCGGGTAGCGCTGAGTCCTGGCGTGAAATGGCCATGGCGGCTATGCGCCGTCAAGGCTTTAACGCGGACGACCCAGCACAGGTGAACGCGATGATTGCCCAGATTCAATCTGAATCCGGCGGTGACCCGAATATTGGCCAGCAGATTGTAGATATTAACGGTACTGGCGATTCCGCTGGTGTGGGCTTGCTGCAAATCATCCCCGGTACGTTCGAGGCTCACCGTGACCCTGAGCTGCCTAATGACCGTCGTGACCCGTGGGCGAATATGAATGCGTCTCTGCGCTACTATAAGTCCCGGTATGGTACTGACCTGACCACCATGTGGGGACAAGGCCACGGTTATGCCTCTGGTGGTGTGGTTGAACTGTCGAAGCTCTATGACCAGGGTGGTTGGTTGCCGCATGGAGGGTTTGCTCAGAACCTGTCAGGCAAGCCGGAGCCGGTGCTGAACGATTATCAGTGGGACAGCGTGTCGGGTCTAGTTCGCATCTTAGGTGACCTGGTTCCAGCGATTGAGGGGCAGACTAAGGCGATTGCTGAGGCTGTTGATGATACGCAGGCCTGGTTGTCTAAGGCTGGTGATTACAACAGCATTGAGGGTATTAACGCCCGTCAGGGTGTGCGTCGTGTTCTTGATTTGGGCATTGACCTTCCCGGAGCTGACGTAATTAGGTCGGTTCTTGATGGTGAGGATGCCTTGTGGGATTCCCGTTCTCGAGCCGCTAAGAACATGGGCGCCATCGTCGACAAGGAGAAGGCGCTCCAGGAGGCTCGCCAGGCCGCTGCTGAAGTACAGCAGAAACCTGTAGAGGTGTCCGAGGGCGACCAGAAGAAAATCGACGATGCGCAAAAAGCGCTGGATGATGCTAAGGCAGAACAGGCTAAGGCGTCGTCTGAAGCGGAGCGGGCTGAGGCTGCTGAAAAGGTAGCTAAGGCAGAAAAGAAGCTCCAGGATACTCGGGAGGAGGTGGACAAGAGTTCGAAGGAGAACGCCCAAAAGCATGCCGAGGAGGTCGCTAAGGCTAACGATGCCGTAGCGAAGGCGGAGCAGGAACTGGTCGCTGCTAAGAAGCAGCAAGCCATGGACCTGGACAATATTGTTTTGGTATCGCAGGAGCAGGTCACTGGCCTTATCCCTATGGCGGAGAAATTTGCGGACCAGATGGTTAGTCTCGGTGTTCCTGCCGCTGCGGTAGGTGCCGGATTGGCGCAATTTACTGGCGGATTGTCTGCTATGGCGGCGTTTATTGGTCCTGCTGGTATCACTCTGGGTATGGCTCTCGACATGCTGAAGATTGCTATTTCTATCGTCAAGACGATTATTGATGCAATCAAGAAGCTGGTCGCTAAAGTTAAGGAGATTATCGCCAATGTGCGTAAGGCCCGCCTGGATGCGCTTAAGACGCTTGCTGATGGCTGGGCCATCGGTGCGGATTATGCGAAGCTGGTGGTGGACCTGCAGAGCAGAGTTACCTCGTTGCAGCAGGCTCTGATTCGTGGTGCTAATGAGCAGCGCGAAGCCGAGTACAACCTTATGCTGGCGCAGCATGACCGCTACATTGCGGAAGCAGAAGGGGCGCTGCAGGTTGCTGAGGCGCGTCTTGCTCTGGATGAGGAGATTCGACGCGGTGCGACTGCCGCGCAGCTGAAGATGATGGGTCTGCATGAGGACTGGGATTCCTATATGGCCTATCGGGCCTTGGAGGCTCAGGGCGTGCTGGAGGAATGGTCCGATACGGCTATTTCCGCGCTGTTTACGTATGAGAAGGCACGCGCTGAGGCTTTGAAGGGTGAAGTTTCTGCCCGTCTTGACCAGATTAAGGCAGAAGCCGCCTTGGCTGAGGCGCAGCGTCAGAATGTGCGTAATCAGCAGGACCTGCTCAAGGCTCAGGAGCGTCTGATTCGCATGTCCGCCCAGGTGGCGGGCATAGAGTTAGAGGATGCTACTGGCACCGCCGAGATTGCGAAGCTCATGGTTGAAATGGCTGAAGTTAAGCAGTCCATGGACCAGAACAAGCTGGGTCGTGTGGGTGCTTTCCTGAATCTGCCGGGGTCTCGTTCTAATGAGTATCGTGGCCAGAAGTCTCACTATGATGCTTTGCAGCAGGCGCTTTATGCGGTAGCTGGAGCAACTGGGGCAAACATCGACCAGGGCAACCTGGACCGCACGCTGAAACTGATGGGGCGTACTGCCTATCGTGGCGACGACCCGATGGATGTTTTGCGTGCACGTATGCCGGAGTTGGCGCAGGCTGAAATGGCACTACGAGTCAATGATGCGCTGAAGCCGATTTATGATGCTCGAGACCAGAGGGATGATTTAGCCCGACAGGTTGAGGACTTCACGTCTGAGGTTGACCTGTACGAGAAAACCACCCCGTTGGAAAACACGCTTAAGGG
>ERZ1031327.58-NODE-58-length-18642-cov-30.379136_pt1 | contig 18642 bp, 17 predicted proteins | sample MGYA00518211_ERZ1031327 | MGnify/ENA primary metagenome ERZ1031327 (study PRJEB33718, sample SAMN03159839) | human skin metagenome | collected 2014-02-25 | study: EMG produced TPA metagenomics assembly of the PRJNA266117 data set (Human skin bacterial metagenome...
TCGTGACTTCGTACAGGTCGCGCAGGGAAATGTGGCTTTCGCGCATGAGGCGGCGGAACTCTGCTGGGTCGGATGAGGTGAGCGCGGTAGCGGCGGCTAAGGTGCGATTGGTCTCTTCCACTACGTGGCGCACGCGACGGCGGTAGAGTTCCGCGTCGGCGGGGTCGACCGTGGCAGCAAATGCGTCAGCATTCGCGATTTCGCGGATGGTGCTGCCGGCGGCAGACTGCACGGCGTCGATGATGCCGCGGCGGGAGGCATATTGGCCGTCGGAAAGCGTATGCGGGGCATTGGTGTCCGCGATAAGCAGCACCATGTCCTGGGCGTCGATGTTGAAGGGAACGCGCTCAACCGCACCGGTGGAAAAGTCCAAAAAGAGGGCCTTGCCTCGTTGGCCAAAGAGGCTGGCATTCTGGTCCAAGCCACCGGTAGAAGCGCCGACAACCTCGTTTTCGGCACGAATGCAGGCCTGCGCCAGCTGGGCGCGGGCGGCGTCATCGGGGGCGTGGCCGTGGCAGAGCTCATACGCAGCCACGGCGGTGGAGCACTCGAGCGCGGCGGAACTAGAAAGACCAGAGCCGACGGGGACATCGGAGACAATGGCGATATCAAGTCCGCTGCAGGTCAACGCGTTCGCAACAGTAGCGGCCCAAATGGTGCCGACAACGTAGCCGGACCAGTCGGAAGGGTGTCCGGGGCGGACATCGGCGAGCGGGATGGAGGCGTGGGCCACTGCGCCGTCATACTCGGAGGCAATACGGAGAAGGCCATCGGTGCGGGGTGCGACGGCCACAGCCGTATTTTGCTCCAGCGCAAAGGGAATGGAGGCGCCGCCGGCGTAATCGATGTGCTCGCCGATGAGATTGACGCGGCCGGGAGCGGCCCAGACCCCGGCCGGTGCTGGGGAGTCAGGAAAGGCCACAGCGAAGAGGTCGCCGGCTGCGGCGGCAAGCTGCTTATCGCTGCGGGTGTCAATCCAGTTAAGCATCCCAGCTCTCCTTAAAGCGGGCGGCAATTCGCTCCGGGGTGGTGTCATTGATCCACACGGCCTGCGAGGACTCGGAACCGGCGAGGTACTTCATGCGTCCGGGCGAGCGCATAAGCGAAAAGAGCTGCAGGTGCATGCGGATGCCGGGGCGCAGTGCTGGATCAACCGGCGCTTGGGTCCAGCCGGCGATATACGGAGTCTTCTCCACGCCATCAAAGAACCGGTCCACCGCGGAGTAAAGCTTTTTGAGCAGGGGCGCGAGGTCGGCGCGTTGGGCTTCGCTAAGCGCAGCGAAATCTGGGACCTCCGCGTTGGGCATGACCATGGCTTCCAGCGGCCATTTGGCGGCGGCGGGAACAAAGACGGTGAAGTGCTCGGTTTCGGCGATGATGCGGGTGCCAGCGGCGCGCTCGCGATCGAGGAGATCCCGGAAGAGGTCGCCGTCATAGGCGCGGGCAGAATCCACGATGGACCGCAGGCGGGGCGAGAGGAATGGATAGGAATAGATCTGGCCGTGCGGGTGCTGGAGGGTCACGCCGATTTCTTCGCCGCGGTTTTCAAAGGGGAATACCTGCTGCACGCCGTCCATCTGCGATAGCGCGGCGGTGCGATGTGCCCAGGCCTCGATCACGGTGCGGATGCGGGATTCGGGCAAGTCCTTGAAAGACAGGGCTGGGTCCTCGGTAAAGCAGACCACCTCGCAGCGGGCACGCGCCGGAAGGCGCGGCACCATGCCGAGCAAGTTATCTTTCTCTGGGTGCTCGATATCCGCGGCGGTAGCAAAGGACGGGAAGCGATTTTCAAAGACCACCACGTCATAGCTGGGGCTGGGGATCTCCGTGGGCAGCTGGCCTTCGCGTGTGGGCGCAAGTGGGTTCTCGTTGGCCGGTGGCAAGAAGGTGCGGTTCATGCGGTGGGCGGCAAAGGCCACCCAATCCCCCGTTAGGGGATCCCGGCGCATTTCGGAAGCAAGGGCGACGGTGGGGATGTCGCGGGCATCGACAAGCACGCGATCGGGGTGGGGTTGGTCGTCGAAGTAGAGGATCTCGCGGCCGTCGGAAAGCGTGGCGGAGGTAATCTCAACCATTAGTTTTCTCCTGGGATGGTGATGGGCTTCAGGCGCGCCCACAGCACAAAGACGGCGGCTACGGCCAGCAAAGCAAGGCTTGCCCATAGGTTATCGCTGGCGTGCTTGGCTTGCCCAGTATCGGGGTTGATGCCTGGGTCAAGGAAGAAATAGCAGCCGAGCAAAATTAGGCCGTAGAGGCCGAGGAGTGCGGCGATGACATTGCGCAGGTCAAATGCGCCCGCGCGCTTTTTCTCAGACATGAGGTGCTCCTTAGGCAAAGATGACGTTGAGGGCTACGGCCATCACCAGGCAAATGATGCCCAGCGGGACGGTCTGCTGGTACCACGGCAAGGACTTTTCGGTGTAGTCCTCAAAGTGGTCCTTGGGGGTCACGGAAGAGACGAAGCCAACCAGCTCGCTATCCGGCTTGGGCTGGGTGAACAGGGTAACCACGATGGAGACTAGGATATCGACCACGAAGGCCACACCGGCCGCCACAAAGGCGGTGCCCTGCCCTGGCAAGTTGATCATGTCCGTAAAGGAAGCGACGTACCAAAAGGCGATGGCGGAACCAGTACCGGCCACAAGACCGGACCAACCGGCGTGCGGGGTCATGCGCTTCCAGAACATGCCCAGAATGAAGGTGGCGAACAGCGGCGCATTAAAGAACCCGAAGAGCGTTTGCAGGTAGTCCATGATATTGCCAAAGTTCTGCGCAAGCAGCGCGGTGAAAATGGCAATAGCGGTGGCAACAACTGTAGCGACGCGGCCGAACTTCAGGTAGTAGTCATCCTCGCGGTCCTTGACCACGTAGGTCTGCCAGATGTCATAGGAGATGACGGTATTAAAGGCCGAGATATTTGCAGCCATGCCGGCCATGAAGGAAGCGAGCAGGCCGGCGATCGCCACGCCTAGCAGGCCATTAGGCAAAAGGTCGCGCATGAGCAGCAGGATGGCGTCGTTCGGCTCCGCGCGCTCTTCCATCAAATCGGCGACCGAAACGGAGGCGACCATACCCGGAATGACGACGAGGAAGGGCACGAACATCTTGGGGAAGGCGCCGATAATCGGGGTCCTGCGGGCCGCGGAAATAGAATCCGAGGCCATGGCGCGCTGTACCTCTACGAAGTTGGTGGTCCAGTAACCAAAGGAAAGCACGAAGCCGAGGCCAAGCACGATGCCGATGACGGACCACACTGGGTTCTCAAACCCAGAGATGTCCGTGCCCGGCCAGGTGTGGAAGTGCGAGTCCTGGGCCACCGCGTCCTTCAGTCCGCTCCAACCGCCAACGCGGTTCAGGCCAATGATGGTCAGCGGGGCGAGGGCGGCGATGATGACGAAGAATTGCAGCACCTCGTTATAGATAGCGGCCGAAAGGCCACCCAAGGTGATATAGGACAGCACGATGAGGCCGGCTACCAAGAGCGATACCCACATCTGCCAGCCCAGCAGGGCTTCCACGATGGTGGCCAGCAAGTACAAGTTCACGCCGGCAATAAGCAGCTGGGCCACGGCGAAAGAAATCGCGTTGACCAGGTGCGCGGCGTTGCCAAAGCGCTTGCGCATAAACTCCGGCACCGAGCGCACCTTGGAGCCGTAGTAAAAGGGCATCATCACAATGCCCAAGAAGACCATGGCCGGGATGGCGCCGATCCAGAAGTAGTGCATGGTTTGGAAGCCATACTCCACGCCATTGGCGGACATACCGATGATTTCTACCGCGCCCAGGTTGGCCGAGACGAAGGCCAGACCGGTCACCCACGCGGGCAACCCCCGGCCGGAGAGGAAGAAGTCGATGGAGCTAGACACTCGGGCCTTGGCGGCCCAGCCGATGCCTAGAACGAAGAGGAAGTAGATGGCTACCAAGAAGTAGTCCACCCAGGAGGCATCCAGCCTCAATACGGATTCAGCAGTCTCCATGGCTGACCTTTCTAGTAAGTATTCTCTGCTGCAAGGCGCAGGCTGAAAGTCTGCGGTTTCTGAGCGCTCAGGCGCGCGAGGTCTTGACCGCTGCGCAGCGCATTCGGCGGCGCGCTCATGGGCTCCACGGCCAACGCCTTTCCGGGGCCGCCTGCCCGCGGGAAGTCGGCCGGGGTAAACATCTGCACCCAGTTCAGGCCTTCGCCCATCTCCAAGCGCACGCCCTTTCCACCGGCCGAATACACGGCCGTCAGTGGGCCTTCGCCGTGGAAGCAATCGTCCCAGTCCACCTCGGCGATAGGCTGATTAGTGATACGCACCTGCTCCGTCTTTCCCGTGGGCAGGTTGCGGGCGTTTAGCAGGTAGCGCTTGCCGACGTCCGCACTGAGCACCGCTTCCTTCGCCCCTGCCCCTTGTGGGGAGAGGTAGAGGTGCAGCCCATAGGCGAAGGGAACCTCGCCGGGCTCCGCAGTGCGGGCGGTCAGCTGATGGTGCAATCCTTGGTCATTGAGGGCGTAGGTGGCCTCAAGTTGTATTGCCCACGGCCAGCCGTGTCGCGGCTCGATTTCATAGGCAAGGACCACTCGGCTTTCCGTGCGTTCCTTTACGCGCCACCAGTCCACCGCGAAACCGTGGATAGCGTTATTGTGCTCCGGCTCGTTGATCTCCAACTGGTGTCCGGTCCCCTGCCATTCAAACCAGCCATCTTCGATGCGATTGGGCCAGGGCGCCAGCACCACGCCGGCCATCAGCGGCGGCTTGCCCTCGTAGCTTTCTACTAAGGGCACGCCGCGATAGGTCAACGCCTTGACCGCACCACCAAATAGAGCAAGCTCAGCCGTATAACCGCCATGGCAAATGGCGACGCTGGGGTATTCAGCGTCAGAACCAACCGCTCCTCCACTGGTCATAACAAAGACCTTTCTGGCTATAACTTTCGTTGGATTTAGCCTAAAAGCACGGCAAAGCAGCGGTCAATCGTTTGCATAATTACCTTTGAATGCCGAGCGTTTCGGCTGCTCATCACGCTCCAGTTAACCCACAGTTAACCTCTTTCGGGGCTGGGCAATAAAGGTAGAGCGGACCACCCCACCGGCTTAAAGCGCTAGCTACGCATCCTCCGCCACACTATTCGCGCTGCAGAATGCGGGGTAGCCAACACCTCACGCAGATAGTTGCGCGGCATCAACCGCCACGGGGTGCGCGCGGGATGCATATGCACGGCGATGCCTAAATGCCATGCCCACAGTGCAGTGCGCAAAACATGGAAATCATTGGTCACCACCTGCAAGACTGCATCTGAGGCTAAATGGTGGGCATTTTCTAGGTTTTCATTGGTACTCGTGGCATCCGGCTCCACCACAACCCGCTCAGCCGGCACGCCCCGTTCAATAAGGTACGTAGCCATTGGCCCCGCCTCACCGCGGCCGGAGACAATAATTTGCTGATCACAATAAAGATCCAGCGCCCTGTCTAGGCGCGAGCGCAGCATGGCGCCGGGATACCCACGAGTTACACGGGAGCCCAGAACGAGGAGCGGGTCAGACATGGATACCAGCTTAGACTTGCCCGCCCTTGACAGGAAGACAGAAAAAGCCGTACGTTTAACTCAAATGTGCAATCGATTGCACTCAAAAAGGGCCAGACGCTGGCCCGTACGCCTTAACCACCAAGGAGGTCAGCATGGCCGGAATCACCCTCAAGGACGTTGCCGCCGCTGCTGGAGTATCCATTTCGACTGCATCCCGCTCGCTCTCGGGCAACCCAGCCATCTCTGAATCCACGCGCCAACGCGTCAAGGACATTGCCATCAAGCTCAATTATAGGCCGAATGCCCAAGCCCGAGCGTTGCGCAACTCCCGCTCGAACGCCATCGGCCTAGTCATTCCCAGCCTAGACAACGCCTACTTCGCCGCGATGGCCGCAGCCATTGAAGAAGCCGCCGAAAAACAAGGCCTAGCTACGATGATCACCAGCTGCGGGGAAGATCCGCAACGTCTGGTCAAGTGTCTCAACGCGCTGTTGGAACGCCAAGTCGACGGCATTATCGCCGTACCGCTTGAAGGAGCCGAGGAAGCGCTCGAGCAAGCACGCAGCTACCGACCACTCGTACTCATCGATCGCACCTTGGGCGAGCTTCCTGCGGTGCTGTCTGATCCTTGCGTGGGAATAAACCAAGCCGTAGAGCAGCTCAAAGAAAAGGGCCACACGCACATCGGCTACCTCTCGGGTCCGCAGGAGACGTCCACCGGCCGGCAGCGCCTTGAGGCATTCGAAGCCGCCTCCCACGGGATGCCCACCCACATTCACCACGGCAGCTACCGCCACCGCGAGGGCTATAAGGGCGCCATTGCGCTGCTAAAGAAAGGTGTCACCGCTATTATCGCAGGCGATTCCATGATGACGGCCGGCGCGCTCGAGGCCTGCCATAATGCCGGCAAACGCATTGGGGAAGAAATCGCGCTCGTTGGCTTCGATGATTTTATTTACCTGCGCTTCCAGCCCTCCCCCATTTCGGTGGTGGACCAAGACGTCGCTCGGATGGGCGAAACCGCCACGGCCAAGCTCATCGCGGCCATCAACGATAAGCGCCCACCGGAAGGCGAGGTAATAGAAACCCGCTATATCCCGCGCATGTCCACCGCCCACCAACTCCATGAGGCCACGCCATGAATGAATGCGTATTGCGGCTGGACAACGTCACCAAATCCTTTGGCCCAGTAGAGGTTATTAAAGGCGTTGACCTCACCGTGCGCCGCGGGCAGGTCCAAGCCCTATTAGGTGAAAACGGTGCCGGAAAATCCACGCTCATCAAGATGATTGCCGGTGTACACGAGCCGGATTCCGGCCGCATCATGGTAGATGGCCAAGAGGTAAAGATCCCGGATACTAAAACCTCTGAAGCGCTCGGCATCGCTACCATCCACCAAGAATTAAACCTCGTTCCCACGATGTCGGTCGGGGAAAATATCATGCTCGGCCGCACCCCGCGCCGCTATGGGATGGTAAACCGCAAGCACCTCAAGGCGCAGGCACAAGCGGCGTTGCATCTTATCGGCTTAGATGTGGACCTTGATATGCCAGTGGGTGAGCTAGGCGTGGCCAAGCAGCAGCTGGTTGAAATCGCCAAGGCTCTCTCTATGAACGCGCGCATTCTTATCTTGGATGAGCCCACAGCCGCGCTTACTGGCAAGGAAGTCGATGCGCTCTTCTCCGTGCTGGAGGAACTTAAGGCCAAGGGTGTGGCCATGGTTTTTATCAGCCACCACTTGGAGGAGCTGGCGCGCATTGCCGAGACTATCAGCGTTCTACGAGATGGCTCCTTCATCGCCGAGGTCCCGGCCGATACGGACGAAGACGAGCTGGTACGGCTCATGGTCGGCCGCGAGATTGAAAATCAATACCCGCGCGAGGTCCCACCCGAGCGCGGCGAAGCCCTGCTGGAGGTCTCCGAGCTGACTTCCGACGGCGCCTTTCACGACGTCACCTTCACCGTCCACGCCGGCGAAGTCGTCGGCCTCGCCGGGCTCGTGGGAGCTGGCCGCACCGAAATCATCCGCGCAATTGCGGGCGCCGATCCTTACGATTCCGGCTCCATCCGCGTCGGCGGCACGCAGCTGCGCGGCGGCGATATCCGTGCCGCCATCCGTGCCGGCGTGGGCCATATCCCCGAAGACCGCAAGTCCCAAGCGCTAGTTCTTGACGCTTCTGTGGGCGATAACTTGGGCTTTGCCACCCTCTACCCCACCGCCAAGGCTGGGCTTGCAGACCGCAGCGGCCAGCGCCGCCGGGCCGGTGAGGTGGCTGAGAAGCTACGCATCCGCATGGCCGATCTCTCCCAGCCCATTCGCAACCTGTCCGGCGGCAACCAACAAAAGGCGGTCTTTGGCCGCTGGGTACTGGCCGGTTCCAAGGTCCTCCTCCTCGATGAACCCACCCGCGGCGTCGACGTCGGCGCCAAAGTGGAGATTTACAACATCATCAATGAGGTCACCGCGGCCGGCGGTGCTGTGCTCATGGCCTCTTCTGATCTGCCCGAGGTGCTCGGCATGTCCGATCGCATCCTCGTCATGTCCGGCGGACAACTCGCCGGTCAGCTACCCAAAGACTCCACCCAAGATGAGGTCATGGCCTTCGCGGTATCCAATGTGACCTCCGCTACCTCTGCCTCTGCTGCCGCACCTGCCGGCACCAACCCCAAGGATGAAGCATGACCAAGAATCGAGTAGTTAACTGGGCGATGAATAATGGCGCGCTCGTCGGCCTTATCGCCCTGTGCATCGCGCTTTTTATCGCTACGCCTTATTTCCTTACCGTGGCGAACCTGCTCAATATCGGCATCCAGGCTGCGACGGTGGCCATCTTGGCCTTCGGCATGACCTTTGTCATCGTCACTGCCGGCATCGACCTCTCGGTGGGCTCAGTCGCCGCGCTCGGCGCCATGGTCTCTGCCTATATGTTCTCCACCGCGGAGCTGCCTGGTTGGCTCACCTTGCTCCTCGGGCTCATCGTGGGCGCGCTGGCCGGCGCCATCTGCGGTATGGCCACCGCATGGGGAAAAATCCCCTCCTTCATCGCAACGCTGGCCATGATGTCCATCGCCCGTGGCCTCACCCTGGTCATCTCCCAGGGCTCGCCAATTGAGACTGCCCCAGCCGTCAACGCCTTTGGCGGCGATATCGCCGGCTTCCCCGTGCCCATCATCATGATGGTCATCGCCGGGCTCATCTGCTGGTTCATCCTAGAGCGCACGGTACTTGGCCGTTCCATGTATGCCATCGGCGGCAACCTGGAGGCCGCCCGGCTCTCGGGCCTGCCGGTCAAGCGCATTCAAATCGCCGTCTTCGCACTCTCCGGCTTCTTCGCCGCCTGGGCGGGCATGGTTATGGCCGGCCGCCTCGAATCCGCACAGCCGCAGGCCGGCACCGGCTATGAACTGGATGCCATCGCGGCCGTCGTCATCGGCGGTGCCTCACTCTCCGGCGGCCAAGGCAAGGCCACCGGCACGCTGGTCGGTGCGATTCTCTTGGCCGTCATCCGCAATGGTTTGAACTTGCTCAACGTCTCCTCCTTCTGGCAGCAGATCGTTATTGGCTTGGTCATCGCGCTGGCCGTAGGCTTCGACGTCATCCGCAATAAGACGGCCAACTAAGGAACACCCGCCATGAAAAAGCTCATCGCCGCTCTCCTCGTGCCCGCCCTTGCGCTAGGCCTTGCCTCCTGCAATCGCTCAGAAGAAGACCGCAACCGCATCACGCTAGCGCTCTCCACACAGACCAACCCCTTCTTCGTCGAGCTGCGCCACGGCGCACAAGACAAAGCCAAGGAACTCGGCGTTCCGCTGGATATCCAGGACGCCTCCGATGACCCCGCCCAACAGGTGAACCAACTGGGTAATGCCACTTCCATGGGCGCCAAGGTTCTCGTGGTCAACCCCACCGATTCCGATGCCGTGGCCCCAGCGGTGCGTGGCATCAAAAATGACAGCGTCCCCGTCATTGGCGTGGACCGGGACGTCAACGGAGTAGATCTGGACTCCATGGTGGCTTCCGATAACGTCGCCGGTGGCGCGCAGGCCGCGGATACGCTCGCCAAGTCCATCGAGAAAAAGGGCGATATTCTCATCCTGCAAGGCACGGCTGGTACTTCGGCCTCGCGCGAGCGCGGCAAGGGCTTTGAAGAGCAGATTGCCAGGTACAAGGATATTCGGGTCGTCGGCAAGCAATCGGCGAATTTCGACCGTACGGAGGGCCTCAACGTCGCCACCAACCTGCTGCAGGCCAATCCGAATATTAAGGCGATCTTTGCTGAAAACGATGAAATGGCACTCGGCGCGGTCGAAGCCTTGGGCTCGCGCGCCGGTTCTGAGGTCAAGGTGGTGGCTTTTGATGGCACCTTCGATGGCCTCAAAGCAGTCAAAGATGGCAAGCTGGAAGCTACCATCGCCCAGCAGCCCGCAGAGCTCGGTGCCCACGCCATCGAACAAGCCGCAGCGCTCCTGCACGGTGGCACGGCGGAGAAGAACGTCCCCGTCGAGGTCATCACCGTTACCCGCGACAATGTAGAGGATTTCCAATGAGCAAGCTAACCGTCGTCGGTTCCATCAATGCGGATCTCATCGTGCACGCCGAGCGCCACCCGCAGCCCGGCGAAACCCTGCTGGGCTCCGGCGGCGACATCGTGGCCGGAGGCAAGGGCGCTAACCAGGCCGTCGCGGCCGCGCAGCTGGGCGCCAATGTTGCCTTCGTGGGTGCGGTGGGCTCCGATCCTTATGCCGAGCCCGCCATGCACTACATGCGCACCTCCGGCATCGATCTCGACGCCGTGGAGCAAGCCGATACCAACACCGGCCTCGCCGTCATCACCGTCTCGTCCGATGGCGAAAACACCATCGTCATCTCCCCCGGTGCCAACTCGCTTGTCGACGCCCCCTTTGTCACCGCCCGCACCTCCACCATCGCCGATGCCGATGTGGTCCTCCTCCAAGGCGAGATCCCTGCCTCCGGTTTTCAGGCCGCAGTCGAGGCGGCTCAGGGCCGGGTGGTGGTCAACCTCGCGCCCGTGGTCAAGGTCGACCGTGACTCGCTTCTGCAGGCCGAGCCCCTACTAGCCAATGAACACGAGGCCGGGCTCATCTTGGACCAGCTCGGCCTACCATCTGAAGGCGCCCCGCGCGAGCTCGCCCACCGCCTGATAGAGGCCGGTTTCCGCTCTGTCGTGCTCACCCTTGGTGCCCACGGCGCCTACGTGGCCACTCCGGATGGCGGGACGGATATCCCCACCCCGCGCGTTACCGCTGTGGATACAACCGGCGCCGGCGACGCCTTCGCGGGTGCCTTCTGCGCACAGCTCCTTACCGGTGCTTCGCTCGTCGATGCCGCCACCTTTGCCGCCCGCGTCGGTGCCTTCGCCGCCACCGACAACGGCGCGCAACCGTCCTATCCCACCACTGAATCCGCGTTGCCGGAGGTCACCGATGCGTAAGTCCGGCCTCCTTAATCCCGCGCTCACCAGCGCCATCGCCCGCCTCGGGCACACCGATACCTTTGTCATCGCCGATTGCGGCCTGCCCATCCCCCACGATGTGCCCGTCATCGACCTCACGCTTACCTTCGGCATCCCCACCTTTGCCGATACCCTGGCCGCCCTCCTTGAGGAGATTGTGGTCGAAGCTGGGACCATCGCCGATACCACCCCGCCCGAGGTGCGTTCCCTGCTTCCCGCGGTACCGCTTACCGAGGTCTCCCATGATGACCTCAAGCGCGAAGTCGCCCGCGCCTCCTTCGTCGTGCGGACTGGTTCTACCACTCCGTTTGCCAATGTCATCTTGCGCTCCGGCGTGCCCTTCTAGCATTCGTCGACGCTACAGCGCGGAAGACCAGAACTTCTTCCGCGCCCTACCCCATTTGAAGCAATTCCCCCGCCCGAAAGTTTAAGGCGCTCTCTCCTTCACCCCGCTGGATGCACCAGTACACAACAAGCACGTCTTGCCGAAAACCTCCGCGGTTGTGGCTAAAACGTGCTTGCCTCATTCACCCCTGTTCCGGAGAGCTACTCTCCGAGCAGTTTATCGCGCAGGTTCTTATCCTTCTGCTCGACCTCTTCGGCCATGCGCTTTTGGTAATCCACCATCTTGTCTTGGATGGCGGGGTCACCTGCCCCGAGAATGCGCGCAGCGAGCAGACCGGCGTTCTTCGCACCACCGATGGAGACGGTGGCAACCGGCACGCCGCTAGGCATCTGCACGATGGATAGGAGGGAGTCAAGGCCATCGAGATCTTTCAGTGCGCGAGGGATACCGATAACCGGCAGCGGCGTGGCTGCTGCAACCATACCGGGCAAGTGAGCGGCGCCACCGGCACAGGCGATAATCGCTCTCAGGCCGCGAGTATGGGCTTCTTTCGCATATGCGAGCATCTTTTCTGGGGTGCGGTGGGCGCTGACCACGCCGACCTCGAAGGGAATACCGAAGTCCGCGAGGACCTGTGCGGCGGGTTCAACGGTGGGCCAATCAGAATCGGAGCCCATGATGATGCCTACGTGCGGTTGCATGCTGTCCTTTCTACAAGCAGAGTTTTATGCCCATTCGGCGTGCACAAGGTAGTGCGCGGCCTGGCGGGCGGTGGTCAGGGTCTCGTCGGTGTCCTCACCGGTGACGTTGACGTGGCCAATCTTGCGGCCAGGACGGTGATCCTTGCCGTAGAGGTGAATCTTGGCCTGCGGGTAGCGTTCCATTACTTCACGAACACGCTCCGGCATAGGCATAGCGGGATCTTCGTCAGCGCCCAAGACATTGGCCATGACGGTAACGGGGGCAAGCGCGTCGACCGCGCCTAGAGGGAGGTCGAGCACTGCACGCAGGTGCTGCTCGAACTGAGAGGTAACGCAGCCGTCCTGTGTCCAGTGGCCGGTATTGTGCGGACGCATGGCCAGTTCGTTGACGGAGATTTTCTCGCCCTCGGGCCCGTCAAAGGCGAAGAGTTCTACGGCGAGCACACCGGTCACGCCGAGGGATTCGGCGATGGATAGCCCCAGCTCGCTAGCGCGCTGCGCAAGTTCCGGTGTGAGGCCGGGGGCGGGAGCGATGGCCTCGGCGCAGATGCCGTTTTCCTGGCGGGATTGGGTAATCGGCCATACCTTAGCCTCGCCGGAAGGGCGACGGGCAACGAGGATGGAAAGCTCGCGGGTAAGTTCTACCTTTTCCTCTGCCATCAGCGGGGTTCCGGCCTCGAGTAGCTCGGAGACCAGCTCATAGCAATTTTCGGCCGTAGGGAACCACACGCCCTTGCCGTCGTATCCCCCACGGCGGGCCTTAAGGCACACGCCGCCATCGACGGCGTCGAAAAAGGCGCGGGCATCGGCCACCGAGTCAATGGCGGCAAAGCGCGGCACGGGAGCGCCCAGCGCGGCGAGCTTTTCGCGCATCTTCAGCTTGTCCTGCGCGTAGATGAGGGCGGTGGGCTGGGGCTGGACGTTAAATCCGGCGTCGATAAGCGTAGCGGAGTGCTTATTGGGCACATGCTCATGCTCGAAAGTAATGGCGTCCGCGCCCTCAGCCGCGCCGCGCAACTCCTCCAAGGAGGTGTAATCCCCCAGCACAACGTCAGGGGTGACCTGCGCCGCGGATGAATCCGGCTTGCTGGCCAGAATCCGCAGGTGAATATCGAGTTCCGCGGCGGCCGGCTGCATCATGCGGGCCAGCTGGCCGTCGCCACAAACAGTTACAATAGGTTTTAAGTCACTCACGTTCCTCAATACTAGCCTGGATACTATGTTCACACGTCATACCATCTTCCAAAACTCACTCATGACCGCTTTGCTTGACGGCATCTATGACGGCGAAATGACCATTTCGGAGCTGCTAGGCAAGGGCAACTTCGGCCTCGGCACCTTTGATGGCCTCGACGGTGAAATGATCATCTTGGACGGCACCTGCTACCAGCTGCGTGGCGATGGCTCCGCACAGATTGCGGATTTGGATCAGCGCACGCCCTATGCGGTAGCAACCAATTTTGTTCCACGCATTACTGCCGACGCCCCCGCGGGCCTGCACCGCGATCAGCTTTCCTCGTTCATCGATAAGCTCGAGCCTTCCGCCAACTACATGTACGCGGTGCGTATCGTGGGCACCTTTAAGGAGGTGACCACCCGCACGGTGGCCAAGCAAGAAAAGCCCTATCCTCCGATGTCCGAAGCCGTTGGTGGCGATAAGGAGCTGCATTTTAAGGACGTCGAGGGTGTCATCGGTGGGTTCCGCACCCCCGTGTATGAAAAGGGAATCTCGGTACCGGGCTGCCACGTGCACTTTATCGACGCCGCCCGCACCTCCGGCGGCCACGTGCTGGACTACATAGTGGATAAGGCAACGGTTGAGCTCTGCCCCGCCTCCGACCTAGAGCTGCGCCTGCCACTGACACAGGAATTTGGGCGCGCCAACCTCTCCCCCGAGGACCTGGATAGCCAGCTGCACACCACCGAGGTTAAAACCAAGGGCGATCATTAATAATCTCGGCCACGCGCTTGGGTTTGGCCACGTTGGGAAAATACATGGCTCGGTCCCAGCCGTGAATGGCTAGGGACACCCCGCCCCGGCGCTTGCGGGCGCCGCGGATATCCTGCAGTGGAATCGAATCGATATTGCGGCCCTCGCGCGCGATGACGCGCCTATTAGTCACGATGAAGCGCTTGCGGCGGGCCTTATAAAGAGGAATGAGAAAGCGCCAGATTCCCAGCAGCGCCCACACCGCGACGAGGCCATTGCGCAGCATCGGGTCTACTGCTTGGACATCGCACCAGCCAATGGCAATCCACAGCAGGCCGGTGATGAGGATGAGCTCGAGGAAGGGGAAAATCAGCGCGCGAAACGGCGCGGAGACATCCGCACGTTTGACCTCTCCTTGGCCCATCTTCATTAGTCCCATAGCTATGGATGCTACCTCGCGTGTCTACCGTGTAGGTCTACTGCTGCGGACGCAGGTGCGTGACATCACCCGCGGAGTAGTACTCGCCGGCGACCATGATGCGGCCGTCCTCGCCGATGTCATCGACGTGACCAGTGACATCGCCGGACGGAGTTTCCAAGCGCACCTCTTGGCCAAGCGAAGAACAGACCGCACGGTAATCGCGCAGGAGCTGCGGATCTTGGTTCTCCCACTGCACAATACGACGGCGCAGGTTCTTCAGCACGGTAATGACCAGCTCGGTGCGGCCAGTATCACGGCCTTCGAGCGCGAGCGAGGTGGCCTTTTCAATCGGCAGGTCCTCGCGGGTCAAGGTGACATTGATGCCCATGCCTACGACGACGCGCGCGGATGGTGCGGCGCCGCCTACTGCCTTATTTACCTCTGCCTTGTTGACTTCAGCCTTATTTACTTCGGCCTTATTAACCTCCGCCTTGTTGACTTCGGCCTTGCCTAGCCCCACCTTGGTGAGCTCGGTCTTAGGCGCGGCCTTGAAAGCCTGGCCCACGGGACCAGCTTCGGCGAGGATGCCGCACAGTTTATTACCGTCGATATGCACATCATTCGGCCACTTCAGTACGGTCCCCTCGATCGAATCGGTAACTGCGAGACCCGCGGCTAGCGGCAGGGTGCCCAGGTGTTCGAGGGAACCCGGCAGCAGGAGCACGGAGAAGATAACCTGGGAGCCGGCCGGCGCGGTCCAGGAGCGGCCGAGGCGGCCCTTACCGGAAAGCTGTTCGTCGGCAAGCAGCACGGTGCCATCCGCAACGTTGGTGGCTTGCATCAAATCGGTATTGGTGGAGCCGGTCTTTTCCACGAAATCGATGGTGGTGAAATCGTCCGCCAGCGCTGTGCGAATGCGTTCCAAATCAAGTGCAGTCATAAGCTTCAAGGATACCGGCCACCAATGGTGCTAGTGTGTTGCGCATGGCAAAGGTCACTTTTGAAAAGGTCAACATCACCTACCCCGGCGCGAGCGCGCCCACGGTAAAGGACTTGGACCTCGAAATCGCAGACGGCGAATTCTTAGTCCTCGTTGGCCCCTCGGGCTGCGGCAAGTCCACCACGCTGCGTGCCTTAGCGGGGCTGGAACCTACATCCAGCGGCCGCATCACTATCGATGGCAAGGATGTGACCACCCTGGAACCGGGCGATCGCGATATCGCCATGGTTTTTCAGAACTATGCCCTCTACCCGCACCTGACGGTGGAGGAAAACATGGGCTTTGCATTGAAGCTGGCGAAGCTCCCCAAGGCCGAAATCAAGGCCAAGGTACACCAGGCGGCGGAGACGCTCGGCCTGACCGAGTACCTCAAGCGCAAGCCCAAAGATCTTTCGGGCGGCCAACGTCAGCGAGTGGCCATGGGCCGCGCTATTGTGCGCGACCCGAAGGCCTTCCTCATGGATGAGCCGCTATCCAACCTGGATGCCAAGTTGCGCGTGCAAACCCGCGCCGAGCTGGCCAACCTGCAGCAGCGCCTGGGTACGACGACGGTGTATGTCACCCACGACCAGGTTGAAGCAATGACCATGGGCGACCGCGTAGCGGTGCTCAAAGACGGTAAGTTGCAGCAGGTAGCTCCACCACGCGAGCTTTATGACGCCCCCGCGAACGAATTCGTCGCCGGCTTCATCGGCTCGCCGGCCATGAATATCTTTGACTACAACGGGTCCCGCGTAGGCGTGCGCCCAGAAAAGATGTTTATCAATAAAGGGCCGGTGGGCTTCCAAGGCGTGGTGGATATTGTGGAAGAGCTGGGAGCCGAGTCCTATGTCTACGTCACCGTTGGTGACAATCGCCTAGTTGCCCGCGCCGAAGGTACTCCACCGCAGCGCGGCGAAGAGGTGGTGCTGACTTTCAATCCTCGCGAGGCCCACCGCTTCGATCCGGAAACGGGCCGCCGCATCGCGCAGCACTAGTTCCAGCGGAGGCTAAGCCGCGGAAAACGCTGGGATGCAGGTACGCGTCCCCACCACCCACAGCCTCTTTTCTACCCCCGTTTAGAGTTAAATAGGCCAAAATCATCCACCTTTTGGTTTCCGTATTTTAGGTTTAAAGAACCGAAAGTTTTCCGAAAGGTGAATTCCATGAAGAAATTCCTGCTTCGCACCACCGTTGCGACTACCGCAGTATTGGCACTGGCCGGCTGCTCTTCTTCCTCTTCCGATTCCGCCGAGGGCGGTTCTTCTGAGGGCAACGCGGATGCGCACGGCCCTATCACCTTTGCCATGGGCAAAAATGACACGGACAAGGTGACCCCCATCATCGAAAAGTGGAACGAGCAACACCCAGACGAGAAGGTCACGCTCAAAGAGTTGGCAGGCGAAGCCGACGCACAGCGCGAGACCCTAGTGCAGTCCCTGCAGGCGGGCAGCGATGATTACGATGTCATGGCCCTCGACGTGGTGTGGACCGCAGAGTTCGCCGCCAACCAGTGGCTCCAGCCGCTCAATGGTGACTTTGAAACCAATACGGATGATCTTTTGCCGGCCACCGTGGAGTCTGCCACCTATAACGATGTGCTCTACGCCCTGCCGCAAAACACCAACGGACAGCTGCTTTTCCGCAATACCGAACTCGCGGATAAGGCGCCGGAGAAGTTCGCGGACCTTAAGTCCGCGTGCAAGGCACTGGACAAGGGCAAGGACTGCCTGACCACCCAGTTCAAGCAGTACGAGGGCTTGGCACTCAACACCGCCGACTTTATGGAAGGTTGGGGTGGTTCTGTCCTGGATAAAGACGGCAACGTCACCGTGGATTCCCAGGAGGCCAAGGACGGCCTGCAGGCCATGGTGGATGCCTACAAGGAGGAGACCATTTCCAGGGACTCCACCGCCGCCACCGAAGAAGAAACCAATATGGCCTTTACTGAAGGCAAGACCGCCTTCGCCATGAACTGGCCATATATGTACTCCAACGCGGTGGATGCCGGCATCGACGTCGAGGTTCAGGCCCCGCTGGGCAAGGACGGCGTAGGCGTGTCCACGCTGGGTGGCTATAACAACGGCATCAATATCAACTCCAAGAATAAGGGCACTGCGCTCGACTTCATGAAGTTCATCATCAACGAGGACAACCAGAAGTCTTTTGCGGAGCAGTCCTTCCCGCCGGTCTTGGCTTCCATCTACGATGACCCGCAGCTGCAGCAGGAATTCCCGTACCTGCCAGCACTCAAGGAATCTCTGGAGAACGCGGCACCGCGCCCGGTTTCCCCGTTCTACTCGGCGATTTCCAAGGCCATCCAAGACAATGCCTATGCTGCATTGACGGATGGCAAGTCGGTGGATGATGCCACCGCCGATATGAAGGCGGCCATCGAATCGGCTTCCCAGGGCTAAACGCCCAATCCGGGTGAGGTAGGCGGACACCCCCGCTGCCTCACCCTTTGTGGTTTTTCACTCCCCTAATGGGGATAGAATCTAGCCAATACTTAGCATTTCTTGAACAGAAAGGCGGTCCAGCGTGGCTATAGCTTCGCCGACTGCGTCCAAGGGGGCGCCGAAGGGGGCGTCGGCAAGCGCGCCGAAGCCCCAGCGCAAGAATTATCGGCGCGTGGCCGGGCTGATTGCCCCAGCGCTCATAGTGCTCGCCGTCATCATCGGCTACCCCATCATCCGCGCCATTGTCCTGTCCTTCCAAGGCAATAGGCAGCTCAACCCGCAAACGGGGCTTTTTGAGGAGGGCGGTTTTGCCGGGCTGGAAAATTACCTGTACTGGATCAATAACCGGTGTGTTTCCGGCACTGGCCAGATCTCTACCTGCCCGCCGGGGGTTATCGCCACGGACTTTTGGCCGGCGGTAAAGATTACGCTCTTTTTCACCGTCGTTACCGTGCTACTGGAGACCATCCTGGGCATGCTGATGGCGCTCATTATGAATGGTGAGTACCGCGGCCGCGGCCTCGTGCGCGCTGCGGTACTTATTCCCTGGGCCATTCCTACGGCCGTCACGGCCAAGCTATGGCAGTTCATGTTCGCCCCGGAGGGCATCATCAACTCGCTGCTTGGTGCGAACATTGCTTGGACCACGGACCCTTTCTACGCTCGCCTGGCTGTCATCATCGCGGACGTATGGAAGACAGCACCATTCATGGCGCTGCTCATCCTGGCTGGCCTGCAGATGATTCCGAAAGACGTCTACGATGCCGCCCGCGTGGACGGCGCCAACCGTATCCAGACTTTCTTCCGCATCACCCTCCCGCTGG
>ERZ1031327.60-NODE-60-length-18542-cov-19.245091_pt1 | contig 18542 bp, 14 predicted proteins | sample MGYA00518211_ERZ1031327 | MGnify/ENA primary metagenome ERZ1031327 (study PRJEB33718, sample SAMN03159839) | human skin metagenome | collected 2014-02-25 | study: EMG produced TPA metagenomics assembly of the PRJNA266117 data set (Human skin bacterial metagenome...
GACCCTGCATAGTGAGCACCGCTGAGCTAAATCAGTCCGTCGTGTGGAACACCGCCGACAAGTACCTGCGCTCCATCGTCGAGCCGGAGGACTACGGCGACTACATTCTTCCGCTGACTGTCTTACGCCGCCTCGAGTGCATCTTGGCTCCTACCAAGGACAAGGTTGTAGAGCTGGCCATCAAGCTCAACGCCGAAGGCATGAGCGAGGCCTACCTGGATTGGGAAGTGGAGTCGCAATTTAGCCTGTCCTTCTACAACACCTCGCGGCTGGATCTCACCCGCATCGCTGAGACCGATGATCACGTGTTCGACTCCCTTATGGATTATGTGGGCGCGTTCTCACAAAGCGTGCGCGATATTTGGGACGCATTCGACTTCGCGGTCAAGATGCGCACTCTCGATCAGGCTGGTCGCCTGTGGCCGGTGGTCAAGCACTTTTCCACCATTGACATGTCTGTGGAGGCACTACCCGACGCGCAGATGGGTGACCTGTTCGAGCACGTCATGTACCGCGCTTTTAACACTAAGGGCAAGGCTGCGGGTGCCTTCTACACCCCGCGTGATGCGATTCGTCTTATGGTGGACATTCTCTTTGGATCCGACGATCTGGGCTTAACCTCGCCGGGTGCTTCGCGCACCGTCTACGACCCCACCGCAGGCACCGGCGGCATGTTGCTCGTAGCCGAGCGCGCGCTGAAGGAACTCAACCCCAACATCGAGGTCAACCTTGCAGGCCAGGAGCTGATGTCCACCGGCTACGCCATTGGCAAGGCCGACCTGCTCATTCAGGGCGGTGAACCGGACGCGATCCGCCACGGGGATACGTTGCTGACAGACCTGTACGAGGGCGAGCAGTTCGAGTACATCCTGTCCAACCCTCCGTTTGGGTCTGACTGGTCGGTGCAACAATCATCAGTCAAGGAGCAGGCCAAGGTACCGGGTTCGCGCTTTAGCCACGGCCTACCTAATAAGGGAGATGGCCAGATGCTGTTTCTCTCCCACGTGGCTTCCAAGCTCATGCCCGCAGGTAAGAACGGTTCCGGGGGGCGTGGTGCGGTGGTGTCCAACGGCTCGCCACTGTTTACAGGTGGCCCCGGATCAGGCCCTGACCAGATCCGCGCCTGGCTGCTAGAAAACGACCTAGTGGACGCGATTATTCAGCTGCCCACCAACATGTTCTACGGCACGGGTATTTCCACCTACATCTGGATTCTGGACACCAATAAGGAAGACCACCGCAAGGGCTTTGTACAGCTTATTGATGCCTCCGAGTGCTGGTCTGTGCCCGATAAAGGCCTAGGAGATAAGCGCCGCGAGATGCGCGAGGCCGACCGCACCAAGGTGCTGGAGACCTACAGTGCTTTTGCCGATAGCGACATGTCCAAGGTGCTCACCCCAGACGAGCTGGGCTTCCGTGATGTGAAGGTGACCAAGCAAGCACGCCTAGGAGTCCACGTCACCGACGACGCAATTGCTGAGGTACTGGAGCACAAGCAGGCCGTTAACGAACACGCCGACGTGGTACGCGCGGTAGCTAACACTTCCTACAACGACCTACCAGACACGCTCAAGGCCGCGGCTAAAAAACACGGCGTGAAGATGCCCGCCACGCTTATCGACACCATCTCCAAGGCCATCGCCGTCCCCGACAACGAAGCCGAGCCAGCAGTTGACCGCAAGGGCACCCCAGTTCTTGACCCGTCATTCAACATGACTGAGCGCGTGCCACTTACCGAAGACATCGACGAGCACATGCAGCGCGAAGTGCTCCCCTTCGCACCTGATGTCACCTGGGATGCAACCAAGGCCGTCACCGGCTACGAGATCCCGTTTAAGCGCGTGTTCTACACCCCAGAGCCGGTTCGTCCTTTGGAGGAGATTGACGCTGATGTGTCTGTGGTGATGGGGCGTCTGGCCGAGAAGTTTGCGGGGGTGCGAGAGTGAGCACGACTAAGATCAGATCGGTCCCAATATCACTTCTCGGCGAGGTCACGCTCGGGAAGATGGTGCAACCCACTAGGAAGAATGAGACCGACGAACTTCGCCCGTATCTTCGTGCGGCTCACCTGCCCGCCCCAGGCACCCTCTCACTCGATGTGAGTGAACAGCAGATGTACTTTTCGCCCGCCGAACTGGACCGTCTCGACCTCCAAAAGGACGACGTGGTGATTGTTGAAGGCGGGGCGGGTTATGGTCGTTCCGCTTACCTGGACGATAACCTGGACGGGTGGGGGTTCCAAAACTCTATCGTTCGTGTTCGTCCCTATCCGGACGTGTCGGTGGGGAGGTACGTCTACTACGCACTCCAGCACGCCCAAGCAGACCGACAAATTGAACTGGAGGTAAGCACAGCGACGTTGCCCCACTTCACCGCCGAAAAGGTGGGCCGCTTTCGGCTCCCGTTGCCCCCGCTCGAAACCCAGCGCGCCATCGCTGACTACCTCGACCGCGAAACCGCCGAGATCGACGGCATGCGCGCCGATTTGGACGAGATGGAGCGGCTGCTGACGGAGCGACGCACAAGTGTCATTGAGGATGCGCTTAAGGAAGCTGCAAAGCACGGGACTATCCCTCTTGGATACGTAGCCACCACCATTGCTGGGGGAACTCCCTCAACGTCAAACTCGTCCTATTGGTGCCGCGACGATGAAGAAGGACATCCCTGGGTGACAATTGGGGATATGAGTTCTACCCCCGTCGTAACAACGACGGAAAAGCAGGTTACCGAGGCAGGTATTGGTGCTGCCCGTCTTTCAGTCGGTGAACCCGGCACCATCTTGTTTGCGATGTATGGGGCCACCCTTGGTGCAGTTTCAAGGCTTGGTCTAACTGCCAGTTGGAATCAGGCTATCCTCGGTATCTTTCCCGATGAATCAGTCGTATCTCCAGACTTCTTGGAGTCGTCCTTAATTGCATCAAAGAAGCATTTAGTTACTCTCCACAGGGGAAACACACAAAATAACTTGAACGCTGAGCAGGTCAAAAGCCTCCGCATCCCCCTCCCTCCCGTTGCTGAACAACACCGCATCGCTGCCGAGATTGACCACGAGACCGCTGAGATTGATTCAATGTTGAAGGACATCACGGCGTTGCGGGACTTGCTTGCAGAGCGTCGCGCAGCTCTGATTTCTGCGGCAGTGACCGGCCAGATTGATATTCCTGTCTCCCCTACTCACAAGGACGAACCTCATGCCTAAACGTGACATTATGCGCGAAGAGCGCTTGGAAGAAACTATCTGCGAGTCGCTTAAAGCTAGCGGGTGGATCTATGAGCCGGGGATGAAGGACACCGGCTGGGATGCACGGCTTGGCCTGTTCCCGGCTGACGTGTTGCACTGGCTTTCCACCCAATACTCGGAGGACTATGCCAAGGCGGTACCGCAGGATGCACCTGAGGCAACGCGGGAGAATGCGGAGAGGTTGCTGCTGGAGTACGTCGCCAAGCGGCTCGAATCCGCAACGCGCAAGGACGCACAAACTGGCCGCATCCGTGGTGGTCTGCTCGGTACCCTGCGAGAGGGCTTTAAGTACGCGCAGCCTAACGCGCGCTCAGCTACCTTTGGCCCCATGGTGGCATTCCCACCGGCTAATCCCCTCAGTGTGTCTGCTGCCAAGCGAGCACAGGACAACCGTCTGCGTATTATCCGTCAGGTGCACTTTGATACCACCAGCGGCGAGACACTGGATCTGGTGGCTACGGTCAACGGCATTCCGGTAGCGACCTTTGAGTTGAAGACGGATAACACGCAGTCAGTGGCTCATGCGATAAAGCAGTACCGCAAGGATCGTGTGCCGTCGAAGAATCGCCGAGTAATCCTGCCGGGGCGCGCATTAGTTCACTTCGCGGTGTCGAATGACGAGGTGTACATGACCACTGCGCTGAAAGGCAACGACACGAGGTTCCTGCCGTTTAATCAGGGACATGATGGCGCTGGTGGCAACCCGCCAGTAGCGGGCAAGTCTGCTACCTCGTATCTGTGGGAGAGGGTGCTACAGCCTAGGCTCCTGCTGCGCATCTTGAGTGATTTCGCAGTGTGGGAGCCGGATTCTAAGTCAAAGCGGGGTGCGAAAGGTACCTTGATTTTCCCGCGCTTCCACCAGCTGCGCGCGGTAGAGAAAGTCACCACCGATGTAGCCGAGCGCGGCGCTGGCGGGCGCTACCTTATTGAGCACTCCGCAGGCTCTGGCAAGACCAAGACTATTGCGTGGCTAGCCCATCGTTTGATTAGGCAGGTAGCCCAGGCCGGCACCAAGACCTTTGATTCCGTCATCGTCGTTACTGACCGCACTGCGCTAGATACCAATATCCGCCAAGACATGCAAGCGCTCGCCGCTTCACGCGGCCTAGTGGTCTCCGTGGGCGAAAATTCCGGCTCGAAGTCACCCCAGCTACAACAGGCGTTGGTAGAGGGCGGCCACATCATCACCTGTACGTTGCAGACATTCCCGTATGTGCTCTCGCTCCTGGATAGTGACCCAGATATTCAAGGACGCAACTGGTGTGTGATTGCCGATGAGGCACACTCCTCACAAACCGGTTCTTCTGCCTCGGCGCTGCGTGAACTGCTGGCCGAAGTCGACGTGAATGAGACCGAGGAATACACTGCCGATGACCTGCTTGAGCTGCGCCAGGAGGCAGTAGCTAATGCTTCCAATATGACGTTCGTGGCGTTTACTGCCACTCCCAAGGGCAAGACCCTGCGCCTGTTCGGTTCGCGGACCCCGGATGGCCACTACGTCGCTTTCGACACGTATCCCATGGGCCAGGCTATTGCCGAGGGCTTCATCATGGACGTGCTTACCAACTACTCCACCTACACCATGTGGGCGGAAGTCCGCGATGAATTGGGCCGAACCGAAGAGGTAGATCAGTCCGCCGCAGTCACGGACATGGTGCGTTTCGTCCGCCTGCATCCGACCTCCATTGCCCAAAAGGTCGAAGTCGTTGTAGAGCACTTCCGCCGCAACGTTGCGCACCACCTTGATGGTCAGGCCCGTGCCATGGTGGTGACCTCCTCGCGCAAGGCAGCGGTGCACTGGTCCCGCGAAATGAACCGCTACATCACCGCGAAGGGCTACGGGTTCCATTCGCTGGTGGCTTTCTCCGATTCCGTAACCATGGAAGACGAGCCGGAACCAGTGACCGAGGTAAGCCTTAACGGCGAGTCCGACGTGGAAGGCGCGTTTAAGGATGATGCCCTGCCTTACCGCGTGCTCATTGTGGCGAATAAATTCCAAACCGGCTTCAACGAGCCGCGCCTATGCGCGATGTACGTGGACAAGCACCTCTCTGGCGTGGCAACAGTACAAACCCTCTCTCGCCTGAACCGGATCTATCCGAAGAAGCCCGCTCCGATGGTGGTCGATTTCGTTAATGATCCCGAGCTCATTGAGGCTGACTTCAAGCGCTACTACCAAGGCGCATCGATCGATACCGACATTGACCCGAACTCGCTGCACACGCTTGCCGACGAACTCGATACCGCCGGTTATTACGATCCCGACGAAATGAACAAGGTCGCCGAAGCCTATATGGCCGGCGAAGATTCGGAGAAGCTACGCGGCGCAGCTGACGAAATCCTTAGCCGCTGGCGCGCCGACCGCAAGTCAACCGATAAGGACTCCGTCGAACACGCCAAAGACTTCAAGGCACACGTACTCAAGTATCGGCACGCCTATGATTTCCTCTCGCAGATCATTGCTTACGCCGATGCCGACGTATCTCGCCGCGCCATGCTGTGCAGCGTTCTGGAGCCGAATCTGCACGTCACAGAGAACGTCGAGGACGAAGATTTCCTAACTGGCGTCACGTTGGCAGGCGTGGCCATTGCCCAAGGCGAAGTCGAAGAAGACCACCGCGTTTCCGATACCGAGCCAGAGCCGCTCAAGGTACCGGAGTTCACGGTCCGTCTCGGCGAGCCCCAAACTCCGTTGCGCAGTGCATTCGATGAAGCTGTAGAGAAGGTCAATGACCTGTTCTCACTCGCGGGTGTCGACGTCGATAGCAGCGAAACCGGACAGATGATTGTCGCCGCATGGGGAACCCTCTCCAAGCAGCCGGTTGCGGTAAAGCTCGGCAAGGAAAATACCAAGGAGCAGCTGAAGCGCTCCAAGAAGTTCAAGACCGAAGCCACGCGTGCAATCTTTAGCGGGATTGAACAGCGCAAGCAGCGCGACGCTCTGGTTTCTAGCGACCGCAATGTTCTCGAGAGTCTGGTCGATGCCTTGGCTAACATCATGTCGTCGGCGAACGAAACTGGGCAGCTAGAAGAAGGCTAATAGAAGGAGTGGCCTTGCGGAAGTATCCAAGCATGAACTTTCAGCCGGGCCGGTCGCCTTTCAAGCGTCAAAGCCAGTCTACTGATTCATCCTTCCAAAGACGTCGATGTTGCTGGAGGCTTCGTCTATTTAAGCGATCCGCGCTCTGCAGCATCGCCCTGACCCGCAGCATTGCGTACTTGCAGAGCACCAACAAACCCCAAAGCTAGGAATGCGGACGCAGCAAGAAGGGAGTAGACATCGGCGTCAGTATGGTTGCTGGCAGTGCTACACCATGCCGTCCAAGACGATAGCACCGAGGCCGACGGAGAGAACCGCGAGATCTATCCAGCCTCGCCGAGTAGGCGCTACGCCCTTTTCAGTGTCAGCCTCGGTCATCGTTAGTCGCCTGCTACAGCTTGAGACTTTGCTTCTTGGGTCTCGCTAATGGCATTGCCAAGCGCTGCAATGAATGCAATTAGGCCCACCGTGATGAGAATGTGTCCAAGACCAGCGATACCAGAAATCATTGCAGAGGACTCCTCCCCTAGTACGGTCAGACATCCGTGCCAGATCATGACACCAACGGTAACGACCACACCGACGTTATAGAGCCAGAAGAATGCGTTGAACTGACCGCGGCTGCGCGACAGACCAAAGACTTTCTCCAATACCAAAAAGATAAGGCTCATCATGAAACCGAGCGCTAGCAAGTGAGTGTGCGCCACGCTGAGCTGAGTGAACTCACCCGCGGGGAATTCATTGGCACGCGTGAATTCACGGTAGAATACGCCAGCACCCAAGCCCAACACGAGGTAGAAAATAGATGCCCAATACAAAGCTTTCATGGTCATTCTCCTTCCCAACCGCTGCCACGGCTGGATTAGCGATGGATCAAATACTCTAAGGACTCATCTTTCTGCATTCGTCCCCATTTTGAATCACAGGGCTGGTTGAAGCTGCAATCAACCAGTCGGTTGACTGTTTGGTCCATTAGATAAAGGGGGGCCGACCCTCATTAGGGATTTCATCAATAACCACCGCATCCTCCAAACACCGGCTCAAGGGTCCTAAAAATTTACTGCACGTTTACATCGATCCCAAGTTTTCTTAACTTTAGTGCAGTTAGATTGATGTTCCTGATCACTACTCTCTCTGGAGGAACTCCCACGATGAAGTCGAAGCACACTTCTCTCTCTGCCATAGCCCTTGCTTCAACCGTCCTTCTTACTTCGTGCGGTGAGCCTGCGTCCAACCAAGAAGATTCACAGGCGACCAGCGATTCAACCTCCATTACCGTCTATACTTCCGAACCAGAAGAAAAGGTCGATGAGATCAATGCGGCCTTCAATGAGGAATACCCCGATATCGAGGTCAATGTATACCGCGCTGGCACCGGTGATTTGAACGCCCGCATCTCTTCAGAGAAGCAATCTGGCGACATTGAAGCAGATGTTTTCTGGGCGGCCGATGCGCCTACCTTTGAAAATTACGCCGAGGATGGCGACCTCATTGAGCTGGCCGATGTCGATTCCGATGACATCATCGACGAAGCCAAGGACGACGAGAATTTTTATGTTGGCACGCGCATAATCCCTACTGTAATTGCTTATAACACCGACGAAATCGCAGAAGGGGATGCCCCGACCTCGTGGGCGGATCTCACCGATCCGAAGTACAAGGACAAACTCGTCCTGCCGAACCCAGCGGTCTCAGGTGCAGCGGCTTTCAACGCCTCTGCGTGGAAGAATAATTCGGATCTCGGAGAAGCGTGGATCGAAAATCTGGGCAAGAATTCCCCGATGATCGCAGAGTCCAATGGCCCTACCTCCCAGGAAATCGCCTCCGGTTCCAAGCCCGTGGGCGTGGTCGTCGATTACTTAGTCCGCGACCTGGCGGATAAGGGGTCCCCAGTTGCCCTCGCCTACCCCACCGAAGGATCACCGTATATTTCTGAGCCTGCGGGCGTATTCAAGGACTCCAAGGAACAAGAAGCAGCACAGAAATACATCAACTTCCTGCTTTCAAAGAAGGCACAAGAAATCGCCGTCGAGCAGTCGTACCTCCCGGTGCGTGAGGACGTGGGAACCCCAGCGGACACCCCTGAACTCACAGACATTGAGCTCATGGACCAGGACTTGGGGAAAATCACCAAGGATAAAGACGCGGCCGTCGAGGTATTCCAAAAGGCAGTGTCTTCCTAGTTCTTGGTGACCAACTTGTTGAAAAATCCCTCCGTAACCGCGCTACGCGTTGGCGTGTGGCTGGTTGCCATTGGCCTGTTCATCGCGCCTTTGGCCCTTGTTGTCTCTCTTGCACTGGGCGGAAACCAAATTCCCATCCTGCTAGAGCAAGGGCTCGGCATCGCTACATGGAATTCGCTATTTTCCACGGCGCTTTCGGCTCTCGCCGCCGTCATCATCGGCACCGTTATTGCCATCACGCTAGACCGCACAGATATCTACGGCTCTTCGGTACTGCGCTTATTCTTGCTTTCGCCCCTCTTGGTTCCGCCATTTATCGGAGCGATCGCCTGGATTCAACTCTTCGGCCCGAATCAGGGCTTGAATAAGCTCTTTGAGTTCGAAATATGGAATATCTACGGCGCAGACGGGGTCATTGCGCTGATGACTATCCATTCTTTTCCCACGGCATATGTCATCATTTCTTCAAGCTTGCGCTCCATCTCCCCCGATTTTGAGCTAGCCGCCCGAGTATCTGGGGCTTCCGTGATGACAGTTCTGCGCACGGTCACCCTTCCACTCCTGCGCCCCGCGCTATTGTCCGCGTTCACTCTCACAGCAATTGCTAATCTGGCTGATTTCGGCATTCCCGCTATTATCGGATCGCCGGCTCGGTTCGAAACGCTCGCGACGATGATTTACCGGTTCATTGATTCCGGCACCGTATCCAACCCCTTACAAGTGGTCTCGACCATCGGCGTTGTCCTCTTATTTTTGGGAATCGGCGCAGTAATCATGGACTATCTCACCTCCCTGAAAAACTCGTCTTCTACACATGACTCCGGAAGTCCGGCGCGTTTCGCACTGCATTCGGCGCGCTGGCCGGTCACGATCATCATGTGGGTGTGCGGGCTCGCCATTTCCATTGGCCCAATTCTCGGTTTGGCCTACCGCGCATTGCTGCCAGCTCCTGGGGTTCCATTTACCTTAGAAACCATCTCGCTGGCGAACTTTAGCAGCGCTTTATCCAACCCGCGCGTCATCGACGGACTCAGTAATTCCGCATTTCTGTCAATAACCGCCGCGATAATCTGCGGGGTTCTTGGTTGGGTCATCGGAATTCTAGTGACCCGGACTCAGGCACGAGGAAATACGCTTTTAACCCTTTCTGCGCTGCTACCGAGCGCGCTGCCTGGGCTTATCATCGGTGTCGCCTGGCTGATTGCCGGGCGCTATACCGGGCTGTATAACACCATTTGGATAATCCTTATCGCCTACGTCTGTGCTTTTACCGCACTCGTTGTCCAGGCCGTGCGTGCCCCGCTAATAAGCACCCCGGTCACCGTGGAAGAAGCAGCGCGCATTTCCGGCGCCACGCCGCTTAAGGCGCTATTTACTACCACCGGCGCGATGACCATTCCAGCGGCGATATCCGGTGCGGTGCTCGTAGCGGTGACCGCGATCCGAGAACTTACTATTTCCGTACTCCTCGTCGCACCCGGAACGACAACACTGGGTGTCCAAGTCTTCAACCTGCAACAGGCAGGAAATTATAACCAGGCATCGGCACTCGCCCTGCTCTTTGCGCTACTTGGCATCATTGCCGTCGCACTGACTATCCGTGCTCCCAAGGTAAGGACTTAATAATGGCGAAAATTGCAGCGTCCCACCTCACGGTCACTTTTCCGGACGGAACCACCGGCCTGCGCGATATCAACCTCTCCATCGAACCTGGGGAACTCATTGCACTCGTTGGCCCGTCAGGCTCCGGTAAAACCACGCTCTTACGCACCATCGCTGGTTTTATTTCTCCATCGTCAGGTGAGCTTTACATAGATGGCCGGCAGATGACTGCTATTCCTCCCGAGAAACGCAGCATCGGCATGGTCTTCCAACAGCACGCAATCTGGCCGCACATGTCTGTTAAAGACAATGTTGGCTACCCGTTGCGCCAAGCGAAAGTAGCAAAGCCCGAGCGCGAAGAGCGCATTTCTGAGACTTTAGCTCTCGTGGGCCTGCCAGGATTCGAGAACCGTACTCCGGACAGCCTTTCTGGTGGGCAGCGCCAGCGCGTTGCGCTGGCCCGGGCGATCGTTGCTAATCCCAAGGTTTTATTACTGGATGAAGCTCTTTCAGCCCTCGATGAACCATTGCGCGATAATTTGCGCCGCGAGCTGGTAACCCTGACGCAAAAGCAACGCCTAACCACGGTGCACGTCACCCACGATCGCGCCGAGGCGCTGGCAATCGCAGATAGAGTCGTGGTTCTAGATGGCGGCGAAATCCAGCAGATTGCTACCCCACAACAGCTGCTGGAAAATCCCGCAAGCCCGCTGGTCGCGGGTTTTATTGCGGATGCCACAATAGTCCAGGCCGCTATCTCAGGAGGCCGCGTCGAGTGCCCAACCCTTGGCATTTCTTGGCCATTGAGTGAAGTCTCCGTGCGGGGCGAAGGCACTAAGGCCGCCATCTTACCGCACCACGCAACAATCGTGGAGGAAAACCATCCAGGTGCCACGGTTCCAGCAGTAGTTGACTCTGCCATTTACGAAGCCGGCCACTACTCCGTTACCGCCACCCATGGATCGGGAACCACAATCCGCACCACCGCGGACGATAAGCCAGCGATGGGACAAACGGTGCGCATCCGCTTCGCGCCGCCCTTGGTTTTTTAGTTCACCACCCCGCAAGAACTATGACCAGCTCAGCGATTGCACGGTGCCGCCGTTTTGCAGCGGTTACACCCGCCGTCTTAAGCATAAAATTTTAGGCTAATACCGATCACAGCCGACACGGAACGCTGGTTATCACACCCATCTTCATCACCATGCTCTCAGAAGGCAGTGTCGTATATTGTCTGAATCCGCTTGAGCTCTAAGCCATAAGTGAGAGCACTAAGCAATCTTCCATTGACCTTAACGGCGTAGAAATTTCGATATACCGCGCCAACAATCCGGATGACGCCAGCATCCCGCTAGTCCGCTGGGAAAGACTAGTTATCGTTGGAGGAGCACCTGCTGGTGACCGTCGCAGAATGTTCCGCAGTGAACGTAGACATCGTAAACTCCCGGCACGCGGAGCCAAAGGCGTTTGACGTGCATGTGGAAGGCGACCGCGTAAACGAAGATGGCGCATCTCGTCTGTCCGAGGTTCGCGTGGGCTTTGATCTATCTTTCCCAGATACACCCGAGGGCAACCCAGCCCGCAGGATGGTGGACAACCTGATTCGCATCTCCCACGAGAAGGACTGCACGGTATCGCGCACGGTTGAGAACCCCACGCGGGTGAAGTTCAGCAACGACTCGAAATAGTTCCCCGGTGTAAATGCGCGACATGCGGTTTCGCTCCGGGGATGACCCCAGACCCGCTGCTATGGTGCAGTAGTTAACTACTGTGACAAATGTGATTACTGCAGGAGCTCAACATGTCACCATCTTTCTCCCGTCGCGGCCTTTTTAAGGCCAGCGCTCTCGCCATGACCGCAGGCGTTATCGGCGCTGCCGCACCGAATGCAGCGGCACTCGGACCGGTGCGCGGCACCATCATTGATTTCTCCGCCGGCGTACCTTCCCCGCAGGCAATTAAGAATGCCGGCCATATGGGTGCGATTCGGTACGTCTCTGACAAACGCCCCGGCGCAGCATGGATGGCCGGCAAGCCGGTAACCCTTAAAGAGACCAAGGCCAATGCAGCAGCAGGCCTGCCCACCGCTTCCGTTTACCAGTTTGGCCGCGCGGAGACCGCGGATTGGAAGCAGGGCGCAGCAGGTGCGGCAGTACACGCACCGAAGGCGATTGCGCTACACAAGAAGGCAGGCGGCCCCACCAACCGCCCGATCTACATCGCCATCGACGATAACCCCACCCGCGAGCAGTATACCCGCCAGATCCGCCCATACCTGCAGGCCTTTTCCAAGACGCTGGAGCTGGCCGGCTACCAGACGGGCATCTACGGCAACTACAACACCATCGAGTGGGCGATCCAGGATGGCATCGGCAAATACTTCTGGATGCATGACTGGGGTTCGAACGGCAAGATTCACCCGCGCACCACTATCCACCAGCTGCCACACGGCAAGCAGCAGACCATTGGCGGCGTCATCGTTGACGTCAATGAGGTCTACGCCGAAGACTGGGGCCAGTGGACGCCTGGCAAGTCCGCGGCACCTGCACCGGCAAAGAAGCCGACCACCAAGAAGCCACAGCTAAAGCCGCAGCCGCAGACCAACGCCCCGAGCAATGGCTCGTCCGACTTGGTCAATCAGCTGAGCTCGCAACTACAGAGCACGCACCCGGAGCTACCAGAGCTACCGCAGGTAACTGCGGATGGTGTGACTTTCAACGGCAAGACGTTGAGCAACGATCAGATTCGTCAGCTAGCGAAGATCGTCGCAGAAACGGTTGCAAAGGCGCGGTAGTACTACTTCTTAGAGGGCTCGGAGGTTTTCTCCGAGCCCTTCTTTTTGTCTGCGGACTTCTTTTTGGACGTGGTGGATTCGCTACTGGGCTCCTTGGACGACGACTTTTCCTTCCTGCCCTTGCCGGATTTCTCGTCCTTGTCCTTCTTGTTGGAGGACGTGGTAGAAGTCTCCGAGGTGGAGGTCTCAATCGGTTGGACGTCCTCGCCGTCTTTGTACTTAAGGAAGCGCTCAGTGGCCTTGCCCAGATTCTTGCCGGTCACCTCATCCTTGACGTAGTCGGTGAGGTCATCGGAGGAGCCATTGATTGAGGCAGCGGCTACGAAGTTCTCACCAAAGGAGACCGAGGAATTAATGGACTTATCATTGGACCAGCCCCACTTGCTGCCCACCACGTTAGAGAGCTTCGCGGTGCCGTAATCCTGGCGGTAGCCATCCTCAGAGATGGGATCGGCATGCGCCATGGCTACCAGCACTGGGTGAGTTTCATCGCGATCGATGAGCTGCGAGATGAAGCTGGCGACGTCATATGTGGAGGTTTGCGAATAGCCCCATTGCTCGCCCGCCTTGGTGGATTCGAGGTGGAATTCATCGGCAATCGTATCGATGGAATCCGGATACTTATCAAAAAGCTCCTCGGCGGACTTATCGGAGGAGCTAGCAATCATATCCAGCGCCTCATATTTGTCCTCGTACTCGCCTTTTTCCATTACGTAGGTCGCAATATAGAGCTTGATGAGGCTTAGCGCTGGGCGAGGCTCGTGCTCAGAGGCAGAGCCCATGTGCATGCCATCGTGCAGGCGGATATAGGTAATTGAATGACCCTCATCGCCCTCCAGGAACTCATTGGTTTCCGGTGGGACGTCGCGGTTGATGTCTGGTGCGGCCGAGGGGGCGTCGGCAAGCGCGCCGCTATCACGCTCGCTATTGCTGCACGCGGTGACGGTCAAGGCGAGCATACATACGGCTAAAGCGGCACCAGCCTTTACTGATGCCGCCTTGCGGGTCACAGACGTTCTAAGCACGTCCAACCACATTACCGGTTGAGCGCACTATCCAAGCAATTAATGCTGCACAGGCGCCTCCACGCCTACGCCGGTAAGCGAGCGGACTTCCATTTCTGCAGAAAGCTCCTCAAAGTTATCCGGCTTGGTCAAAATGGACACCAACCAGCCAACGAAGAAGGACAGCGGAATGGAGACCAAGCCCGGCGAGGAAAGCGGGAAGATGGCCCAGTCCGCACCTGGGAACATGGAGCTCTCAGAACCAGAGACTGCCGGGGAGAAGAAGATGAGCACTAGGCAAGACACCACGCCGGTGTACATGGAGGCCACCGCACCTGCGGTGTTAAATCGGCGCCAGTACAGGGAGTACAAGATGGTCGGCAGGTTGGCAGATGCCGCAACTGCGAAGGCCAGGGAAACTAGGAAGGCCACGTTCTGGGTCATGGCCAGGATGCCCAAGATAATGGAAACAATACCGAGGACCACCACGGTGGCTTGGGAGACGCGGACCTGCTCGGCCTCGGTGGACTCACCATTGCGGATCACCGCGTGATAGATATCGTGCGCAATCGAAGCAGAGGCGGTAATGGCTAGGCCGGCAACCACAGCGAGCACGGTAGCGAAGGCCACAGCGGAAATGATCGCCATAAAGATGGACCCGCCAATTTCCAATGCGAGCAGCGGTGCCGCTGCATTGGCACCGCCTGGTGCGGCGAGAATGCGGTCCGGCCCGACCAGCGCGGCTGCACCGTAGCCCAAGATGAGGGTCATCAGGTAGAAGGCACCGATGATGACGATCGCCCAGGTCACGGAGCGGCGCGCCTCGGTGGCGGTAGGCACCGTGTAAAAGCGCATCAGCACGTGCGGCAGGCCGCCCACGCCGAGCACCAGGGAAATGCCCAAGGAGATAAAGTCCAGCTTGGTGGCAGTAGTGGCGCCGTACTGCAGGCCAGGAGCCATGATGTCCTTGGCCTCGTAGCCCTTTTCCTTGATTTGTTCAGAAGCAGCGTGCATATCGATGGCGTTATTAAACAAGGTGCTAAATCCGCCGCGCAGGGCAATGAAGACCAAGAAACACATGATGACCACGCCGGCTACCAGGAGCACGGCCTTGATCATCTGCACGTAGGTGGTGCCTTTCATGCCGCCGACCAGGACGTAGACAATCATGAGCACGCCCACGATGCCCACGACGAGGGCTTGCCACTTGAACTCGTGGATATCCAGCAGCACGGCCACCAGGGAGCCGGCGCCGGCCATCTGTGCGATGAGATAGAAGAGCGTGACAAAGAGGGTGGCGATAGACGCCGCTACGCGCACAGGTTTCTGCTTCAGACGGAAGGACAGGACGTCCGCCATGGTAAAGCGGCCGACGTTACGCATAGGCTCGGCGACGAGCATGAGTGCTACCAGCCAGGCAACGAAGAAGCCCACCGAGTACAAAAAGCCGTCATAACCGTTGAGCGCGACAGCGCCGACAATTCCCAGGAAGGATGCGGCGGAGAGGTAGTCACCGGAAATGGCCAGGCCGTTCTGGCGGCCGGAAAAACTGCCACCGCCGGTATAGAAGTCCGAGGCTTGCTTCGTGGTCTTTCCGGCGCGCAGCACCACCGCCATGGTGACAAGGAGGAAGATACCGAAGATGGAGATATTTAGGATGGGATTGCCGGTGGAAGACTCAGCGGCAAGGGTGGCGGTAGTCATTAGTTGCCCTCCAATTCTTTACGGATGGCCGCCGATTTCGGCTCTATATTCTTATTGGCGTACTTCACGTAAATCCACGTGATGATGAAGGTGGTGAGGAACTGGGCTAGGCCGAAAACCAGCCCGACGTTCCAGCCACCACCAAGCTCGATTGCCATAAAGCCAGGGGCAAACACGGCGGCTAGAACGAAGACCACGTACCACACAAAGAAGGCCACGGTCATAGGAAAAGTAAAACTCCGGTAGGTACGGCGCAGCTCGCCGAATTCCGCGGAGTCGCGCATCGCAATGAACTCGCTACCGGTGGGTTCGCGGCGCGAGACAGGAGTTGCAGCTACGTCACTCATAGAGCATCGTCTCCTTGGGTGAGAGGAACTTAGGTCACACGAGATAGTGTGCTACTGCTCACTATCCACGTTGATCTGTAAGTTACAGAACATTTTCTGCAAGGTTGTAAACTCTGCCAAGAAAACCTTCCACTCCCCCACCCTTTTAACCCCATAGGCTTCACTGAACTGGAATAACATCTTTAGCAAACTACCCCCGAAGGAAGAATTTTTTACCCCTTGTAAAGATTGTTAACAGCCGCTTGGCAAAAGAAAAAGCCCCCGTGAGGGGGCTTAATCTACGAGTGCGGTTACCCTTCGTTGCCAGGGAACTCCCGCGGGTCATTAAACATGCGGCCGAAGCCCTCCTGCCCCTCCAGGCCATCGATGGCGGACACCTCTTCCGCCGTAAGCTCCAGCTCGGTGGCGGCGAGGTTTTCCTTCAGGCGCTCGGTGCGCGCGGACTTCGGAATGACGGACATGCCTTTAGACATCAGGTAGGCCAGAACAACCTGACCCTCGGTTGCTTCGTGGTCAGCGGCAATATGCTCAATTTCCGGGTTGTTGAGGACTACACCGCGGGCCAGCGGAGCCCACGCCTCAGTAACGATGTCATTATCGTGGTGGAAGGCGCGCAGGCCGGACTGGGTAAAGCCCGGGTGAATCTCCACCTGGTTGAGCACCGGAGAAATACCGGTGGTGGAAATGAGATCCTTGAGCACGTCCTCGTAGAAATTGGCCACGCCGATGGACGCAATCTGACCCATGCCCTGCAGGCGGGCGATAGCCTCAAAGGTCTCGTTATACAGGCCGCCCTGCGGCCACGGCCAGTGAATGAGGTAGAGGTCAAGGTAGTCCAGCTGCAGATCCTTTAGCGACTGCTGAAATGCCTCTTCTACCTTGTGCTCTCCCTGGTGGGAGTGCCAGACCTTGGAGGTAACAAAGAGCTCGTCGCGGGTAACATCGCCCGCATCCATCGCCTGTTTCAGCGCGGTGCCTACTGCCTCTTCGTTCTTATACAGCGTGGCGGTATCGAAGTGGCGGTACCCCAAGTCGATGGCTTCGCGGATAACGCGGATGCATTCATCGTCATACAGCTTGTAGGTACCTAGGCCCAGCTGGGGCATTTCGCGGTCATCATTGAAAGTTACGGTTGGCACAGACATGTCCTCCATTGTGCCGCAGTTTTTCTCACCGCGCCGGAAATGACGAAACCCCAGGGCGAACCTGGGGTTTAGCGCTACTAGTCGGCGCGGATGAGGTCAATAATGAAGACCAAGGTGCGGCCGGATAGCGGGTGCGCGCCACCGGCGGGGCCGTAGGCCTTTTCCGGCGGGATGATGAGCTTGCGGCGACCGCCCACCTTCATTCCCGGAATGCCCTCTTGCCAGCCGGCGATGAGACCGGTCAGCGGGAACTCGATGGACTGGCCACGGTCCCACGAGGAATCGAATTCTTGGTTGGTCTCGTATTCAGCGCCGACGTAGTGGACCTCCACTACGGCACCAGGCTGTGCCTCAGCACCGTCGCCGACGACGATGTCTTCTACGACAAGGTCGGTCGGCGCTGGGCCAGACTGGGCTTCAATAACAGGCTTATCCATGGGGATTATTCTCCTTGGGAAATCTAGTTTGTTCGTGCGGTCGCATTAAAAACCGAACCGAGCTGCACCTATTATAGGTGCTACCACCCGATTCGGCTTAATTAGGAAGACCGCGGAGCGCTTTAACGCTCGCTACGCGGGGTGACCTTACGCGAAGACTCGCCGGTGTAAATCTGGCGCGGACGGTTGATCTTGGTATTGATCTCCAGCTGCTCGCGGTACTGAGCAATCCAGCCCGGCAGGCGGCCGATGGCGAAGAGGACGGTAAAGAAGTCCGTCGGGAAGCCCATGGCGCGATAAATCAGGCCGGTGTAGAAGTCCACGTTCGGGTAAAGCTTGCGGGAGACAAAGTAGTCATCATTCAGCGCAATATCTTCCAGCTTCATAGCCAGATCCAGCATTGGGTCGCCGCCCAAGTGCTCGATAATCTCGTGTGCGGTGTCCTTCACAATCGCCGCACGCGGGTCGTAATTCTTGTACACGCGGTGGCCAAAGCCCATGAGGCGGACGCCCTTTTCCTTATTCTTCACGCGGTTCATGAAGTCGGTAGCGTCACCGTCGTGGTTATTCTGGATATCCTCCAGCATCTCCAGGACCGCCTGGTTTGCGCCGCCGTGCAGCGGGCCAGACAGTGCATTGATGCCACCGGCAATGGAGACGAACATATTGGCTTGGGCGGAACCAATCATGCGCACGGTGGAGGTGGAGCAGTTCTGCTCATGATCGGCGTGCAGAATAAGCAGCTTATCCAAAGCCTTAGCCACAACCGGATCCACCTCGTACTCCTCGGTGGGGTAACCGAACATCATGCGGAGGAAGTTCTCGCGAGCGTTCAGGTTATTATCCGGGTACATATAGGGCTTGCCCTGAGAGGCGCGGTAGGCATAGGCGGCCAGCATTGGCACCTTAGCCAAGAGGCGGACGGTTGCCTTATCCAGCTGCTCTGGGTCTAGCGGATCAAGCTGATCTTGGTAGTAAGCGGAGAGAATATTAAGGGAGGAAGCCAGCACGGCCATTGGGTGCGCTTTGCGCGGGAAGATATTGA
>ERZ1031327.63-NODE-63-length-17695-cov-5.716780_pt1 | contig 17695 bp, 16 predicted proteins | sample MGYA00518211_ERZ1031327 | MGnify/ENA primary metagenome ERZ1031327 (study PRJEB33718, sample SAMN03159839) | human skin metagenome | collected 2014-02-25 | study: EMG produced TPA metagenomics assembly of the PRJNA266117 data set (Human skin bacterial metagenome and...
CGCGGCGACGAGGTGTCGTTTACCGGCGCACGGTTCATGCCCACCTATACCGTCGGCCCGCCGATCAGCTACGACCACCACGTGCTCCCCCTCGTCGAGGCCGGCGACTACGTGGACGTTCAAAAGTGGATGACGGACCTGCGGGAGCGCCTCAACGTGGAGGTGGTGGATTACCTCTAGCGTTCCGCCTGGTCCACCGGCATGATGCTCATCGTGTCGATGTTCACGTGCGCCGGGAGGCTGGCCACCCAGCGGACGGCCTCGGCGATGTCGTCCGCGGTGAGGTTTTGTTTGCCCTCGTAGACCTTGTTTGCGCGCTCCTCGTCGCCGCCGAAGCGGTTCAGCGCGAAGTCGGTTTTCACCCTGCCGGGATCGATCTCGCACACGCGGATGTCGTTTTCCGCCTCCTCGCGCCGAAACGCCCTGGTCACGCCGCGAAGTCCGTGCTTTGCTGCGTTGTAGCCGGAGCCGCCCTTGTACGCGTCCGTGCCAGCCACCGATCCGATGTTCACCACCATGCCTTTGGCGGCCTTGAGCTGCGGGTACAGCGCGCGGGTCACCCGCATGGTGCCCATCACGTTGGTCTGGAACATCCACTCCCAGTCCGCGTCGTCCGCGTCGCGTAGGTAATCCAGCTCCTTCGCGCCGCCGGCGTTGTTAACCAGCAGGTCCACGCGTTCAAGCTGCGCAAGCTTCTCGACGCTCCCCCGGTCCACCACGTCCAACTCCATCGCTACCCCGCCGATTTCGTCTGCGATCTGCTGGCACTTCTCCAGGCGGCGCGCCGCCACGACGACCTTCCAGCCGTCCTTGGCCAGCGCCCTGCAGGTGGCCTCCCCGATTCCTGCCGATCCGCCAGTGACCACTGCTACCTTCTGCTCGCTCATGAGTCCTCCATCTGTCTCATCGTGATGTTCAACCGGCCGTCAAGCAGGTCGGACGTCCCTTTTCTCGCGCCGAGCACGCCGTGTTTCGCCCTTCTGGCGGGCCCGCCAAAGACGACGACGTCGCCCGATAGGAGCAGCGTATCGCGCCCTGCGATGCGGAAGATCGTGTCTTGGCCGAACGACAGGCTGACCACCGCGTTGTCCGATTCCTCCTCCGCGTCCACGTGCTGCCCCATGCCCTTGCCCGGCGGGTAGAAGTTCACTAGCGCAGTTTCGATTGTTGGGGTCGGGCCGACAAGCGGGTCTATTTCCCGCGCCTTCGTCATGACGTTGTCCGCGATGGCTTGGAAGTTCTCCGGGATCGGCGGCACCGGGTGGCCGTCGACCTCCCTGACAATGCGGTACGGGTTCGTCGCCCAGAACCAGCCTAGCGAGAGCAGCCAGGCATCCATTTGGCCGTGGCCGACCTTTGGACGTCGCATAGCAACCGGCGTCCCCGCCGCTTTCTGTGCCAGCTCGCGCGCCTGATTGACCAGTTCCTCCTGCTCAGTGGGCGTGAAAAAGGCAGGCAAATGAACCGCACCAGGGATGATGCGGGCGGGTGGCCGCGGAATGACGAGCACGGGATTAATGTAGCGCACCCTCTCGTCGGTGTCGAATGTGTGAGTGGTTTATTTGTTCTTTTTCCTGGCATATCCGTTGACAATCGGTTCTGTGTTCTATATTATGGAAGGTGCCACGACGAGAGGGGCGACCGTGACAACCGCGACCACAGCACCGAAAAAATTCCGTAACCAGCGAGAACACGACCCGGATAGCGAATGTGCCCAGGCCATCCGGGACACGTATTGGACGATGTTTGGGCACTACGCGTACCCCGGTTTCGACGTCGAAGATTTCGACGCCACAGTGACCCAGCTACAACTCGCCACCGGTTGGCACAAGGGGTTTGTCAAAAACGCGATCCTGGGGCACGCCGCGCTGCAGGACCTCCCGCGCCTGCGCGAACTGCAGCAGGAAACACGCCTGATGGACGTGGGGCACCTCACCGCGGTCTACACCGCGATCGAGGAGCTCGGCCCGGATGTGGACGAGGAAGCACTCATGCTTATCGACGGCATCCTGTTCGACACCTTCACCCCCACCCGCCACGACCAGGCCGTTCCCCAGCGCAAGACGGTTACGGACCGCATCCGGGCCGCGATCAAGCGCATGGATAGAGGCCGCGCCTACGACAAGCGCAAGCGCGAAAACCGCGAGCAGGACAACTCAGAGAAGTTCGGCGTCCACGAGTACCGCGACCGTGCGATCGTGCAGCTGGACACGAATTCTCTGGACGGTCGGAGGATCCAGGCCAATGTCGTCGAGGTGGCGCGCAAGCTCGGCATCAGCGCGGCCGACGCGGCCATCAAACTGCTCAGCGGAGAAGCCCTCGGCATTGAGGTCTCGCCGGTACTGCACGTGTACAGCCCAAAGAACCGCGGCAATGGCGACCCGGTATTCATTTCCGGCCGCGGGTGGACCGAGCCAGAGGCCGCGACCGCTTTCGAGCGCTGGATCGCCGACACATTCTTAGACGAACGTGACCTCGACGCTGAGCTGAAGAAAAGCCTGCGGGGCTACGTCCCTAGCGAGGGTATGCGCCACGCCGTGTACGCCCGCAACCGCACCTGCATCTACCCGGAGTGCAACCGCCCCGCCGAGCAGTGCCAGCTGGACCACCGCATTCCGTACGACGAGGGCGGCCCAACGGAGGCGGACAACCTGTTCCCCCTGTGCCAACTCCACAAACAATGTTTAAAGAAAAACGATTCATTGCGGGTACAGGACAAACTCCCCGGGCTAGGCGATAATGCTGGTAGCCACCGGGTAGCTATCTCCCCCCGGTAGTCCGGTGGTTAGGTGTTGCGTCGAGCTGCCCAAGACCTCCCCGGGCGCTCCGCTCCACCGCCCTCGGCAACGGACGCGAAGGCTCTTTGTTCTCGTCCAGGGGTATCGGCACTGGCGATACCCTTGTTCTTCGGCGGTGTCAGTCTCTCCGGTCTTGACAAACAAAAAACGGGGCACTAAGGCCCCGTTATGTTGTCTCTCTTCGGTCTGTCAAACTCTGTGCCGGTGACTCTTGTTCACCGGCCATAATGGAACGAAACAAACCGTCGAGCTTGGTTGCTCTCCGGCCGTAGGGACAGCCCGCTAAGGCTGTCCATCGGTTTGTGTTTATGTCATTGTGTAGCGGGCCATAAGTCCGCTACAACTTTTCACAAACTAATTCACTAGACCGATGGCGCTAGTCTGAAAGCTAGCGCACAAGAGTAAGTGTGTGGGGGAATAGATAAAGGGGGGTACAGGTACAGGTACACCCCCCGTTGACCTGGGGAAACGCAAACCAGGTGTACCCTACAGGGTACAACCCTGAAATGACGCTGACCTGGGCCTTTACACTCCGGCTAGATCGAGCTTAGGGCCGGGCGAGTACATGCCACCGGCGCTGTTTGGGCGCTGACACAACAACCCGGCGTGCTCTAGCGTGTTGAGCTTTTTGGCTCTGACGTTCTCCACCGACAAACCAGCTTTATCGGCTATGTCTCGTGCGACCTCTGCCTTGTTCTTTCCGCAAGACTGCACGGCCAGGCGTGCCAACGTATGGTTTTTATCCATAGTCTGTTTAGACCGCTGGCGTGCGCTGTCCTCGGCCTGCTGCTCTGCCTGCTCGTCACGGACGATGTTGCCGTTGTCGCTGATCCAGAATCGGCGTTCTACGCCCGTACCATCTCGGCTCTTGCTTCGCAACACGCGCATTGAGCCGCCAAAAGCGTTAGAGCCTGTCCGGTAGATCTCTACCTCTGCCCGTGCAAACTGGCTAGCTGCTGAATTACCCATAACCCGGTGTGACGGGCCACCGGCCCCGGTGTAGTCCGATGAGTGCGCTACCAGCACCACCGGCAAACCGAACGGGGCTAGGCGTTGTGTCCACAACTCCCGCCACGGGGCTTTTTCCAGTTCGTCACCGTCTAGCACTCCGCTGGCGTGATCCACCACAACGAGATCTACCCCGGCGCGCCGGGCGTAATCGTGAACGCTGTTCCACCACTGCTGGGGTTCTGTTCCTACGCCGGTGAGGAACGTAACTCCGGCGGTCTGTACGTCTACGCCTATCGTGCCCAACCTGTCCCGGTACTCGTGTTCGGCTCCTCGGTCTGAACACACCACCAGCACGTTTAGGCCGGTGACTAGGGGCTTAACGCCCAGGAACTCCCGTCCGTCTAGCAAACTGGCGATGATATGGGCCACCGCCAGCGACTTACCGGCGCTCGAGGTGCCGTACAACAGCGTGTTGGTCGCGTGGACAACGCCAGGGATAAGCCACACGTCCTGCTCTGTTCGTGGCTGTATGTCCTTAAGGTGGATAGCTCCCAGCTCCTTTTCGAGCTGGGCTAGCTGCTGCTCGTCGGTCACTCGGCCCCCTGTTCTGCCGGGGTGAACTCGATAGCTGGCGAGTCCCCGTCGCTCCACTCCACCAGCGCCGGGGCTAGCGGGTTGCCGTCACCGTCTACTCCGGCTAGTCCATCGTTCAGCCCGACGTAGCAAACGCCGGGGTGTTTATCGGGATCTTTCAGCATGGGCATATGGTGCGCCGGGCGACTTCGCTTATCTACGTTGAACGAGAAAGAACACGGCACGATGTTGCCGATAACGTGGCCCGCTGATCCAGGATCTGACAACGGCTGAACGTGGTCGATAGTCCTGCTGTTTGGGTAGCCAGGCTCCCGCCTAAGCTGTACGCCGGTGTGAAAGCACTCCCACGGGTTGATCCCCATTTCGTCCCAATACACCAACAGATCTGCCCGCGTGAACTTGTGTGCGGGTAGGCCCGCCTGCTTGGCTCGACGTTTGCCCCGCTCTAGGGCGTACGTGAGTCCGTCTCGATCCCGTCGGCGCTTGTTTTGTGCCGCTGTTGAGCACGCCTTACACCGCGCAAAATAGCTTCGGCCCTTGTCCTGCTTCGAATATCCCTGCTCTAGTTCCTGCTCGACACCGCAGGTGTTACAGATCCTCCTCCCTTGCTGCTCTAGCTGCTCGTTTCTCTCCTTGATGGCTTGTTTCTCGTCTTTGGTTAGCCCGCCCGTGGGTTGTTCCCCGGGGCGCTCGGCTTGTCTTATCTCGATACGTGATGTATCTTCGTTGTTGCGCAAAAATGATCCTCCTTTGGATCTCTCGTGCGCGGGCGGCAACCCGCGCGTGTTTAAACTTGATACCGGCTAGGCCGTCGCTTGTTTCGCTCCACTATTGAGTTTGCAGACAACACGGCCGTTGTACACCGGCCTGATCCCCTCGGCGCATAGCCGGGGGGATTTTGCATTTTATCACACACCACCAAAATGGGTGGAATTACATTCAAACACCCGTTCTAAAATAAGTTGTATCGACTTAAAACCCGTACCAAAAGCGACACCCGCTATCACGTTCGGTCGAACACACCGGGGCAGGGGTATACCTCCTGGGGGGGTTGTGCTTGCGGTCGTGGTATGGTAATGCGCTGTCTAGTGACGCTCGTAGGCTGTCTCCCTGCTGTCGCAACAGCCCGGGGGGCACAAGCCGGTGGCTAACACAGTCGGATACCCGGGGGCAGTGGCGTAGCACTAGCACAGCACGCGCTCTAGCACGCCTGTACGCCCGTCTAAGCGCCTAACGCTACGCGCGAGGGTGTAGGTACCCTTAACCGTTTTAAAACGCTCTAAGGCCGTTGTAGCTCGATACCACACACCACCCCAGCCTGTCAACACCCAGCCGGTGCCCGGGCACACTGCCAGCGGGTGCCCTCCCGGCGCGCCACGCCTGCTACTGGGGCACGCCTAGCGCTGTCCAATACGGGTACACCCTAGCTAGACAAACCGGACAACCCGAAACAGTGTCAAAATAGAGTCGTAAACGTATTGTTTGACACACTGCCAAACAACATCTAAGATCCTATTTAGACAACGGCAGACAGAAACAAGGGAGTCGCAATGCGTATCGGATACAAGCGAGTAAGCACCGTAGACCAGAACACCGCCCGCCAGCTCGAGGGCGTCGAGGTGGATAAGCTTTTCGAGGATAAGGCCAGCGGTAAGTCCGCTAACCGTCCCCAGCTGGTCGCTGCTCTCGATTACGTACGCGAGGGCGACACGTTGGTTGTCCACTCGATGGATAGGTTGGCACGCAACCTTGAGGATCTACGCTCTATCGTTCGTGACCTTACGGGCCGGGGTGTCCAGGTGCAGTTTGTCAAGGAGGGGCTGACGTTCACCGGCGAGGACTCTGCTATGAACGTGCTGCTACTGTCGCTGCTGGGGTCTGTTGCAGAATTCGAGCGCAGCATGATTCTCGAACGTCAACGCGAGGGTATCGCTATTGCTAAAGCTGCTGGCAAGTACAAAGGACGTAAAGCTGCCCTGACCGATGAACAGGCCGGGGAACTACGCGCCCGGCGCGCTGCTGGTGAGTCTGTCGCAGCTCTAGCGCGTGAGTACGGCATTAGCCGCCAATCGGTCTACAACTACACCGCATAAAAATGCCCCGGCTTGTATAGCCGGGGCCGTGGTGTTCTTGGTTTAGAACAGGCTCGAGCTGGTCAGCGCGCCGAAAACGCCCGCCAGCTGCTCGCGTGACACTCCGAGGATCTCCCAGTTAGCCCCGTAGATGTCCCAGAAATTATTGAACAGCGCCTGCATAAATACTCCTTGTTCGATACGGATCACCCAAGTTTACACTTAAAGATGTCTGTCTGCTGCATGCTTAATGTCCGGGTGTGGGCTAGCAATCAACCGCCCGTCAAGGTTGATGAACAAGCCGTCGCTAATCATTCGCTCTACCAGATCGCTGGTGGTTATCCCCAGCTCTGCTGCTGCTGCACCGATGGTTGTAAAGCTGTCGTGCTCCACCGTGCCTGCCAGCACGCTAGAACCGCCCCACACTTCGATAACCAGACCGCCGTACGTGAAGAACAGGCGTGCTGTCCACCGCTCGGCCTTGATAAGGCTGTCTAGGCGCTCTGTCCGGCTGGTAGCGGTGTCTCGCACCACCAACACGCCATCGGCCCCGCTAAGGCGCTCGTAAGCTATCATGCTTCGCCACCGTCCCCTAAAGTTAGCTCTACGCCGTCAGCGTCGATCTGATCTAGCTCTAGCGCCGGATCCATCATGGATACCGGATACTCCTCTGTTTCTGGTGCAGCTCGCAAGATCATTCTCACAGTGTGCTCGCCGGTGTCTGTCAGACGATCCAGAATCAACAACTGCTCGCCGTGGCTCGCTTGCTCGCCCCACAGACCGAACAACGGCGAGGAGGGATCAGCAAGAGTTTTTTCCACGAGCTCAAGCTCGGGAAACGTTATATCCACCTCTGGCCGTGGTTTGCGCTTGCGCCCTAGTGGCTTGCGGTATGCCAGCTGTACCCCGCACTCTCTTAGGTAGGTATTCCTCTGCTTAGTGGTGGCACGCTCCCACCACTGGGAAACTGTCTCTCCGGTACCTACCCACACCCAGCCCGCGCGCCGGGTACCGCGCGCCAGTAGCCTATCGCGCTCGTTTTCGAGCTCGTGCAGATTCTTTAGAATCGCGTCGAACGCTGGCGAACCAGAGCGGAATTGAGTAAGCGCCCCCGCCTGCTCTGCGATCTGCTCCTCGAGCGAACTAACACGCTCCTCGTGTTCCTCGCCAGGATCCCACTCCCTCACGGCCCGCTCCTCGCCACCGAAAAGCCGCAAGAACGTATCGGTAAAATACTTCTCCAACCACGGCAGTTCCTCCATCAGAGAACGATCCTGCGAACACTTACCACCGTTCTGATAGCTCGAGCAAATGTAGTACTCGTAATCGGTATGCCGCTGCTTGTACGCTCTCCGGCCACACACTCCGCACAACACGACACCAAGCAACAACGAATCAGAACGCTTATTAACCTGCCTGGTGCGGGATCGTGTTTCGAGCTCGCCTTGCACACGCACAAACTCCTCGCGTGTCAAGATAGGCTCGCCCCGCATTACCGGGTTGCCCTCGGCATCACGCACCGGCACTGGATCCCCGTAAATTTTCTCCCCACGCTTATCACGGATAGGTTTTCCGTCGCTGTCACGCATAGCTGGGGACTTCACTGCGTACCCCATCAGCGCCGGGTTGCTTAGAGCATTTTTGATAGTGACGCTGCTCCACTCCGGGAAACGAGGAACAAACTCCTCCCCCGGCTTAAGCCGTCGCTTGCGGTTCATGTCGCGCGAGGTAAGCTCCCCTGCTTCGGTAAGCTCGCGCGCTATCTGGTGCAGGCTCTTCCCGTCGAACAGCCCCGCCACCGCAAACTTAATCTGGCGTACTTGGTTAGGGTCTGGTCGTAGCTTCATCATTCCGGTTTGTTCGTCTCTGTACGGCTCATAGCCCCACACGGGAACACCACCAACAAAAGCTCCCTCGGCTAGCCGGTGTTGCTTATCGCTGGTTACGCGCTCTCTAATGGCTTCGAGCTCCATCTCCGCGAATGACGCAACCAAGCTCGCTATCGCCTTACCAAACGTTGATCCTGTATCAAAATGATCTTCGGTGGCACTCTTGAGCTGTATCCCGTGCTGATCTGCCCAAATCATCAGCTCCATCAGGTGGATCATGTTGCGCGCGATACGATCCACGCGCCAAAAAACGATCACGTCAATCTCATGAGCTCGCCCCGGGTAGCTCTGACCATCACCGATCCATTCTCGCAGCTCCGGGCGCTCGAACGGGCTTGTCTTGCCAGCGGATACGTTCACGTCCTGGGCTACGCCCGCGACCTCCCAACCGTACCTATCGCATACAGTTTTACAGTCCGCAACCTGTCGGTCGATAGACTCGGAAACCTCGTTCAACCTCGACAAACGAGCCACTACCAGAGCCCGTTTCTTTGTCCCGCCTGTCATTCTTTAAACATTAACATTGGCCAACGGCATCACAACATGAAGACCGACCGGACAGCGTTCTACATCCCGGACCCGTACACCGGGGACATCATCTGGCTGTTCGCCGACGGTTCGTACGTGGTCACCGTGGAAGATGGTCTCCTGCGCGACCAGTTCACGCCACACAATCCTCGGTGGCAGTCCAGCATGTCCGCTGTGCGCAAGAATCGCGCCCGGGTCGCGGAGTTTTTCGCCAAAGGCCACAAAATCCTGGACACCTTCGACCAGGACCTCAACCTCGAGCAGGCGACTGCCGCGATCAAGGACCTGGAACAGGAATACGGCATGAAATTCGGGTTCACCCCGGAGATGCCGTACGTGGAACCCTTACCCGAAGAACCGGTTGAGGCCCCGTTCCCCGACCCAGAGGAGGAGGAACACTACCGCAGGTAGAACCTATCCACCACCTCGTACTTTGGGCCGCCACTTCGGCCCCTGCCTAGGTGTGACTCCAACAGCAGCACTTCATCGGCGGCGAATTCGGGGCCGGTGTAGATGGCGAGGGCGTGGGCGTGGTCGTCGAGAAGCCATGGATCCCTGGTTCTTGTTCCGGTCCGCGCGACGGTCAGGTGCGCGCGCTGGCGGCGGCGCATGTCCGGGTCGAGCTGGCAGTCCGCCATCAGGTCTTTCAGCGGTGCCTTGTCGCCGCCGACGCCGATCCACATGGTGCGCCGATCAAAACACCCGGCTCCTCGGAGGTGCAACCTCAAGGGCCGGGTGAAGGCGGTGGCTTGGGCCAGGTGGTCGGTGACCGCGGCGGCGTCGTTCGGCTGTGACCCGTAGAAGGCGACCGTGATGTGCCAGTTGTCGGGGTCGGCCCACCGCACTTCTGTGCCCGAGAAGTCGCGGATGGGCCGCAGGGCGGTGATGAGGTGTTCGCGAACATCGGCCGGAGGGACGATCGCTGCGAAGAGGCGTCTCATGGCCCACACGCTACCCTTTATTGCCATGTTTGACCTCGCGAAAATCGGACGGGATTTGCCCGTGTCGCGCGTCATCGACCAGTTGCCGGACAAAGGCCCGCTGGTGGTGGAAGCGCCGCCCGGCACGGGCAAGACCACGCTGGTGCCGCCGGCGATCGCGAACAAGGTGGGAAAAACGCTGGTCACAGCGCCCAGGAGGGTGGCGGTGCGGTCCGCGGCGCACAGGCTCGCGCAGCTCAGCGACAGCGAAAAGGTTGGCTACAGCATCCGCGGCGAGCACAAGGACGGCTCGTTGGTCCAATTTGTCACGCCGGGCGTGCTGCTGAACCGCCTGCTCGAGGACCCGGGCCTCGAGGGCGTCAACGCGGTGGTGATCGACGAGGTGCACGAGCGCCAACTGGACACCGACCTGGTGTTGGCGATGTGCATGGAGGTCGCGCTTCTGCGCGATGACCTGTACCTGGCGGCCATGTCCGCCACCCTCGACGCTCAAAAGTTCGCGGACCACATGGGCGCGCGGATTCTGTCCACGGAGGCGGTGACGCACCCGCTGGACATCCAGTACGCGCCGCATGCAGAAAGGATCCAGGGGACAAAGGAGTTTTATCGTCACGTCGCCGCCCACGCCCAGAGTGAGCACCGGACGCTCGTGTTTGTGCCGGGCATGCGCGAGGTGGACCTGGTGTGCGGGTTCCTCGACGACGCAAAGCCCCTCCACGGCCGCCAGACCAGCAAGGAGCAGGACGACGCGCTGCGCGGCGCCAACCGGGTGGTGGTGGCGACGTCGGTGGCGGAGTCGTCGATAACTGTGCCGGGGGTGCGCAAGGTGGTGGACTCCGGGCTGTCCAGGGTGCCCAAGCGCGACGCCAGGGGCATGACGGGCCTGGTCACGGTGTCGGAGGCGAAAACCAGCGCTGACCAGCGGGCGGGCCGCGCGGGGCGTGAGGGACCCGGCGAGGTGGTGCGCATCTTCACCCGCGACGAGTACGCAAAGATGCAGCCGGACATCACCCCGGAAATCCTCACCGCGGACCTCACCGGAGCGCTGCTGACCATGAAGGCGTGGGGGTCGCCGGACTTACCGCTTATCGACGCACCAAAGGACCTCTCCGAAGCCGCATCCAACCTCGAACAGCTCGGGGCGACACATAACGGCAAGATCACCGCCTTTGGTAAGAAGCTCGCGAGTATGCCCCTGGACCCGAGACTCGGCGCGGCGCTGCTGGAGTGGGGCGCGCAGGCGGCGCCGACGGTGGCGAGACTTGCAGGCGAGGCGGACCCGAAGCGGCTGCGCAGGCTGGTGGAAGACAAGGGCCCGGTGGACCCGGGCGAAGTCATTGCGTCTGCCTTCCCGCAGTGGATAGCCAAGAAGGTGGGCGAGGACTACCAGCTGGCGTCCGGAACACGAGCGAAGTTCAACTCCAATGCAGAGTGGATCGCCGCCGCGGAGGTGCAACGGACTCACAACGGTGCGGTCATCCGGGAGGCGGAGCCGATCGCGTTTCCGGAATACCGCGTGGTGGAAGAAAAGGTGGCCTACCTGGAAGACGGCAAGGTCCGGGGCCGGAAGGTGGCCAGGATCGGCGCGATCGAGCTCAGCTCCACACCGGTGAAGCTCACGCCGGATGAGGCGGCGGAGGCGCTCACCGGGCTGGATTTCGCCAGCTTCCCGCTCACCGAGGAGGAGCAGCACCTGAAGGAGCGGCTGGACTTCCTGCACGAGACGCTGGGCTGGCCGGATGTCAGCCAGGGCGATTATTCGGTCGAGGTACGTGGGGTGGCCGAAGGTGCGTCGATAGGCAGCTGCGACATGCGGCAAGCGATGCTGCGCCAACTGGATTGGCGGCAGGTGGCGGTGCTGGATGCGGCGGCGCCGAATGAATACCAGTACGGCAGCGGCAGGCCGGTCAAGCGCGTGAAGCTGCAGCACATGTTTGGTCAAAAGGGACAGACGGTCTCAGGCGTGAAGGTGCTGTACCACCTGCTCTCCCCCGCCGGGCGCCCGCTCGCGGTGACGGACGACCTAGACAGCTTCTGGGAGGGGCCGTACCAGCAGGTGCGCAAGGAGATGCGGGGCCGCTACCCCAAACACGCGTGGCCCGAGGACCCTACTGGCACTGGGAAATGATGGCGCCGGCGCCGGCGAGGCCCGCGGCGGCGAGGATGGCGGCGATGCCCATGTCCACGTCCCTGGAGTTGAGGTCGCGAAGCTTCACGTCCAACTGGAACGGTAGGTCGTCCACCTGCAGCTGCAGGTGATCCTGGCGCGCCACGAACGGGATGCTCAGCTGGGAGGCGAACCCGAGGGGCAGCAACACAAGCAGCGGCAGGCCGACGCCGAGGGCTGTGGCGGCGCAGCGGTGCGAGACCTCCGGGGCGTACTGGACAAACGCGTCGATGACGGCGCCCTCCTGGGACGCCTCATCCTCAGTCTCGTCGCCCACAGTGACGCGGACCGGGAAGTCCTGGGTGGTGTCGTCCGCGAACGTCGCGGTCACGGTCCACGTGTACACGCCGGGGGTGATGTCCTCCCCCGGTTCGAGGCGGATGGTGCCGTCTGGCGTGATCGTCGCCCAGCTAGGCATGGAGTTCGCTTCGTACCATGCGGCACCGAGTGGCAGCGGGGGTTCTACGGTGGCTGTAAGGCCCGGAACCACGTTGGTGGGATCGTACCCATCTTCGGCATGAGCTGGGGAAACGGACGCGCAGGCGAGCGCGATGGCGCTCGTGAAGGCGATAAGTTTGGTGCGCATTTCTAAGGTTTCCTCAGTTGTAAATGTTTATACGGCTTTGAATATGGAATGATTGTAGTAGACAAGTCCTGATGTAGTCTTACTCGCCATGTCAAAGCGCACTGTTTCCGTGTGGACCTTGGTCTCACTCATTATCGGATCCACCATCGGGTCCGGCATTTTCGCGCTGCCCCAAAACATTGGTTCAGTAGCCAGCCCGGGCGCCATGCTCACCGGCTGGGCTATCGCGGGCGTGGGAATGCTTTCCATCGCCTTCGTTTTCCAAATCCTCGCGGTGAGGAAGCCGCACCTGGACTCCGGCGTCTATTCCTACGTGCGGGCGGGGCTGGGCGATTTCATCGGGTTTACCTCCGGCATGGGCTACTGGCTCGGCTCCGTGATGGCCCAGGTGGGTTACGCCACACTGTTCTTTAACACACTCGGTTACTACTTCCCGGCCTTCTCCAACCGCTGGGTGCTGGCCCTCTCAGTGAGTGCAATGAGCTGGCTGATCTTCTACGGCCTGACACGCGGCTTGAGGCAGGCGGCAGTGATGAATGCGGTGACGACCGTGGCAAAACTGCTGCCCATCCTCGCCTTCATTGTGCTGGTGGCGTTCCTCGGCTTCTCCTGGGGCCGCTTCACCATGGATTTCTGGGGTTCACATATCCCCTTCACTGACCAGCTCAAGGGGATCATGCTCTACACCGTCTGGGTCTTCATCGGCATCGAGGGCGCCTCGGTGTACTCGAAGCAGGCGCGCGTGCGTAGCGACGTGGGCAAGGCCACCATCATCGGCTTCCTGTCCGTTTTGGGCCTCCTGGTGGCGGTGTCCACCCTCTCCTACGGCGTGCTCAGCCAGGAAGAGCTGGCGGCGCTGCCGGACAATTCCATGGGTGCGGTGCTCGAGCAGGTGGTGGGCCCGTGGGGCGGCGCCCTGATCTCCATCGGTCTGTGCCTTTCTGTTTTGGGCGCGTACGTGTCGTGGCAGATGCTGTGCGCCGAGCCGATCGTGCTCATGGCTCTCGACGGCCTCCTGCCCCGCTCCATGGGCAGCCACAATTCCAACGGCTCTCCAGTACGCGCGCAGCTGCTGTCCACGCTGGCGATCCAGTTCTTCGTGGTGGTGTTCTTCCTCTCCTCGGCGTCCTACAACGCCATGGTGCAGCTGGCCACCATCATGTACCTGCTGCCGTACATCTTCTCATCCATCTACCTGGTGCTCTTAACCATCAGAGGCAAGGGGCTGACCCACCCGCACGCCGGCACGCGTTTCGACGACTCCGGGCCAGAAGTGCCCCGCCGCGACAACCGCAGGCACCTTATCGTGGGCCTGATCGGCTCCGTGTACTCACTCTGGCTGATCTACGCCGCGGACCCGGTGTACGTGCTGCTCGGCGCCCTCGCCGTGGTGCCGGGCCTGGTCCCCTACATCTGGACGCGCCGCAAGCACGGCGACACACTCTTCAACGCCTTCGAAAAGGTCGTTGTCGCGGTGGTGCTGGTCGCGGCAGTGATCGCAGTGGTCGGGCTGGTGAACGGGTCACTGGTGTTGGAGTAGGTCCCAGCCCAACTTCGCACATAGCGTGACGACGAGCCCAAGGAGCGCCACGCGCACCAGCGCCGACCCGCCCTTGAGCACCGTGCGCGCCCCCAGCTGCGCGCCCGCCACGTTAGCCGCGGCAAGGGCGAGGGCGAGCTTCCAGTTGATGAAGCCGCCGAGCCCGAACACCAACAACGCGCCCAGGTTCGTTGCGGTGTTGACCACCTTCGCCATCGCCGCCGAACGCACAAAGCCCTGGGTGAACACGGCAGTAAACGCCATGATGAGGAACATGCCGGTGCCGGGGCCGAACACGCCGTCGTAGCCACCGATCAGCGCCACAGCGAGCGCGGCGAGGACGAGACGTTTGCCGGAAAAGATGCCGGCGCCCTCCTGCCCGAACTTCGGGTTCAGCGCCACAAAGACGCCCACTCCGATAAGCAGGACGAGGATGATTGGGGTGGCCACGGAGTCGTCGATAAGCGAAACCGCCCTGGCGCCGAGCGCAGCAGCGACTCCGGCGATAAACGCGTAGACCCAGGTCACCCTGGGGACCCCGACGCGGCGCACGAGGGTGGCGGCGGCGGACGCGGTGCCCGAGATTGCCGCGACCTTGTTCGTGGCCAGCACAGACGCCGCCGGCATGGACGTGGCCGACATCAGCACCGGGATGAGCACGAGACCGCCGCCGCCGATCACGGCGTCGATCCAACCGGCGAACGCGGACGCGGCGAGGAGGAAAACGATCACGGGACTACTATGCCCCACATGAACCGTTGGCTTGTGGCTGCTCCGTTGTCGGCGGCGCTCGGGCTGCTGTTTTCGTATCTGGGGGTCCCAGCAGCGTGGATCCTCGCCGGGATTCTGGGGGCCGGATCGGTGGCGCTGGTGACGCAGGACGACCTGCCCGTCAACGAGCACCTGTTCACCTTCGCCCGCGGCACCGTCGGCGTGTTTGCGGCGCTGCCGCTGGTGGGTATGAACCCGCTGCCCTACCTGCTGCCGGGCGTGGTTGCGGGCACGGTGGTGATTGCCATGGGCTTTGCCGGTGGTTTGGTTTTGGCCAACCACGGCGTTTCACGGGAAACGGGTGTGCTTTCACTTTTGCCCGGCGGGGCGTCGCTGATGCCGGCGATCGCGCGCGACGTGGGCGCGGACATCCGCTACGTCAGCCTCAGCCAGTACCTGCGCCTACTCATCGTGTCCGTGTCGCTGCCACTGGTCGCCTCGCAGCTTTCTCCCGCCACCCAGACCGAACTCGAGCCCTACTGGTGGATGTGGCTGCTGGTCCCGGCGCTGATCGTCTGCGGGTTGTTCGCGGGCAAGCTGCTGCGGTTTCCCAACCCCTCAGTCTTCGGCCCGATGGCGCTAACGGTGCTGGTGGGCGCGCTTATAGACGTGACCATCGTGCCGCCCCAGCTGCTTTCCATCGTGGGCTTTTTGGCCATCGGCTGGATGTGCGGTGGCGGGCTGTCCGTGCCCGCACTGCGCCGGTTCTCCCGTCTGCTGCCCGCCACGCTGGCCTACATCGCCGGGCTGATGCTCGCGTGCGCCGGCATGGGGTGGCTGATGTCCAAGTGGCTGGGCCTGAGTTTCTACGAGGGCTACCTGGCCACCAGCCCCGGCGCGCTGGAGACGGTGCTGGTGCTGGCCACCAGCCCGGCCGTGGTGGCGCTGCAGGTGATCCGGCTGATCATGGTGATCCTCTTCGCCGGGTGGCTGCCCAAGATCCTTAGTGGTGGAGAACCTCGTTCGTGAGCATGTCCATGGGCATGGAGCCGAGCTTCAGCGCCTTGACGTGAAACTCGTGCTCAGTCATCCCCTGGGCCATTGCCTGGCGGCGCAGATCCACCCAGTCCTTGTAGCCCAGCGCGTACGACGGCGCCTGGCCTGGCCAGCCCATGTAGCGGTCCAGCTCGAAGGCCAGGTTCGCCTCCGGCATCGCGGTGTTGTCGCGCAGGAATGCCTTCGCGTATTGGGCGTCCCAGGTGCCGGTGCCCTCCGGGGTGCACTTGCCCAGGTGGACGCCGATGTCCACCATCACGCGGGCGAGGCGCAGGCGCCTGGAGTCAAGCAGGCCCATGCGGTAGCCGGGGTCCTCGAAGAAGCCGTGGTCCTCCATGAGGTGCTCGGCGTAGAGCGCCCAGCCCTCGCCGTGGGCGGAGTTCCAGCACACGGAGCGGCGCCACAGATTCAGTTCGCTGCGGTTGAGCAAGGCGTAGCCGTGCTGCAGGTGGTGGCCCGGCACGCCCTCGTGGAAGACGGTGGACATCTCCTGCCAGGTGTGGAACGTCTCCTGGCCTTCCGGCACAGACCACCACATGGTGCCGGGGCGGATCATGTCGTCGCTGGGCGGGGTGTAGAAGATGCCGCCGGAGCCGGCGCGGTCGATGCCGCACTCCACCGTGTGCAAGCCCTCGGGCACGTGGAAGGCGTCGGCGGCTTTGTCGTTGAGCTCGGACATCCACTCAATCAGCGCGTCCGTGCCGCGGAGGATATAGCGCTCGTCCTGGTTCAGGTTGCGGTAAGCGCCTGCCACGGAGACGTCGCCGTAGAGCTCGTGCGCGATGGCGCGCTGCTCCTCCACGGTCTTCGCCAGTTCTTCCTGCGCCCAGTCGTAGCTGGTGTCCAAGTCCACCTCGCGGCCGTGGAAAAACTCGGCAAACAGCTGGTACCGCTCGCGGCCCACGCCATCGTTGTGGGATGCCTGCGGCGACAGCTCTGTGGACAGCCAGTCCGCCATCTCCAGGAATGCCTCCTTGGCGTGCCCCACCACATGCGAATCGGGCGACAGGCCCAGGTGGTCCAGCTGGGATTCGGTGTCGCCCAAAAGCTCGCACTGGTTGATCACTGCGTCGATCTGGCGGTGGGAAGCAACATCGCCTGTCGACGCCGCTTCGCTCAGAGACTCGCGGTAGCCCGCCAACGCACTCGGAATCCGCGACATGCGCGAGGCGATGTAGTCGAAGTCCTCCTCTGTCACCTTCGGCATCAAGGCGAAGGAGTCGCGGATGGTCTGCACCGGCGAGTCGATGTTGTTCAGCCGGCACAACAGCTCGCCGCGGTGGTGGAACTCCAGCTCCGCGCTCATTCGGTCGCGCAGGATCGCGGCGGTGAGGTTGTCCACGTCGTCGAAGTCGTCCTCGTCGTCGGAGGCGTCCGTGGAGTCGTTGAGCGCGTCCACGTCCGCGACAAGGTCGCGCATCCTGTCGGCCAGGCGCCCCCAGTAGTCCGGGGAAAAGTCCTGCAGCTCCCCGTCGTGGCCGTCGATGCCGATCTGGGTGGCAAGGGTGGGGCTGATCTCGGCGAGGTCGTAGACGAAGTCCTCACAAGTGGCGTCCAATAAGGACGGCTCGCGCCAGCTTTCGTTGGTCATGCCGAGCGATTGTATCGGAGCTGGCCAAATGGACAATTACGTCAGGGGCCAGGTAAATATATTCATATGCCCTTCTCACGCCCGCGAACGCCAGCAGCTAAGTGTCTGCACCTTATTCGGCTGCACGAGACGACGTCGAGAAGCGATCTTGTGAAAGCAACCGGCCTGTCGCAGCCAACCGTCACACGCGCGATCTCCGCGCTGGTGGACGCAGGTTACGTCACCTGTCTCTTATACACATCTCCGAGCCCACGAGACAAGAGGCAATCTC
>ERZ1031327.64-NODE-64-length-17442-cov-34.005004_pt1 | contig 17442 bp, 12 predicted proteins | sample MGYA00518211_ERZ1031327 | MGnify/ENA primary metagenome ERZ1031327 (study PRJEB33718, sample SAMN03159839) | human skin metagenome | collected 2014-02-25 | study: EMG produced TPA metagenomics assembly of the PRJNA266117 data set (Human skin bacterial metagenome...
AAAGAAGCGCCGAGGCGCGGATCGGTGGGCAGGAGGGCGAGCTCCTGTGTGGCACCGATGCGCTTGAGGGTCGCCTGCGCGGATGCCAGGGCCGAGGCCGGCGGTGGATCGAGCAACGGGAAGTCCGGGCCCGCGCCCCAACAGTCCAAAAACAACGCGGCCTGGGTCAGATCCGCGGACAGGATTTCTGGGGTGGTGTGTGGGGAAAAGTGCTGGTAATCATCCTGCGAGTAGCAGCGAATTACGGTGCCAAGCGCCTCACGGCCGGCACGACCAGCGCGCTGATCGGCACTCGACTTCGAGGTAGACACCGTCACCAACCCGGACATGCCACGCTGCGCATCGCGCCGGGGAACGCGGGAGAGCCCGGCATCTACCACCACGCGCACGCCCGGTACGGTAAGCGAAGACTCCGCGATAGAGGTAGCTACGACGATGCGCCGCTCATCGGTATACAGCGCGGCGTCTTGCTCCGCGGTGGTTTGCTTGCCATGCAGCGGGAAAACATTGTGGCCTGCTAAGGCATCGCAGACGAGACTAACCTCGCGCACGCCGGGCGCAAAGACCAGCGTTGATTCGTGCTGGCGAGCTGCCTGCTTGGCGACGTCCCCGTAAAACTCCCTCGTTCCCGCCGCTCTGCCCGGCATGGGGGCGTAGTGGATATCGAGCGGATAGGTGACCGCCTCGGTCACGTGGACGGGCGCATCCATAAGCTGGGAAAAGCGCTGCGCATCCACGGTTGCAGACATGGCGATGACGCGAAAGTCCTCACGCAATTCGGCCAGTTCCAGGCACATGCCCAGCACCAGATCCGTATCGAGCTGGCGCTCGTGGACCTCATCGATGGCAACGGCGGCCACTCCCTCGAGCTCCGGATTCTTGAGCAGGCGGCGCAGCAGCACGCCCGGCGTGACGAACTCGACGTCACTGCCCTTGCGGGACTCGCCCCGGATGGCGAAGCCAACCTTTTCCGAGGTGCCGCTCAGAGTACTCAAGCGTTGCGCGGCCGCGCGGACAGCCACACGGCGCGGGGCGGTGACAATAACCTTGCCGCGCCCTGCCGCATGATTGGCCAACGCCGGTGGCACGAGCGTGGTTTTACCTGTACCGGGCGGGGCCTGAATAACAACGTTTCCGGTGCTAGGCAGCGAATCGATGGTCTCGGCTACGGGCAGGCCCGCACCGATTGTGGCGAGATCAAACATCTAGTTGGCGGCTCCAAAACCTTCGACGGGACTGTTGAAATCCTGACGCTCGCAGGACTAGTGAGTTATCCGGAACTTTAGCGGCTTTAAGCGTTCCCGTGCTGACGACGCAGGTCTTTCCAATACTAATCTCCGGCAGCATGTTGACCTTGGCTTTGGGGTCAACCATAGCGCCATCGCCAAGCGCCCCCTTGGCCTGCGCCAAGATGGTGGGACCGAAATCAATAACGACGCGCCTACCGCACATCACGGCGCAGTCACATTCTAGGTTCGGCGGCACGTGCAGGCCCGGTAACGCAGATTTTTCCGACAGAATCTCCGGCAGGATGTCTTTCGCGCGCTCTGGGTCTTTACTCTGTCGCTCATTGAGCCGTTTAACTAGGCGAAAGCTGCGCTGATGTTGCTTCTTCGTCCTCGGCATGATCGGCAGGGGCCACTCCTCACCGGTCATCCGCTGCCATGAGCCATAGCGCTCCACGTTCTGCCGTCCCTGTGCACCGATGGACTCACTGTGGAGGTTAGGGGTGTTTCTGGTGTCCGCCGGATGCGGTGTAGCTAAACGTGGAAACAATTCTTTAATGAAGGTTTTACATCCACTTTTACCAAAGCGTTAAAAAGCAACTTGTGATAGCTGCCAAGCCCATATTCCAAGCTAGGCTGCTAAATTCACACTCTCCAATCGATACTTCCGAGATTGCTGGCGGCCGATGCTAGCACACTCCAAAAACCGACTTCCGCATTAATAAGTAGGTATCTCCTGTGGGGACAATCAGCCCCCCGTATGGTCCAAGCGCGAAACTCTCCATAACCGCAGCCTGATGGACCCCTACCTGATTGGCAACGTACTACTCCAAAGAATGTGAAAGTCAAAGTCGAGCTAATGAATGAGGATGGGTAAAACGAACGCCATACCAAGGCTCCATACCAAGTGCAGTGTGGTAGCTGAGATGAGATTATCCGCACGGTGAGCTTCCAGCGCTGCAACGCCGCCGATAAGCACGGAGGCCACAAGAAGGAGAGGAATACCCATTGCTGCGGTGACAAAGATGTAGAGAGCTAGTTGCGTAATGATGGCGGGAGTAGGTGAGAGGGAGTCCGAAAACTGGCGGCGGACGACGTCGCGGAAGAAAAGCTCCTCACGCACACCGTTCATAATGAGTGTCGCTAGGGTAATCGGTACGCTACCGTGGCGCATGTTATCCAGCAATCACTTACTGGCCCAGCCAAAAAAGGGATAAAGCGCAAGATGAGCGCTCCGAGGATAAAAAGAACTATAAGTGTCAGGCCGAGGGCTAAACCGCGAGCCGTCTCGCTTAACGCTTGGCCGGAAAAGCAACGTCGATTTCCCCAGGCTAGCCACGTTAGAAACCACACTGCGGCGGTAAAAAATGTTGCAGCGTAAAACTCGGGTGAGCCGGCCTCTGTCCGAGCTGAGGTAAACAGGCCAACCGCACCAAGAACTGCTGGAAGAATAGTGCGCAATAGTAAACTCTTGCGGCCTGTGGCGGGGGAGGTATGCGACATGGGCAACCTTTCGCAGTGGAAAAAGAGATCCTACAAGGGAGGCGGGTTTCACGTAGCATCGGCAATATTAGCGAGTATGCGCCACCGACGGCAGGAAGGAAAGCGTAATGGCGTTGAATACTACTGAAGAAACCCCTCGTTTGGCCCTGGTTACTGGGGCTACTGGCTATGTAGGAAGCAACCTCACCACGGAGTTGCTCAAGCGCGGGTGGCGGGTGCGCACTCTTTCGCGCAGTCGAAAGAAAGCCTTGTCCATGCCGTGGGGTGACAAGATCGTTGATTAGGGTGAGAACGCGAGCGCCGGTCAAGTAGAAGTTTTTGAAGGCGATGCCACCAGCAGCGAAGATTTGCACGAAGCACTCGCGCTTGTCGACGCCACCTTCTACCTCATCCACTCTATGTCCGAAACTGGTGATTTCCGCACCGAGGAACGTTCCATGGCCCAGCGATTTGCTCGCGCGGCCGAAGGCCAAGACGTTGGCCGCATCGTATTCCTCGGCGGCCTACACCCTACTGATGAAGAGTTGTCCGAGCACCTAGGGTCTCGTGTCGAGGTCGGCCAGATCTTCCTGGAGTCTGCTGTTCCCACCGCGGCCTTACAGGCTGGTGTGGTCTTGGGTGAGGGATCGATTTCCTTCCGTATGCTGCGTCATCTCTCTGAACGCCTACCAGGTGCTATTGGACCTGGCTGGATCCGCCATAAAATCACCCCGATTTCTGTACGTGATGTCACCTTCTACCTAGCCGGCGCGGCCGAACTTCCCCCTGAGGTTAACCGCACCTTCGATATCGGCGGGCCCGATACCCTCAAATATGCGGCTATGATGCAGGAGTACGCCAAGACTGAAGGTTTGCTACCGCGTATCGTCTTTTCCGCCCCAGTAACCACTCCGGAGCTTGCAGCCAAGTGGATTTCTTTGATCACCCCCATCAAAGCTAACCTTGCCACCCCACTTATCGGCAGCCTGCTGCACAATACTGTTGTCAAAGAACGCGACCTCGAGTCTTATACCGGCACTCCGCCCGGTGGCAACCAGACCTTTGCAGAAGCCATTACAGCCGCCAACAAGGGAACCGATACTCGACGTTGGCAAAAGACCCTCGGCGCAGTCAGCACCGCCGTGACTGCCTGCGGAATTATAGGATCTTCTCTAGCCACCACCAATGGTCGCAAATATCGACGGTTGTCTAAACCGTCTTGGCAGCCGCCAGCATTCGTCTTTCCCGTTGTATGGACAGCACTGTATGCAGATATTGCGCTAGTAAACTCCTTAGTCATTGCTGATCAACTCGAAGCCAAGGAAACTAACGCGGCGCGCTCCCACGAAAGCGTGCTTGGCTTCAACCTCGCTCTCAACGCGGGTTGGTGCGGAGTATTCTTCCGCTCACACCGCTGTAAACTCGCAGCCGTCTAGGCCGGGGCTTTAGCGATAAGCTCTGCAGATCTTGTCCGCCGCGCTTGGAAATCTTCCCCCGAACGTGGAGTAGTTCTATCTCCATATGCGGCTTGGACTAGCTTTGCTACAGCACTAAGTGCAGAAATTGCCCGCAGGAATCGCTAGATACCAAAGGCAGTAATCACAGTGTTAGGTAAATCGTGATGGCGTACCTCCGCGGAGGCGTTCGGTTGGCTTCCTAGCAAGCCGCTCGACTAGGAGGTCTATAGAATGAGTAAAATTCGGTAGCTAAAGGCGGGAGATGTTTTATACCCTTCCGCCTTTCATTTTGAGAGTTAGAACTCTACGACTTCGTCTTCAGAGTCCGTAGAGGTAAACACTGACGGGCAGTGCTTGGTTGGCTTCTCCGCATGGCTAGTGATAGGTAGGGCTAGCGAAAGGTTAGCGATAAATCCGGAAAATCCTCCGGGTGTTCGGTCAGATGCACGCGTTGAAGTATAAACAGGGCCATCCGATATCGAGACGGTACGAGCACCTCTGGCGGTAAGTTTTCTTACCATCTCTACGTCTTCGGATTCCTTGCGGGCAGGGAAACCATTTGCCAAGCTAAACACATTAGCAGGAAAAGATATATTAGCGCCGTGGATATGTCGATGCCCATTACGGTGGTTATAAAGGCGGTCATATTCTGCAACAAGTTGTGGAGAATGGTGAGAATCCCATTCTGGAACGACCGTTCCCAATACTATCTCAGCTAAGCCAACCCACCGTAGATGCGCGATCATCCATTGCGGAGACACTTTTGAATCGGCATCTGTATTAAGTACCCACACCCGATTTGTATCCAATATTCCGCTGTTTTCCGCCCCGATAAGTTGCAGACCAGTGAGTATCCCCTTTGTACGAACCGCTCCGACGTTTCTGCAACGCACTTCAACGACGTGGGTTTTCACACTACCGGTACTACATGTTCGAGCGCGTAATACTGTCTCATCGCTACAACTGTCAGCTACTACTACTAAGTGGACCTCTAAGCAGTATCCCATGTCTTTGGCTAAAGCTTGGGCTGCATGGCTTGCTACGTCAATGGACTGTATACAGTCGACAATCGTTTCTTCTTCTTGGTGGGCAGGAACCACAACAAGTGCGTAATACGTCATTTAGTTGTCTCCCAACGATTTTCGGTGAACGTAATCAATCCCATCTCAGAAAACTGTTTTAACCAGCCGAACATGGGCCAGTGATCCCATTTTTGATAGAACAGATTTGCATTTTTAATGATGTCTTCAACGTGTTCCACCGGCGGCGAGGACACTGGGTGCCATAAGTGATAAACGCGAGCACTTCCCACCCACCACAGCGGGATATCGTGGGCTCGTAATTGGTAGGCGAAGTCAGTATCTTCGCCTCCATAACCCGTAAAAGACTCGTCGAAACCGTCCCAACTATTTAGACAATGCTTCAAGGTGTTGCGCTCAGCAGCGAAGTTAAGAGACCAAAACACTTCGTAGTCTTGACCGCTTGCCTGCTGTAGCTCGCCGACAATCGGGTTAGGCCGTGCGGGATGCGGCGCGTCGTAGGAGGTTACATTGTGTGGCCTAGGCACGACGCCCTGCTGGAGATAGGTCACGGGACCAGAAAAAACACTTCCAGGAAACTGCTGGCAAGCCTGCGCATAGGCAGATAATAGGGTGGGGGCAGGAAGACAATCTGCGTCGAGAAAAATTATCGCTTCGCCGGGTTGAGCTTGCTCGATAGCCCAGCGTCCTGCAGCGTTTCTGGCAGCGGATAAATGTACCGGCAACTGTGGAAAGTGGGCAATGCTTTCTACGTGAGGAACATCAAACCGTTGGGGTCCCAGGGTAATAATTCCGTGCCTGAACGGGATCGTTCCCACGTGAAGGAATAGATTCTGTCTAGCAACGCGCTCAGACCTGTCTGCTGAACACAAAGTAACCACTACGGTCATAGGCGCACTTCCTTACCGGTTTGGTAGATAACCTGGGCTATTTTCTCTGCTGCGTGGGGGTTGACCCACTGCTCCCAGGCAGGGCTAGTGTTGGTGACACGTTCAAGCAGTCGAGGCCACTGGGAGAGCTCAGGCATTTCATCGAGGACGACTGCAAGATCCAAATTTTCTACAGAGGTTGCGGTAGCTGATTGCTCATCAAACGCTCTTGGTTGTGGAATTAAAATAGCCGGGGCTTGCGCGGCGGCAATATCCGCTACTGAATTTTGTCCCGCTGCACTGATGACGCAGGCGGCGCGCTGTAGATAGGGAAAGGGATTGTCGACCCTGTGTGATCCGCCTAGGGTGACAATTTTCCAATGTTTGCAAAATTTTTCTACCTGCTGCCAGTACTGATCGTCCCATTGTGTACTGCCTTTGCCTTGGAGGACTACCACGAGATCAGATTGGCGTTCTGGCTGAGCTGCGGGTAGGCCCTTAGTACTAAAACGTGACAGGCCGCCAACTGCGGTGAACTTGTTAGTAAACGGAAGAAGACTTTTAGGCACAGGTAAAGTCTCGGGCCAAGCGCCGACCAAATTGGTGGCAATACGATATAGCTCTTGATGTGCGGGGTCCTGCCTCGTTCCAGGCATGACTATCGAGACCACGGGAATACCCATGAGCCGTACGAAAAGACTAACTTCGACCGATGTGTCAACGTAGAAAACATCGGGCTTTTCTTGGTCTATCCACCGTGCAATCAGTCCCATGCGCTCTCTCAGTCCCTCCTGCGCAATGGGAGCCCAATGCCACTGCCCATTGGCAGTGACGTCTTGGTAAGTGCCGTATTCATCTGTATCTAACGGTAAAGAAATATCTGCTCCGTGAGCACTGCTAAAGATAGTGACGGAACTCGTAGGAAAGTGCGTTGTTAGTTCTTTAGCAATAGCCGAACATCGCCGGATATGACCGGAACCTTGATGGTGAGCATAGATGCCAACTATCAAACCGTCTTGTCGCTGACTACTAACCAATCGTCTCCGCCTTACGGTATAGCTCTAAATAGTTGGAAAGAAGGGTTTCCGGACCGAAGTAGGCTCTTACTGTTTCGGCGGTGTGGTCCCTATCCATTTTTCGAGCACTATCAATCGCTTGTTGCAAACGCCTTACCTGCTCATCGATCCTGCTACAGGCGGGTGCCACTGCAGATGAAAATTCGTCTCCCAAGCGGGAGTATATTTCTGCTATACCACCTCTTCCTATCGCTGCTACCGGAGTACCGCAGGCCATGGCCTCAATAGTGACAAGACCAAAGGGTTCTTCCCAACAAGGAGTAACAAGGCATACTTCATGACGTGATACCTCCTCGGCTATTTCTTCTTGGGGCATAGCTTCTAGAACTGTGATATCAGTGTCTAACTTCGGCTCAATTTCCTTTGAAAAATATTCTTCGTCGCCGATCCTGCCTATTACTGTCAAAGTAAGTCCGCTTGCACGCGCTGCCTCAATTGCTATGTGCAAGCCTTTTTCAGGGACGATTCTTCCAAACCACACAGCACCTGTTGGTACAGACGCTGTACGTCGGGGAAACCATACAGCTGGATCAAAGCTGTTGGGCACAATATGTATGGGCTCAGGAGTGGTCCAAGTGCGGGCCACTGACTGCGATACCGCACTAAAAATTCCAGCCGGCGATTTGCCGCGACGTTTCGCAGCAGTATCTATCCCTTGCTGTACTTCCATGAATCCAGGTGCGTGAAGTGTTGTCAGCATTGGTAACTTTTTATCAAAATTAAAAAGACCAGGGTGAAGGCTATTATTGTGGATCACGTCGAGCTCTCCGGCTTGTGCTTGAGCATGCACGTGTTGGGCTAGCTCACGAAAAGCAGCGTCTTCTTTTTCTCGCTCCCCTGGGGGATAGGTGTGGTCAGTTTTCTCGCTTTCAAAACCAGACCAGTCCACCCCCGGGAAGACAACATCTCTACATTGCTGTTTGCTTCCTTCCACGGCATAAAGATCCACGCGATTTCCAGCTTCTCTCAGTAATCGAGTAAGCATTGAACAAAAGGCTTCTAGCCCGCCAGGATATGGCGGAGCTACGGGAAAACGTGACGGAGCTACTAAGGCAATTCGCTTAGCACGGACAGCGTCGTAAATACGATAATGTGCGCTTTTAATGTCTTCACTTTGCCTTGCTCGATCACCCTGGTAGGTAAGGTGTCCGAAACGCGACAGCTGAGCAAGCGCTTTAGCTGCTTCTTTCCCGTTACTAGACTCGTATTCCAGCACAGCATATCTGCTATCAGCCTGGCTTAGGTAACACCCACAGTCCGGCACCGCAATTGGGACTGACAGATCTCGGCACATCTCTAACCAGCCTGAATGTGTACCTTTCGTATAAGGGAGTAGAACACAACTACACTGCGCTACCGTTGCGAAAAGTTCGTGGTCACTGAAAGGATCATGTTCAATAAGATCGATATTTTCCGCGCGTTGAAGAGCGTCGAAAGGAAAATCGTCCGGTCGTTCTCGATGTATGAAGACCTTAAACTTTTCTCCTTGTTGGGAAAGAAAATCAGCTATCTCCGTGTAAAAGTCTACATCCCTGATTACATTCCCCCGTAGAGACTTTAAAAAGACTCCGACACCTTCGGACTGTGTTGAGGAGAAACCTTGTGAAACGGATGAATCTACGATAGCCGGATGCGGCAGGACTTCGATGCTACCGACGGGGTAGTCGAATAATTCATCGATGACGCTAGCAGCCTTATTTGTCAGCGTTAGAACTTTAGCAGCAGCACGGAGAAGAATGCGGACCTTATCGTGATAAGGCCCTTGTTGGTCTAGATGGGGATTGTCAACATCGTGAACTGTATAAACAAGAGGAATTTTGCGCTCGCTAAGAGCCTCGACAAAGTCGCGACATTGTTCTTTAGTCAGATGCTCAAACCCGAAGTGGACGTGGACTACATCTATCGGCTTTCTTTTCCCGCTGGATACATCTTCGTCATATTTATCCCACCACTGTTTTTCTAAACTAGGGTGCGGCCACCACCGCTCTGGCTGCTCGGAGTCAATAACAGGGTCGGAAATTAATTCTACGAAATCTTGAGAAATCGCCTTCGAAACATAAGGGTGTCCCGCAGGGATGGACAGCACCCTTATCAGAGCAGACCTCTTTCCCGCACTACGCACGCTTATTTTCACCTTTAAAGTCTCAGTTAAAACAATTTCCGTGAAAGTTATGTCTTACCTCACTCTAGTAAACCCTCTAACCAAAGGTTCCGCTAGCTTAAAACCCCCTCTTTCAGCCCCGCTGAAAACACGGCACGCTTTCCCTCAGACACCCAACCAGCGGCCAGCTAAACTCTCTTAATTGCCAAGTTTCCTGCGCAAACCAAAAATTCGTTTTACCCTTAAGGTGTCCTTTTTTGTTTCACGTCTAGGAGCAGACAATGAGTCAAGATAAGTCGTCCCCGTCCGGCTCTCCACAGGGAAATCATGTACCAGGTACCCCCGGCAGCCACACCCCACACGTAAACGAGCCCAACGAGACCGCTGCACCACCCCAGCCACTCAACGCGCAAACGTCTCCGGAAGCCTATTCACCGACTGGATGCCCCTTTAAAATCGGCGCCGACAACAAGGATCCGCGCCGTCAACAGGGTGAGTATCTCACCACCGCTCAAGGAGCTCGGCTAAACGAAACTAATCACTCTCTGCGGGCAGGCGAGCGCGGTCCGCTGCTAATGCAAGATCACCACTTTCGTGAAAAGATAACTCATTTCGATCATGAAAGAATTCCGGAACGTGTAGTACACGCACGTGGTGCAGGCGCTCACGGCATGTTTGTCTCAAACGGCAAGGCTTCTAAAATATCGAAAGCTGGTGTATTCGCCGAAGGTAAAGAAACCCCCGTTTTTGTGCGGTTTTCTACCGTGTTGGGCTCCCGCGGCTCTGCTGATACCGTGCGCGATACTCGCGGATGGGGAGTGAAATTCTATACCGATGAAGGCGTATGGGACTTGGTCGGCAACAATATCCCTGTCTTTTTTATTCAAGATGGAATCAAATTCCCCGACGTTGTGCACGCCGGAAAGCCCCACCCGGATCGCGAGATCCCACAGGCACAAAGTGCGCACGATACTTTCTGGGATTTCGTCGGACTACACACCGAAGCTACCCACCATACGTTCTGGAATATGTCAGACCGTGGTATCCCTCAATCACTACGGACTATGGAAGGCTTTGGTATCCATACTTTCCGCATGATTAACGATGCCGGAGAAACTACTCTCGTAAAATTCCACTTCAAGCCACACCTAGGAGTTCACTCCCAGGTGTGGGAAGAAGCCCAAATTACCGGCGGTGTAGATCCCGATTTCCACCGTCGAGATCTCGCCGACGCTATCGAGGCCGGCGCTTACCCGCAATGGGACCTGGGTGTCCAGGTATTCCCAGATACCAAGGAAGAGATGTTTGAAGGCATCGATCTGCTCGACCCGACGAAGCTTGTTCCTGAAGAACTGGCCCCGGTAGAGATTATCGGCACGCTTACACTCAATAAGAATCCAGGAAATTACTTTGAAGAGACCGAACAGGTCGCTTTCCACCCTGGTCATCTTGTTCCTGGTATCGACGTCACGAACGATCCGCTCTTGCAGGCACGACTATTTTCCTACCTCGACACGCAGATATCTCGTCTGGGCGGACCTAACTTTAGCCAGCTGCCTATCAATCGACCCCACTCGCCAGTCAATGACAACCTACGCGACGGCATGTACCAGCAGGCAGCGCATACTGGTATAGCTCCCTACAAACCAAATAGTCTTGACGCGGGAAACCCAACCGAAACGCCGGTTGACAAGGGTGCATTCATAGATGTGCCTCGCCCGGTAGAAGGACACGTAACCCGACGGAGCCCGGCTTCATTCGAAGACCACTTTTCGCAAGCGCGCATGTTCTACCTGTCTTTGACAGAGACTGAGAAACAGCACCTCATTGAAGCTTTCTCCTTCGAACTGGGCAAGTGCTATGAAGAGGCCATTAAACTACGCTACCTCGATGTTCTCGCACACGTAGACCAAGAGCTGGCAGAAACTGTCGCTGATAATTTAGGCCTTCCGCATCCGGAGCAACAGGAAGTACCCGACGCCAGCCCTTCTCCCGCTCTGTCACAGTTGGGTAAGACGTGGCCCATTGATGGGCGCCGAGTTGCAATTCTTATTGATTCGGACCAAGAACTAGACGGAGTAGGGCAACTCCTTGATGATCTATTCGAAGCTGGCGTTATTCCCATGGTCGTCTCTACTAAGGGTGGAACCGTTACTGTTGAGGGGGCTGAAGTATCAGTTTCTCGAATCTATCTGACTGCTCGCTCCATAGAGTTTGATGCAGCAGTAGTTCTAGATCCCCCGCACAATTCTGAAGTATCCACGATGCTCGGTGAGTTTGAACGCCACAAGAAGGCTATCGTCCTCGCCGACAGCAATGCATCTTCGGCGCTTGAATATGCACGCGTTAAGGCCGAGCAACCAGGAATCGTTTCCGTTGATTCCCCACGCCAAGCGGCTGAACCGATGAAGAAACTCCTCGCATCGCACCGAGTCTGGGAACGCTAAGACCTGCAAACATTCATTCCATGAGCTAGTTTTCAGCACCGCGCTAGTCGGAGGCTAATCGTGTCTCCGGCTAGCGCGCACCCATCTCTACCTCGCTTCAATCTCTGATCGCTGGAGTTCTAAATCGAACCACCCCAGTGAATGTCTGAGTAGACTTCTTCCGAAAACAGACAGGTTCTAGGTAGCGGTGAATCTGGCTATCGTATCAGTGGTTATTTTCGGGCTGTGCGTTATGGGTCAGCTCGCGGATAGCAGGTGGTGATCATGCGGTCGTTTCCATGTAGTGGGTAACCTCGTAATCCTTTAAACCCGTATCCATATTCGATCCGAAACTTGAGCCAAAGCCAGCACATCGCTCCATGTAGGCGGAACGAAATTCTCGCTATCAGTTTTGAACCACGTAATACGGTCCGGCTCTTCAAAATCGAGGTTTTTGAGGATTGATTCACCAGCAATGTCGTACGCCCATAAGTCGTGAACATTTTCATACTCAACCGAATATTTTTGAAAAGTTCCCTCGGGGTGGAGAATGGTTTCAAAGCCGACAAAGGCCTTTCCATCAGGCGTTTCCACTTCCAAAACGAAGTATAGAAATTCATCCATCCATGCGGCAGCGCCATGGAACTTCGGCAACGATGCGGCGGAGTCGCCCCTGAACCTATTTTCGCCCAAGGCATCCTTAGCGAGGATTTCTGCCAAATAGGATGCGGCGGCGTGTAAATCGAAACGATGCTCTGCGGTTCTTTGCATTTCCATCAATCTAAAGAGGGAATACTTCTAATCAACTAGCTCTGGAAAGCTGGAGTGGTTTAATTCCAGGGGCTTAGGGAATTAGGGTGAGGTCATGCTTTTTGATTCGCTGCCGCGACCGAGTGTGCGTGTGGCTCCGGGAGTGGGGCATGTGCCGGGATGGGTGGGCGTCGATAAGCAGAAGGCCCTGGTAGAAGAGATGCGCGGCATTGCGCGCGAGTATGCGGCGACGCCGATGGCGATGGTGCGTCCGCGGCTGAAATCGGGCGGGCAAATGAGCGTATTTCAACTGCATTTGGGCAGGTATTGGCATTATCCCAGCTATCGGTATGTAGACAATATGGACGGCACGCGGGTTCCGCCGGTGCCGGAGAGCCTGCGGCGGATTGCTCCGGGAGCACTGCACGCCGCAGCCGAGGTAGTGCCCGAGCTTGAGCCCTGGGTGGAGACTTTTGTACCGGAGATGGCACTCGTGAATTACTACCCGCCGGGATCGGCCATGGGCATGCACGTGGATGATTCTGAGGAATCGCCCGCGCCGGTGATTTCGCTCTCCATTGGGGATGAGGCGCTTTTCCGTATGGGCCACACCGAGGCGCGCACACGGCCGTGGGACGATTTCACGCTATGTAGTGGTGATTTGGTGGTCTTTGGTGGGCCGAAGCGCTTTGCTTATCACGGGGTGGTGCGCGTAAACGACGGCACGTTGCCGCAGGGGTGTGGGCTTACAGAGGGACGCATCAACATCACCATCAGACAAGTTTCGGCACGGGCGCTAGGCTAGAGGCGTTACATAAAGCTTGAAGGAAAGAAGGTTTTTCATGTCTCGCATTGGCATCATCATCGGCAGCACCCGCGACAAGGCTGCAGGCAAGGAAGTGGGCGAGTGGCTCTATGACCTGGCCCAGGGCCGTAAGGATGGCGTGGAGTACACCCTGCTGGACCTCAAAGAATTCGATATTCCGGTCCTGACCACCGAGGTTGTACCGGCTGCTGCTAATAAGCAGTACGCGGACGAGAAGGTCCAGGCGTGGTCCGATGCGGTTGATGCCTGCGATTGCTTCGTTTTTGTCACTCCAGAGTACAACCGCTCCGTGCCAGGCCCGTTCAAGAATGCATTCGACTGTTTGGCCGCAGAGTGGGCGGGCAAGCCGGTTGCCTTCGTAGGCTACGGACCGGCCGGGGCAATTCGCGGCGTGGAAGCATGGCGAACCATCGTGGTGAACTTCTCCATGCCGCAGCTTCGCAATCAGCTGGATTTTGGATTCTTCACCGACTGGGCCGACGGCGAGTTCCGCCCCGTGGATGCGAAGGTGGAGCGCACCAATTCTTTGCTGGCTGAGCTGGAAGACGCCCTTTCTGCTTAGTCGGTCCACGTTGGCCCTGGGGGCATAATAAGCGCGTTTTGTAGATTTTCTCCCGTGAAATTGTCACTATGTGCTTGTTGTGCATCTGGGAACTACACAACAGCCGCGTTCTGGCCTCTTGGTAGGCGAACGAGACCAATAGCGTGGCCGCAACTTGTCCCTCGCACAAAAATTCAGCCCCCGCGCTCTTCGTGAGCAGCGGGGGCTGACTATTATGCGGCCGGCTTAGTTACTGCAGGCCAAACTGATCCCAAGCGGCAGGGGAGAGGTTCTGATACACGTGCTTGTGCTCCTGGTACTCGGCCAAGCCGGTGGGGCCAAGCTCGCGACCGTTGCCGGACTGCTTGAAGCCGCCCCACTCTGCCTGCGGCAGGTACGGGTGGAAGTCGTTGATCCAGATGGTGCCGTGGCGCAGGGCACGGGCTACGCGCTCGGCGCGGCCGGCGTCGGAAGTGTAGACGGCGCCAGCCAGGCCGTACTCGGTGTCGTTGGCGATCTCGATGGCCTCCTCCTCGGTGGTGAAGGTCTCGATGGTCACGGTCGGGCCGAAGGCTTCGTCATGCACGCAATCCATCTCGCGGGTAGCGCCATCAATGATGGTCGGCAGGTAGTACACACCAGCGCCCAGGTCGGTGTTGCCAGTGCCGTGCTGGCTATTGGTGTCCTCGCTGGTAGCCGCGCGGCCACCGGTGAGGATCTTGGCGCCCTGCTCGCGGGCCTTGTCCACGTAGGCGGCAACCTTCTCGCGGTGCTCGGCGGAGATGAGCGGGCCGGTCTCGGCCTTCTCATCGGTCGGGCCGCCGATCTTTATCTTATTGGCGCGCTCTACCAGAGCGTCGACGAACTTATCGTGCAGGGACTCTTCCACGACAATGCGGGAGCCTGCAGAGCAGACCTGGCCGGAGTGGAAGAAGGCGCCATTGAGGGCGTTGTCCACGGCGACGTCGAAGTCGGCATCGGCGAAGATGACGTTCGGGTTCTTGCCACCGAGCTCGAGCGCGGTGCGCTTGACGGTCTCAGCCGCATTCTTGGCAATGATCTTGCCGGTGACCAAGCCACCGGTGAAGGAGACCATGTCCACGTCCGGGTGCTGGGACAGCGGGTTTCCGCAGTTAGCGCCAGCGCCGGTGATGAGGTTGCCCACGCCGTCGGGCAGACCGCACTCCTTGAGGGCGGCCATGAGCAGCATGGCGGTGTGCGGGGTGAGCTCCGCCTGCTTGAGGACGAAGGTATTGCCGGCTGCCAGGGCCGGGCCCACCTTCCAGGAGACCTGCAGCAGCGGGTAGTTCCACGGGGTAATCAGTCCGCAGACGCCAACGGGCTCGGCGTCGATGCGCGAGCGCAAGTTGGGATCCTGCGGGTCGACTACGCGGCCGGCTTGGTGCTGGGCTAGGGTACCGAAGAACTCGAAGGCGTTGGCGATGTCATCCATATCGCCCAGGGATTCCTCGTAGCGCTTGCCGGTATCGGCGGATTCGGCCTGTGCGAAAAGTTCCTTGTGCTCGCGGATGAAATCGGCCACGCGGATGACGATCTTGCCGCGATCGGCGGCCGGGGTATTGGCCCACTCGCCGTTATCAAAGGTTTCACGGGCAACCTTGATGGCGCGCTCGGTGTCCTCGTCGGATGCCTCGGAGACTAAACCGACGGTGGAACCATCGGCCGGGCAGATGATGGTGCGGGTTTCGCCGCTTTGGGCGGCTTCCCACTTACCGTTGATGAACAGGGACTTTGGGGTGCCGTCGGCATGTACGCCCTTCAGCAAATCGGTCTGGGTGGGGTCGAACAAAGTGTTCTGGGTGCTCAAGTGAAAAGCAACCTTTCTCTCATAGAGGTAGTTGTAATGGCCAGCTTAGCTATCTTCGCGCCAAGTGCGCTCGGGCTCGGCACCATCGGAGACATCGGAATCGCCTGGCTGGGTCTGCTGCATGTAGAGGAAGGCCAGGTGACGCTCGTAGAGATCCAGCACGTTATTGATGATCTGGTTCTCGGAATAGCCGTAGACGTCATAGCCCAGCGAACCGGTCATATCGTAGACCTCGAGGCGGTAGTACTCGTCGCCCTCGCCCGTGCTGAAGTCGGGGCGCTCGGCCGCGACCGGGAAGAGTTGGTAGCGGAACATGCGCTCATTGTGCAGCTTAACTTCGAGGTCGAGCTGCGGAAGTTCGACGTCGGGAAGCTCGCTGGTGAGCAAGAGGGCATCGTAGCCGCGGCTGCGCATGTGCGTTGCCACCTGCTCGAGGGCGTAGGTAGCGGTTTCGCGCAGGTAGGTATCCATCTCCTGCTTAGAGGGGAAGGTATTGGCGCGGTCGAGGCGGTTCTTCCACAGGTTGGAATCCGAAGGCTCGCGCTCGGTACGGGAGGAAATCACGCCGTGCATAGCGGTGGTGCGGGCCTCGCGCTGGACGTTTTCTAGGCGCAGGGACTTCCACAGGGAGAACATGATGAGGTAGACCACGAATGCGAAGGGCAGGCCCATCACGACGGTCGCGGACTGCACGGTGGCGATGCCGTCGATCTGCAGCAGCGCCAGGGTCAGCGCGCCCACGGTCACGGACCAGAAGATGCGCAGCCAGCGCGCGCCATCCTGGCGGTTATCGGTAATGCGGGAGGTGAAGTTGGACATCACCAGCGCGCCGGAGTCGGCCGAGGTGATGTAGAGCAGCAGGCCGATGAAGGTGGTCAAGAAGATGACGATGCCTGAGCCTGGGAACTCGTGCAGCATGTCGTAGAAGCCCTGTTCCGGTACGTTAATCGCGTTTTCGGCGAATTCTGGGTAGTCACCGGAGCGGACCATGTCCAAGGCGGTGTTACCGAAGAAGGACATCCACATCAGGATGAACAGGAACGGGAAGGTCAGGGTGCCGAAGATGAACTGGCGCAGGGTGCGGCCGCGGGAGATGCGGGCCAGGAAGAGGCCGACGAAGGTAGCCCAGGCAATCCACCATGCCCAGAAGAAGAGGGTCCAAGACTGCATCCAGGTATCTACGTTGGTTTGGTCTTCGGCAAAGGCGAAGGTCTCCATGGTCCAGGACGGGAACTTCGAGACATAGTCACCGATATTGGTCACGATGGCATCGAAGAGGTAGGCGGTCTTGCCAAAGACCACGACGTAGATCATCAGCGCGATGGCCAGGTAGACGTTCAGCTCGGAGAGGAAGCGAATACCCTTATCCACGCCGGATACGGCCGAGAGGGTGGCAACAGTGATGGCGATGATGATGAGCGCGGCCTGCAGACCGAAGCCCTGCTCAATGCCGAAGATGAGGTGAATGCCGTAGGACAGCTGCACCACACCGATGCCCAGGGAGGCGGTCACACCAAAGACGGTGCCTAGCATGGCGGCGATGTCCACCGCGGAGCCGATAGGGCCGTGCACGCGCTTGCCGATGAGCGGGTAGAGCGCGGAGCGGATAGCTAGCGGCATATTGAGGCGGTAGGCAAAATAACCGAAGGCCATGCCCATCAGGGCATAAAGAGCCCAACCGGTCAGGCCATAGTGGAACATGGCATAGACCACGGCTTCTTTGGCGGCCTCCATGGTCTCGCCGTCACCAACCGGTGGCTGCATGTACATGGTGACCGGCTCGGCCACGGCGAAGAACATGAGGTCCACGCCGATGCCGG
>ERZ1031327.69-NODE-69-length-16349-cov-33.295508_pt1 | contig 16349 bp, 15 predicted proteins | sample MGYA00518211_ERZ1031327 | MGnify/ENA primary metagenome ERZ1031327 (study PRJEB33718, sample SAMN03159839) | human skin metagenome | collected 2014-02-25 | study: EMG produced TPA metagenomics assembly of the PRJNA266117 data set (Human skin bacterial metagenome...
CGCTGAGCAGCAACGCACCGAACAGTCGAAGCAGGCACAGCAAGGACCGGACTCTAGTGCGCAGCCACAGGCCGCCCGCGAGTATTTCCAGCAGCTGCGCGACCAGCTCAAAAGCGAGGACTAGCCCTGAGTATCGATAACCTCTTTGATGCCTATACCGCGCAGCGGGGCATTACCCGTAGCGCGGAAGTTGTGCCGGATCACGAGTGTCAGATTTTCTCCGCCGACACCCAAGCTGCCTCAGAAGCCGATACCTTAAACGCCGCCCGAAACCTCGTCGACGACGTCCTTTCGGCCAACCAAGAGCATGAGCCCCAGTGCGACGGGGACGAATCCGACAATAAGTAGGTAGTTCCGCTCCGCATCTGCCGAAGAAGGGTCATAGAGCGTCGATAGTGTTCCCGCCAGCGAGGTGCCGATGGCCATGGTGAGAAAGTACAGGGCTGAAAAGCGCGTCGCGTAGGCCCGCGGTGCGTGCGCGGCCGATGCCGCCATGCCCACTGGTCCGATGAATAGCTCGCCGAGCGACATCAAGAAGATGGTCACGGCCAAAACCGCGAACGGCGTTGAGTTTTCTCCGCCCCCGACGAACGGCAACAGCACAAACATTCCGGAACCGGCCACCATGATGCCTACGGCCATTAATAGACGTCGCGAGTGGGCCCATCGGGCCATGCCTGCCGCCAATGGAAGGGACAACACCAAGATGAACAGTGGGTTGAGCGATTGCGTCCACGCCGCTGGAATCTCAAATCCGCCTACCATGCGGTTTACACGCTGATCCGAGTACACGGCTAGCACGCCGTAAATCTGCGGTTGGAGGGTCCAATAGGCCGTCGAGCAGAAAAACAGCGGAATATATGCCACGACATTCCGCCGCTCCGGCGTGCTGACCCCCGGCGATCGCAGCATGCTGGCGAAGAGGGCGAGGGCGGCCGCGATCGTCGTAAAGAGTAAAAGCATGGCCAGCTTATCTGCCGAGACAGTCACCGCAACGGCGACGCCACCCCCGACGGCCGCCAACGCTATCGCCGCAGCCCTGCCCGGTGTGGTGGTGGGGTTGGGCGGCCGCGAATCGAATTCGGCGACTACCCGCCGGCGCAGCGTCCCGTAGAGGACGCACCCGCAACACATGAGGACCGCGGCCGCGAGGAATCCAGCGTGGTAGCCGTATTCTTGTGCCAGCCAGCCAGTAAGCATCGGTCCGAGCAGGGCGCCGATATTAATACCTAGATAAAAGATCTGGAAGGCGCCATCTCGTGCGCCGGTCGTGGGAGGAAAAGCCGCACCCAGAATGGTGATTGCTGCTGTCTTAAGCAGGCCTGATCCCAGCGCAAGCGGCAAAAGCCCGGCTACGAGACCTGTCGCGCCAGGCACCAAGGACAACGAAAAGTGCCCGCAAATGAGCAGACCCGCGCCGGCAAGCAGCGTGCGTTCGGCGCCCAAGAGCCGGTCGCTGACCCACCCGCCGACGAACGTGCACAGATAAAGCAGGCTACCGTATGCGCCGACAAGCGCGGTGGCCTGTGCTTGGTCCATGCCGAGCCCGCCGGAGGTGGAATAGAGGTAGTAGGCGAGGATGGCTTGCATGCCGTAGAAGCTAAAGCGCTCCCACATTTCAATTCCGGCGACTGCTGGTAAAGCCGCGGGTAGACGCCCGATTGAACGCTGTTTAATAATTGTCATAAAAGCACTATAACGGCCGAAAGTCTGTGATAGACCTAAAATCATGGATATTTCAGCGGAGGATATTGCCGCTCTCGATGCGCGACACATTTGGCACCCCTACGCCGGGCCAGGCGAGCCAACGCTTGTGGTGGACTCGGCCGCCGGCGTCCATCTAACGCTTGCGGATGGCACCACGCTTATCGACGCCATGTCTTCCTGGTGGGCCGCCGCCCACGGCCACGGACACCCGCGACTCAAGGCAGCAGCGGCCGCACAAATCGATCGAATGAGCCACGTCATGTTCGGCGGGCTCACCCACGAACCTGCCGTGCGGCTTACCCGCAACCTCATGGAACTGACCCGGGGTAATTTCGAGCAGGTCTTTTATTCGGACTCCGGATCTGTATCGGTAGAAGTAGCCATCAAAATGGCGCTACAGTACGCCCGTGGCCTAGGGCACCCAGAGCGCACCAAGATGCTGACGTGGCGATCGGGGTATCACGGCGATACCTTCGCGGCGATGAGCGTGTGCGATCCCGAAGGCGGTATGCACTCGATGTGGACTGGCACCTTAGCGCGCCAGGTTTTCGCCCCAGCGCCGCCTACTCGCGGAGCTAGCCCGGCCGAGCGCGCAACCTATCTGCACGAGCTGGAAGCGTGCATCACCGAGGAGGTCGCGGCCCTAGTCATAGAACCTGTAGTCCAAGGCGCGGGAGGCATGCGCTTTCACGACCACGAGCTGGTACGCGGGGCCCGCGATATCTGTGACCGCCACGGTATCGTGCTCGTCGCGGACGAGATCGCCACCGGCTTCGGCCGGACTGGCGACCTTTTTGCCACCCAAGCGGCCGGTGTCGTGCCAGATATTATGTGCGTTGGCAAAGCGATGACCGGTGGGTTTATGACCATGGCCGCCACGCTCGCTACCGCGAAGGTGGCCGAGGGGATGCGCCCGCGCGCGCTGATGCACGGACCGACGTTTATGGCTAATCCGCTTGCTTGCGTCGTTTCGGCCGCGGCAACTGAGCTCATTTTGGAAGGACACTGGCGCGAGCAGGTAGCGGGCATCGAAAAGCAGCTGCAGCGCGGGCTTACAGGCCTAGCCGAGGAGCCGGGGGTAGCGGATGTGCGTGTGCTTGGCGCCATCGGCGTGGTGGAAATGGAACGCGAAGTAAATATGGCCGCAGCGACGGCCGCGGCCGTGGAACAGGGCGTGTGGTTGCGCCCGTTCGGCCGACTGATTTATATCATGCCGCCGTTTATCAGCACCGCCGACGAAGTAACCCTGATGTGCCGCGGCGTGCGCGCTGCGGTAGCAGGAGGACGACAGTGATCATTTACGTGACGGGGACGAACACGGACGTCGGCAAGACGGTGGCCACGGCCGCGCTCGCCAGCGCCTTCAAGCAGCGCGGCCGCGAGGTTGTCTACGCTAAGCCACTGCAGACGGGGGAGCCGGAGGGAAAGGGAGATGCGGCGACCGTCGGCAAGCTGGCAGGCGTGGAGGTCGCCGAGATGGTGCGCTTCCCGGAGCCGCTGGCGCCAAACCTTTCTGCGCGCCGGGCCGGCATGGACCAACCCAGCCTGCAGGAACTCAAGGAGTGGATTGCCGCCCTCGACGCGCCCGGCCGCGTGGTGCTTGTTGAAGGCGCCGGCGGGCTGCTCGTGCGTCTGACGGACGCCTATACGCTTGCCGACGTCGCCGATAGGCTCCTCATCGTCACCTCCCTCAGCCTAGGAAGCCTCAACGCGGCCGAGCTGACCGTGCGCGAGGCGCAACGCCACGGAATCGAGGTGCTCGGGCTGATTGGTGGCTCGCTGCCGGCCGACCCGGACTTAGCTACCCGACTGAACCTCGAGGAGATGCCGGAGGTGACCGGCTGTCCGCTGTGGGGCAGCCTGCCGGAGGGCATGGCCCGCATGACGTCGGCCGAATTCGCACGGGTAGCCGCCGAAGTCTACGCGGACTTTTTAGAGCACGCCTAGAAGCGCTACCTCGCAGAGGCAGCGCTAACGGACCCAGCGGACCTTGCCATTGACTCGGGCAAGGCGTCCGCGCAGCGGCGGGGCATTCGGATCGTCCTGGTTGACCCCGTTGTGGTACGGACAGCACACGGTCAGGTTGTCCATATTGGTCAGCCCACCGTGCTTCCATGCCTTGAGGTGGTGAATTTGGGCTTTATCGGCCGGGTGGTTGCACGGCGGCCAAGGGCAGGTGGGGTTCTCGGCCGCGGCCATCTGCCGCTGCTTGTCGGTGGCGTAGCGGGAGGTGCGATACAGGTTGACTGGGCCTTTGACTGGGTGGATAAGGGTGGCTAGGCCGTGCTCGGTGAAGGTGCGCTCGACCAGCTCGGCCCCGGTAATGGTGGCGCCGTTGGTCAGGCGCAGGGTGACCTCCTCGCCATCGCCGTCCAGGATCTGGTCCAGCGCGTTGAGTGGGATGATGACGTTGGTGGTGGTGCGCGCAGAAGGGGTGCCTGTGCCGCGTAGGAGATCACGCAGAGAATCCAGCGGGCGTGCGGGGTCGAGCGCGGCGTCGAACTCCGCGAGGAAGGCCGACGGGGCAGTAATCCGCATCGTCCACGGGCCGTTCGGCCGGCGCAGCAACTGCACTCCTTCGCGGGGCGGGGTGCGGCGCGGGCGAAGATCGCGGAGGCGCTGCTTGGCGCGGCGCGCGATTTCGGAGGCTGGCCCGCGCAGGCGGCATAATTCCACGCGCAAGTTCCAGGCGTCACGTTTATTGCGCAGCCGGGAGACGTATTTTTCGATGAGCTTGAGCGTTACTAGGTCGTGGTGGCGGGCGGCCGTGGCCGCGTGGCGTTGCTTGCGGCTAAAGCCGGTCGTGCCGAAATAGATTTCCGCCATGGCGCGCAGTTCGCGCGCTTCCACATCCGGCAAACCAAGCTCGAGGAGGGCGCGCACGGGCATGCCATGTGCCTCGGCGAGGATATCCATCGCCGAGCTTATATGGGTGGCATAGGCCTGCAGTGCGCTCATAGCTGTAACTTTAAGCAGAGCCGGCGGGCTAGCCGAGGCGAATGTGTTCGCAACTGTGGATAACTTGTTTAAGCGTCAACTTCCTCAAAAGCCCGCAATGGCAGAAAGGTACGAAACGAGCATGCGCTTAATCCTTATGACCACGGCATCAAAGTCGCCGGGATCGCTCGCAGTTGCGCAATTGAGCTGCGCGACGACGCTGTGGATAAGGAAGCCGGCCAGGTCAATGCGGTCGTCAACGCTTATGGACGGCGCGAGAGGGAGAGGGTTTCGGATAGCGGGAGATGTGGCTGGCGCTCGGCATTCGCGGCGGTGTCACGCCGAGTGAGGCTCGCAGGCGAGGTACAACGCACCGATGGGTGCCCCGGCGCGGTGGACGGCCTCGTCGAAGGTGGAGGATTCAAAGTCGACACCGCGGTAGCAGAACTCTCCCGGCGCTAGCTAAGGCCCTTCATCACGCGGGCGACGTGGCCGGTTGCCTTGACGTTGTAATGCGTCTGGCCGATGGTGCCATCCGGCTCGACCAAGAACGTGGAGCGGATGACGCCCTGGACCACCTTGCCGTAGTTCTTCTTCTCTCCAAACGCGCCGTAGGCGGTCATGACGGACTTATCCGGATCCGAAAGCAGCGGGAAGTTGAGCTCGTGGTCCGCGCGGAACTTTGCCAGTGCTTCCGGCTTATCGGGCGAAATACCCACCACGGCGATATTGAGATCGTTGAGCTGCTCCAGGGAGTCGCGGAAATCGCAGGCCTCTTTGGTGCAGCCCGGGGTATTAGCGCGGGGGTAGAAGTAGACGAGTACGCGCTGGCCTGCGTAATCGGCGAGGGAAACGGTGTTCCCGGCGTCGTCGGCAAGCGCAAAGGCAGGGGCTGTATCTCCAGTATTCAAACGGTTTTCAGTCATGGCACCCACCATACTTACCGCCCGGGCTGCACGCCGCCGCACCGGCGGGGTAGAATGAGTCCGTTAAGAGCGAACCTAAATTAAGAGGAGAACGTCGTGGCACGCAATATTGAAGATATTCAACGCGATATTGAGCGCACCCGCCGCCAGCTGGCCGGCACCTTGGACGAGCTCGCGGAGCGCAGCAAGCCGCAGAACTTTGCCAATGAGGCCAAGACCGCGGCCACCGATAAGCTGCAGGAACGCAACGTGCAGCTGGCGCTGGGTGGCGTCGGCGCAGCCGTAGTGGGCCTGATTGCTTTCTCGGTATTCCGCTCTCGTCGCCGCAAGAGCGACCTGAAGGAGCTGCAGCGCCTGCTATCCGAGCGCCACTAATTAGCGAAGTCCCCGCACACCGCGGGGACTTTTTTCGTAGGCTGGGTTGGGATGAAGACACCAATCCCTTTTTATTTGCAGGAAATCCTCAACAAGGTGCGCGATAACCGCGACGGCGCTGTGGCGGATTATATTCCGGAGCTGGCCAAGGCGGAGCCTGAGTACCTCGGCGCAGCGATGTGTACGACTACCGGCCACGTGTACTCCGCGGGCGATGATGAGGTGGAATTTACCCTCCAGTCCCTGTCCAAGCCTTTTGTTTATGCCCTGGCTCTCCAGGAGCTCGGCCTTTCCGCGGTGCGCGACATCGTGGGAATGGAGCCTTCGGGCGAGGCTTTTAATGAGTTATCGCTAAACCGCGATGACCATCGGCCGGTCAACCCCATGATTAATGCGGGTGCTATTGCGGTCACGCAGTTGATTAATGGCGTGGATTCGGAGCCGGCCGCGCGCGTGGAGCGCCTGCGCACCTATTTCTCTCGGTTGGCGGGACGCAATTTGCTTATCGACGACGCCATGCGCTCCTCCGAGCTCGATGTCAGCGAACGAAACCTTTCGCTGGCACACATGTTGCGCAATTACGACATCATTCAAGACGAGGCACACGATGCGGTTTCGACCTATATCGAGCAGTGCTCGATTGTGGTGACGGTGCGGGATTTGGCCGTGATGTCGGCAACGCTGGCCAATGGCGGCGTGCAGCCGGTTACAGGGGACAAGATTCTCGATGCGGACGTGTGCCGGTTGACGCTATCGGTAATGAGCTCGGCCGGCATGTACGACGGCGCTGGCCGGTGGATGGCCGAGGTGGGAATCCCGGCGAAGTCGGGTGTCTCGGGCGGTCTGTTGGGTACGTTGCCGGGCCAATTGGGCGTGGCAACCTTCTCGCCGCGGCTTAATAAAGAGGGCAACTCGGTTCGCGGTGTGGATGCGTTCAAGCTGCTCTCGAAGGATATGGGCCTGCATCTAATGTCCACGGATGAGCGCTACGGTGTGAATCCGGTGCGCAAGGTGGAGCAGGATGCAGAGCTAACGGTGATTTATCTGCAGGGCTTGATTAACTTCAACGCGGCCGAGACCGTCTTGTATGAGCTGATGGAATCAGATTTCAGCGAGGGCACGGTGGTGCTGGAGCTGACCCATATTTCTGGTACGAACCGCATGGGCCGGCGCATGCTGAAGGAAGGGCTGCGCCGAATTCGCGAGTCGGGGTTCGATATCGCCATCGTGGATCCGGATGGAGAGTTAGAAGATCGCACCATGTCGGACGGCACGAAGGTGCCGAAAGGCGAGCCGGAGGACTATGCCATTAACGGCGAAGCCATATAGGTTTGGGTTACCTTACTTAATCAGGTTAGGATGTCCTATGTAAGGTCTTCGCGTTAGCCGCGGAGGCATCCTACGACCAAGGACTAAAAATGGCTCATACTCCCCTGAAGGTGATGGTGGTTGTGGCGGCGTCGGCAATGGCGCTGGTCGGCTGCGGTGCGGCCGAAGAAGTAACCGGCGGAGCAGGCGACGATGCTGCCTTCTCTTTTACCGATATCACCGGCCGTGACGTGGAACTAGATAAGGCTCCCGATCGCGTGATTTTGGGCGAGGGCCGATCGCTTTTTGCTACCGGCGTTCTTAATACCGATAACCCGCTGGATAAGGTCGTCGGCATTGGCACGGACTTGAAGCAGAACGTGCCGGATTACTACAAGGCGCTGGAAAAAGAGCTGCCGTCCGTAAACGAGGTTCCTGAGGTGGGCGGTTTTACCAAGGGCGATGTCACCGTGGAGAAGCTGGTGAGCTTGGATCCGGATCTCATCGTGCTCTCATTGGATCAGTACGATGCTTCCCGTCAGGCGGGACTGACTGACAAGATGGACCAAGCTGGCCTGGAGTACGCGGTGACCGACTTCCGCCGCGACCCATTGGAAAATACCCCAAGGACCATGGATATTTTTGGCGAAATCTTTGGGCAAGAGGACCGAGCCGAGGAATTTAACTCGGATTGGCAAAAGACCGTGGATTTGGTGGATGACCGCGCGGAGAAGGTAAAAGATAAGCCGAAGACCTTTGTCTGGCGCTCGGCTGGTGTCTCCGATTGCTGCGGATCTTGGAACGATTCCAATATCTCCCAGTTGGTCAACGCGGCCGGCGGCGAGAATATCGGCGATAAAGTCATTCCGGGCGAGTCCGGCACAATCACCCCGGAAAAGGTCCTGGAATCTGATCCGGATATGATCATCGCCACCGGCGGCGATTGGTCTGAGATGAAAGACGATGAAGGCCACCCTGTCGGATACGCCGCAGTGGGCTATGGCATTGATGAAAAGGAAGCCCAAGGCAGCATCGCAAAGCTGCCGGAGAAGCAGGCCGGCTTCGATAAGCTGCGTGCGGTTAAGGAACATCACCTGCACAGCATGTGGCACCAGTTCTATGATTCGCCGTTTAACTACCTGGCGCTGCTGCAGGTGGCGGAGTGGATCGACCCGGAGGCGTATGCAGATGTGGACGTCGCCAAGCAGTGGATGGATGCGCAAGATAAGTACTCGCCGGTCTCTGGCGAGGGAACCTTCTTTAGCACTAACTAATGGAGGGTGCAGAGGTAGCCGCGCTCGCGCGGCAACATAAGAAGTTAACCTGGCAACGCATAGGCATCGTTGCAGGCCTGACCCTGATTGCGGCCGCCGCATTTGTCATTAGCAACTTCGTCGGTGCGATTGATATCAGTCCGGGCGAGGTAATAAAGGGCATCGTGAATCCCGCGGATCTGGAGGACCAGACGCGCACGGTGCTGTGGCAACTGCGCCTGCCCATGGCGGTGATGGCCGTGCTTATCGGTATGGCCTTGTCCTTGGCCGGCGCGGAGATGCAGACCATCCTCAATAACCCGCTGGCCGAGCCGTTTACCCTCGGCATTTCTGCGGCCGCCGCGTTTGGCGGCGCCACCTCCATCGTGCTCAAGTGGCAGCTGATTGCGCAGCCGCAGTTTAACTTGGCGCTGGTGGCGTGGCTTGCTGCCGCGGTGGCTACGGCCATTATTGTTATCGCGGCCGTCATTCGTGGCGCGAAGGCAGAGACCATGGTGCTGCTTGGCATCGGGTTGGTGTTCTTTTTTCAAGCCATCCTGGCGCTTATCCAGTACCAGTCCTCGGCCGAGGCGCTGCAGCAGATCGTGTTTTGGTCCATGGGCTCGCTCACCCGCGCCAATTGGGCGGCCAACGGGGTACTGGCGGCCGTGCTGATTATCGCCCTGCCCATCCTGTGGGCGCTGGGCTGGCGTCTTACTGCTTTGCGGCTTGGCGATGCCCGAGCTACCGCCATGGGCGTAAATACCTCCCGCCTGCGCATCGTGGTGCTCATCGTGGTTTCGCTCGTCGCGGCGACGACCGTGGCCTTTGCCGGCATCATCGGTTTCATTGGTCTGGTCGGCCCGCATATTGCCCGCATGCTGGTGGGTGAGGACCAGCGTTACTTCTTGCCCGCCTCCATGGCTGCGGGCGCGGCCGTGATGTGTGCCGCGCATGCGGTCAGCCTGATGATTAAGCCAGGACTGGCGATCCCCATTGGCATCGTCACCTCGCTGCTGGGTGTGCCATTCTTCATTGCCATCGTTATGACCCGAAGGAGGGCCCTGTGGACGTAGAACTGACTATTTCCGGGCTAAGTGCAGCCTATGGCAAGCACCGCGTGCTGGAGTCCGTGGATGTGCAAAAACTCCACGGCGGGCAGTTGGTGGGTTTGTTGGGGCCAAATGCCTCCGGAAAGACCACGCTGATTAAGTCCTTGGCCGGCGTGCACCGTGGTTGCCAGGGCGAAGTGGATTTTCGCGTCGATGGCACGGCACCGCGCGGCAAGCGGCGCCGCCAGCTCATTGGCTACGTGCCGCAAGACCTCACTAGCACGGCCGCCCTGCGCGCCTTTGAAGCCGTGCTGATTTCCGCGCGCCGCGAAGCCTGCGAGGACCCGATTACGCGCACCGGCGAAGTTCTGCACTCCCTTGGGCTGGATGCGATTGCCTCGCGCTACCTCAATGAGCTTTCCGGCGGCCAGCGCCAGCTGGTAGCGGTGGCACAGATGCTGGTAGGCAGCCCAGGCCTGATGCTTCTCGACGAACCTACTTCCGCCCTAGACCTCCATCACCAGATCTTCGTGCTGGACGAGGTGCGGGCAAAGGCGCAGCGCGACGGCAGCCTGGGCCTTGTGGCTATTCACGACATTAACCTCGCTGCGCGCATGTGTGACCAGCTGGTGGTGCTCAAAAAGGGACACATCCGCGCTCAAGGCACGCCGATGGACGTGCTCACGGGGGAGCTCGTGGAGGGCGTGTATGGGGTAGAGGCGGACGTCGTCAAGCATGGCGGTGCCCCGCTTATCGCTCCGCTGCGGGTTAAATAGCAAAAAGGCCGGGCAATTGCCCAGCCTTATTTTTTAACTTGTGCGCCATCAGGGAATCGAACCCCGAACCCACTGATTAAGAGTCAGTTGCTCTGCCAATTGAGCTAATGGCGCATTGTTGACTTTCTGCCGAGTGGCTCTCTGTGCAACGAGTAGATACTCTAGCAGCCATTCTTTAAAAGTGTAAAATCGCCTGGTTGATACGGGTTTTAGGGGTCTATAACAAATTGGTTAATGCCTGAAGTGGCTTCTGGTATTTGGCGGATGGAAACGCTACTCTAGGTTGGTCTTTGAAAGCTGTATTTACGTGTCTAAGGGCAACTCAGTGAAAAATTCCCTCCCTATTGCGCGCCGTCTCCTTGCGGCCGCAGGCGTAGCGTGCATTTCCCTAGCCGCCGCCTCCTGCTCTTCTAGTTCCTCGGCTGAGAACCAGGCCACCGAACAAGAATCCACCGCCCCCGCGAGCGCGAGCGGCGCGAAGGATGGTGGCAAAGAGACCGAAAAGATAAAGGATGGCCTGAAAGTTTCCGTAAAGGACAGGGCGCAAAATGTAGACCCGTCGAAGCCGGTAACGGTGGAGACCAACGGGAGGCTAAAGAGCGTCACCATGACCAATGAGATGGGCGTGGAAGTAGAAGAAAAGCTCTCCAAGGACGCTAAGAAGTGGTCTACCGCGGAGGACTTGGGCTATAACCACACCTATTCGATTGTCGCCTCTGACGTGGATGGCAACAAGAAGAACCTAAGCTTTTCCACCCCGCAGGCAGCAGGCGTGGCCGAAGCCTCGCTAACCCCGATCCCGGATTCTGAGGTGGGCGTAGGCCAGGTCATTGGCGTTAATTTTGGCGTTCCAATTACGGACCGCAAGGCGGCCGAGAAGACTATTACTGTCACCACCAAACCGGAGGTGGAAGGCGCATTCTACTGGGTTAATAACCAGGAAGTGCGCTGGCGGCCAAAGGACTACTGGGAGCCAGGCACCAAGGTAGAGGTCAAGGTAAACCAGTACGGCAAGGATTTAGGCGGTGGAATCTATGGCGGTGAAAATGCCTCTACGAATTTCACTATTGGTGACCGCACCGTAGCACTTATCGATAACGCCACCAAGACCATGAAGGTATTCAAGAATAAGAAGTTCTTGCGCGCCATCCCGGTCTCATTGGGCCGCGATTATCAGTACGATACGCCGAATGGCCGTTACGTCATTGGTGATGAACACCCGCAGCTGTTGATGGACTCGGAGACCTTTGGTTTGGCCCACGAGGAGGGCGGTTATCGCACGACTGTGGACTGGGCTACGCAGATGTCCTATTCCGGTATTTATGTCCACTCCGCTCCATGGTCCGTGTGGGCGCAGGGCAATACCAATACCTCCCACGGTTGCATCAACGTGACGCCGGAGGCTGCGGAGTGGTTCCAAGAGACGATGAAGCGCGGCGACGTGGTGCGCGTATTTAATACCTATGGCGAAACGCTCAATGCGATGGATGGCCTGGGTGATTGGAATATGTCCTGGGACGAGTGGTCCAAGGGTAACGCGGGCGCAAACCAGTAGCGTCCGGCGTCGGCGCGAGGGAGGAGCGCATAGCTACAGTGGTGGCCATGCGCTTTTCTGTTTTAGATCGCGGTGCCGCCGGCCCGCTAAGCCAGGTGGCCGAGCATGCGCGGCACGTGGAGCGGCTGGGGTTTCGGCGCTTCCTGGTGGCAGAGCATCATGGCGTGCCGGGCATTCCGGCGGGGCAGCCCGGGATGTTGGCGGCCTACGTGGCGGCGAGGACGCACAGAATTCGGGTGGGTACGGCCGGAATTATGTTGCTTAATCATGCGCCGTTTCTGGTGGCTGAGCAGCTTAACCTCCTCGAGGCGCTTTATCCCGGCCGCATTGATATAGGCATCGGCTCCTCGGTGGGATTTACTGCGCCGGTGCGGCAGGCGCTGCGCCAGGGTGAGCCTACCGAGCTCAAACAGCGCTTCGAGGCGGAACTAGCAACGCTGATGCGCTACCTGCGTGGTGAGGAAGCTGTGAAGGTGCGTCCGGAGTATGCAGGTACGCCGCTGTATGTTTTGGCGGGCTTTCGCTCGGCCGCGGTGGCGGCCAAGCTGGGGTTGGGCGTCATCTTGGGTGGGCCGGTAGCGACCCAGGAGGCGGCCGCGCGAGTATATCGAGAGCATGCGCTTGCCGACGCCCCACCTATCATCTCCTCGCTCAATATCGCCGCCGCCGATACCGCCGCGGCCGCCCGCGATTTATTGTTGCCGGAGGCCTATGCCAAGGTACGCGCACAATCCACTGGTGAGTTTGCGCCCCTGCGGCCAGCCGGCGAGCTAGATATGGATGCGCTGACGGGGCAGCAACGGCGGCGAATCGAGGAAGCGTTGGCCCACGATGTCTGGGGGACGGTGGAAGGAGTGGGGGAGGAACTAAGGGGCGTCGGCAAGCGCTTAGGCATAAGTGAGTTTGTGGTGACCGGAGATATGCCGGATGTGGCTGGTCGAGCACGCTCAGAGGAACTGCTGGCAAGCCTGCAGGGCGAAAACTGAAAAAGCCCGAGCGCAAGGCTCGGGCACTTGGGGTGGCTGACGGGGCTCGAACCCGCGACACCCAGGATCACAACCTGGTGCTCTACCAGCTGAACTACAGCCACCATCGCTGCGTGAAAGCAACGAAATACAGGTTAACTCACGCCGCCTAAATTACAAAAACGCCTGGTAATCTGCCGTAGTTTCCGCCTTGATCTGCTCCGCCTCGGGGGAAGTGGGGCCCTCATCGGTGCGGAAGACGCTGCGGCGGTAGAAGTCAAGCTCGCGGATGGACTCGATAATGTCTTGCAGCGCGCGGTGGGCCATGCCCTTATCCGGCTGATTGAAATAGGCGCGCGGATGCCATCGGCGGGCTAGCTCCTTGATGGTCGATACATCGATCATTCGGTAGTGCAGGGCGCTATCGAGTCGCGGCATATAGGTGCGGATGAAGGTGCGATCGGTAGCGATGGAATTGCCGGCTAGAGGAGCGGGGTGCTCCGGATCGCAGTGCTCATTGATAAGCGTAAGCACGGCATCTTCGGCCTCACCGATGGAGGTAGAAGACTCGCGGATTTCTCTATCCAGTCCAGACTTGGCGTGCATCTCGGTGACAAAGGAATCCATCTGGGCTAGTTCTTCCTCGGTGGCGTGGACGACGAGGTCGATACCTTCACCCAGAATATTGAGGTTGCCATCGGTGATAACGGCGGCGACCTCAACGATGACGTGGCGCCCCGGATCGAGGCCGGTCATTTCCAAATCGATCCAGACGAGGCGGTCGTGCTTTGCGGCAATATCGGAATGTGGCATGCAGACCATTCTACGCTCGCACTTCATTACCCCTGTATGGGGTGCAGGTAGGAGTTCTGGGTGAGTGAATCGCTACAGGGCACCGTAGCGTTTCGTGGGTGTGGTGTGTATCTACATTATGATTTTAAATGATTTGCCTCACCTTTAAGTGTGATTTGCGGCATACTTTGTGTTATCGCTCTTCACTCGGGAGGTGCGACAGATTTAGGAGAGACCAGATGGCAAACTTTCTTGAAGCCCTCAATTCCGTAATTTGGTCCCCCGTCTTGGTGTTTTTATGCCTCGGCGCGGGCATCTATTTCACTGTGGTGACGCGCGGCCTCCAGGTGCGCTGCATCCCAGACATGCTCAAGCAGATCGCCAACGGAGAGAAATCAGTGGATGGTGTATCTTCCTTCCAATCCTTGATGGTCTCGCTATCCGGCCGCGTAGGCGTGGGCAATATCGCCGGTGTGGCAACGGCCATCGCCTTTGGCGGCCCAGGAGCGGTGTTTTGGATGTGGGCGGTGGCGATGTTGGGCTCGTCTACTTCGTTTATCGAATGTACTTTGGCCCAGATATACAAGGAGAAAGACCAGGATACCGGAGAGTATCGCGGCGGCCCAGCGTACTACATCGAAAAGGCCTACAAGCACACCAAGGCCGCACCGTTCATGGTGGTTTATGGCATCGTATTCGCCATCGCCATGATTTTGGCCACTAGCTACTTCTTGCCGGCGATTCAGGCCAACGCGGTGGCTGCCGCGGCTGATACCGCGTGGGGTATTAACTCCACGTGGGCTGCCGTCGTGCTGGCAGGCATCCTGGCCATCATCATTATCGGCGGCGTAAAGCGCATCGCGAACTTTGCCACCATCGTCGTGCCGTTTATGGCGGTTATCTACATCGTGATTTCCGTGGTGGTCATGTGCATGAACTTCTCGCAGATTCCAGAGGTCTTTGGTCTTATCTTCAAGTCCGCCTTCAATATGGAAGCCGGCTTTTCCGGTATGCTGGGCGCGGCCATCATGTGGGGCGTTAAGCGCGGAATTTATTCCAACGAGGCCGGCCAGGGCACCGGCCCGCAATCCGCAGCGGCCGCCGAGGTCTCCCACCCAGCGAAGCAGGGATTTGTGCAGTCCTTTGCGGTCTACGTTGATACGCTCCTTGTCTGCTCGGCTACCGCGTTCATGATCATTTCCACCGATATGTACACCGTCTTTCGCGGTAGCTCCGAGGACGGCGAGGTGGTCTACAACGGTTCGCTGCCGGAAGGCATTGAGGCTGGTCCTGGCTACGTGCAATCCGGCCTGGATAGCGTCTTTGCCGGTTGGGGCCCGACGTTTATTGCGGTTTCCATCGCCTTCTTCGCCTTTACGACGGTTCTGGCGTACTACTACATGTCCGAGGTCAATTTGACCTACTTCAACCGTTGGGTACGCTCCCGGGCTGCCCGTCGGGGCCTGATTTGGGTGCTGCGCGCGCTGATTATCGTCTCCGTCATCGTGGGAGCTACCACCACTCCAGGAGCGGCTTGGGCATTGGGTGATATTGGTGTTGGCACCACGGCATGGCTCAATATCATCGCCATCCTTTTCCTTCAGGTGCCTGCCCTCAAGGCTCTCAAGGACTACGAGAAACAGAAGAAGGCTGGAAAGGACCCACAATTCGACCCAGAAGCCCTAGGTATTAAGAATGCGGACTTCTGGGTGGCGCGCAAACGAGCACGCGGCGAAGGCAGCGTGCTCAAAGGAAATGATCTAGAGGGTGCGGGAGCCTAGCCCATCTTGGCGTAGAAGCTGCCTACCAGCGGTGCAATCACCGGGGTGGGCAGCACTTGGCTGATGGTATTCATGGCCTTCGAAAGGGGACCCGGTACTACGCGGCGCTGGTTGCGGCGCATAGCCGCAATGGTCTCTTGGGAGCAAGATTCGTAGGTGGTCCACAAGAAATCCGGGACCACCTTATCCACGATGGACTGGTCTTCTTCCGCGATGGTGGCCTCGCGCACCGGCCCGGGGGCAAGGAGGGTGCACGATACTCCGGAGCCTTTGAGCTCGTAGTGTAGGGCCTCCGTAAACGCGTTGACGCCGGCCTTGGTGAAGACATAGGTGGCGTTATTGGGAATGGGGATATTGCCCGCGGCTGAACCAACATTGCAAATAGCACCGCTGCGGCGCGGAAGCATGTGTTCCAAAGCGGCGCGGGTGAGGCGGTGAACCGCAGTGCCGTTGAGATCAAATTGGGTTGATTCGTACTTCCAGTCTTGGTCCATGAAGGGGCCGAAGCTGGCAATACCGGCGGAGTTTACCAAAATGGATACCTCGTGGGAGGCTATGGTTTCTACTACACGGGCGACGTCGTCAGCCACTGCGAGGTCCGCAGGCAGAGCTATGGCCTCGACATTGTGGCGCTGCTCGAGCTCGGCGGCAATGGACTCTAGTACCTCGCGGCGCCGCGCCACAAGGATGACGTTATGTCCCAGTGCTGCGAAATCCTGCGCCATGGCTTTGCCAATTCCTTGGCTAGCGCCGGTGACGAGGGCGTAGGACGTGCGAGAGGGGGCGGGAAGTGACATGGTTAAGCCTTTCCGGGTTGGGCATTGTGGGTCCTAGCGTAAACAAAAAGCCCTGAAGCGGCGAGAAACTCGGCGCCTCAAGGCTTTCGGGTGGTGCCCCCAGCAGGATTCGAACCCGCGACACA
>ERZ1031327.71-NODE-71-length-15846-cov-5.531822_pt1 | contig 15846 bp, 12 predicted proteins | sample MGYA00518211_ERZ1031327 | MGnify/ENA primary metagenome ERZ1031327 (study PRJEB33718, sample SAMN03159839) | human skin metagenome | collected 2014-02-25 | study: EMG produced TPA metagenomics assembly of the PRJNA266117 data set (Human skin bacterial metagenome and...
GACGAGGGCCGCCACGCGGCGGCGCATGTAGATCTCCGGAGGCAGTGGGCGCTGGTTCGACATGCCTATAACTTAATCGCCGAAGTTTTCGTAGGTGGTCTCGACACGGCCGTCGGACAGACGGTAGCGCGCACCCACCACGCCCACGGTCTTGTGCTTCAGCCCGGAAATGACGGACGGGATGCGGGCCACCAGGTGCTCTGCGCCGTTGCGTGCGTGCGCCTGCTCCACCTGCTCGCCGCGGGTTTTCGCCTCGGCGACGGCCGGCGAGATCTTCTCCACGAACACGCGCGTCAAGCCGGGCGGGATGTCGCCGGAGCTGAGTGCTTCCACGGCTGCCCCCACGGCGCCGCACTTCTCGTGGGCGAGGAAGAGCACGAGGTCGACACCGAGGCCGTCCACCGCAAACTCGACGGACGCCGACACCGCGGAGTCCACGCAGCCGCCGGCAGTGCGGATGACGAAGATGTCGCCGAAGCCGGCGTCGAAAAGCAGCTCAATTGGCACGCGGGAGTCGGAGCAGCCCACCACGACGACTGCCGGGTTCTGGCCGGAGGTGAGCTGCTGGCGGGTTGCGGGGTCGCGGCGCGGGTCCGCGGTGTTGCCGGTGGCGAAACGCTCGTTGCCTGCTTTCAGCAGCTCCCACACTTCGCGGGGTGTGGTGGCGGCCTGGAGGTCGGTCACATTAGTCATGACCGCTATTGTTGCACGCATTGTGACGAAACTGCGCCTAAACAAGATTATTTCCTGGTACCGAGCCAACGCTCGCCAACTGCCCTGGCGAAACTCGTCAACGTCTCCGTGGGGCGTGCTGCTTAGCGAGGTGATGAGCCATCAAACCCAGGTCGAGCGCGTCGCACCTATCTGGCAGGAATGGATGCAGCGCTGGCCCACCCCGGCGGCGTTCGCGCAGGCTGGCACGGACGAGATCCTGCGCGCCTGGGGCAGCCTGGGCTACCCGCGCCGGGCTCTGCGTCTGAAGGAGTGCGCGCAGGTGATTGTGGATGAGCATGGCGGGGAGGTACCGGAGGACGTCGATAAGCTGCTGGCGCTCCCCGGGATCGGCGACTACACCGCGCGGGCGGTGGCGTGCTTCGCGTACGGGAAAAACGTGCCAGTTGTGGACACGAATGTGCGGCGCGTGGTGGCCCGCGTGGAGCGCGGCGAGGCGCTCGGGGCGCCCGGCAAGAAGGAAATCGAGCAGGTTGCGGCGCTCTTGCCGGAGCAGAATGGCCCCGAGTTTTCTGTCGGGCTGATGGAGCTCGGAGCACTCGTGTGCACCGCGCGGGCGCCGAAGTGCGAGGAATGCCCGGTGCGCGCTGAGTGTGCGTGGCTCGCGGCCGGCAAACCGGAAGCCGAAGTGAAGAAGCGCTCGCAGCGCTTTGTTGGCACCGACCGTCAGGTGCGCGGCAAGATCATGCGGTTGTTGCGGGAGTCCGACAGCCCAGTGGAGCAAAAGCTTATCGACGACCTCTGGCACGACCCCGCACAGCTTTCCCGCGCGCTATTTTCACTGCTCGAAGACGGTCTGGCCGAGCAGGACGAGAAGGGTTACTTCCACCTGCCACGGTAGTGCAGCCCGCCGGGTAGCTTCACGTACACGCCGCCACGGGAGTTGAAGGTGACCGGCCCGATCTTCTTCGACGCGGACACACCGGACTTGGAGTAGTTGAGCCAGCTGCCGTCGCTGATCTTTTGGCGCTTGCGGTACTGAATTCCCATGGACGGGAGCTTACACTGCTTCCCATGCGTAAACGGTGGTGTCTTTTTGCTGTCCCGCTCCTGATTTGTCCCTCTGCGCACGCTGAGGATTTGAGCGCGGAATCGCTTTCTTCCCTGTCTTCGGTAGGTTCGTCGACCTTCGAGGTGATCGGTGACGCGTCGTCGCTTTCGTCTCTCCCAGAGATGTCTTCGCAGTCGCTTGACGGCGCGGCAGGTAACACTCCTGGAAAGCTCGACGCGAAAAAGTGGGTGCTGGGCACCAACGGCAAGCGCATCCGCTACACCTCCGTCAACGAGCGCGGCGAGAAGGTGCCGGTCACCGGCGCGCTATACGACCGTCCGTTTGCAAAGGGCCTGATCGTTCTCGCCCCCGGCACGCGCGGCCTGGGCGACCAGTGCGCGCCGTCGGCGGCGTCGTCGATGCTGTCCTCCCTCGGCCCGGGCGGCACGGTGAACATCAACTACGAGGTGCCAATGGTGCAGATGCTTCTCGACGACGGCTACCGCGTGGTAGTCACCGACTACATGGGCCTAGGCACCGACGGCCTGCACACCTACCTCAACCGCGTCGACCAGGGCCGGGCGGTGATTGATGCTGCCCGCGCCGTAGCCAAACGCGGCGAGAAGGTGGCGTTCTGGGGCTACTCGCAGGGCGGCGGCGCAGCTGCGGCGGCCGCGGAGCTCGTCGGCGACTACGCCCCGGAGCTCAACGTGGTTGGTACTTTCTCTGGAGCTCCCCCTGCCGACCCCCTGGGCGTGCTGCAGCAAGCGTCCGCACCGATGCTCACCGCAGTGGCGGGTTTCGCCGCCGCCAGCTACTCGGACACCTACCCCGAGTTCCACGAGGCGATCCAGGAACACCTCACCGACGACGGCAAGGCCCTGCTGGAGGATCTGAAAACGTCGTGCGTTATCGATGCGTCGATGAACGCCCCGAAGATCACCGACGACATGTTCGTCGACGGAAAGACGTTCGCAGACATCGCGGAAGAAGACGAGCGCATCGGCAAATACCTCGAGCACAACAAGCTTGGCAAGGTGAAGCCGAACGCGCCGATTATGGTGCTGACCAACCCGGACGACGACCTCGTCCCGGAGCCGCAAGCCACCCAGCTGGCTGAGGACTACTGCGCACTCGGCGCCGAGGTGGAGTACCGCCGCGTGGTTGTACCGGGCTCGCCGACGCAGCCCTTATCGTCTGGCCGCCGCGAGCTCACTCCGCGCGCCCCGGGTTCCGGTCACGCGCTGCCGCTGCTGCTGCAGACCGGCAACGTCTCGGACTGGCTGTTCGACCGTTTCAAAGGCGAGCCCATGAAACAGGTCTGCCCCTCCGACCACCCCGAGTACGAGGTGGTGGAGGGGCTCAACGCCGTGGAGATCACCGCTATCGTGTTCTCCGTGCTGGGCACTCTCGGCGCCCTGGGCTTGTGGGCTTACGCTTACACCGGCTCGGGGCCGTTGCCCTCGTTACCGTCGCCGCCTTCCTTGCCGTCGCTGCCCTTCTGATCTTCGCGCTCATCCGGGAACTCTGATGCCTCGGACCCCGGCTGGGTGCGCTCCGGCTCGATGTCGCGGACTTCGTCCTCCGGCTCCACGTCGAAGGCCTCTGCAGGCAGCGGGCGCGGGCGCGGGGTGAAGGTGAACTTCGCGTCCGGCGCGGCCTTGCCGCGTTCCTTGCGTGCAGCCTCGACGTCGCCGTCCCAGCCCTCGACGTCCGCGGTGATGATCTCGCCGGCGCCGATTTCGCCGAACAGGATCTTCTCCGACAGGATGTCCTCGATCTCGCGCTGAATCGTGCGGCGCAGCGGGCGCGCACCCAGCACCGGGTCGAAGCCACGGACCGCGAGCAGGTTCTTCGCGTTCTCGGTCAGCTCGATGCCCATGTCCTGCGCGGCCAGGTTCTTGTCCACGCGGCTGATGAGCAGGTCCACCATCTTGACAATCTCGTCCTGATTGAGCTGCTTGAACACCACGATGTCGTCGATTCGGTTCAAGAACTCGGGGCGGAAGTGCTTCTTCAGCTCGTCGTTAACCTTGCCCTTCATGCGCTCGTACTGCGCCTCGGCATCCGTGGCGGTGTCACCCGTGAAGCCTAGGCCGACCGGCTTGGAAATGTCGGCGGTGCCCAGGTTCGAGGTGAAGATCAGCACGGTGTTCTTGAAGTCCACGTTGCGGCCCTGGCCGTCGGTGACGTGGCCCTCTTCGAGCACCTGGAGAAGCGTGTTGTAGATCTCCTTGTGCGCCTTCTCGATCTCGTCGAAAAGCACCACGCTAAACGGCTTGCGGCGTACCTTCTCGGTGAGCTGGCCGCCTTCTTCGTAGCCGACGTATCCCGGAGGTGCGCCGAAGAGGCGCGAGGCAGTGAAGCGGTCGTGGAACTCGCCCATGTCCACCTGGATCAGCGAGTCGTCGTCGCCGAAGAGGAACTCCGCGAGCGCCTTGGACAGCTCCGTCTTACCTACACCGGACGGGCCGGCGAAGATGAAGGAGCCGGACGGACGGTTCGGGTCCTTCAGGCCGGCACGGGTGCGGCGGATGGAGCGGGAGACAGCCTTGACTGCTTCGTCCTGGCCGATGATGCGTTTGTGCAGCTCATCTTCCATGTTGAGCAGACGGTTCGACTCGCTCTCGGTGAGCTTGAACACCGGGATGCCGGTCCAGTTGGCCAGCACGTCCGCGATCTGGTCCTCGCCGACCTCGGCAATCTCCTCCAGGTCGTCGGAGCGCCACTTCTTCTCCTTGGCGGAGCGTTCCTCCCCCAGCTTGCGCTCGGTGTCGCGCAGGCCGGCGGCCTTTTCGAAGTCCTGGGCGTCGATCGCCGCTTCCTTCTCCTTGCGAACCTCGGAGATGCGGTCGTCAACCTCGCGGAGGTCCTCCGGGGCGGTCATGCGCTTGATGCGCATGCGGGCACCGGCCTCGTCGAGAAGATCGACGGCCTTGTCCGGCAGGAAACGGTCGTTGATGTAGCGGTCCGACAGCGTCGCTGCCGCCTTGAGGGCGTCGTCGGTGTAGGACACGCGGTGGTGCGCCTCGTAGCGGTCGCGCAGGCCCTTGAGAATCTGCACGGTGTCTTCCAGGCTCGGCTCGTCCACCTGCACCGGCTGGAAGCGGCGCTCGAGGGCCGCGTCCTTCTCAATGTGCTTGCGGTACTCGTCCAGCGTGGTGGCACCGATGGTCTGGAGCTCACCGCGAGCCAGCTTCGGCTTCAGCAGCGAAGCGGCGTCGATGGCGCCTTCTGCGGCACCGGCGCCGACGAGGGTGTGAATCTCATCGATGAACAAAATGATGTCGCCGCGCTGGTTGATCTCTTTGAGCACCTTCTTCAGGCGCTCCTCAAAGTCGCCGCGGTAACGGGAACCCGCCACCAGGGAACCCAGGTCCAGGGAGTAGACCTGCTTCTCCTTCAGCGTCTCCGGGACCTTGCCGTTGGCGATGTCCAGGGCAAGGCCCTCAACCACGGCGGTCTTACCCACACCGGGCTCGCCGATGAGCACCGGGTTGTTCTTGGTGCGGCGCGACAGCACCTGCATGACGCGCTCGATCTCCTTGTCGCGGCCGACAACCGGATCGAGCTTGCCTTCCTTCGCGGCCGCGGTGAGGTTGCGGCCGAACTGGTCCAGCACCAACGAGTTGGAGCGCTCGCCGCCCTGCGGGCCACCACCAGCGCGCGGACCCGCACCGGCACCTGCGAAGCCCGGCTGGCCCTGCTGCGGGGACTCCGGGTTCTGGCCCTCGCCGCCCTCGTAGCCGGACAGCAGCTGGATAACCTGCTGGCGCACGCGCGGCAGGTCCGCGCCGAGCTTGATCAGCACCTGGGCCGCCACACCGTCGCCCTCACGGATGAGGCCGAGCAGCAGGAACTCGGTGCCAATGTACTTGTGGCCCATCTGCAGGCCCTCACGCAGGGAAAGCTCCAGCACCTTCTTCGCGCGCGGGGTGAACGGGATGTGGCCGGTCACCGGCTGGGTGCCGTGGCCGATAATGTCGATGACCTCGCGACGCACGTCGTCGAGGTTGATGCCCATGGACTCGAGCGCCTTCGCTGCGACGCCCTCGCCCTCCTTGATCAGGCCGAGCAGGATGTGCTCGGTGCCCATGTAATTGTGGTTGAGCTCGCGCGCCTCCTCCTGTGCAAGGACGATGACGCGACGGGCCCGGTCGGTAAACCGCTCGAACATGTGGCTGACCCCTTCTTTCCTAAATCAGTTGTCCACCACCATAACGCCGGGGTCCGACATCACTTCCCTGGTTTCTTCGCGCATATTCGCATGGTCGTCGATAATTGCAGGTGAGAGGCGATGTTCACCCTTAGCGAACAGGCCGGAAATACACATCCTCGTGGGCCTTGCAGCCCGGGTTGAAAGGGTGCCCGCACGAGGGGCAGGACGCGCCGTATTCGGCATGCGTCATCATGCGCCCGCACGCGCCGCACATCACGGAGGGCAGTTGCCTATCGACGGGCACGAAACCGTGATCAGCCAACTCGTCGTGGCATAGCGAGCAGGCCCACAGTTTCTCGCAGGCCCCGAACGTGTTGGCAACGACATCGCGCTCGGAGTGCCAGTGAACGCAACGCCCTTGCCCATCGACGGCGATTCCGTGGATCAGAGCAGATCTTTCAGCACCGGATCGGCGAGGTTCAGCACAGCCTCGCGTGCGCTCTTCGCAGTGCGGGCATCAACGGCGAAGTTGGCCATCTGACGGCAGGTGTCGAAGTCGTGCAGGCGCAACGCGGCGCGCACGGCGTTGACCTTGCCCGGGGCCATCGACAGGGACTTCACACCGAGGCCCACCAACACGAGCGCCATGAGCGGGTCGCCGCCTGCCTCGCCGCACACGCCGACCGGTTTCCCTGTGGCCTCGCCGCCACGGCAAGTCTCGCGGATCATGGACAGCACCGCGGGCTGCCACGGCGAGAGCAGCTCCGCCAGCTCGCCCTGCATGCGATCGGCGGCCATCGTGTACTGCGACAGGTCGTTGGTGCCGATGGAGGCGAAGTCCACCTCCTCCAGCACCTGCCCGGCGCGGATGGCGGCCGCTGGGGTTTCCACCATCACGCCGACCTTTGTCAGACCGGCTCCGCGGGCGCGCTCGGCGAACCACCTGGCTTCCTCAACGGTTGCGACCATCGGTGCCATCACCCACAGCTCAGCGTCGGGGACGTTTTTTCCTGCTGCGGCAAGCGCCTCCAGCTGCGTGTCCAAGAGGTCCTCGCGTGCCTGCGAGAGGCGCAGGCCGCGACGGCCCAGCGCCGGGTTTTCCTCCTCACCAAGATCCGCGAACGACAGCGGCTTGTCTGCGCCCGCGTCCAGGGTGCGCACCACCACGCGGCGGCTGCCGAAGGCTTCGAGCACCTTCGTGTAGGTCTCGGTCTGCTCTTCCAGGCTGGGCGCAGAGTCGCGGTCGAGGAAGAGGAACTCGGAGCGGAACAGGCCGGAGCCTTCGAGGTCGTAGCCCGCTGCCTTTGCGGCGTCCTCTGCGGTGCCGGTGTTGGCCAGCAGCTTGACCTTGTGCCCGTCGCGGGTCGCGCCCTCACCGGAGGAGCCGGCCAGGGCTGCCGCGCGGCGGCGGGAGCGCTCCTCGAGTTCCTCCACGTCCGATGCGTTCGGTGCGACGATGACCTCGCCGACGCCGCCGTCGAGGGCGACCAGCGGAGCGTCCAAAACTGCTTCCGCAATACCTTTGACCTGCACCGCGCACGGAATACCCAGCTGAGCGGCCAGGATGGCGGTGTGTGAGGTCGCGCCGCCGGCCTCGGTGATGATTCCGAGGACGAGGTTTTTATCCAGCGTTGCGGTCTCCGCCGGCGCCAGGTCGTGCGCGTTCAGGATGGACGGCTCGGTCAGGTCCGGAATTCCCGGCTCCGGCAGTCCCCGCAGGCGAGCTGTGGCGCGGTCGCGGATGTCGTAGAGGTCGGTGACACGCTCCGCCATGTATCCGCCGATCTTGCGCAGTTTGTTGGCGTAGAGCTCCACCGCGTCGTGGATCGCCTTCGTCGGGCCGGTGCCCTTCTTCAGCTCTTTGTCGATGCCGCGGATGAGGCCCTTGTCGGTTGCCAGCCCCGCGGTCGCCTCCAGCACGGCCTTCGCCGAGTCCGAGTTGGCGTGCTCGGCGCGTGCGGAGAGCGAAGCTGCAACGTCGTTAAGCACAGTGCGAATGCGCTCGCTGTCGGCTGTCGGATCCGTGGAGGCGGGCTCGTGCTCGTCGATACCCACTGCGGGCGTGACCACGGCGATCGGGCCAGACGCGGTGCCGGCCGATACGCCAATGCCGTGCAGAACGGTGCGGTTAGACATTCGTGTTCACCTCAGTTGTGACCTCGAGAATCGGATCGCCAGCGACGACCGTGCCGTCTGCAACGTCACCCACGCCGCCGAGCTTCTTCGAGTTCACCACTGTAGTGATAACCGTCGTGTCCACGCCGCGGCCGGCGATTGCGGCGAAGTCCACCTCCGCCAGCGGATCACCCGCCTCCACCAGCTGCTTCTTTTCTGCCAGCGGGGTGAAACCCTCGCCGCCAAGCTTGACCGTGTCCACACCGATGTGGACCAGAAGCTCCACACCATCGTCGGTTTTGATGCCGTAGGCGTGGCCCGTCTTGGCCACGGAAATCACCTTGCCGGCCGCCGGAGCGACCACGGTGAGCGTGGTGTTTTCGGGGGTAACGCCGACCGCCTGGCCGAGGGCGCCGGAGGCGAATGCTGCATCCGACAGCGCTTCCATCGCGACAACCTCACCGGCGATGGGCGCGAGCACAATCGCATCCGCATCGCTTGCCGACGTCAGCCCCGCCCGCTCCTTCGCCGGATCATCAACTGCCGTGACCTCGTCTTCAACCATCTCGGCTTCCTCGTCCTCATCGGCGTTCCGGGCCGCGGCAGCGCGGGCAAGCGCGTCGGCCTTCTCTTCCGGGGTGCGGTAGTCGGTGACCAGGATGATGAAGAAGGAGGTGAAGAACGCCACGGCGATGGCGAGCATGTACACCCACATCGGGTCGAACACGAACATGGTTGGCAGCGAGGTGAACACGAACGCGTTCGTCTTCACGCCGCCAAACGGGGTGCCCAGGATGGCGATGGTGAGGCCACCGGCGAAGCAACCCACCAGCATGCGCGGGTAGATCTTCTTAAAGCGCAGGTGGATGCCGTAGAGCGACGGCTCGGAGATGCCGCCAAGCAGGCCGGCCGCGAGCGCGGAACCGGAGGTCTGGCGCATGAGCGGGTCACGGTCGCGGATGGACAGCGCGAGTACAGCGGCGGTGGCGCCGAAGCAGGCGAAGTTCCACGCACCCATCGGGCCCTGGATGAAGTCGTAGCCCAGGGTGTCAATGTTGACCAGCATCAGGGCATTGAGTGGCCAGTGCAGGCCAAGCGGCACCAGGAACGGGTACAGCATCGGGATCAGCAGGGCGAAGATGAACGGCGCATTGCCGTTCATCCAGGCCAGGCCGGTGCCGATCCACGCGCCGAGCAGGTAGCCGAACGGGCCGATGAGAAACGCGGTCACCGGGATCATGATCAGCATGGTCAAAAACGGCACGAAGACCATGTGCACCGTGGACGGGATGATCTTTTGCAGGCCTTTGTAGAGCAATGCGGCGACCGCGGCCATGATCAGCGGCACGAACACGTTGCCGTTGTAGCCGTTGAGGATCATGGGCAGGCCGAACACGTCAACGACGTCGGTCGGCGCACCGAAGAGATCAATAACCCGCGCGTCGGGGTGCTCCTTTAGGTCGATGAAATCCGGGGTGAACAGCGCCAACATGATGGCGGCAGGCACCCACGGGTCAATGTCCAGCTTCTTGCCCGCGTTGTACGCCACCGCGACCGGCAGGAAGAAGAACACGGAGTTCCACATGGCGTCCACGAACTGCCAACCCGGGGTCTTTACCTCCGCGCGGAAGTCGACGATGCTGAACGCGTCCAGGAATGCCGCGAAGGCGATGATCAGCGACGCACCGAGCAGCACACCCAAAATGGGCCGGAAGGAGTCGGAGAGGTACTCGAAGAACGCGTCCAGCCACGGGACCTTGCCCTTGGCCTTGTCGCGCTGTTGGGCTTTGAGGTCCTCGTTGGACACGTCGCGGTTCGCTAGCTCCGGCAGCTTGTTCATCGCGTTGTACACGGTGGCCACATCGCCGCCCACAATCACCTGGTAGTGGCTGCCACCTTGCGGGACAGCCCCCATGACCTTGGGGTTAGCCTCCAAGCGGTCCTTGTCTGCCAGGGAGGTGTCGTGAAGCTCGAAGCGCAAACGGGTCGCGCAGTGCGTCATGGACGCGATGTTGTCCGCCCCGCCGATGCCGGCGAGGATGTCGGCGGCCTGATCCTGCAGGCTCGCCTTGGTGGTTGCCATGGTGATGCTCCTTTCAACCACGAGGATTGATCGCATCAAACTTTAGTTGGTTATAACCACCAGACACAATTAGCAGGGGTCGACGTATTCCCCACTGTTGTTCAGCAACCGCGCGTTGCCGCCGTAATTCGCCTTCGCCGCGCACAGCGCATCCGTGTCGTGGCCAAAGTCCATGTAAATCGGATAAATGTTTTTACCGTCAACCTGCTTGCGCAATGATGCGCACTGTCCGGGGTAGGTGAATTCCGCATTGCCGTCCCCCATGTAGGCAACGCCGAAAGCGATTTGCGAATGCGTGTGCCCGACATCCCCCTCATCGATGACGGAATCGAGGATAAGGATCCCTCGACCATCGCACGACGGAGCTGAAATTTGTCGCGTAAACCCTTCAAGATTGGCTTCAACAATGACACCGTCGCTATCACGTTTGACTCCCCAGTTCGGGTCTTTCGTCTTCGTCGTGGACGGTGCAGCCTGAGTCGACTGTTTGTGCGGTGGCTCCTCGCCAGGCCCGTACACCCCGCAGCGCGGTTCCTTCTCCGCTAACCGCTTCGGCACACCCATTTCTTCGAGGCGCCCCGGGTTAAAGCACGGACGCGCCATACCCATTCCGTCCCAGACGCCGTCTGCCTCAACCTCGGTCCAGTGCTTCCCGTCCCATTGCGCCAGCAAAATGAGGCCGGATTGTGGCACACCCGGTCGCGCAAAACCCCCTTCGCACTCGCCGAAAAATTGGAAATCCTCGAACCCCGGTGAAGCCTGCAGCGCCTCGTCGGAGCAGTCCGGCGGCGAGTCCTTGCGCTTGGTGGAGCTGGTGCTTGACGACGACTCCGTGGTCGGCTTCGTCGTCGTGGTCGGGGCGAGGCTCACGGTCGGTTCCGCGAGGTCATCTTCGGTCTCGGTGGAACACCCCGCGAGGGACGTGGCGAGTAACGCCGCCACTAGGAGCCAACGTCGCATCGTCGCTTACGCCTCCGGCTTCACCATCGGGAAGAGGACAGTCTCGCGAATGCCCAGGCCGGTCAGGGCCATCAGCAGGCGGTCCACGCCCATGCCGCAACCGGCTGTCGGGGGCATGCCCTGCTCCATCGCGGCGAGGAAGTCCTCGTCGAGCTGCATCGCTTCGTCGTCGCCGGCGCTGGCAAGGCGGGCCTGGTCCTCGAAACGCTCGCGCTGGATCACCGGATCAACCAACTCGGAGTAGCCGGTGGCCAGCTCGAAGCCGCGGACATACAGGTCGAACTTCTCGGTCACGCCCGGCTTTTCGCGGTGGTCGCGGGTCAGCGGGGAGGTCTCCACCGGGAAGTTGACCACGAAGGTCGGCTCGTAGAGCTGGTCGGAGCACAGCTCCTCCCAGATCTCCTCCACCAGCTTGCCGTGCAGCCAGCCGGCATTCTCCGGCACCTTCAGGCCGATGGTTTCCGCGATGCCCTTGAGTGTGTCCACGTCGGTGTCGATGGTCACTTCCGGCTGTCCCGGGAACTTGCGCTGCAGCGCCTCGTTCAAGCTCGGGTACATCTCCAGGACCTTCCACTCGCCGCCGAAATCGTACTCGGTGCCGTCCGCGAGCGTGACCTTCTGGGAGCCGAAGACTTCCTCGGCGCAGAACTGCACAAGCCCCTTCATGGTGGCCGCGCCGTCCTTGTAGGTGCCCCACGCCTGGTAAGTCTCCAGCATGGTGAACTCCGGGGAGTGGGAGGAATCCACGCCCTCGTTGCGGAAGTTCCTGTTGATCTCGAAGACGCGCTCGATGCCACCGACCACAGCGCGCTTGAGGAAGAGCTCCGGTGCGATGCGCAGGTACAGGTCGATGTCCAGCGCGTTGGAGCGGGTGACAAACGGACGTGCCGCGGCGCCGCCGTGCAGCGTCTGCAGCATCGGCGTCTCAATCTCGACGAAGTCCAGACCCGTGAGGTACTTGCGCACAGCAGCGATGACCTTGATGCGGGTCATGGCGTTGGTGCGCGCGTCCTCGCGCATGATCAGGTCGGTGTAGCGGCGGCGCACCCGCTGCTCCTCGTTCATGTCCGCGAACGCCACCGGCAGCGGGTTGAGCGACTTCGAGGCCATGTGCCAGGACTTCGCCATCACGGACAGCTCGCCGCGACGCGACGAGATGACCCGGCCACGCACGGAGACGATGTCGCCCAAGTCCGTGTCGGCCTTCCACTGGCCCAGCGCCTCTTCGCCAACCTCAGCCAGCGAAAGCATGACCTGCAGTTGCGTGCCGTCGCCCTCCTGCAGGGTGGCGAAGCACAGCTTGCCGGTGTTGCGCTGGAACATAATGCGGCCGGCAACGGCGACCTCGTCCTGCGTCTCCTCGCCCGCTTCCAGCGTGCCGTCGTACTTGGCGCGAAGGTCCTTCAGAGACGTAGTGCGATCGACTTCGACGGGGTAGGCGTCCCGCCTTTCGTCGATAAGCCTCTGCCTCTTCTCCCGGCGGATTTGCTGCTGCTCTGAAAAGTCCTGCGTAGTCACGGCGAGTAATCGTAGCTTATTCGCACACGGGGAGGTCCAGTCGCTGGTTCTCTGCGTCGAAACCATTGACGATGAACAGGTACTCCGGCTTGTCCTGCGGTGTCATCACGTACGCCGGCGGGTTGGCGTCCGGCAGCTCGTGAGAGTAAATCGTGCACTCGCCGGAGCCCAGGACCACGGCCTCACTCGGGTCCGGCACCGCATCGTCGCGGTCGGACTCGGAGGCGTACTGCGCGACGGAAACACCCAGCTCATCGTTAGCGCAACGGATCTTGCCCACCTGGTCGGTGTCCAGTGAGCCCGGCTCGCAGGCGAGGTCCTTCCAGCCCTTCTGGCCTGCGCGCTCAGAGACAACCTTCGGGTAATCTTCCGCGATCTGTGCCTCCGCGCCGGACCACTCTTCCCCGCGGTGGGTGCTCCAGTACCACAGCGCCGCCAGCGCGATCAGCAGCAGCGCGAGGATGGCGATGATCCACGGCCACGGCGCAGTCTTCTGCTTCTGCTTCGTCGGCACCGTGCGCACGTAGTTGCCGTCCGTGCCGTAGGCGTAGGGCTCCGGCGGCTTGCGGTAGCCGTCCTGCGGGCGCGGCGCCACGGACTGGTCGGGCGTTGCAATGGCCACGTGCTCGGCCGGGGCGGTCTCCAGTACACCGGCGCAGGTGCGCGCCCCGGAGCGCGGTTCGTCGCCGGTCATCAACGCAACCACGTTGGCAAACTTGTCCACGTTGCCCTTCGCTGCCGCCTCGTCGCTTTGCGCCGGGTCGGTGCTCGGCCCCACAAGGGTGAGCTTGACCGGGGTGGTGGACCACTGCGGCTGCACCAAGAGGCGCTCCGGGGTGATGGAGCGCGAAACGAAGCCGGACAGGCCCTTCAAGTCGTAATCGTCGATCGCCTCGGCCACCGGGGCGAGCAGGTCGCGCACCTCCTGCGGGGTGAACGTGGCGCCCTTCTTCGCAATCAACTCCGACAGTGGGGTACCGGTGGGCGCCTCACGCAGGACGAACAGCTTGCCGTCCTCGGTGGTGCCCACGCTGCGCGGCTGGAAGGCGCCCGGGTGGGCAGCCAGCGCGAGGCGGGAGTTCAAGGTGTTGACTTCGTCGCCGATCGCGGAATCCACGGGGGCGCTGAAGACCTCCACTTCAACACCGTGGTCTGTGTCGTCGGTGGCGGTGTAGAGCGTGGACGTCTCGGTGCTTCCGGTTTGCGCAACCTGCTCAGGGGTGAAGGTGAACCCGAAGCGTTCTGCGAGCATTCCGGCGATGGTGGCGTTGGACATGCGCGAGAGTCTACCGGGTGTCATGCTTCAACGTGTTTGAAGCCGACCCCCAGCGGCAGACCCACGTTGTCCATCAGGTGCACCCCGCCCAGATCCACCGCTCCGAGCAGGCGCGCGTCGCCCTCTGCTGGCGCCTCGCGCATCGCTAGATCGCGCAGCTCCAGGTACGTCGGGGTGACGCCTGCGGCCTCCAGGACACCGCGGGCGGTTTCCAGGACTTTCGCTTTTCCGTGCTCCGCGGCGTGCGCGCCGGCTGTCAGCGCGGCCGAGAGCGCAAGCGCAGCTTCCCGCTTATCGACGGCGACAAGCGCGTTCCTGTTCGACAGCGCCAACCCATCCGGGGTTCGCACCGTGGGCACGCTGTGGAGCTTGCACTCGATGCGCAGCCCGGACACCGCGTACTGAGTTGCCACCAGCACCTCGAAGTCCTTCTCCCCCAGCACCACATCCGTGGCGTGGGCCGCGTTGATCGCGGCGAGGATCCGCGCAACCTCTTTCTGGGTGAGTTGCGGGTCTTCCAGCGGTTCCACGCCGGAATCCACCCGCACGGTCGTGGCCAGCTCGCCGTGGAAGACCACGTCCACCTGCTCCCGGGCGAATACCTCAGGCACCTCATCGCCTGAGAACGTCACCACCACGTAGGAGCCGAGCAGCGACTTCGCCGCGCGGATGAGCTCCACGTGCCCGCCGTGGATGTCCGCGCCCAGCGGCACCACTACCACCGACTTGCCAATCTTGCGAAACGCCCGGCCGTAGGTGGCCAAGAGCTTCTCGTCGGTGACCACCACTGCCTGGCCTGGTTCAAAAGCCATTTATCCTCCCTCGTATTTCTGAATCACCCATAGCTCGGTGTCGGTGTCCTGGTCCACCTCACCACGCCTGCGCACAAGATCGACAAACAGGCGGCGAACGCCCGGATCCGGCAGCGCCTGGACGAGCTGATCCAGCTGCTGCGTGTCGTGCGCATGCCGTGGCGCCGGCGGGGCTTGGAAGAACTGCTGCGCCACCGCGTCGAACCCCGGTACTGCCTCAGCGAGGATCGCCTGCGCGTCGTCGCGGATGACGGATTCCATTGCCCGCAGCTCCTGGGCGGCGGCGATCGCGGGGCGGGCGTCGTCGTTAATGCGCAAGCTCACCCCGCCAATTTCTGTGATGAGCACCCCCACCACCGTCTCGCCGAGCTCGTCGGCGGCCGAGGTCACCCACACGTTGTCGAAGATGTTGTGGGCGCACATGGTGATCGCCTGGGCGGTCTCCACGTCGTCGAGCAGCTGCTGGCCCTCGTCCAGCGCGGTGTGCAAAAACATCTGCCGCGGCCGGGCGTGGTCGGCGAGGGTTTCGCAGGCGGTGCGGATGTCGGCCGAAGGTGCGTCGAGAAGCACAAGGTCCACGTGCGCGATTGCGCCGGGGTCACTGTCGATGTCCAGCGCACGCACCGTGTGGCCGGCGCGCTCGAAGCGCTCCGCAAGCGGCGAGACGCCGAACACCGCCCCCACCAACAGGCGAGGCGGCATCTACTTCCCCTGGCGAGCGAGCAACTCGGCGACGGAAACCGAGCCCTCTCCCCGCTCATCGGCGCGGCGGCGGCCAGAACGACGCTCACGCTTCGGCTCGGGCGCCGGTTCCGGGGTGGGTTCTGGGGTTGGTTCCGGGGCGGGTTCTGCCTTCGCCTTCTCCGCTTCCCGCTCGTTGATCAGGTCGGACAGCGGGTTGCGCGCCGGGCGCGCGGACGGCTGGGTGCCGATGCGGCCTGCGATCGCGTCCGAGCTCGGCGCACCAGTCGGACGGGAGGGGCGCACGCGACTGATCACAACGGTGTCGTCCGTGGACGGGCTGTGCGCCGGCTGCGGCTGCGGTTCTGGGGTTGGTTCCGGCTCAGGGGTTGGCTCTGGTTTCGACTCCAGCTCGCTGATGCGGCGTGCGCGAGCCTGCACCGCGGCGGGCTCGTACTCGAAGACGCGGCCGTTGAGCTCCTCCAGCTGGGCGCGCAGCGCCTGGATCTGCTCCTGCAG
>ERZ1031327.82-NODE-82-length-13822-cov-28.586112_pt1 | contig 13822 bp, 12 predicted proteins | sample MGYA00518211_ERZ1031327 | MGnify/ENA primary metagenome ERZ1031327 (study PRJEB33718, sample SAMN03159839) | human skin metagenome | collected 2014-02-25 | study: EMG produced TPA metagenomics assembly of the PRJNA266117 data set (Human skin bacterial metagenome...
ACGCGGCCGAGGAATTCCTCGCCCACTGGGATGGAGAGAACCTCGCCGGTCCTCTTGACCTCGTCGCCCTCCTTGAGGGACTCGAAGTTACCCAGGACCACAACACCGATGGAGTTGGTGTCGAGGTTCTGTGCGACGCCAATCACGCCGCCTGGGAACTCGAGCAGCTCATTCGCCATAACGGATGGCAGGCCAGAAACCTGCGCAATACCGTCAGCTGCCGAAATGACCACGCCGACCTCCTCACGGGAGGCCTCCGCGGAGTAGCTCGAGGTGTAGTTCGCAATCGCACTACGGATCTCGTCGGAGGAGATCGTCAGCTCCGCCATGTTCTTCCTGCTCTCGGTAGTATCTTCCAGCACTTACTTAAATCGTTTCTGTCGTTTCGGCTACGCCATCTGGGCACGCAGGCGGGCAATTTTACCTGCCGTGGAGCCATCAATGACTTCATCGCCGACGCGGATGCGCATGCCACCGAGGAGGCTGGTGTCAACCTCAGAGTGAATGGACATCGCACGACCATAAATTTTCCCCAGCTTCTCAGCGAGTACTGCTTGCTGGCCTTCGTTTAGTTCACCCGCTGCGGTAACGCGCGCAATGGTGCGGTCCTGCAGGTCAGCTGCAAAATCAGCCAGAGCGGCTACGTCATCGATCGGGTTCTGCTCTGGGCGGGAGATGGCCTGAAGCACCAGTGCCTCAGTGAACATCGTGACCTTGCCGTAGAGCACGTTTGCCAGCAATCCGCGCTTGCGGGCGGAATCAGCAGTTCGGTCGGAAAGCAGCTGGGTGAGCTCGCCCTCACGGTCAAGAATCTGAGACAGACGGAAGAGCTCATCTTCTACCTGCCCCAGCTGGCCCTGTGACTCGGCACCGCGCAGTAGTGCGCGGCGGCCCAGGGAAACCAAGCCCTTGACAAAGTCCTTCGGGGTGGACCACTGCACGGCCGCAGCTTCCTGGATAATGCGCAATGCGCCATCAGAAATCTTGGAGCCAAACAGGGTCTCAGCCAGGGACTTGCGTGCCTCGCTCGGGGCGGCGATATCGGTGAATGCGACGCGCAATTCGCGGTCTGCATCCAAGACATCGACGACCTCGAAGATATCCAGGCCCGCCTGCGCGGCGGTGGCGACATTGTTGTCGCCGGCCAGGATCTCATCCAAGCGATTTTGCGAGGTTGCGAGTGCTTCGCGGCTAGCTGCCTTCATAGTTGCCTACTTTCCGGCCGGTGCCACAGAGTCGAGCTCGGACAAGAAGCCATCAATGGTGGAGGACTTCTTAGAGGCGTCGGAAAGCTCGCCGCCCAAAATCTTCTCCGCCAGGTTGATGGAATTCTGGCCCATTTCAGAACGCAGCTCAGTGACAACCTGGGCGCGAGAAGCTTCCAGCTGCTTTTCGCCATTAGCGACGATGCGGCGGGATTCTTCTTCCGCATTGGTCTTAGCCTCGGTCTCGATCTGCTTGCCGCGCTCGCGCGCCTGCTCGCGGATCTCGGCAGCTTCTGCACGGGCATCAGCCAGCTGAGCATTGTACTTTTCCAGAGCGGCCTTAGCCTCGGCCTGCTGAGCCTTAGCGCGCTTCAAGCCGCCCTCGATCCGGTCTTCACGCTCCTGCAGCATCTTGCTGTACTTCGGAAGGACAAACTTCGCGAAAATCAGCAAAATGATGGCGAACGGAATGATTGACCAGACTAAGTCGTACATCTTGGGCAGGAGGATGGAGTTGCCGCTCTCCAGCGGCAGGTGCTCACTTCCCTCTGCTGCAAGGTAGTAAATGACGTTGTTCATGGGTCTCCGTTCTTAAAGTTCGATTTACTTGTGTAAAGCGCTCTTTAGAACAGGAAGCCTGCAACGAGGCCGATCAGGGCAAGTGCCTCAACGAAGGCAATACCCAGGAACATGGTGGTACGCAGCTGGCCGGCCATCTCAGGCTGGCGAGCCATGCCCTCAACGGTCTTGCCAACGAGGATGCCGATGCCCAGGCCCGGGCCGATGGTGGCTAGGCCGTAGCCGAGAGACTGAAGGCCGTCGAAGGAGGTGGTTGCTGCGTCCTGAGCCAAGATGATCTCGTTCATGTGAAAGTCGTTCCCTTTCAATGTATATCCCGCTGGAGTGTCCTGCGGGGCGGTGTTGGTTTGATTTTGGGGTATTTAGTTAACCGCGAGGTTCGCGTTGTTGCTAGTGCGAATCTGCATGCAACGACAATTCGATGTATACCGCCGTCAACAGGGCAAAGATATATGCCTGTAGGAAGATGACGATAATCTCGTAAAGCGTGAACAGAACCGCTGCGACCAGGGTCAAGCCACCCACTGCGGTCCAAGCGTTGAACTGGAAGAAGAAGAAGTTCGTAGCCGAGTACAACAGGACCAAAATGAGGTGACCAGCCAGGAAGTTCGCCATAAGACGAAGAGCCAAGGTGACTGGGCGCATAACAAACGTAGAGAAAGCCTCAATCGGCACGACAAGAAGGTGCAAGGCCGGCGGCAGATTAGGAATAACCACCGAGGACTTGATGAACTTGCCAAAGCCATAGCGCTTGGCGCCCGCGTAAATCATGGCGATGTACGCGACAGCTGCCAGGACGATTGGCATGCCAATACGGGCGTTCGGAGAGATGTTCAGACCCGGCACAATAGTTGTGAGGTTCCAGAACAAAACTGCAAAGAAGATAGAGGCCAAAAGTGGAAGGAAGCGACGTCCTTCCTTCTTGCCCAAGATGTCTTCTGCGATCTGAACTCGCACGAAGTCAATCGCATGCTCGCCTACGTTTTGAATTCCTTTAGGAACCAGCTTCGGGTTCCTGAAGGCGACAACAAATAGGAGCACCAGCACGGCCGCCATCAGAAGGCGAACGAGCATGATGCGATCCAAAGCGAACCAACCGTTGGCAAAATCGCTCAACCAGAGGTCAACGACTCCGCCATCATCGGTTACGTGCCCCGGGAAAAATTCTGGGTCCAGTTCGGGTGCGTGGAAGCTACCCTTCATGGCCAATGTTGTAACGCTCAGCGTTCTCTCCCGTGTTCGGGCCACACAGCTTGTCGAAGGCCGTGTGGTGCGATGGACGTCTCAAACTCTCTGCCTCACACACGGACTCCGTCGCACATCAGCGTGCGCAAGACAGGGATTCACCGCTGCGAAAGCCAGCAATGCGCTAGCCCGCGGTAACCCGAAGAAAAGCGTATCAGTTAGATCAAGAGTTTTCGCACGTGGGGGGCCACTAATGTGCTCCACTTCGCTCCTAAAGGGCGCAATTCCGGCACAAATTCACAACAAAACGGCCACATTCTGCCTAAATCGCACCACGTGGAGTTCATCACACTAGCCTATTTTCCCACCTTGACGGGGGTAACTAGCGCAAAAACGATTGCATACACCACAAAGAAAGAAGCCCATTGCCTCTCCCTAGAGAAAGGCAATGGGCTCGCGCCGCAGCGCTGAAAGGCGTTCCCCGCCTACGAGACGTAGGTAACCCGCGAAGTAATGACCGCCCAAACCTCAGACCCTAAGGTAGCGAAAAGCGCCAACATCACCGTGACAAAAAGAGCCAAGGTGTCGTAGAAATCCATGTCCCGGATAAACATCAGCACCATCACCAAAATTATGACCTTGAGCAGCCACCCACCCAGCACCACGGCCATGGTGTTGGCAGGCGTGGTATTAGCAGTTAGCAACACGGACAAAGCCGTAAAAAGGACAAAGCCGCCGCCGATGGCCGCGCCCACCAATACGCCCCAAATTCCGGGGAGCCCACGCATGCCGCCCCACGCGGCTAAAGAGACTACTGTGATTACCAGCAGGGCGAGGCCGCCAAGTTTGACCGCCCTCTGCATGGGGCGCCGGTGGTCATCAAATTCCGAGGGTTGCGTAGTCGATTGTGCTTCACTCACGGCTACACACCCTACCTCACGAGGGAGCGGATTCCTTCACCACGACCGTCTCCCGCGCCGCCGGACCGATCTTTCCTTGCCGCAGCGGCACAAGCGTCGCTGTAAAAGCCACAAGCAGGACCACAATAGTAACGCCAATGGCCACTGGGGCCGGAACGATGGAAAATGACACCGCCCCAAAGGCCACCGCGGAAACCCAAAGGTAGAGCACCAGTACGGTGCGCCGGTGGGTATGCCCGAGCGAGAGGAGGCGATGATGGATGTGCGCCTTATCTGCAGAAAAGGGTGAGCGCCCCTGCGAAAGACGGCGAATAACGGCCCAGACAAGGTCTAAGACTGGAATGAATACTGCCGCGACCACGACGATAATGGGAGACATCAACGCCACAATATCCACAGTTCCATAGAGGGACATATTGATCTTGCCCGACGCTGAAGTCGAAGCCGCAGCCAATAATAAACCAATGAGCATAGAGCCGGAATCGCCCATAAAAATGCGGGAAGGTTCAAAATTATGCGGCAAAAATCCCGCGCACATGCCCACTAGGGCGGCACTGATAATGGCTGGAGGATATGCCGATACTGCCCCACCTTGATCGTGGAGGACGGTCAAAGAGAAGACCAGAATCGCGCCGCCGGCAATCATTCCGAGGCCTGCCGCAAGGCCATCGAGACCATCTACAAAGTTGATGGCATTGATGAGCAATACGGTAAAAAAGGCAGTGAGCAATGTGCTTTGTAGTTGATCCAGGACGACCGTGGTGCCACCGCCAAAAGGTATAAAAAGCAGTGTCCACGTCAATCCCAGCCCGCTCATCAAAGTAGCGGCAAAGAGCTGGCCAAAGAGCTTAACTATGGCGCTGAGCTCCACGAGGTCATCGACAACGCCGACAAGGACCAACGCTAAGGCCGCCCACAACACCGCATTCATCTCTGGGGTGACGGGCATAAAGCCGCGAGTCAAGGCTGGAAGCTGGGCTGCGAGGAATATTGCCGCTGCGAAGCCGGTAAACATGGCCACGCCACCCATGCGCGGCGTGGGTTGGGTGTGAGCATCGCGCAGGCGAATCTCAGCCACCCGGCCGGTACGTACCAAAAAGGAGCGCACCACACCGGTAGTGAGATACGTAAACGCTGCTGCGACGAGGATGACGAGGGCCAGCTCGCGCAGCGGAACACCACTGCCGCTCACGCGAATCCCTCCTTAGGCCTGTGGGCGAGTGCGCAGGCTCTGCGCATCGACACCGATAACCTCACCGATTTCTTCGGCAGATAGTGCGCCTTCGCGCAGCAGGTACGGGCGCTGACCAGAGAGGTCAATGATGGTGGAAGGCTTGCCGACGGCCGTCTCTCCCCCGTCCAAGTAAACCGTTACGGCTTTACCCAACTGTTGCTTGGCCATCAAGGCGGTGGTCGGTGGCTGGTGGCCGGAGATATTAGCGGAGGAGACAGCCATCGGGCCGACTTCGCGCAGCAGCTCGATGGCAATGGGGTGCAGCGGCATGCGCAGCATCACAGTGCCGCGGGTATCGCCGAGGTTCCACGGCAAGGACGGTGCCTGGGGAACCACGATGGACAGGCCACCCGGCCAGAAGGCCTCCACTAGGTCACGGGCGGTATCGGTATAGGAGGCAACGAGACCACGGACGGTATCCCACGATCCGACCAGTACCGGCACCGGCATATCCGGGCCGCGCTGCTTGGTGGCCAAGAGATTCGCCACGGCGTCATTATCAAAGGCATCACAGCCGAGGCCGTAAAGCGTATCGGTAGGCATCACAACGAGGCGGCCAGATTGTGCGGCCTTTACCGCATTTTGCATTCCTTCTTCGCGCTCGGCATCATCGGCGCAGTTAAATATTTTTCCTTGCATAGTCTTTTCCCCTTCTTGCCCTCAATGGTGTCTTAGTCTACCCCGCGCACCGCAGTGACAAAGCGGGGCGTTCCCGTCAGATCCTGCAACGGCACTATTTGTTCGAAACCGCCATAGTGCACCAGCGCGGCTTGAACCGCATCACTCGTGGAGTCATCGTGCTCGATTGCTACTTTGCCGCCTGGGCGTAGCAGCCGAGCGATGGTAGGTATCAGTCTGGTGATGACTCGCATGCCATCCGCGCCAGCAAAAACCGCATCGTGCGGATCATGGTAAACCTCCGGTTCTAGGTCCAGGGATTCTGGCACGTACGGCGGGTTGGTCACGATGAGGTCCACTGTCCCATTCCACTGCGCTAGCGTATCGACTGCCGTGGCATCTGCTTGGATGACCTCTGCCCCGCTGCCGTGGGTATTGGCTTCGGTGTAGGCAAGGGCGGTGTCGGCAAGCTCTACTGCGCACACCTGTGCCTCCGGCAAATAGTGACGCAGGTAGAGCGCTAGTGCACCCGTGCCAGTGCACAAGTCCACCAGGCGGGGGCCGTCCGCGTTGCGCACCGCCCAATCCGCCATGACCTCGGTCTCCGGGCGCGGGATAAATACGCCCGGGCCTACCTTGAGCTCCAGCGGACCGAACCAGGTGCTGCCTAGCACGTATTGCAGGGGCTCGCGGGCCTCGCGGCGGTGAAGCAGTGCATCGAAGGCCACATCAAAGCCAGGCATAGGAGCGTGGTCAAGCGGGATATCCATGTGGCCGCAATGAATAAGGTGCGCGGCCAAGATGCGCGCATCCCACTCCGGGCTTGCCACCCCTGCAGCACGAAGGCGCTGCACCCCACGGCGCAGCGCCTTTCCATATGTGTTGTCCACGCTCGTCTAGCCCTCGGCCTCGAGGCGCTCGGCACGCTCTTGGTCTTGCAAAGCCTTAATCAGGTCATGCATATCGCCATTTAACACGGAGTCTAGATTATTGGCTTTATAGCCAATGCGGTGGTCCGTGATGCGATTTTCCGGCCAGTTATAGGTGCGGATGCGCTCGGAACGGTCCATCGTGCGTACCTGGGAAGCACGCTGCTCGCCAGCCTCCGCCTCGCGAGCCTCGCGCTCCATCTGGTCCAAGCGAGCCTGTAGGACCTGCAACGCACGCGCCTTGTTCTGGATCTGGGAACGTTCCTTCTGACAGGTCACGATAAGCCCGGTGGGAAGGTGAGTAATACGCACCGCGGAGTCGGTGGTGTTCACACCCTGGCCGCCCTTGCCGGAGGAACGATAAACATCCACGCGGATGTCCTTGTCATCAATATTGACAGACTCTACCTCTTCCGGCTCCGGATAGACCAGCACACCGGCGGCAGAGGTTTGAATGCGACCCTGCGACTCGGTCACTGGGACGCGCTGCACACGGTGTACTCCGCCCTCAAACTTGAATACGGACCAGGCCCCATCGCGCGATGGCGACTTGGAGCGGAAGGATATGGTCATATCCTTTACGCCGCCCAGATCGGATTCATTGAGTCCCAAGACTTCCCAGTTGAAACCGGTCTTATCCGCATAGCGCTCGTACATGCGGGCCAAGTCACCGGCAAACAAGGCTGCTTCTTCGCCGCCGGCACCGGCCTTGATCTCCATAATGATGTCCTCGGAATCTTGCTCATCGCGCGGCGCGAGCAAGTCAGCGAGTTTTTCTTCCAAGTCCTCTACGGACTTTTCTAGGAGGTCCGCTTCTTCTTGAAAGTCATGGTCCTCGTAGGCCATCTCCTTGGCGTCCGCGAGATCCTCGCGGACCTGAGTCAGCTCATTATTAACCATGATGATCGGGCGCAGCTCCGCATAGCGTTTCGAAAGCTTGCGGAATTGCTTCTGGTCGCCGGCTACCTCCGGATCGCCCATCTGCATCTCAATGCCCTGGTACTCGGACACGATGTCATCAACGAGGGAAACCTGATTAGACATAATCTTCTTCATCCTTATCCGCAGCCATCGGGGCCGAGGAGGCCACCTGCATCAAGAACTCGCCATTGGAGCGGGTCTTCTTCAGCTGCTTAATGAGCAGGTCAATGGCTTGGTGAGAATCCAACGCGGAGAGGATGCGGCGTAACTTGGTCATGATGCGCGCCTCCTCTGGGACAAGCAGCAGCTCGTCCTTGCGGGTACCGGACGGGTTGACATCCACAGCTGGGAAGACGCGGCGCTCAGAAATGCCTCGATCCAGCTTCAGCTCGGCGTTACCGGTGCCCTTGAATTCCTCGAAGATGACGGTATCGCCGGTAGAGCCGGTCTCCACCATGGCGGTGGCGATGATCGTCAGCGAGCCGCCCTCTTCGATATTGCGGGCAGCACCCAAGAAGCGCTTCGGTGGGTAAAGGGCGTTGGAGTCCACACCACCAGAGAGGATGCGGCCGGAAGCCGGGGAAGAGTTATTGTAGGCGCGGCCCAGACGGGTAATGGAGTCCAGCAGGACTACGACGTCCTTACCCTGCTCCACTAGGCGCTTGGCGCGCTCGATGGCCAGCTCCGCCACGGAGGTATGCTCTGACGGCGGGCGGTCAAAGGTTGAGGCAATGACCTCACCGTTGACGGAACGCTGCATATCCGTAACTTCCTCAGGACGCTCGTCTACGAGGACGAGCATGAGGTAGCACTCCGGGTTATTGGTAGAAATCGCGTTGGCGATATTTTGCAGAATCGTCGTCTTGCCGGCCTTTGGTGGGGAGACGATAAGCGCGCGCTGGCCTTTACCAATAGGCATAATGAGGTCAATGACGCGAGTAGTGAGGATCTTCGGATCCGTTTCCAAACGCAGGCGCTTATTCGGGTACAGCGGGGTCAGCTTATTAAAGTACGGGCGCTGCTTCGCGCCTTCCGGATCGATGCCGTTAACGGTATCGACCTGCACCAGCTGGTTGTACTTGCGGCGGTTGCGGCCATTGCCATGCGTATGCGTCGGGCCGGAGACCTTGACCTGACCGGTAATAGCATCACCAGAGCGTAGGCCGAGGCGGCGCACAATGCCGTTATTGACAAAGACGTCGGAAGCCGCTGCGCGGTAACCGGTGGTGCGCAGGAAAGCGACGTTATTGTCTACGACGTCTAGGATACCGCCTACTGCCTGCAGTTCATCGCCGTCGCGCACCTGCAGATCGTTGCCACCGTTATTGTCATGATTATTCCCGCGGCCGCGGCGATTGCGGCGGTTGCGGCGCCCACGGCGGTTTCCGCGCTCGTGATTATTGTGGTCATCATGGCGGTTGCCGCGCTGCTTATTATCGCCGCGGTCATTCTTATCGCCCTGATCATCAGAGCCGTCCTGGGAGTTATTGTCGCGGTTGTCTTTATTGCCGCCCTGCTCCTCATTGCGGTTGCGTTCCTCGCGCTCTTGGCGTTCTTGGCGGCGGGCGCGGTTACGACGAGCGCGGCGGGCCTGCGAGCGCGACTCGTAGCGCTGTTCCTCACCAGATCCATCTTGGCGGTTATCCTGCTTGTCGCCGGATTCTTCCTGCTTTCCTGCCTTCTGCGGCGCATCATCCTGCGCCTGCTTGCGCGGCTTGTCCGAATCTTCGAACTTCTCTGCCTTCTCCGCCTTTTCTACTCGTGCGGCCTTTTCCACCTTGGCCTTTGCCTTTGGCGGAACTTGGCCGGTCTTAATGGCGGTGATCAGATCCCCCTTGCGCAGGGCAGAGACACCACGTAGGCCGCGCTCTGCGGCCATTTTGCGCAATTCCGGCAGCTTTAGGGATGCGAGATCCTGTGCTGCGGTGTTGTCCGTTTCGCTCACGGATATCCTTTCGTTGCTTGACCAGGTCCGTTTATGCGGGAGCCGCCGGAGCTTATGCTCGCGGCGTTGCACTGGAAGCCAATGTGTATTTTTCTAAGACTTCTCGCCCTCGTGCCAAGGCGCATACGCGTCCTGCCGGGCAATAAGTATGAGGCCTCTTCCGTGTCCTTGAGGAGACTTCGCACACCGAGTGCACGAACCGGAAGAAATCAAGAAACGACTGCGGGCAAAAATAGTTCTCTGGGCCCGATTGCATAGGAAAGGGGACTTAAATGTTCCGGTTTCCTACCAGTCGCGAATAAGTATAACGCATAGGGTGTCACGCCCGCACCATGACACCGCTACAGTAGAAGCATGCTTTCCACGATGATGGATATACCCCTCTCCCTGACCCGCATTTTCGAGTACGGGGCCTCGGTGCACGGAAATACTACTGTCACCACTTGGCACGGCGAAGGCACCGGCTCCGAATTTGATCCGGCTGAGGAAGTAACCTTCCGCGATATCGCCGCCCGCGCCGCCGCATTCGCCCACGCTATCCATGATGATTTGGGTATCACCGGCGATGAGCGCGTAGGAAGTTTTATGTGGAACTGCGCCGAGCACCTTGAGGTAATGTTCGGTACCGCCTGCAAGGGCGCGATTTTCGCGCCGCTTAATAAGCAGTTAATGAATGATCAGATTCGCCACATCATCAATCATGCGGAAATTTCCGCCATTGTATGCGATCCCCGCTTAGCTCAGCAGTTGGGCAAGGTCCTCACCGGTACAACATCGGTAGCAAGCGTCATCATCACCGGTGCACAGCCGGCGCAACAATTCGCCCACCTCTTCCCTCGTGGAGTCGAGGTCTATTCTTATGAAGCCCTCATCGATGGCCGCTCTACCGTCTATGACTGGCCGGAGCTGGATGAGCGCACAGCCGCGGCGCTGTGCTATTCCACGGGCACCACGGGCGCGCCAAAGGGCGTGCTCTATTCGCACCGTTCGCTTTATTTGGAGGCAATGCAGCTGCGCTCCTCGGACTCGCTATGCATTACCCACGGTGAGACCTTCCTGTGCTGCATCCCCATCTGCCACGTGTTGAGCTGGGGCGTGCCGTTTACTTGTTTCATGACCGGCACCCCTCTCGTGCTTCCCGACGCCGACGTTTCCGCCCCCACCCTGGCCAAGGCCATCGCTGCCACTTCACCCCGCGTGGCCCATGGCGTGCCTACCATCTGGATTCAGCTTTTCGTTCACTACATGCACCATCCGCCAGAGCGCATGACGCTGACGGAAATATATGCCGGCGGCTCCCCTGTTCCACCGCAGCTCATTAAGATGTGGGAAGAACGCTATGGCGTCGACATCGTCCATGTCTGGGGCATGGTGGAAACCTCCACCGTCGGCAGCGTTGCCCGACCGCCCCAAGGTGCCTCGGGCGATACCCGCTGGGCATACCGCGTATCCCAAGGCCGCATTCCTGCCTCGCTGGAATACCGCGTGGTTAATGATGGCCAAGTCGTGGCTCGCACCGACCGCAACGCCGGCGAGCTGCAGGTGCGCGGCAATCTCGTGACCGGCTCCTACTATCACTCGCCTACTGCGGAGCCCGGTGAGATCGCCTCCGAATTCCGCGGCAAGCAGGTCGAAGCCGCTGAAGATAGATTCACCGCCGATGGCTGGTTGCGCACTGGCGACGTCGGATCGGTAACTAAAGACGGATTCCTCACCGTGGAGGACCGCGCCCGCGATGTCATCCGCTCCGGCGGCGAATGGATCTACTCCGTACAACTAGAAAACCTCATCATGTCCAATTCGCGCGTGGTCGAAGCGGCCGTTATTGGCTACCCCGACAAGCAGTGGGTGGAGCGCCCGCTCGCCGTTACCGTATTGGCGGAAGGCGTCTCACCTACCATCGAAACCGCCGAAAGCCTGCGCGCCAGCATGCGCAAGGAGCTTCCGAGCTGGATGCTGCCGGAGTATTGGACCTTTGTAAAATCCATCGATAAAACCTCCGTGGGCAAATTCGATAAGAAAGATCTGCGCGCCCACCTGGCTGAAGGCGAGTACAACATCATCCGACTCAAGGGACCCGGTGAATCGCAACGCCTCGATCCCACTGGCCCGACTGAATTAAACCGGGAAAACCAGCAATAATATTGGCCCCATCGTTGTTAGAGCTTGGTGTACCCCGTCCTCTCTCTTAGACTGGCACCAATGACTTCTTCGAAGCACTCCGTGGTTTCGCTGCCCCTGCCCACCGTAGGCCGGGCGCAGCCGCCGGCGGATCTGCCTGCACCGGCCGCTGATGGCACGCGCGCCCTGTTGGATCGCTATGGACGCCAGGCCCGCGATCTGCGCGTCTCCCTCACGGATCGCTGCAATCTGCGCTGCACCTACTGCATGCCGGCCGAAGGTTTGGAGTGGATGCCCACAGAGCAAACCTTGAGCGATGCGGAAACCATTCGGTTGATCCGAATCGGCGTCGGCAAGCTGGGCATCCGCCAGGTGCGTTTTACCGGCGGCGAGCCACTGCTACGCAAGTCGCTGGAGAAGATTATTGCCGCGACCAAGCAGTTGCGCACCGACCAAGGCCGCTCCCCATCCACCGCGCTGACTACCAACGGGCTTGGCTTGGAAAAGCGCGCCGGCGCCCTGGCCGCGGCCGGGCTCGACCGCATTAATGTCTCGCTCGACACCATCGACCGCGAGCGCTACGCCGCGCTTACCCGCCGCGACCGCCTTGACCACGTCCTTCAGGCCATCGCCGCCGCGGATGCCGCAGGTCTGCACCCCATCAAGATCAACGCCGTGGTCATGCCCGGGGTCAACGAAGAAGACATCGTTCCGCTGGCGGACTATGCCGTCCACCACGGCGCCCAGCTTCGCTTCATCGAGCAGATGCCGCTCGGGCCCCGCGAGCAGTGGCGCCGAGAGGACATGGTCACGGCCGAAGATATCCTCGCCCGACTGCGCGCCCACTTTTCCATGGAGTCCGCCCGCGAACCCCGTGGTTCCGCTCCCGCCGCACTGTGGGAAGTCAGCGCCCCGGATGGCACGCGGGGCAAGCTCGGCATCATTGCCTCAGTCACCCACCCCTTCTGCGGCGATTGCGACCGCACCCGCCTGACCACCGATGGCGCCATCCGCAACTGTCTCTTTGGCAATTCCGAAACTCCGCTGCGGGATTTGCTACGCTCCGGCGCTAGCGATGAGGACATCATGGAAGCCTGGGCTGGGGAAATGTGGACCAAAAAGCCCGGCCACGGCATCGATGACGAAGGCTTTCTCCAACCAGACCGCCCAATGTCTGCCATCGGCGGCTAACCTGAATCCTATGTCCACGCCCCGCAGCATCTCCGCGCACCTCGATGCCGTACTCGCGCTGGCTCCTACTCCGCCGGCCGAGTCCGCCGCAGTCGATGCCTCCCTCATCGGCCGTGTCCTCGCCGCCGCTGCCACCGCACGCTTCCCCGTGCCGCCCCACGCCAACTCTGCCATGGATGGCTTCCTCGTCCACGCCACCGACCTTTCCTCCCCTGGCCCGTGGACCCTCCCCATCGCCGGTGATGTACCCGCCGGCGCATTACCCATCGATGTTCCTGCCGGCCACGCAGTGCGCATCATGACCGGCGCCCCTGCGGCCGATACCGCAGGAATGCTCGTCGTCCCAGTCGAAAACACCACCACCCCGGCCGGGCCCGTTGCACTCCCCGATGAGGTCACCATCACCGATGCACCCACCAAGTCGCATATCCGCCCCGCCGGCGAGGACATCCAGCCCGGCGCGCCAGTGGCCACGGCCGGCACGCTTGTCGACGCCGCCGTGATCGCCGCCCTCACCTCCGCCGGCGTGTATTCCGTCTCGGCCTACCGCCGCCCACGCATCGCGGTCATTTCTTCCGGCGAAGAACTCGTCTCTTCCCCAGCGCGGCTCGCCCCCGGCCAACTACCGGATTCCAATGGCCCGATGCTCGCTGCCCTTGCAGGTGCAGACGCACACGTCCACGTGGGTGATGCCCCTGCGGACCTCGCCTCTGCGCTAGATGAGCTGGCCCCCTCCCACGACCTCATTATCACGTCCGGTGGCGTATCAGCCGGCGCCTTCGACGTCGTGCACACCGTACTCGGGCGCACGGATTCCGCGTGGTTCGAGCACGTCGACCAGCGCCCGGGTGCCCCGCAGGGCTACTCCCTGTGGAATGACACCCCGGTGCTGTGCTTGCCCGGCAATCCCGTGGCAGCCTTCGTCGATTTCCAGCTTTATGCCCGGCCACTTATCGCCGCACTGTCCGGTCACC
>ERZ1031327.83-NODE-83-length-13807-cov-5.524578_pt1 | contig 13807 bp, 14 predicted proteins | sample MGYA00518211_ERZ1031327 | MGnify/ENA primary metagenome ERZ1031327 (study PRJEB33718, sample SAMN03159839) | human skin metagenome | collected 2014-02-25 | study: EMG produced TPA metagenomics assembly of the PRJNA266117 data set (Human skin bacterial metagenome and...
CAGATGTGTATAAGAGACAGCCTACGCGAAGGGTGCCAGCGTGCTGAAGCAGCTGCAGGCGTACGTGGGCTACGAGGAGTTCTTCGCAGGGGTGCGGCGCCACTTCGACAACCACGCCTACTCCAACGCCACCTTCGACGACCTGCTGGGCGCGCTCGAGGAGGCGTCGGGCCGTGACCTGTCGGGCTGGGCGGAAAAGTGGCTGCGCACCACGGGCCCGTCGACGCTGCGCCCGGAGATCGGCGAGGGCTTTGCGGTGCTGCAGGAGGATCCGCGCCCGCACCGTGTGCGCGTGGGGCTCTACAAGCTTGTCGACGCCTCCGTCACCCGCGTCAAGCAGATCGAGACCGACATCGACGGCGAACGCACCGAACTCCCGGAGCTCGCCGGCGTCGAACACGACCTGGCGATTGTCAACGACGACGATCTGACCTACGCCAAGATGCGCCTGACGCCGGAGCACCAAAAGTTTGCGCTGGAGCACATCGGCGAGATCGAGGATCCGTTGGCGCGGACTGTGATTTGGTCGTCGCTGTGGGAGTCGGTGCGCGACGGCGAGCTGGCTGCCCGCGAGTTTGTGAAGCTGGTCGCCGCCCACGCCGCCGCAGAGACGCACCCGAGTGTGCAGGAGCGCCTGCTGGCGCAGGCAACGCAGGCGGTGCGCCAGTACGTCGACCCCGCCTGGCAGGGCGAGGGCATGGACTTGCTCAACGCCGCCTTCCGCGGAGCGGAGCCGGCCGCCATCTTCGACCGCGCGCTGGCACGCCTGACCCCCACCGAGGACACCGTCGCGTATTTCAAGGAGCTGCTTGAGCGCTCGGATAACCAGGAGGTGCGCTGGCTGGCCATCACCAACCTCATCGCCGCCGGCGCGCTGCCGCTGGAGGCTGCGGAAAAGGAGCAGGACAACACGTCGGAGGGCGCGATTTCGCGTCTGCGGGCGAGAGCTGTCGTCGATAAGCGGTGGGCTTGGCAGAAGCTCGTCGAAGACGACCTGACCAACCTCGAAGCCCGCTACCTCATGGACGGCCTGACGTTCACCTACGACGGGCTCGAGGGCCTGACCGACGAGTACTTCCGCCAAGCCCCTGCGCTGTGGGATCGCCTCACCAACGAGATGGCGCAGCGCACCCTCGAGGGCATGTACCCGCGCTGGGACGTCACCGCGGCGGCCGTGGACAAGGCAAATGCGCTGCTGGGTGGCGATGCGCCGGCCGGGTTGAAGCGTGTCATCGCCGAGGGCCAGGACCGCATCGCCCGCGCGGTGCGCAACCGGGAGGTCGACGCTACAAGCGCGTAAGCGCCTGCTCGAGGTCGGCGATGAGGTCGGCCTCCTCCTCGATGCCCACCGAGATGCGCACGAGCTCGCCCGGCACCTCGAGCGCGGAACCGGCGACGGAAACGTGCGTCATGGTGGCGGGGTGCTCGAGCAGGCTCTCCACGCCGCCGAGGGACTCCGCCAGGCAGAACAGCTTGGTGGACTTGCAGAACGTTTTCGCCTGCTCGGTGGTCTGGAACAGCACGGAGACCATGCCGCCGAAGCGGGTCATCTGCTTCGCCGCGACGTCGTGGCCGGGGTGGGTTTCAAGGCCCGGGTAGCACACGCGGGCGACCTGCGGCTGGGCGTCGAGAAACTTTGCGACGGCCTCCGCGTTGTCGCAGTGCTTATCCATGCGCACCGACAGCGTCTTCAGGCCGCGGCCGGTGAGGTAGGTGTCGAACGGCGACGGGTTCGCGCCGACCCAGCCGAAGAAGAAGCGCAGCTGCTCGTGGAAGCCGGGCACGCGCGAGTCGTCGCCACAGACGATGCCGCCGACGACGTCCGAGTGGCCGCCGATGTACTTCGTGGTGGAGTGCACCACCACATCCGCCCCGAGCTCGAACGGCTTTTGCAGGTACGGGGAGGCGAAGGTGTTGTCCACCACCAGCGCGGCCTGCTGCTTCACGGCCGCGATCGCCTCGATGTCCACGATGTCCAGCATCGGGTTCGTCGGCGTTTCCACCCAGATGACCTTGGTGTTGTCCTGCACGGCGGCGGCGACTTCTTCCGGGTTGGTCATGTCCACCACGGTGTTTTCCACGCCCCACTGCGTGAACACCTGCTGGATCAGGCGGTAGGTGCCGCCGTAGGCGTCGTTGGACACGACGATGTGGTCGCCGGGTTTGAGCAGGATGCGCAGGATGACGTCGATAGCCGCCATGCCCGAGGAGTACGCGACGGCGTACTCGGCGCCCTCCAAAGCGGCGACGGCCTTTTCTAAGGCGGTGACGGTGGGGTTGCCCACGCGGGTGTACTCGTAGCCGCCGCGCAGCTGAGCCAGCCCGTCCTGGGCGAAGGTGGTGGAGGCGTAGATCGGCGTGTTGATCGGCCCGTACAGGCTGTCGGGTTCGTAGCCGGCGTGAATGGCGTCGGTAGCAAATCCAGTCATGTCTGCAAACAGTAGACCAAGCGGTTCACTAAGGCTTCATTTTTATGCACTAGACTCGGGACCCGATGAAAGCGCAAACAGAAACTGCCGAAAAGGTCGACGACGCCGTCGACGGCGTCACCAACTGGTGGAACGACCCAGCCACCCACGAACTCATGGTGGAACGCCCCCTGAAAATCCTGCTGATCCTCATCGTGGCGCTGGTGCTGAGCTGGGTGGCGCGCAAAGTAATCAACCGCGCCACACGCCACGGCATTGAGCGCACGCCCTTGATCACGCCTGAGGTGGACGACACTCTCCAGTCCCGCGCACAGGAAGCCCGCCGCGCGCAACGCATGAAAACACTGGGCAACGTGGGCCGGTCTGTGGCCGCGATTGTGATCTGGACGTGGGCGGCTCTGGCGGTGCTGGATCAGCTTGGTGTGAACGTCGCGCCGCTGATCGCTTCCGCCGGCGTGGTTGGCGTGGCTATCGGTTTTGGCGCACAGTCGCTGGTGAAGGACTTCTTCTCCGGCATGTTCATTCTCATTGAGAACCAGTTCGGCGTCGGCGACACCATCCAGGTCGGCGATGTGGTGGGCGAGGTGGAGGAGATGTCGCTGCGGATTACCACGCTGCGCGACATCGACGGCGCCCTGTGGCATGTGCGCAACGGCGACATCAACCTGGTGGGTAACCATTCCGCCCGCTTCTCCACGGCGCGCCTGCAGATCCCGGTGTCTGTCATGGCAAACCCGGACAAGGTGTCGCGCGTCATCGAGGACACGGCGGTGGCGGCGTGTCAGGACCCGGAGATTCGCGATGTGGTCCTGGGCTCCCCGACTATGCTTGGCCCCAGCGAGTTCAACCCGACGTACGTGTCCTTCCGCCTTGCCGTGACCACGATGCCGGGCGAGCAGTGGGGCGTGGCGCGCCACTTGAACCACCGGATCCTCGCGGCGCTGCACGAGCAGGACGTGGTGCTCACGGCGATGGATTCTGTGCTTGTAGAGATGAAGGAGAACAATGGAAATCGGTCCTAAGCAGGAGCAAACGCTTTACGACGCCGTCGGTGGCGACCCGTTCTTCCGCCGCCTCGTCGAAGGCTTTTACACCCAGGTCAAAAAGGACGACCTCATCGGCCCGATGTACCCGGACCAGGATTGGGACGGCGCGCAGGACCGCCTGCGCTGGTTCTTGGTGCAGTACTGGGGCGGCCCCCGCCTCTTCCAGGAAAAGCGCGGCAACCCGATGCTGCGCAAGCGCCACCTCCCGTTCGCCATCGGCGAGGCCGAGGCGGACCGTTGGCTTGAGCTCATGGGCAATTCCATGGAGCAGTTTTCTGACGACGAGCTCCCGCCCGCCTACCGCGCCCAGATGTGGAACCACATGCAGCGCGTGGCCTACATGATGATCAACCAGGGCCCGCGCGCCTACTAGAACAGCAGATTGGGGCGGGTGCTGCGGTAGACGGAGCCGAACGGCGCGTCTAGGCGCACCCAGCTGCCGGAGGTAGCGACGCGCATATGGCGCGGGATCTCGGCGGGGGCCTCGAAGCCGGGGATCAGCCCCAGTGCGGTGCAAGCGAAGATCATCCGCATGGGGATCTCCACCGGTGCGTCGCTGTCGGCGTCGGCGGTGAGCACTACCCCGTCGAGAAGTGAGCGGGGTGGGCCGGCCGGGCCGGAGAATTGCCGCGCCAGGTTGCGGCCCTCGTCCGCCAGGCGGCGGGCGACGCCGATGGGCACCTCCTCGCGCGCGATGAAGCCGCTGGCCGGCGGCAGGGCCCCGGGCCAGGCGGCGTCGCGTGCGGGGCCGACCTCGGCTGCGCCAGCCTTTAACGCGTCGAGCATGGCGCGGGCGCTGACGGTGGCGCCGGGGTGGGTGGTGGAGCCGGAGGTGCGTCGAGAAGCAATGGCATTAAACGGCGTGGTGACGAAGACGTCGAGCTGGCCCTCGCCCACCTCCTGGATGCGCGCGCTCGCCTGGGCATCTAGCGCGAGCGCACGCGAAAGTAGCGCGGTGAGCCCGCGCGCGCCGCGCTCAATCCGAACCGCGACCACTTACGCCCCGGCAGTCTGCGACAGGATGCCGATCTCCTTCTGCGTGATCTCGCGCGGCGAGGTCGTGGTGGTATCCACCGTGACCTGCACGCACTCGATCACGCAGCAGACCTTGCCCTGCGCATCCTTGATCTCCTGGCGGGTGGTGAACGACGTGTTGCCCACGTTGGCCACCTGCGTCTCCACCGTTACGGCCGTGGTGTTGGGCAGGATCGGGCGGACGTAGTCCACCTCGAGGCGGCGCACGAACACCACGAACTCGTGGCCCTGGGAGAAGAAGAACTCCTGGGCGAACGCCAGGCGCGCCTCCTGGGCGAGCTCGATGTAGGCGGAGTTGGTCACGTGCCCGTAGCGGTCGAAGTCGCTCCAGCGCACCGGGATGGTGTGGACGTGGATCCTGTTCGGCTCAGCCATGGGGTACTCCTATCGGGTGAGCTTGCGGTGGGTGACGCGCGACGGCTTCGCGGCTTCCTCGCCGAGACGCTCGACCTTGTTGGCCTCGTAGTCGCCGAAGTTGCCCTCGAACCAGAACCACTTGCCCTCTTCCACGTTGCCCTCCCAGGCGAGGATGTGGGTGCAGGTGCGGTCCAGGAACCAACGGTCGTGCGAGATCACCACGGCGCAGCCCGGGAAGGCCTGCAGCGCGTTTTCCAGCGAGCCGAGCGTTTCGACGTCGAGGTCGTTGGTCGGCTCGTCCAGCAGGATCAGGTTGCCGCCCTGCTTCAGCGTCAGCGCCAGGTTCAGGCGGTTGCGCTCGCCGCCGGAGAGCACCTTGGACGGTTTCTGCTGGTCCGGGCCCTTGAAGCCGAAGGCGGACAGGTAGGCGCGCGACGGCATTTCGTTCTGGCCGACGTGGATGTAGTCCAGGCCGTCGGAGACGACCTCCCAGACGGTCTCCTCCGGGTTGATGTTTTCGCGGTTCTGGTCAACGTAGGAGATCTTGACGGTGTCGCCGACCTCCACGGAGCCGGAATCGGCTTCCTCGAGGCCCACGATGGTCTTGAACAGCGTGGACTTGCCCACACCGTTGGGGCCGATCACGCCGACGATGCCGTTGCGCGGCAGGGTGAACGACAGGTCCTTGATCAGCACGCGGCCGTCGAAGCCCTTGTTCAGGTCCTCCACCTCGACGACCTTGTTGCCCAGGCGCGGCGGGGTGGGGATCTGGATTTCTTCGAAGTCGAGCTTGCGGTACTGCTCGGCCTCTGCCGCCATCTCCTCGTAGCGCTCCAGACGGGCCTTGTTCTTGGCCTGGCGGGCCTTCGCGGAGGAGCGGACCCAGTCCAGTTCCTTCTTCAGGCGCTTCTGCAGCTTCTGGTCCTTCTTGCCGGCGACTTCGAGGCGCTCGGCCTTCTTCTCCAGGTAGGTGGAGTAGTTGCCCTCGTACGGGTAGAGCTTGCCGCGGTCGACCTCGCAGATCCACTCGGCGACGTTGTCCAGGAAGTAGCGGTCGTGGGTAATGGCCAGCACAGCACCCGGGTAGGTCTGCAGGTGCCTCTCCAGCCACAGGACACTTTCGGCGTCGAGGTGGTTGGTGGGCTCGTCGAGGAGCAGCAGGTCCGGTTCGCTCAGCAGCAGTTTCGCAAGTGCTACTCGACGGCGCTCGCCACCGGACAGGTTGGTCACCGGTGCGTCGGAAGGCGGGCAGCGAAGGGCCTCCATGGCCTGCTCGATCTTGGAGTCGATCTCCCACGCGTCGGCCGCGTCGAGCTCTTCCTGCAGCTTGCCCATTTCCTCCATGAGCTCGTCGGAGTAGTTCGTCGCCATTTCCTCGGCGATGGCCTCGAAGCGCTGCTTTTTCTCAAACAGCTCGCCGAGGCCTTCCTCGACGTTGCCGCGCACGGTCTTTTCCTCGTTCAGCGGCGGCTCCTGCAAAAGGATGCCCACGGACGCGCCCGGCTGGAGGAACGCCTCGCCGTTGTTCGGCTGGTCGATGCCGGCCATGATCTTCAGCAGCGACGACTTACCGGCGCCGTTCGGGCCCACGACGCCGATCTTTGCGCCCGGGTAAAACGCCATGGTGACGTTGTCCAGGATGACCTTCTCGCCGATGGCTCGGCGGACGTTTTTCATCGTGTAGATGAACTCAGCCACTACGAATCCCCTTTGTTGGTGAGTGCGGAGGTGAATACCGCACTTAGGGTACATCACGCGCACGAGCGCCCCGCCGCTTCCAAAGCGCGCTGGAAGCGGCGGGGCAAAAGCACCAAAATTAGAAGGGCGCGCCGGCGGCGGCGAGCTCCTCGCCTTCCGTGTCTGTGTCGGTGTCGGCGTCGGTGCGGCTCACCCCGTCGACGTCCTCTGCGCTGACGCGGTGCTCTTCCACCGCCGGAGTGTCCGACAGGCTATCCCAGCCGCTCTCCGGCTCGGGGTTGTCGTCTTCCTCGCCGTTGAGCTTCCTGTTCAGCGCCTTGGCGTCCATCGCCTGAGGCATCTCGTGGCCTTCGAGCGTGTTGCCGGAGACTGACGTGCGCACCGAGTTGACCTGGTAGCGCGCGAGATCGAACGCCACGTGGCGTGCTTTGACCATGGTCTTGGACCGCAGGACCGGCTCGCCCTTGTCGTCTTTGCCTTCCCAGTACTCGTGGACAAGCTTGCCGATGACAATCACCGGGAAGCCCTTGCGCAGCGACGCGCCAGCGTTGATCGCGAGCTGGCCCCAGCACTCGACGTCGACGTAGAACTGGTTGTAGTCCCGCCAGACCTCGTTGCCGTTGTCGTTCTTTTCTTTCTTCGCGTCCGAGGTGGCCACGCGGAAGCGCAGCACGGCGTTGCCGGAGTTGAAGGTTTTGAAGTGCGGCTCGGCGATGAGGTTGCCGAGCAGCGTGTAGTCGATGTTGGCCATGTGGTTGGCCCCTTTCTGCGTGTGTGCGGATGGTGTGCGGTTGCGGGGGCGGAGCTTTGCGTCGATAAGCAATTGCCCCCTGCGCGAGCAGAGTCGCACGAAACACACACCGGAAAAAGGGGTCGGCCAAATTGTGGATAACTTAACCTGAGAAATTCACAATCCGCAGCTAGCGGCCATGAATTTGAGAAAGCATCTCGTTGTAGCGGCGCCATTCCTCGTCGTCGGTCTCCTCCGCGCGGCGGTCCGAGGCGGCCGTTTCCGCCTTATCCTCGCGCCACCACCGGATGAACAGCTCGCCGAAGACGATCACCAGCGGGAAGGAGCCGGACGCCCACGCGATGCCGCCGCCGTCCTTCTGCACTTTGAGCAGGTCCGGGTTCCAGGGCAGCTCCAGCGAGCGGTAGAAATCCTCGCCCATCACTGAGCCGAGCTGCATGAGGTAGACACCCATGAACAGGTGGAACGGCATGGACACCCACAGCCACAGCAGGCGCACCTTCGCGGTGGGGCGGCCTTGAATCTCGTCGGGGCCGATGAGCTCCCAAAAGTAGAGGTAGCCGGAGACGAGGAACACAGCGTTCATGATCCCGTGCCCGGCGTGCTCGGAGATCATGAGCTCGTAGAACGGCTGGATCACGTACATGGCGTAGAAGAACACCAAAAACTGGATGGTGGACACCGGCGAGAACGTCACCACGCGCAGGAACTTTGAACGCTGAAAGCTTTCGGCCCACAGGCGCGGGTTGAACTCGCCGGCCGGGTACGCCTCGCGCACAAGTGTCAGCGGCGCGCCGAGCACCAGAAACACCGGCACGCCCATGGACAGGATCATGTGCACCGTCATGTGCGCCGAGTAGGAAGCGGGCATGTGCATGCCCATGCCGGAGCTCAGCGTGACGACGAGCGTTGCGCAGCCCAGCAACCACCACAGCGTGCGCGCAACAGGCCACCCCTCCACCCGGCGGACCAGGTGCAGGTAATAGGCCGCCAACAGGATCGCAATCACGCTGAACAACAGCTCCGGACGCCAGGTGGTCAGCCAGTTGGTCCAGGTCAGCGGCTCGGTGAGGTTGTAGCCCATCTGGATCTGCATGCGGGTTAAGTTCGGGTCCAGCGGCGGCGGGGGCGGGGTGCGGCCGAGCGTGACCGCCAAGCCGGAAATCGCCGCCATGATGAGCACCTCTCCCGCGGCGAGGCGGGTAAATGCGCGCGGTTGGGTGTGAAGCTGCGGGATGGTGCGCTCGCGGTGGACAAAGCCGATCATGCCGAGAACGATGATGCCGGCAGTCTTGATAATCAGCACCCAGCCGTAGCTGTACTGCGTCAGGTCCTCCAGGCGCACCCGCACCAGCGCGTTGACCACACCAGAGATGGCCATGGCCAGGATGGAAGACAGCGCGATGCGTGAGTAGCGCTGGGTGGCGGCGGGAAGGCCGGGGCCGCGTCGTAAAGCATGTGCGACAAGCGCCATCAGCCCGCCGACCCAAAGCAGCATGGCCACGAGGTGCCAGATCAGCGAGTTGGTGCCGAAGTCGTGCGCGCCGCCGGTGGCCGAGTGGCCCGTCAGCGCGATCGGCATGACCACCACAATCGCGCCGAGGAACAGCCAGACCTGGGACCACCAGCTGGTCGCGGCGTACCCCAACGCCGCGACGACCGCCGCAAACGCCGCGACGATGAGCCACACGCGCGCGTCCGCCACTTGGTCCAGCGCCTGCGACCATGCGGCCGCCTCGAACAGGACGGTGTTGAGGGGCTGGCCGGAGACGTCGGAAAGCACCAGCGGAATCATGACCAGGCCAATCAGCGCGATGCCCGCGCTGGCGTGGGCGCCGGTGCGCGAGGCGAGGTGCCCGTCCACGGTCAGGCGCGCGCCGTTGAGGTCCTCTTGGGTCTGCTTCGGCGCGATGAGGAAAGCCGAGAGCAGAAACGAGCCCGTCGCCAGCGCCATGAGCAGCCAAGCGACGCCGCGCAGCGCCGGGAGGCCTACCGTGGTGGCCGCGCCCGGGTCCGGGATGCCCAGCTCCGCGAGGGAACCGCCCGAGAACGCCTCCCCCACCGCGCCTGCGACAACGGCCGCGATGGCGAACGCGGCCAAATACAGCGGCCAAGCGGGGGCGACGGTGCGAGTGCGTGCAGGTGCATTCATGCCGCATACCCTACTTTCGCGCCGGGCTGAGCCATAACTACAATCAGCCGGTATTGCCCCCATAGCTCAGTGGATTAGAGCATCCGGTTTCTACCCGGCTGGTCGCGGGTTCGAATCCTGCTGGGGGCGCAAATTGCCGCCTTGAGCACTCAATATCGCGGGTAGATAGCCCACTGCAATAAGTAGACAATAACCATGGGCGCCCCGCAGAGACTGGCAATCACGTAAATGGTCCTAACCGTGTTGGCGGAGGTTCCGTAGGTTTCAGCTACTCCAGCACAGACCCCTGCTATGAGCTTGCCCTCTTCGACTCGGTGCCATTTTTCTCGCTGGGACATTATGAAACTCCGTACCGCGCTGCCGGTTTTCGCAAGATTTTACATGAGACGCTGGCAATAAGTCTGCAACCTGCGCGTTGATTCTCGTCCGCGAACCCCGATCGTCAACTTTTACGAGAGCACCCCTTCGCTTAACAACGTCATTCGCCCGCCCACCGCGAATTTGAGACACATTTCTCACACTGTGGTACATTCACAATCATTCAATGAGATATCTATCTCGCACAGTGGAATGAAAGCACGGGCGATGACTACCAGCGTCGAACACCACCCCACTCCCCAACCGGCGGCACCCGCCGCGCTCCGGGAGACCACCCCGGAGGAGCGCCGTCGCGTCAAGATCGCGTCCACAATCGGCACGACGATCGAGTTTTACGACTTCTACGCCTACGCCACCGCAGCCGTGGCCGTCTTCCCGTTCCTGTTCTTCCCTAAGTCGGAGTCCAGCACGGTGGCCCTTTTGTCATCGTTTGCCACGTTTGGCCTGGCATTCATTGCCCGCCCACTGGGCTCGGTGCTGTTCGGCCACTTCGGCGACAAGGTCGGCCGCAAGGCCACCCTGGTCGGCGCGCTGCTGACCATGGGCATCGCCACCTTCATCATCGGTCTTTTGCCCACCTACGCGCAGGCCGGCATCTGGGCCCCGGCGCTGCTGGCCCTGATGCGCTTTTGCCAGGGTCTGGGCCTGGGCGGCGAGTGGTCCGGCGCGGCCTTGCTGTCCACAGAAACAGCCGCTAAGGGCCGCCGCGCCTGGGCCGGCATGTGGCCGCAGCTGGGCGCGCCGTTCGGTTTCCTGCTGGCCAACGGTCTGTTCCTGATCCTGGTCACGGTACTGGGCCACACCTCCGGCGATTTCGAGGGCGCGTTCATGGCATGGGGCTGGCGCATCCCGTTCCTGCTGTCCATCGTGATGGTCATCATCGGCCTGTGGGTGCGCCTGCAGGTTGAGGAGACCCCGGTGTTCCAGCAGGTGGAACAGTCCGACCAGAAGGCCGCCTCCCCACTAACCGAGGTATTCAAGACTGCCTGGAAGCCGCTAATCCAGGGCACGTTCATCATGGTCGGCTGCTACACGCTGTTCTACATCGTGACCACCTGGTTCCTCTCCTACGGCATCGGTTCCGCCGACGAGGGCGTGGGCCTGGGCATCGAGTACCCGACCTTCCTCAAGCTGCAGCTGGTGTGCATCTTCGGCTTTATCCTGGGCATCCCGGTCTCGGCGCACTTCGCCGACACGTACGGCCGTCGCCCGACGCTGGGTCTGACATCCGCGGCGATCATCGTCTACGGCTTGAGCTTCAAGTGGCTGCTCAACCCGGAGACGTTCACCATGGTTTCCTTAGGCGTCTTCCTGTTCATCGGCATGATCCTGATGGGCTTCATCTTCGGGCCGATGTCGGCGATTCTGCCGGAGCTGTTCCCCTCCAACGTGCGCTACACCGGCTCCGGCATCGCCTACAACGTCTCCTCGATTCTGGGCGCGGCGATCGCCCCGTTCATCGCGACGGCACTCAACGCCCAGTACGGCCCGAAGGCGGTGGGCTACTACCTGGTGGTTGTCACCGCGATTTCCCTGGTGGCGATTCTCTCTGCACACGAGACCAAGGACCAGGAGATGCACGAAATTTAAAACCCTTGCTTTCCACACCGGCAAGTGACACACTTGCAGACATGGAAAGCAACGCCATCTCCCCAGAAGAGGCCCGCGCTGCCTTGGAGCAGATCGACGGGATCGAGCACAACACCCAGCACAAGCGCACACCGCCGTGGGCTTACGCCATCCTCGGCACCAGTTTCGGCATCACGGTCGCCGGCACGATCATCGGGTGGAAGTACTGGTGGGTGTTGTTCCTGCTCATCATGGTCGCCTGCATCGCGCTCGCGATCTGGGATAGCAACCGCAACGTGCGCCCGAGCATGAAGCAGCCGCTGCAGGAAGACCCCAAACCGAACTGGGCCGCCGCTCTCGCCCCCGCGTTCATGATGCCGCTGATCTGGTTCGTCCCCGAAGGAAGCGTGGTTGGCGGGGTCATCGCCGGCGTGGTCACAGCGATCGTGTTCACGGCTGTCATGATCCACGAAAGCAGGAACCGATGAACGCCCCTACTATCGACCCCGTCATACACCCCCTGGCGCGGCTGAAGATTTGTGCGGCGCTGTACGGTGCGGGAGCCGTCGAGAAGCAAACGTCCCGGCACGAGATGCGCTTCAGCTCGCTGAAAGACAAGGCGGACCTGTCTGATTCCGCGCTGTCGAAGCAGCTAGCCACGCTGGAGGAGCACGGCTACGTCACGCGCTTCCGCGAGTACGGCTCCACTCGCGCGAAGGACACGGTGTGGGTCACGCTCACCGCAACGGGCGCGCATGCCTTTGAAAACCACACGGCCGCGTTGCGCGAGATCGCGGGCGGGTAGATTCGTCCCCATGAGTTTTCCCGCACCAGCACCCGGCGCGTTCGCGCTGATCACCGGCGCGAGCCAAGGCATCGGCGAAGCCATCGCGCGCCAGCTCGCCGCCGAAGGCCACAACCTCATCCTTGTCGCGAGGCGCCAAGAGGTCCTGCAAAAGCTTGGCGACGAGCTCTCGCTCACCCACGGCATCGATGTGGAAATCTTCGCCGGGGACCTGTCCAAGGCGCGCGACGTGGACGCCCTGATTGAGCACATCGCTAACCGCACTGTTTCGATCTGCGTGAACTCTGCGGGCATCGCCAGCTTCGGACCGTTCATGGCCCAGGACTGGGAGTACGAGACGAACCAGTTCAACCTGAACGCCACCGCGGTGTTCCGCATTACCAAGGCGGTGCTGGACCAGATGGTGCCGCGCGGCGAGGGCGCGCTGTGCAACGTCGGCTCCGCCGCCGGCAACCTGCCCATCCCGAACAACGCCACCTACGTGTTCACCAAAGCCGGCGTGAACCAGTTCACCGAGGCGCTGCACTACGAGCTCAAGGACACTGGCGTGCACGTCACCCTGCTCGCGCCCGGCCCGGTGCGCGAGGCGTACATCCCGGAAGAAGAGCAGTCGATCGTGGACAAGGTCGTGCCGGATTTCTTATGGACCACCTACGAGTCCTGCGCCGCCGACACCATCAACGCGATGCGCAAGAACCGCCGCCGCATCGTGCCCGGGCCGCTCTCCAAGGCCATGGATGTGGTCTCCAACTACGCCCCGCGCGGGTGGCTGCCGCCGATCATGGGCAAGTTCTACGCACAGATGGGAGAGAAATAGATGGACATCGCCGCCAAAGACAACCGCATCGTCTGGGTGGATCTGGAGATGACAGGGCTGGATCCCTCCCGCCACGTCATCGTGGAGGTCGCGGCCCTGGTCACGGACGCTGAGCTGAACATTATCGACGAAGGCGTGGACCTGGTCGTGCACGCCACCGACGCCGAGCTCGCCGAAATGGACGACTTTGTCACCCAGATGCACTCCGACAACGGGCTGCTGGACGACATCAAGGCGTCCACGGTCAGCATCGAGGAGGCGGAGGATGCGGTGCTCGAGCTCGTGGAGAAGCATTGCGATCCCGCACACCCCGCACCGCTCGCCGGCAACTCGATCGCCACCGACCGCACGTTCATCAAGGCGCAGATGCCGCGCCTCGACGCCGCGCTGCACTACCGCATGATCGACGTGTCCACGGTCAAGGAGCTGTCGCGCCGCTGGTTCCCCAAGGCTTACTTCAACCAGCCGCAAAAGGGCATGGCACACCGCGCGCTGGCGGACATCGTGGAGTCCATCCGCGAGCTGGATTACTACCGCCGCGCGGTGTTCGTGCCCGCCCCCGGGCCGGATACGGAGGCCGCCGTTGATGCAGCCGCAGGCGCAACCGACGCCTACCAGCCGTTTTTGTGAAAACACGGTGAGGGGCTAAGGTAGTTCCCGCTGCAAAAACAGCGATGGTGGCTGTAGTTCAGCTGGTAGAGCACCAGGTTGTGATCCTGGGTGTCGCGGGTTCGAGTCCCGTCAGCCACCCCAAAGTTTAAGGCCTGGCC
>ERZ1031327.90-NODE-90-length-13116-cov-27.980170_pt1 | contig 13116 bp, 13 predicted proteins | sample MGYA00518211_ERZ1031327 | MGnify/ENA primary metagenome ERZ1031327 (study PRJEB33718, sample SAMN03159839) | human skin metagenome | collected 2014-02-25 | study: EMG produced TPA metagenomics assembly of the PRJNA266117 data set (Human skin bacterial metagenome...
TACACTATCCTCTTCGTCGGCAGCGTCAGATGTGTATAAGAGACAGGAATAATGAAACATGGTGTTCCAAAAATAAATAAATTTTGAACATAATAAATTACTTTAAGTTGAGATATGTCATTTCCACTTATATCTCGCATATACTGTGTCAGTATATGTGTAAGTACAATCATAGTACAAAGAAATGCTCTAAGATAAATTAATTCTTTTTTTTTTCTAGTTTGTGTCATATTTAAAGCCGTCCCACTTTTTGATTAATTTATTAAAAGAATCTTTATTTGTTAATATTCTCGGAATATTATAATTATCATCTTTGTGACTTATTGCTTTATCTTCCAGTTTATAAGCATACTCAATGCCTTCGGATTTCAACACATTTATGATACGTTTATCGCCTTCACCATATGGATAAGCAATAGAGTTATTTTCTTTATTAAAATGTTTTTTAATGTATGTATTACTTTTTTTGATATCTTTTTTAAGTTGTCTATCACTTTTCTTTTTCATCATCGATGTATTATCTTTAGTAATAGCGTGCGTATCATCAGTGTGTGAACTGAAAGTCCAAATATTTGATCTTTTCATCTCTTTCAATTGTTTTTTAGAAATCATATTAAGATTATTAAAATCTTTATCCCCCACATGATTTGTAATTATAAATCCAGTAGCAGGTATATTATATTTTTTTAATATAGGATGAGCATTTTCATAAACGGATATATCCATATCATCAAAACTAATCCAAACACTTCTTTTAGGAAACTGCCCTTTACTTTTATATTCTTGTAATTCTCTTTCAGTTAAAAATCTAGCTTTATGTTTTTTTAACCACTTTATTTCTTTTTCAAATTCATCTTTTGTTACGCTATAGTCATAAATTTCTTTACTGTTAGAAATACTAAATAATATACTTTCAATCCAACTATCATCACGTACCCTGTGATAATTAAGTGCTAAAGCGCCCTCTTCATCATTATTATTTAATGTTTTCTTATTATTAGTTTCTTTAGCATAAATTGTTGCATTATTTACCATTAAAAAACTTATGATAAATATACCTAAAAGTTTAAAAAAATTAGAAAAGATCCCCATGATCAATGCCCTCTTTTTTATACGAAATTTTTCTGCTAATTAAAAAAAGTGAGAATATAAATATATCTAAGATTATAAATTTTAATGAAAGGTTAAATAATTTCACTATAGTATTTCTATCTATATTTAAAATAGTTCTAATAGTTAATAATAATTCATCATGTCTATTCAATAAAGAACCTATGATTAAAACACATGCACAGATAAAATACGACCAAAAAATAATGCTAATGATAAACGTTAATATTTCTCTTAAACAGTGTAGCAAAAAAAAATTATTCAATCTTTTCCTCTGTCTGGACTTGTCCATGTCGCAAATTCCCCTTTCTTTCTTCTAATTGCTTTAGGAAAAGCTAAACTAGACACAAGTGCATTGATAACCCAATATACTGTCGAATACCAGCTTAAATAAACAATAGTAAATATATTGATTTTTTCGTATTTGCTATCTGCAATTAATGCAATAGTAAATTGAACTGCATTTAAAAACGTTAAAATTAAGGCAGATAAAACGAGTAATGAAAGTTTATATTTTAAAAAATAATAATCTAATAGATTTGCATTAATTATATTGAAAATTAATACTAATAAGACACTATAAATCCATATCAACGAAAAGATTTGCTCAAATATTAAAAAATACATCGCCAAATTAAATGACTTCAATCCTTTTTTTAAGTCACGAATCACTACTTCTTGGCCTCCTTGAGCCCATCGTAAACGTTGCTTCCAAAGACCAGGAATCGTTTCAGGAACAAGCATTCTGCATAATGCTCTAGGTTCATATTTAATGTGTAATCCAGCTAGATGAAATTTCCAGGATATTGCAATATCTTCAGTAATCATATCGATATCCCATTTCCCAACTTTTTCAATTGCAGATTTTCTAAATAGAGTGAAAACTCCAGATATAGTATTAATTTTGCCAGTAAGAGCCTGAGTTCGTTTAATACTCCCGACCATACTTGCATATTCAATAGTCTGAATTTTACCTAAGATTGATTTTTTATTTCTAATCCTAGGATTTCCAGTTACAGCAGCTAGTTTAGGATTTTTCTTAAAATGCTCAATCATAAAATACGGTGCATTATCATCAATTAAAGTGTCAGCATCAATTCCCATAACATAGTCATATTTAGCATAATCAATACCTTTATTTAAAGCATTAGCTTTTCCATTATTGAATTCTAAATCAATAAATGTAAAATCAAGGTATTTTTGCAATTCATAAATTATTTTAGCTGAGTTGTCAGTGCTTCCATCATTAATGACAATAATTTGTTTGTTAGGAAAATCGAGAGCCAATAGATTTTTTATTGTAGCTTTAATTGTTTCTTCTTCGTTAAAGCAAGGTATCAGAAATGATATTCCCTCGTCCCCAATTTCTTTATTAGGTTTCTGTGTTAACCATAGTTCTGAAAAAAATATGTAAATTATTGTACCAACCATCCAAAAAAGAGACATGAATAGCGGATATATTATCAAAAAATTCAAAATTTCCAAAATTATACTCCTTTTATTTACTTAGTTGATAGTAAACGAAATTTTTAAAAAATTCAATAATATTTTTTTACTTTTAATTGTTGGGTTTAAAATTATAAAGTTAAAAAATAGCCCTAAATTTTTTAACTTTTAAAAAAAGTATTTATAAATATAAAGATATATTCTAATAATTTCTTTTGACTTAATTCTGATGAAAATTCTCCCCAAAAACTTAAAGATTTACCGTTTAACCTAGTGTTATAATTAGTCTTTTGATTTAAGAGTTTAGTATTAAAATCATTTATTCTGGTTTTTTTTATGAGGTTTTGAGATTGAATTATTTCTTCATGACTTTGGTTACGTGGAAAAATATATAGTGAGTTACTATTAAAATTTTCAACATTGTGATTTAGTTTAAAAAAATCTTTAGGATTTGGATCTTTTTTATATTTTTGTTTCCAATACATTATGGTTATATTGTGATTTAGTTTTTTAAGCCCATTTTTAGTAATAGAATCATTCCAAATTTTGGTTTCATAGTTTTGCGAATTAGCATAATTAGAAATCGTATTAATATATTTAATAAATGATTTTTGATTTGAACCACTTCCTGGTACTTCATCACCACCTAAAGAAATCTTCTGATTATTTTTATATTTACTCTGATAAAACATTGAACTAACTTCTTTTATCATGTCTTTCGAGAATTTTACTGCATGTCTATTATCATAAAAATCAATCGTACTCTCATCATAACTAGAAACAACTTTTTCATATCTCTTAAAATCATGCTTTCTTAATAATGTTAAGATTGCTTTGGAATGACTAGGTAAATCTAATTCAGGAATGACTTGTACATCTTTATCATTGGCATATTGGACAATAGATTTTAATTCTTTTTTTGTTAAATAGTACCTATTAGATTTATCTGACTCTTGTTTTAGTACTTTAGAGTAAATACTATAATTTTCATTATCAGAAAAATGTAATTGTAAATAATCACCATTGTAATCACTAATTTTTTTAATTATCTTTTTTATACTATTAGCAGAATAATGTTTTCTAGCAATATCTAATGTTACTCCTTTTTCAATTTCTGCTTTATTTAATTCTTTAGGTAAAAAAAATATTGAGATAATAATAACTAAAAATATACAGTATAACCTCTTTTTCATAACATTCTCCCTTTTTTCATATTCCTAACTATTTTAATATTCAACAAGAATATCTGTATTTTATGTTTCAAGTCCTCATTATTTTTTCATAATAAGAAAAAACTATATCTTAAAAAGATAATATATTTAATATTTTCAATTATGTTTTTCAACTTCATAAATCTTTGATAATGTCTAATATAGTCAATTTCTCTAATGAAATAGTATCTTTATTGAAAATCACTCACTAGTTAGTAATCGATAAACTATTTTGCATTTCTCTGCTAACCGGTGTTATAATTTTGTTAACGAAAATGATTAACAATTAATGCACCAATCCCCTCACTATTGCCGTAGTGAGGGGATTTTTTATGGTGTTAACTTATAGTCACCTATTAATTATTTGTTACGTTTATTAAGCCAATAAGTATAATACGCAACAGCATAGCCACTGATGACTGGTGCTATGATGTGAACAAAACGATTAACAAAATAATGCACCTCCTCTCTACGTCTAAATTTGACGCCTGAGAGATAGGCGATCATAATAGTATATCACTGTTATATATGAGTTACAGATGACTTCTAATAAGTAATCTTATGTCTAAATAACTATTTAAAAAATAATAACCGTAAGTTTGATTTTAATAAAATGCCTAACTTCTCCTAGCTTAGATATCTACTAGGGATAATTTGTTTGTTATTAACTCTCGAATTATGCATTATTTCTATATAGTATCAAGACAAGAAGAACTTCGTTTCAAATCCACCTAAATGTCATACTCTATTTTTAGTAATATTTATAGCCTTAACAACTAGATAAACCGCATTTATAAAAATCAAAATAGTGTATGGAATTAAAATATATAAATTTTCTGATTGAACTAAGAAAGTTAACCCAGCTAAAAATAAAATGTTCAAAACGGTAGACATAATAAAAGTTATATCTAACTCACCTTTTTTCTTCAAAATATTTCTTTCCTTTTTTTAAAATTTTACCCTAGTTATTTTATTCCAATTGCTTTATTGACGTTGAGCCTCGAAACCTTTAACAAACTCAAAAGTTATCGAATAGTCGGCTTAATAGCTCACGCTATGCTGACATTCGTTTCAATCTGTTTGATAAGTTAAAATCCTGTATATAATCGTGAATTTCAATGTTATCTTTAAAACAAAATCAATGTACCACATTTGTTTAAGTTTCTTATTACTAAAGAATGAACTTTGTATCATTTCAACGGCCTACTATCTTCTCATTTGGTTATTCCTCTCCTGTTTCTTCTTCTTTTTATTATGATTAATATTGTTTTGTTTTTCAGTTTCGTTCGCATAATACATAAGGAAGTCACTGGCATTTATCGTTGGTAAATTAATATGATTAGATTGTTCATCTTCGTGTTCAAGATGATTGTCATGATCATTTCTATCCACTTGATGAATATGTTTTTCGATAACTTCTTCTTGATTGATATTATTATATTTCTCAAGCTTAATGAGTAATTGAACTTTCTCATTAGGTGTTTGGTCTTTCACTTTTTCAAAATTTCTATTGCCTATATCTATTTTTAAATCATCATCAATATGTTCTTTATAACTATCAATTTCTTTTTCTTTTTCCTTAATAAATTGCAACTCAACATTATATTCAAAGCTATCTTTTTCTAAGTTTTTAAGCTGTCTTTCACTAAAGAAAATATCCTTACTCGCTTTTTTATAGGTATCTTCTAGAAATACATTCGAAGGTATATAGTTGTTTTGTTTGAACAGATATTGAACATTAGTTGCTTTTATAAAGTTACCTTTTTGCGCCTCATCAACAATAAATGCTTTCTCATCATCACTAAAATGATGATGAGATTTAGGGTACATTTGTTGAACAATTAGCTGATTTTTCTCGATTTCAGTTAGATATACATCTTTTGCTGATTGATAGATTTCTTTACGTTTTTCTTCTCTTTTTTCTAATTTATTCTTTTCATTGAGTAATGCTTTATAGTTAGTTTCAACAGTATTGACAAACTCTTGTTGGTTATATCCTTTGCTTTCTATTTCTTTTCTGAACTGATAATTAATATCAAAATTTTCAGCATAGAATTTTAATTGACGTCTCTTAATTTCATTTTTAAGTAAGTCATTTTGAATTTTACGACCAAAGGTAGACGCACTATCAAACGTATTTTTAATGGTTTCCTTGGCCTCCGAATAGCCAACTTCATGTTGATATCTGTCGAATAAAATAGAATAACTCTGTTCATTTTTACTTACTTGATCGTTAGCGTTTTGAACAAGTAATCTAATTGCATTTTGTGCTTGTTCTCTCTCTTTATCACTATATACTTCTGATACTTCACCACGATTATATCGTCTAATCTCTTCATTTTTCTGTCCGTAATAAGTAACTGGTTGGTACTCGACACCCTCTTTTTCACAGCGTTTTTTTTCGTTTAGTTCTAATCTATATTCTTCTCTAGTCAGTGGAATTTCAGCGATTTTGTCTAAACCTTGTTCTTCAAAAGAACGACTATCATATCTTTTTAAACTTTGCTCACGTTCTGAATAATAATTTAATTTTAATTCCCAATTCTTACGAATTTGTTTGTAATCAAAGTCCGCAAAACGTTCTTGCTTTCTAACTTTATTACCATTTTTATTTAGAATCGCATTGCCATTTTCATCATATTGCGTTCTCGTTTTTGTCTTTTTCCCCCAAGTACCGTCTGCATTAAACGGTCTTTGAGTAAGTAGAACATGGGCGTGTGGGTTGTTTATATCATCTCTATGAATTGAAATATCAGCAACCATTCCTTTGTCTACAAACTCACTTTTTATAAAATCTTTTGTTAATTCAGTTTGCACTTCTCTATCAAAATCATTAGGCAAACTTAATAAGACTTCTTTGGCTAATCTAGGATTTTTTGTTTTTGCATTATGCTTTTCAACTTTATCAACTTCGTTCCACAAACGTTGTCTATCGTTAGTCCATTCGGGTGCATTTTGAGGCGTTAAAATCATGCTTTCAGGTTTAACAATATGATTTTTAAATTTAATTTTTTCATCTGTACGTTCACTATATAATGCTTCATCAGAACGATACGACGCTGACGCAACGATATTTTTAGTTGCTCGATTAATGTTAGTCACTCTCAACATAAAGTAACCTGTCTCCATGATTTTACCTCCTCTCTTTTTTGTTTTTTCACCCCTGTGGGAACTATAACGATCAACCAGTATGGTTGCCCATTTTTATGCCAATTTCTAATTTGCATGTAAATGGGCAGTGTCTTAAGAACTGGTTATATTATACCATGAATGAGCGACTTACCCAATGAATTATGATATGCTTTATGTAGATAAACTAAAGGAGTTATTTAATGTCTAAAATCAAACAAACAGATATTACAAAATTAAGTCAATTAGAACAACAAATTGAACAACTGAAAGAGCAAAAGAAAAAACAAGAAGCACAACTATCTCATAAAATTGGTGGTTATTTTTTAAACGAACTTGATTTAAATAGGATTAACTCTAGTGATGAATTGTATAAACTCATGGATAAAGTCATTGAAGCATTTAATAAAGATATCGAACAAAATGGCAGTAACAGGAACAATGAAAATTTAAAAGAAAACGAAATTAATCAGAATAGTAAGTGATAAGATGAGTGATTTTAAAAATCTTAAAAAAACAAATGCTGCAATTGAAAAAGCTAAATTAAGAAAACATAGATTAAAAAATTTAGATCGCAAAGAAAGAGCGCATAGACTTATTCGAAAAGGTGCAATGCTTGAAAAATATTTTGAATGTGAACATTTAAGTCCAGATGAAACAGAAGAATTGTTAAAGATGTATTCCAAATACATTAATACGAATAAGCCAAATAAATTTAAAAAGAAGTAATTTATCATGCTTACAAATACTTGGATTCCACTAAAAAGAAAAAATTGCTGATAGTAGTAACAATGAATATTAATTGTTTATAAAAATGGGACTAAACGTTTCAATTTTAGTCCCACTTACTTAATTAATTACATTTCATTGAAAATAAAGTTCGCCTACAGTTAAGAGAATATCTATTTAAAGATATTCTCTAATTGGATCATTGTTGGCTTATTAAGTTGTATTATTGATTAAATAAAGAAGTGATTGGTAAATGATCACGTCGTTTATTAAGCGTATGTACTTCTGCAAATTCAGATTTAAGAGATTTCATTAAGTACCCTTGCATTGCTTCAACGGTTTCATTTTTTTGAATTAATGTAGCTTTAAAACGCTTAAGAACACTAACAATTTCAAATTCCATATCTTCTAATAAATAATATGCATCAATAGAATTGTTGAAGGATGTTTTGGCTTTTAATAACACAGATTTAATAAGTTTAATTTCAGCTACTTCAAAGTTACTTAGATAGTTTTGAATACTCTGTGGTAGTTCTTCGAGTAATTGGAATTTTAAAGCCTCATTATTAAAGTTTGAATTGTCGTGATTTGAATGATTTGTATGATTACTAGGATATGTTGATTTCTTATCATTCAAATCATCCATATCATTATTCTCAGTCTTAATATAATCAGTATCATTATAATCAGTATCATTAGTGTATTTTTTTAATATATCATGATGTATCATTTTAATATTTCCTGATGTATCATTATCATATTTCTGGATGTATGAATTTGATACATCCGTAGAATATTGCTGTTCTACGTCATTTTCTTGTTGTGTAATGTAATATACATCAGCTTTTGTTACTTCAGGTTTTTTTAGATACAGTTTATTGGGTTTATTTAATCCTACTCTGATTTGACTAAACAAATCAGCTCGAGTTAATTCCTTCTTTATTTTAGATAATTTGTTTGGGCTACTAATATTTAGGATTTGTTTTAACTTTTCGTTAGTATATATAAAGAATATATCTCCATTTTCATCTATCCAATTATTTTTTATAGATAAATCTAAACGATCTCTTAATATTGACCAAGTTATTTTTGCATCATTGGACAATTTAGTATATTTAGGATTTGTAAAAAATACTTTAGGCAATCGATAGAATTTTTCTTTTTGGATTTCTTTAATATTAAAATTAGACATACAAAAAACCTCTTTCATATTTAAATTTTAAAAGAGGTAATAAAAAGTCATAAGTAAGTATATATGTATTAGACTTGCGCTAATAATTCTTAATATATATAATATGAATACAACAACTGTACAAAAACAACTTTTTTATTACCATCGAGGCCTAACTATTCCCGTAGTTAGGCTTCTTTCTATTTATAATAACATTTTCCCAATCTTTGTTACATTTTTTATATATATTTAGTGTATATATATCATGTAAGAATGATAAAAGGTTATATTTTGTTTTTATATAGTGATATGGAATGTTATATAAAGAAAGCTATTGCAATACGTATAAAAGGTATATAAGAAGCGTATAAAGAGGGTGAAATATATACATATAATTATATGTATATATTTTATGTATAAGTATAAAAGTATTGATATGGTAAGTATAATAACTATATAATCATAATAAATATCATATATATAGTTATACGGAGGCTACTATATGAAAAGTATGAAGAAAATCGCTGACGAACTAAATGTGACAAAAATGACAGTTTATAATAATGCTAAAAAAGCAAATGTAAAATTTCAAAAAATTGATAACGTAAATTACTTATCTAGTGAAGATGAGATTGTAGTAGTAAATAGAATTAAAAAAAATCAGAAAAAGAGCATTGATGCTGAAAGTAAAATAAATGAAAAAAATTCTGATAACGATAATAATCAGGTAAAAGATGAAACAATAAAGCAGTTATATATTCAGCTAGATATATATAAGGAACAGGCAAATAGAGATAAAGAACAAATAAATACACTTAATAGACTTTTAGAAAATCAGCAAGTCTTAGCATTAGAAAGCAATAAAAAAATTCAAAAACTAGAAAGCCAATTAGAAGAAGAAAGACAGCTTAATTATTCTTTTGATACAGCGACGAATAATAGACAAAATATTAATCCGAAAGAAGCAACTTTTACTAAAGAACCTCAAAATGCGAACCAACAACAAAAGAAAAGCCAACCAACCGAAGTAAATCATAAGAATATAGCTAAAGAAAAAAAGGATGACAGTATAAACGAAGATGAACTAACAAATGAGGATAAGTTCGTTGAAGAAACGAAGAATGATCCTGATGATAATAGGGAGGTAGAACCACCTAAAAAGGGATTTTGGAGTCGTTTATTTGGTAACTAATTGCAATTAAAAAGGCACAACAAGTTCATGAACTTGTTGTGCCTTTTTAATGTGACTCAAACTTCTGATAATCATCAGTTATGTTAAACTCTAACAAAAACTAAATTATCAGAAGAATTATCTAGGGTATTAAACATAGGTAAATCAATTTTCTATCGCCAATAGTATAAACATCATCCATATTAATCTGAAGATAGCTACATAATTCTTTAACAGCATAGCCTTTATTTGTATAAGGCGCCATAAACTCTATTAAATATGGTTTGTTTTGAGGTTTCTATGTTTAATCATTTAATTTTTCATTATATAAATCGAATAATTATAAAAAGTCATCATACTTTTTATTTTTTAAAAATATTTGAAAATTTAATAGTAATCCAATTATAAGATCAAATATCATTATCATTATAATCAAGGCAACTATAATCACTGTGACACTCGTTACATAACAAGCTAGTAATCTCCAGATAAAATTGACATTTTCACCAATTCCATAACTTAACATATTACAAAGTAGTAAAAGAATAATAATACCTATACTGTAAATTAAAATTGTCAGTGTATATTTTTTAATAACTCTATTAGGAAACAATAGTTCATCTATTAGGTTCTTTTTCACCAGTATCTCTCGTTCAATTCTATCTTTGTCACAGATTTTGATTTTACTATTTTTTATTTTTTCCTCTAATAAAATAACCTCGAACGATCTGCTAATTTTTAATAAATATGCAGGAAAAGCTAATGTTAAGCATAATGTAATTAATTCATTTACATTGTTCATGTAACTTATAAAATAGATGAAAGTTGCTACTAGTGCTCCTAAAAATATAGTTATATTAAGTTCTACATCAAATATTTTAAAAATATCTGCTCTATTCATCAGTTAATCATCCTTTCAAGGTTTATTAATACTAATAAATTATTAGATATAGGTATATCATATTATTAATTTAAGAAATTGTCTTTTATAATTTTACTTAATAATAAAAAAGTAGAACCATTTAAAATTAATGGTTCTACTTTTTAACTATTACTAATTTTAAAAATAAACTAATCTACAATATCTAAAAATATATGTTTAGTACTATTTTTGTTTAGTTATATCAAGTGATTTGGGAATTAACAAATAGACAACTATTGAAATGATAATCATGATAATCCCACCTACTAAAGCAGTTGCTACAAAAGCATCATTAAATGATGTTACAGCCTCGTTTGCAAGCTGTTTTATCCCCGTAGCTTTAGCTACTTCGACAGCGCCCACTACAGATTCTTCAGCTACATGAGCTAAATCTCCAACTATACCTTTTGATGAAAAAGATGAAATATCTAAAAATACACGATAAAGCATAGAAGATAGGCTACCAAGTACTGCTACACCAAAAACATTTCCAAGGTCATACATAGACTCTTCAACAGCAGCTGCATTACCTGCTTTTGATGTAGGTGTTTCTAACATTATTAGAGCAGATGCAACTGCTAGTGAAGCCGTACCAGCTCCAACTAAAATTAATGCTAAAGCCATTGTAGAATATGATAATGGATGACCAAAGAAATACATAATAAACATGCCAATGGCTGCAATTCCAATTCCGGAAGGTAACACTATTTTCGGTCCAAATCGCGCCGCTAATCCGGGTGCAATTGGTGCAAACACCATATCTCCTATTGCCATAGGTAATAGGTATAAGCCAGCTTTAAAAGGAGAAAGTTCTTCCACAACCTGTAACCATTGTGAAGCTAATAACAAAACAGATGTCATTGCAAACATTGTCATAAATGCAGCAATTGTACCAGCTGAAAATGATCTCTTTTTAAAAAGTCTTACGTCTAACATTGGATCAGAACTTGATAAATTACGTTTAACAAATATCACTATCATGGTAATTGCTAATACTATTACAACCCATGGAATAATATCTGCTAGTCCTTCTTTTGAAAATTCTTTGATACTCCATACCAGTCCAATCATGCCTGCAATTGATAAAATTGTAGAAGGAATATCCCACGAGTGAGACTTTTCTTTTGATAACTTAGACTCTGGTAATAAAAATAAACCTGCTACAACTGCTATTATCACAAACGGTACATTAATTAAAAATGCCGAGTGCCATGAAAATTGCTCAAGTAAAGCTCCTCCGATAATTGGTCCAAAAACAGCACCTATCGATGAAACGATTGACCATACAGCTAATGCAGTGGCCCTTTCTTTAGGGTTTTCAAAAATTACTCTTATCATTGAAAGAGTAGTTGGCATTATTAAAGCACCTGCAATACCAAGTAAAAATCGAATAGCTATTACGAACTCTGCACTTTCTGCGAAAAATATAGCTAATGAAACGAGGCCAAATAAAGCAAATCCAGTTAATAATGCTTTTTTTCTTCCCCATTTATCAGCAAAGGCACTCAATGGAATTATAAAGCCAGCTAAAACAAGAGAGTATATATCAACTATCCATAACTGTTGGGTACCAGAAGGCTCTAACTCTCTTACTAATTCCGGTAAAGCCATAATTAATATTGTCATATCCATTGTAACAACAAACAAACTAACAGCTAATACTACTAGTGCAGTCCATCTTTTTTTTGATGTCATCATATCAGTAGTTTTTGTAAAAAATGAAATCATTTAAGTTCCCTCCAATCCTTATAGACCGTTCGACCGGTCTATAAGGATTATAATCTATTTTTTTACATATTACAACAAAAAATCTTGCGAAATTTAAATGGCTGTATTGTGTTATACAATTATTCTTTGAATTTTTTGTGCTATCATTGATAGTACTTAATACTCATTAAAGGCGTGATGAACTTGAAAGATAAAATACTAGGTGTCGCAAAGGAATTATTTATAAAAAATGGATATAATGCCACTACTACTGGAGAAATTGTTAAATTATCAGAAAGTAGTAAAGGGAATCTTTATTATCACTTTAAAACAAAAGAAAATCTATTTTTAGAAATTTTAAATATAGAAGAATCTAAATGGCAAGAACAGTGGAAAAAGGAACAAATCAAATGTAAAACTAATAGAGAAAAATTTTATTTATATAATGAACTATCTTTAACAACCGAATACTATTATCCACTTCAAAACGCAATAATTGAATTTTGCACTGAATATTATA
>ERZ1031327.94-NODE-94-length-12839-cov-5.595041_pt1 | contig 12839 bp, 10 predicted proteins | sample MGYA00518211_ERZ1031327 | MGnify/ENA primary metagenome ERZ1031327 (study PRJEB33718, sample SAMN03159839) | human skin metagenome | collected 2014-02-25 | study: EMG produced TPA metagenomics assembly of the PRJNA266117 data set (Human skin bacterial metagenome and...
CATGTGATCACATACAGCACCGACCCCAACACCAGCCCGATAAGCGCTTGGTGTAGCGATTCCAGGATCATCATCCCGCGCACCTCGCCGGCCGTCGCGCCGATGAGCCGAAGCGCCGCCAGGTGTTCCTCGCGTCCGCCGAGATTCGCCCGCGCGGCCTGGGTGAGCAGCCCCAACAGGCTCGGCACGAGCAGCACACTGGCGAACAAGGCGAGGAACACATACGCCAGCGAGAGCGGATCGACCTCCACAAGCGCCTCGTGCGGGTGCATGTTGCGCGCCACGAACATCCAGGTGCCGCCCATAAGGGTGCACAGCATCCAGGTCGCCACCGTCACCGCAACCAGCGACAACGCACGCACCCAGCGCTCGCCGATCTGCCGCTGCGAGCGCCCTTCGTTTGTCTGCGACACCGCCGACCGCATCAACGTCACCGCACTCATCGCGCCACCTCCGAGTGGATCAGGCCGTCGCGGATTTCAACACGGCGGCTGCACCAGTCGGCGATCTTCGGGTCGTGCGTAACCACCACGAGTGTCACACCGAACTTCTGGCACACGGCCACGATCTGCTGCATGACTTCGTGGCCGGTGGCCTGGTCCAGTGCCGCCGTCGGCTCGTCGGCGAACACTACAGACGGCGGCCCGGCCAAGGCACGCGCGATGGCCACGCGCTGCCCTTGGCCGCCGGAGAGCTGCCCCGGGTACCGGTCCACATAGGCACCCAGGCCTAGGCGTGTGAGCATGTCAATGGCTTCGTCGTGTGCCTGCGACCGTGGCACCCCGCGCATGATCTGCGGCAGGGCAACGTTTTCGGTGGCGGTCAGCTCCGGCAGCAACTGGCCGTCTTGGAAGATGAAGCCGAAGTGCTCCAGGCGCAGACGCGAGCGTTCGGCGTCGCTCATTGCGGCAACATCGTGGCCGTCGAAAAGCACCTCGCCCTGGTCGGGTACGAGCACGCCGGACATGCAGTGCAGCAGCGTCGATTTACCAGAGCCGGAGGGCCCCATGATGGCCACGGATTCGCCGTCGCTCACCGTCAGACTGATGCCTTCAAGGACCCGCTGCTGGGTGAATGACTTTGTGATGTCTCTGAGTTCAAGCATGGTTTCTATTTCACAGGTGGTCGCTGCTAAGCACTATGGTCCTGACTCCCGAATATGGGTAGTGCTAGCTCTACCCCGCTACGCTTTCGGACATGCGGCGAAGAATAAACCACGAGCAGCGGGCGGCGGCGAAGATCCACCAGCTCACCGCGTCGCGGCGCAAGATCGCGGAGGCGTACGAGGTGGAGCGCCTGCGCATCGAGCGCGACCTGCACGACGGCGCGCAGCAGCATTTCGTGGCCGCGGCGATGAAGCTGGGCGAGGCCAGGCTCGATGTCGATTCGCCGCTCCTCGACGACGCCGCGCGCGACCTTCACAACGGCCTCGACGCACTCAGGAGAACCGTGCGCGGTATCCACCCCCGCGAGCTGTCGGACCACGGACTTATCGCTGCGATCGAGACGGCTGCCACGCAGTACGGTCCGCACGTCACGGTCCGCGCGCCGCACGCGCTGCCGCGTATCGACGACTCCGTCACCGCCGCCGCCTATTTCTTCACCGCCGAAGCACTCACCAACGCCGCGAAGCATGCACCACAGCAACCGGTCAGCGTGCTGGTGACCTGCGACCACACCTTGAACATCTCGGTAACCGACCAGGGCGGCGGAAACGCCCGCATCACCCCCGGCGGCGGGCTCGACGGGATGCAGGAGCGCGTCGCGGCGTTCGGCGGCGAGCTGGAACTTCACTCGCCTGACGGCGGGCCAACCACCGTCACCGCGCGTATTCCTTTGCTGTTGTTCCGGGGAGAAAGTGGGATTGTGCCGTGAGGATTGCCGTCGCGGACGACTCCGCACTGCTGCGGGAAGGTGTTGCCGGCCTGCTCACCCGGCGCGGCCACGAGGTTGTGGCGCAGGTGGGCAGCGCGGATCAGGTGCAGGGGGTCGTCGATACGCATGCGCCCGACCTGGTGATCACGGACGTGCGGATGCCACCGAACATGCGTGACGACGGCCTCCAAGCCGCGCTGGCGCTGCGCAAGCAGGGCCCGGTCAACGTGCTGGTGCTCTCGCAGTACGTCGCGCCCGCCTACGCGCGGGAACTGTTCTCCGGCGGCGACGGCGGCACCGGCTACCTACTCAAGGACCGTGTCGCCGAGGTGAAAGACTTCATCCAGGCGTGCGAAACCGTGGCGTCCGGCGGTGTGGTTATCGACCCAGACGTCGCCAGCGCACTCATGGCCGCGAGCTCGCGTTGGCTGACCACGCTCACCCCGCGCGAGATGGAGGTACTCGAGCACATGGCGGAGGGCCTGTCCAACTCGCAGATCGCCGAGAAGCTCTACCTCTCTGGCGCAGCGGTGGCGAAGCACGTTTCCAGTATCTTCTCCAAGCTGGGTCTCACCCCGGACGAGGACAACCGCCGAGTACGGGCAATCCTGATGTACCTGGCAGAACGTGGAGTTGGGTAGCGTATGCGAAACTGTTACGCATGACTACCGCTTACCACCCTGACGAGCTGTCGGTCGGGCAAACCGCTGCCCGGACTGTCGCGGCCGGGCTCGCCGGCGGCGTGATTGCCCTGGCCGCCTGGTTCGTGCTGCACAAGATCTCGCTGCCGGCGTTTAATACGTCGATGGTGACCAGGTCGCTGGCCACCGCCGCCTCCTTCGTGTGCATCGGCATCGGCGTCGTTTTGGCCGTGCTGTGGACCAAAGGCAAGAAACCCTGGATTTCCTCCGCCGTGATGTCGCTGGTGCCGGCGGGGCTGGTGGTGTCCTCCATCGGTATCCCGCTGGGCGCGACCCGGTTGTACCTGGACGGCATCCAGGTGGACCAGGGTTTCCGCACCCAGTTCCTGTCGCGCATGACGGAAAACTTAGGTCATGCGGACATGGCGTACAAGGACCTGCCCACCTTCTACCCCATGGGCTGGTTCTGGCTGGGCGGGCGCACCGCCAACGTGCTGGGCATGGAAGGCTGGGAGGTGTACCAGCCGTTCGCGATCGCGACGCTGGCGGCGGCTGCGGCGATGCTCACGCCGGTGTGGCGCAGGCTCACTGGCTCGCTGCCCACCGCCCTCGCCATCGCCACCGTGACCACGGCTGTCGTGCTCACGGAGGTGCCGGAGGAGCCGTACGCGGCGGTGGTGGCCATGTTCGTGCCAGCCGCAGCCGTGATGTCGTACCGGGCGGTCAACGGTTCGTGGGCGTCCACCATTGCGCTGGCCGTCTACCTGGGTATTTCCGCCAGCTTCTACACGCTGTTCACCGCGATTGCGGCGCTGACCATGGTGGTGCTGGCCATCATCCACGCCTTTACCAAGCACTCGGTCAAGCCGCTGGTGCACCTGCTGGTCACGGGCCTGGGCTCGCTGGCCATCGCCGCGATCTCCTGGGGCCCGTACGTCTGGCGCGTGCTCACCGGCGACGAGCAGCTGGAGTCCACCGCGAACCACTTCCTGCCCATTGAGGGCACGTATTTCCCGCTGCCGTTTTTGTCGTTCTCGCTGATCGGGCTTTTGTCCATGATCGGGTTGATCTACCTGATTTACAGGATCAAGGAGCCTGAGTTGGCGGCCCTTGGGGCGTCGATAGGCGTGTGCTACCTGTGGGCGCTGGCCTCGATGGCGGTCACTCTGCTGGGCACCTCCCTGCTGGGCTTCCGCCTGGAGGTGCTGATTGTGGCGCTGTTTGCCACCCTCGGCGTCATCGCCATCGCCGAGTTCGGGCTGAACAAGTACACCACCGCCGTCGCCGCGGTCCTGGCGGTGGGCGCGCTGCAGATGGTGCAGAACATCCCGGTGGAAAACGAGGACTACATCGACCAGGCATACGCCGACACCGACGGCAACGGCGAGCGCGCGGACCGCTTCCCGCCGGACGCGGGCCGCTACTACCAGGAGATGGCGGACTTCATCGAGGCCCACGGCCACATGAAGAACGACGCGGTGATCTACACCGACGAGATCAACTTCATGGCCTTCCACCCCTTCTACGCGTTTAACGCCTACACCAGCCACTACGCCAACCCGCTGGGTGAGTTCGAGCACCGCAACGACGAGCTGAAGCAGTGGGCGGAGCTCTCTTACGACGACCCGGAGAAGTTCACCGAGGCGGTAGACAACTCGCAGTGGGAGCCGCCGGTCGCGTTCGTGTTCCGCGACAACGGCAAGGACGGGCTGAAAACCCACATCGCGCACGACATTTACCCGAGCCAGCCGAACGTGCGCTACGAGGGCCTGTTCTTCAACCCAGAAGCGTTCGAGCAGGACTGGGACGTCGAGCAGTTCGGCCCGTTCGCTGTGGCGGTGAGGAAGTAAGGTGTCCGCTGTGAAAAGAGTCCAGACCACCGCGACTGTCGCGGGTTTGATCGCGTTTGTCCTGCTGTTGCTCGTGCCGTTCCTGCCGGTCAAGCAGACGGAATCCTCGGTGTCGTGGCCGCAGAACGGCTCGGTGGCGTCCGTCAACGCCCCGCTGATTTCGCTGGCGCCGCAACAGCTCGATGTCACCGTTCCACTGAAAGCTATCGACGAGCTCCGCGACGGCCAGTCGCTGCTTCTGGGCACCCTGCCCGAGGGCTCCCCGAAGGCCAGCGACCGCGGCTTCTTTGTCACCTCGCCCGACGGCGGCCTGGTGGTCAGCTCCCTCAATGAGGTGCTGCTGCAGCTGACCCCGGCGCAGGTGGCGAAGCTGCCCGACGACGCGAAGCTCGAGGCCACCCTCACCCACGACTCCACCACCGTGGAGGTCCCGGGAACCGAATACTCCGAGGATGAGGATTACCGCCCGCAGCTCACCGGCATCTACACCGAGCTCGAAGATGAGCAGCAGCTTATCGACGCAGGCCTGTCCGCCAACGTGGACATCAACTCCCGCTTCACCTCCCAGCCGACGCTGGTGAAGACGCTGGCGATGGTGCTCGGCCTGATCAGCGCCCTGATCTCCCTGGCCGCGCTACGGAAGATGGACCGCCCCGCGCCGCGTTTGCGCCGCCAGGGGCTCAAGCCTCTCGACGGCCTGGTGGCCGCCGTCCTCGGCTTCTGGCACGTCTTCGGCGCCAACACCTCCGACGACGGCTACCTGCTCACCATGGCGCGCGTGGCCGCCAACACGGACTACATGGCCAACTACTACCGCTGGTACGGCGTGCCGGAGGCCCCGTTCGGCTCCCCGTTCTACGATCTGCTCGCGCTGCTGTCGCAGGTGAGCACGGCGTCGATGTGGATGCGCCTGCCGGCGCTGCTGGCGGGCCTGGGCACGTGGTGGCTGCTCTCCCGCGAGATCCTGCCGAAGCTTGGCCCCGCTATCGCGCAAAGAAGGGTCGCCCACTGGACGGCGGCGCTGGTGTTCCTGGCGTTCTGGCTGCCGTACAACAACGGCACCCGCCCGGAGCCGATCATCGCCTTCGGCCTGATGGCCACGTGGGCGCTGTTCGAGCGCGCCATGGAAACCGACCGCCTGGTCCCCGCCGCGTGGGGCACCGTCGTGGCGGCGCTGACTCTGGCGTGCGGCCCGACCGGTTTGGCGGCAGTCGGCGTGTTCCTGATTTCTTTGCCCTGGGTGTTGGGGACCATTGGGCGTCGAAAGGCAACGCTTGCGAACGTCGCGCCGTTTATGGGCGCGGGCATGGCTGTGATGGCGCCGGTGTTCAAGGACCAGACGCTGGCCACCGTGCTGGAGGCGACCGCGGTGCGCTCCGAGGTGGGCCCCGCAATGAGCTGGTTTGAGGAGTGGAGCCGCTACTCCGTGCTGTTCGAGCAGACGGTGGACGGTTCGCTCGCGCGCCGCTTCCCCATGTTTGTGCTCTTGATGTGCATCGGCCTGACCCTGTGGTGGCTCGCCCGCGGCGGCGAAAGGACCAAGACCGCACAGCGGATGATGCTGATCATCGGCTTTTCCACTTTCTTCCTCATGTTCACGCCGACGAAGTGGACGCACCACTTCGGCATCTACGCCGGTCTTGGCGCGGCGATCGCGGCGTACGGCTCGGTCGTGCTTTCGCGCATCGCGCTGCAGTCCAAGCGCAACCGCTCCTTTGCCACGGCCGCGGTGCTGTTCCTGCTGGCCCTGACGCTGGCGGGCTGGAACGGCTGGTGGTACGTGTCCTCCTACGCGGTGCCGTGGTGGGACCGCACCCCGCAGCTGAAGGCCGTGGAGTTCAACACCATTGTGTTGGCCATCGCGCTTGTGGTGTTCGTGGTGGGCGTGGTGCAGTCCATGCGCCCGCCGAAGCCTGTGGACGCCTCCCGCTGGGCCGGCGTCATGTCCGCCCCCATCGCCGTTGCGGCGGCGCTGATTGTGGCGCTGTCCTGCCTGACGTTTGTGAAGTCCTTCATCTCCCAGACGCCGGACTACTCCGTGGGCATGGGCAACGTGCGCACCTTCGCGGGCGAGCACTGCGCCCAGGGCGCGGACGTGCTGTTGGAGGAGGACACCAACGACGCATTCCTTTCGCCTATCGACGGCGTCCCGCTCGGCCGCTCCTTAGATTCCGGCGACAACTACGGGTTCCACCCCGACGGAGTTCCTGCCTTCATCGCGTCTGAAAACGCCGACACCTCTGATTCGAGCAACCAGCAGGTGCAGGACGACGACACCGCCGACGTGGACCCGGGCTCCGACGAGGCGCAGTCCACCTCGCGCGTGAACACGCAGGGCAACCGCCCGCGTTCCATGCGTGGCGTGAACGGCTCGACGGTGCGCCTGCCGTTCGGCCTGGACTACACCCGCGTGCCGGTGCTGGGCACCTTCGAGGACGAGCCGACGCAGTCTGCCAAGCTGGAGACCTCCTGGTTCGACCTGCCGTCCGCCTCCGAGGAGCGCCCGCTGCTGGTGGCGTCCGTGGCCGGCCGCATCGAGCACCACGACATCAACGGCATCGAGCAAGAGGGCAGCGAGGTGGAGCTGCAGTACGGCCGGAAAACAGATGGCGGCGTGCAGAAACTCGGCGCGGTGGAAATGCTGGACCAGGGCCCGACCCCGCAGTGGCGCAACCTGCGCTACCCAATCGCAGACTTGCCCGAGGACGCCAACGTGGTGCGCCTGGTAGCCAAGGACTCCTCCCTGGCGGAGAAGGACTGGGTGGCGGTGACCCCGCTGCGCAACCCGAAGCTGGTGGAGCTGAACACCATGTTCGACTCGGAGACCCCGGGGCTTTTGGACTGGACCGTGGCGTTCCAATACCCCTGCCAGCGCCCCTTCTACCACCACGCGGGCGTAGACGAGATCCCGGAGTACCGCATCATGCCGGACGCCCCGGGCAAGGCAAAGCTGTCCGGCTTCATGGACTTCCTCGGCGGCGGCTCGCTCGCCCCGGTGGAGGCCGTGAACACCTCCTACGAGGTGCCGGGCTACCTCAAGGGCGACTGGCAGCGCGACTGGGGCTCTGTGGCCAAGTACACACGCCGCACCAACTCCGCCGGCGACGTGCCTGCGCTGGCGCAGGTGGACATTGCTGAAACCACCCGGTGGGGCCTGTACACTCCTGGTCCGATGAAGGTGCGCGACCCGGAGGAATAACGCCATGAAACTGCCCAAAGTCACCGCCGCAGCTGCCCTGCTGTGTTCCCTGGTGGCCTCACCCGTTCAGGCTCAGGCCCAGCAGAGCTGCGCCGCGCACTACTTGATCGCGGTGCCGGGCGGTGGCAACACGGCAGAGGGCATCCCGGACTACGTTCCGCACGGCGGCAACGTGTTCATGACCGGCATGCTCACCCGCCTCGGCACCGGCGGGGAGATCCAGCCGCTGTGGGTGTCCTACACCTCCACCCCGTTTGCCACTTCGGAGTACGAGAAGTCCAAGGCGGGCGGGCTCAAGCGCGCACGCAACACTGTGTCCCGGCTGGCCAATGCGTGCCCTAACGCGAAGTTCAGCTTCACCGGTTACTCGCTGGGCGCGGACATCGCCGCCACCATCACCAGCGACATCGCCGCGGGCCGCGGCCCGATCGAACCAGAGCGCGTTTCCGGCGTGGCGTTGTTTGCCAACCCGCACCAGGGCGGCAACGGCGCGGTGCTCTCCGCTGGCACGTCGCCGCATTCGCGCGGTTCGCTGGGCTCGCTCCCGGACGGCTACGGCGTGCTCGGCCCCCGCGTGCTGGAGATCTGCCGCGGCGACGACCTGGTGTGCTCCATGCAGGAGTCGCACCGCGGCCTGGTGGCCCCCGCTATGCGCACCAACCTGGCCGCGGGCCGGATACCGCTCGCCGAGTTCAATGTGTTGTTCCGCGCGCTCGGCTTGAAGTCGCTGGGCATCTTCTTCGACATCGGCTCCCACGGCGGCTACACGCTGGCGCAACAGCAAGAGGCCAGCAACTGGATCATTGAACAGTCCCAAGCCCCCATCCAAATTCCCGTAGAGTTGGGGCATGAATGACCTCTTTGAGCTTGTAAACGGCGCGTGGGTCAACGCCCACGAAATCCCCGCTGACCGCGGCATCGACGGCGCGTTCTACGTCCTGCGCGACAAATCCGAAGAAGACGTCCACGCCATCCTGGAGGACGGCACCGGTCTCGGCGGCACCCTGTTCAAGTCCTTCATGGACAACCCCGGCGACATCAGCTCCCTTGACCCCGACCTGGCCAAGATCGAGGTCGCAAACGTCGACGAATTCGTCCGCGGCCTTGGAGAGCTGGAGCGCGTCGGCATCGGCGGGCCGGTGAGCTACTGGGTGGAGAAGGACTCGCAGGGCGAGGAGTCCGTGGCCTACATTTTCCAGTCCGGCCTGGGCTTGCCGGACGAGGCCTACTACCGCGACGAGAACCACGCCGAAACCCTCGCCGCGTACAAGGCTCACGTGGAGAAGATGCTCGGTTTCCTCGAACCGAAGTACCTGCAGGGCCTGACCCCGCAGATCGCCGCCGAGCGCATAGTCAACCTGGAGTCTCAGCTGGCCGCGAGCCACTGGGACGTGGTCAAGGCGCGCGACGCGGTGGCTACGTACAACCCCACCACACTCGAGGAGATGCCGCCTTTGGTGCGCACGCTTCTGGGCGCCTCCGGTCTCTCCGGCAAAGTCGTCAACATGATGCCGTCGTTTACCTCTGACCTGGACGGCATGTTGCGCCGCGAGACCCTGGCGGACTGGCAGCTGTGGGCCGCGTGGAACATCCTGCGCTCCCGCGCCGGCGTGCTCTCCGAGGAGATCGGCGAGGCCAACTTCGAGTTCTACGGGAAGAAGTTGAGCGGCGCCACCGAGCAGCGCGACCGTTGGAAGCGTGGAGTGGGGCTCGCGGAAAGCCTGGTTGGCGAGGATATCGGGCGCAGCTACGTGGATAAGCATTTCCCGCCCTCCTCCAAGGAGAAGATGCTGGAGCTCGTCGAGTACCTGATCGCCGCCTACCGTTCCCGCATCCAGCAGCTGGAGTGGATGCGGGAACCGACGAAGGAGCGCGCGCTGGAGAAGCTCGCGCAGTTCAACGCCAAGATCGGCTACCCGGAGAAGTGGCGCAGCTACGACGGCTTGGAGTTCAGCGAGGACCTGGTGGACAACGTGCGCCGCGGCGCCGCGTTCGAGCACGACTACCAGCTGTCCAAGATTGGAAAAGCATCTGACCGGCAGGAATGGGTTTCCTCCCCGCAGACGGTCAACGCGTTTTACAACCCGGTGGTCAACGACATCACCTTCCCCGCCGCGATCCTGCAGCCACCGTTCTTCGACCCGGACGCTGACCCCGCGGAAAACTTCGGCGCGATCGGCGCGGTAATCGGCCACGAGATCGGCCACGGCTTCGACGACCAGGGCTCGCGTTACGACGGGCTGGGCAACCTCAACTCCTGGTGGACCGACGAGGACCGCGCCAACTTTGAGCAGCTGACCGCCAAGCTGGTCGGCCAGTTCAACGGCCTGGTGCCGTCCGTGCTGGAGGGCACGAAAACCAAGGGCGTCAACGGCGAGTTCACCCTCGGCGAGAACATCGGTGACCTCGGCGGCCTGGGCATCGCCGTGGTGGCGTACAAGAAGTACCTGGAGGAAAACGGCCTCGAGGATGTTCAGCCGCAGAAGTTTGGCGACCTTGAGGGCGAGTACACCGGCTTCCAGCGCCTGTTTTTGGCGTGGGCGCGGGTGTGGCGCTCCAAGGCGCGCCCGGAGATGGCCGCGCAGCTGTTGGCCATCGACCCGCACGCGCCGAACGAGTTCCGCTGCAACGTGATTGCCGCGAACATCGCCGAATTCTACGAGGCGTTCGAAGTGGAACAGGGGTCCAAGATGTGGATCGATCCCGAGGACAGGGTGACGATTTGGTAGAGCACATCAACGAACAGGGCGACCCGGACTTCAACGTCGGCGGCGTGAAAAGAGACATGCCGCCGGAGCTGCAGCTGGAGCAGCTGGCGTCCTACATTCACGCCACCTACGAGGACGGGCCGAACTACCTGGCCCTGCTGCCGGACCGCATCACCCACGCCGCGATGCTCATGCTCGGCACCGCCGTCGACCACGCGCTGCCCGCCACGAAGTGGGCCGGCGGGGTCACGGTGGAGCCCCACGAGCTGGGCGCGGTGTTCCGCCCGTCGGAGCCGAACGGCCGGTGGGCAGTCTCGCTTTGGGACGGCCCCGCCAACGCCAAAGAAATGCTTTGGCGCCCGGACGTAGCCGCCGCCGCGGAGCTGTCCGGCACCACCATCCTGGATGTGGACTCGGTGGCAGATGCAGCGGAAGCAGTGGACCTGGTCGGCGCCGAGGTGGTGTGGGCGTTGGGGGATGTTTCGCTCCCGCCAGCCCCCCGCTACATCGCCACCTTCCCCACCGCGCAGCCAACCAAACCTGCGTTCGTGCAGGTGCGGAAGGGATCCGGCCTCGAGGGCACCGAGTACTACGCCGACGGGTTCATCTCCACGCCGGCGGAGATTCGCCGCCGGGTCAAAGACGCCGCCGAGGCGCTTTAGTCCACCTCGGCGAGGAAGAACTGCGCGCCGTTGGCGTCGTGCACGCCCGCGGTGCCGTTCTCGGGGCCGAATTCCACCCCGCCGCCGAGGTTTTCCACCTGCTTGCAGGCCGCGTCCACGTCGCGCACGCCGAAGTAGCTGAACCACTGGGCGTGCTCGCCGAGAAACATGCCCAAAAACGGCGCGCCTTCTTCCAGCGCGATGAAGTAGCCGTCTTCCTTGCGGATCTCCCAGTCGAAGAGTTCGCCGTAGAAGTCGATGGCGTCCATGCTCGGAGCCGAGTACTCGTACCACACCGGAACACCCGGCTCACCTGCGGCGAAGAAGCGCTCCTCCGGGTCCTTCAACCCGAACAGGCCGCCGGCGGGGTCCTGGCACAGCACCACGGAATCGTCGGAGCTGAGCACCTTGCCGCCCAGCTTCTCCACGTTGTCCGGGTTGCCGATAAAGGAGGTGACCCACATGTCCATCTGCGCTGGCACGATGCCGGCCACCGGCAGGCCCTCTTTGCGGGCCGTGCCGTCCACAATCTCCCAGCCCAGCAGCTCGGAGTAGAAGTGGGTGGACTTGAGCTGGTTCTGGGTCACCAGGTCCTGCCAGAATGGCATGCCTTCCTTGCCTTCAAATGCGGGCATTAGAGGTTCCTCCACTTCTCGGGGTCGAAATCGTCGTTGGCGGTGCGTTCGTCGAAGTAGTCGTCGCCGTCTCCGTCAACTACTACCGTGGCTGAATCTTCTCCTAGGCCGACGGTATCGCCGTCGATAAGCGAATGCCCCCTGGAGGTGACCACCTCGTTGTTGACGGTGACCTCGCCGGCGCTGATGGCCTCCTTGGCGTGGCCGCCGGATTCGACGAGGTTGGCCAGTTTGAGAAATTGGCCGAGTTTGATCGTGTCGCCTGAAATGGGCACGTCGATATGCATGCAGGTTAGTCTAAGGCATGCGAAGAATCTGGGCGCTGGCCCTCACGCTCCTGCTCGCGGGATGCACACCAGACACACCAGAGGAGCCCGAGGTCGTTGAAGAGGTCGAAGAGGCCGTCTCCACCGTGACCATCCGCTCCGTCGGCGACATCCTCGTCCACTCCGACGTGTACACCACCGCACGCACGGACACCGGCTTCGACTTTACGCGCATGTTCGACCCGGTCAGACAGTACATGGCGGACGCCGACATCACCACCGCCAACATGGAGGTCCCCGTCGCCGGCGAGGCGTTCGGCCTGTCCGGGTACCCGCAGTTCAACTCCCCGCCCGAGATCATCGATGCACTGAAAAATTCTGGCGTGGACATCGTGAACAACGCCACCAACCACTCCATGGACCGTGGCGGCGAGGGCGTGATCGCCTCTACCGGCCACATGCGCGACCGGGGGATGCTCTACGCGGGCAGCTTCTCCAGCGCCGCCGACGCCGCCACCCCGCGCATCATCGAGGCGAACGGCATCACCGTCGGTTTCCTCGGCTCCACGTACGGCACCAACGGCCTGCCTGTGGAGGAGGAGCATTTTGCATCGCTTATCGACGACAACCTCACGGACCGCATCACCACCCTGGACTCCGAGGTAGACGTCACCGTCGTGATGCTGCACATGGGCGATGAGTACGCCCCGCTGCAAAACGAGTTCCAGGAGGAGACCGCCGCGGCTGCCCTGGAAGCGGGCGCTGACTTGGTGCTCGGCGGGCACCCGCATGTGGTCGAGCCGTTCGACGGGCCCGTCTGGTACTCCCACGGCAACTTCCTCCACGGCCAGTTGGAGGAGCCGACCAAGATCGGCGGCATCGGCGAGTTCACGTTTACCGAGCGCGGCGACGAGGTGTCGTTTACCGGCGCACGGTTCATGCCCACCTATACCGTCTGTCTCTTATACACATCTCCGAGCCCACGAGACAAGAGGCAATCTCG